>Ga0137378_10005872_pt1 | contig 10647 bp, 9 predicted proteins | sample SagtaG_21_FD_104813 | JGI IMG/M metagenome (GOLD analysis project Ga0137378, IMG submission 104813) | Vadose zone soil microbial communities from Sagehorn Ranch, Mendocino, California, USA - Sage2_L_60_16 metaG | ecosystem: Environmental > Terrestrial > Soil > Vadose zone | place: USA...
CGAGCGCGGCGCAGATGGCCGCGGCGTAGACCGCGATGATTCCCGCGACCAGCGCGGCGAGCCAGCCCGGAAGCTCCCAGACCGGCCAGGCTGTGATCCCGAGTGTCCGGACGGCGGCGCGGCGCGCGGCACCCACGGCAGCTCCCTGCATGTTTCCGTGACCCGGCCCTATCTCCCCCTTATAGCGGCCTATGGGTAGGTGTCAGTAGAAATTGTTACATGCAGACACGTTCTGTTGTCAAGTGATCACAATTCGTTATTACTACGTAAGGAATAGGCAATCCTGGTCATCTTGCGGCAAATCAAGGTGATCTTGGCCTGGCCGCTGGGATCTTGGTGGGGGTAAGCCCAGGTGAGCAAGGCTGAGAGGGGGATCCGTGATGCGCAACAGTAGCTGGAGCTAAGAACCTGGCTGCCGGTCAGCGAGCGTGATCATCGCGGTGGCGATGGCCCCGGCTGCCCCGGCCGCGGCGATGACCGCTGCGGGGCCGAAGCGCTGGGCGGCGGCTCCGGCGAGGATCATCGCCGTGCCCTGGCCCAGGTTCATCCCCGCCACCGCCAGGCCGAACGCCTGGCCGCGCTGCTGATCGGGAACGGCGGCGACGAACGCGGCGTTCGCCGGCACCTGGAAGCAATCGAACAGCCCGGAGACCAGCAGGATCACCAGGACCACCGGGAGGCCGGGCCGCAGCGCGGTCGCGATCAGGACCGCGCAGGCCCCGGCCGCCAGGGGAGCAGTCCACTGCCGCCTGGCCTGCGGGCCGGCCAGGAGCACCAGGGCCAGGGCACCTGCCGAGGAGCCCAGCGCGGCGGCGGCCAGGATCAGCCCGACCGCCACAGGTCCGCCTCCGAAGCTCCCGGCCAGCGGCGCGGCCAGGCCCTCGGGAACGTTATAGAAAGTGCTGGTCCATCCCAGCAGCATCGGCGTCCTGATGGACCGCTGGCCGAACACGAGCCTGATGCCCGAAGCGAGATGCCCGCGCCGTTCTTCACCTGTCCTGCTGCCCGCTGCCGCGGCGGGCCGGTCCCCGACCCGGGCCCGGACCAGGACCGCCGAGATCACGAACGTGGCGGCATCGGCGAGCAGCGCGACCCTCGGCCCGGCCAGGCCCACGACGGCGCCGCCCACGGCGAACCCGGCGACCTGCGCGAACTGGTAGCCGGTCATGGTCACTGCCGTGCCGATCGGGTACCTGGCCTCGCCCAGGACCTCGGGGTAGATCGCGGCCCTCGCTGATCCGAACGGCGCCCCGATCGCCGTGAGCGCGCACAGCAGCACGATCAGCGCGGCCAGGGGCATGCCGGGCACCGCCATCAGGGCGGCCAGCGGCACACGGGCCAGGTCGCAAACGATCATGACCTGCCGCCGCGGCCGGCGGTCAGTCACGCCCGACAGCAGGATCCCGCCGAGGAAGACCGGGACGATGCTCGCCGCGTAGGCCACCGCGGCGAGCAGCGCCGAGCGGGTCCGGTCGTACACCAGCACGGTCAGCGCGACGCGAGCGAGCTGATCCCCGGCGACCGACAGCAGCTGAGCCCCCCACAGCGCCCGGAACTCGGCTACCGCGAACACGTCACGGAAGCCAGGATGAGCCGGACGGTCCGGGGTGACGGCACCCCGGCGATGCTTTCCGCGCCTGGCGGCCATCACCAGTTTGCTCGCGTCATGCCGTCTGCCCGGTCCCGGCCACGCTGCCGCAGGGCCGCTGTGCCTCGTACCAGGCATCGAGCACGGTCAAGGCGTCGAGCAGGTGCCGTCCCCGCGGTAGCAGCCAGTACCTCCTGCGCCGCGGGATGCGGGAGATCTCGGCATAGCCGACGTATCCGGTCTCCTGCAGCCGCCGCAGTCGTCCCGAAAGAACCTGCGGGCTCAGTTGCTGCCCGTTCCCGGCCTGGCCGTTGATCACCTCGAGCAGATCGGCCGGGATGCCGATGTCCCTGTCAAGAGTGGCGAGGATGGCCAGGTCCCAGCGCCGCCGGACCGGCGCCAGGCGAGCCAGGACCGCCCTCCAGTCCAGTGGCGAGCCGGTCTGCAGCAGCTCAGGCAAGGACAGCACGCCGTCATGGCTGCCGCCGCCGGCTGTGGTCCGTCTGGCTGGCGTCATCTCGCAATCCGGCCGGGACACCGGCCTGGCCGGTCCGTCCGGCGAATGGGCTCCAGCTGTCTGTTCGTGTGTTGTCCGCATGCAGGCACCTCTGTCTACGCTAATGCCCCGGCCGCGCAGTCGGGCGGCCAATCATCCGGCGCTGCAGGGTGCCCGCGGTCACGGGCACTTCTCGGTAGCTGATATCTCCCAGCTCATGCACTATTCAGGTGCTCGTTGCCATAACCCCGAACCCCGTATCGCAGAAAAGGATCATGCAGGCGCTACCGGACTGCGCGCTCGTGCGAGAAGAAAATCACCGGCGGAATCAGGTGTCGCATGCCCTCCAGGAGAGCACAATGAACAGCGGATAACCGGCAGCCCGACTGCTCATTACCTTGCGTCACTCATCATGTGCCCGGGGAGATCACGGACCATGGCCGCTGCGGATGACGGGGAGTGGAGGCGGCGGGCCGAGCTGACGCACCTGCTGAAGGCTTGCCGGGGCAGGCTGGCCCGTCCGGTGTCCGGCAGCCGCGGCAACGGGCTGCGGCAGGAGGACGCGGCGGACCTGGCCGGGCTCAGCCTCCGCAGCTATGCGGCGTTCGAGCGCGCGGAGATCATCCCCGCGCCTGCCGTGGTCGACTCGGTGGCCACGGCCCTGCGGATGAGCCTGGCCGAGCGCAGCGCCCTGCACGTCCTGGCCACCGGCCAGGACCCGCCGCGGCCGGTCGGCACCTCGGCGGACGGGACGCAGCCGCAGGCGGGGCGGTCCCTGCGTGACCTGACAACGCAGATGGGCCCCTACCCGGCCGCCCTGATGGACGAGATGTGGACGATCCGGTTCCGCAATCTCGCGATGGGAGCCTGGGCGGGCGGCTGGTACGACCGCGTGCCTCCCGAGCAGCAGAACATGATCCTCTACCTGTTCTCCGCGCATAGCGAGGCCCTGCTTCCTGACGTGCACGCCCACCGGCGGTTGTTCGCCGCCGTGCTGCGCTACCAGTACACACGCAATATCTCCTCCCAGCGATTCGCTGACCTGGTCGCGCGGCTGCTCGCGACCGGCCCCGAGGCGGCCGGGCTGTGGGAGCGCCACGAGGTCGAGATCGCGCCGCGCGAGTACCCCGTCAGGGTGCGCCACCCTGCCCACGGGATCATCACGGCCGACGTCGCGCTGATGCCGGTCTACCCCCGCCTCTGGTTTTACGTGATGGTGCTTCCCGAGGGCATCGAATCGCCATCCGCTTTAAACATGGCCTTGCCGTCCTGCGTAAAGCGCCGTGGTCGTAACCTGGGGCTCACTAGCCGCATTTGACGCATGAACATCATGCTTACCACTGGGAATGCTGGTGAGCTCCGAGGGGGCCGCGCTGCCGTTACGTCGTTTTATCAGCCGCCTGGAAGATACTCCGGTGCCTTGCCGGCAGGGCGGCACGGGGATGAACTTAAAAATGAAGCTGAAATCGCTGTTGAACTGAATGGCAGCGCGTAAGGCACGATGGCGGGCAACTGATCACTCTGACCAGGAGGTGAACGATTGCCGGCCGCGATTCCCGGTGGACAATATGGATACAGCCCCAGCTGTCCAGCCGGATCCCTTCTCCCCTCCGATGACATGGACCTTCCCGGCTACGCGTGCCTATTGCGTGATGCCGCGGGTGCCAGCGCCGCAAGCTGGGCCGAGCCCCTGGGCCAGTGCGAGCATGACCGCGCCGTCCGCCAGCTCGGTATCGCAGTGCGGGATCTGCGGGTACTCGTCGCGCGGCTGGCCGGACGGTTCCGCCTCAGCGTCCTCGCACGGCCCGGACCCGTGCAGTGCGCCAGGGCCGCTGCCGTCATCGCCAGCGCGCAGGCGCTCGGGCAGGCCTGGCTCATCCTCGAAGATGTCCTGCCCGTCCAGGAGGTGCCTGCCCGCGACGCGTGCGTCCCAGCTGACCTGCTCTGCTTCGCGGCTAGGCGCGCGGCCACCTGGCCGATGCCGGTGACCAGCCCGGAAGAAATCGCGCAGCCCCTGGCCGACGTGGTGGCGGCCCTTGCGGGAGGAACGGCCCGCCTTGCCGCGGGCGCCGCTCAGCCGCTGGCTGCCTGCTTGACCGCCGTAGAAGCCTGCCTCCGGACGGCCGGCGGGCAGCTGCGGGACGGCGTGCCGTCAGCTGTCCCCGCGGCGGCCAGGCAGGGCCCCTCGTCGTGCGGCCGTGCCCGCATGACGTCGTCGTGCCGCCGGGGGCAGGCATGGTGACCCGCGGAGCGGCCGGAGATCACGCTTGCGGCCAGGCGCGGTCCCAGCTGGCCGTGGCGCTCTGCCTGCTGCGAGAAGCTGCCGAGGCCGTCGCGGTCGTCTGGTCCGGGTCGCCGTATCTGCAGCGCAGGACCCGCGCGCAGCGTCAGCTGTGCCGGACCCTGGACGACTTGCGTGCTGTCAGCGCGAAACTGGCCGCTGCGGATGACCGTACGCAGATGCAGGAGTTCTCACGCTGCCTGGATGAGGCCACGCACTTCGCGCAGCCCGTGCCGGTCGCCCGCAGAGGCGAGCCGTTCGGGTTCGCCGGCGATCAGGGCGATGTCCTGTGCGCTGCGGCCGGTCTTGTCGTCAGCGTGCAGGATCAGCAGGCACCCGGCCAGCAGGCATCAGGTGACGACCTCGCTGAGCTTCTCGGGGTTGTCCAGGCGCTGGCGCAGGGCGCGTGCGAGCTCGCCAGCGGTGCAGGGGAACCCGGTGGCCACCAGATGGACCGTGTCTGTGATCGCCTCACCGCGGCCGCCGGCCACCTGCAGGCGCTGCCTCCCCCCGGCCCGGTCCCGGGGACCGGAAGCGGTCGGCGTCTTGCGGTTTCGCGAGCATGCCATGCAGTCAAGGGGGAACCGCATGACCTCCCTGGCTAGGTTCGTAGCTCCGGCTGCGGCAGCGGTCCGGACCATCGCGGGTTTCCCGGAAGGATGCCTGAAGATCCCGGGGATAGTTGCAGGCGACGTGGCATTCCCGGATGCTGCCTGCTTTCACCTGAAGCGGCATGGCTGTCCAGGGCGAGGCCGTGCACGGCAGACCATCCCGGCCAGGGCGATCGTGGTCCTCGCGTCGGCCGCGCTCGTGGTGGGGCTGCTACCTGGCCACCCTGGCCGCGGGCCGGTACCGGCCGCGAAGACCAGCCGGCTGCGTCCCGCAGTCGCGGCGCCGTCCCCGGCTGCGGCGGCTCAGGTCATCGCCGCCTGCACGGCCTTCTTCCCGGTGCTGGCGGCGGCCGAGCCCGAGCCGCAGGTCAGGGCAGCGGCGCTGCTGGCCCCGTACGCAGCCCAGCCCTACCTGGGTCACGTCCTGGCGCAGATGGCCTGGTTCCGGGCACGCGGCCAGGTGTTCTGGGGGACCTTGATCCCGCACGTCACCAGCGTGCAGATCACCGGCAGCCAGGCGTTCGTCCGCGACTGCCAGGACGTCGGCAACGCGTGGCTGGTCAGCACGGTGACCGGCGACGTGATCCCCGGCACCGTCGGATCGGCCCGCACCTCCCTTGTCGCCACCCTCGCCCGCGGGGGCGGCGAGCGGTGGCGGCTGACGCTCCTGGCTCATGCAGCAGGACCATGCTCACCCGTGCCGTCGCCGTCCGGAGCCCTGGGCGACCTGCACGCCGTCAGCACCGCGCTGGCGGCCCTCTGCTCGCCAGCAGAACTGCCTGGATACGGCCGTCGGCCATCTGCACGCAGTAAGCCGCCCTGCCTTGGCCCCGTCGGCAGGAACGGCGACCAGTGATCTGCCCCCGATACCCCGGATGAGCAGGCAGCACCAAGGAGGAAGCACCGGATGACCTCACAGGCCTGGTTGATACCACCGGGCAGCCCGGCAGGATGCACCGGGACCATGACACCATCCGAGAGTGCCGAGACAGCACCGTGTCACCTGCATCTGCGGGCCAACCTCGTCCGGTCCGGGCCGCGTGCCCGGCACCGGGGACGCGAGGCGATCCTGCGGGACCTGACTGTCGTGCTCGCCTTGGCCGTCATCATCGCGATGGCGGTGCTGTCCGGCCCCGCTGGCCACCGCTTCCGCGCCGCCGTCTCCGGCCGTGGCGGCCCAGGTGATCGCCGTCTACACGGCATTCGTCCCGGCGCTGGCGGCAGCGGAGCCGCAATCGCAGGCGCGGGCAGCGGCGCTACTGGCCCCATACGCGGCCCAGCCCTACCTGGGGCACGTGCTGGCGCAGATGGCCTGGTTCCGGGCGCACGACGAGGTTGCCTGGGGATACCTGGTTCCCCACGTCACCAGCGTGCAGATCACCGGCGACCAGGCGGTCGTGCGCGATTGCCAGGATGCCAGCAACGCCTGGCTGGTCAGCACCGTGACCGGCCAGGTGATCCCTGGCACCGCGGGATCGGCCCGCACCTACCTCGTCGCCGTCCTTGTCCATAGCAGTGACGGACGGTGGCGCCTGACGCTCCTGGCCCATGTGGGGGGATCATGCTCGCCCGTGCCGTCGCCGTCCTGATCGCGGCCTCCGCGCTCACCGCCTCCGTCGCCATCGGCGCCGGGACGGTGACAGCCGAGGCGGCCGTCAGCGAAGCGCCGCCCGCGGGATGCGGGCCGGCTGGCTACCCCGCCGGGTACGGCATCTGGTGCCCCGGGCGGATCCACCTCGTGGTCCCCGGTGACAACCTGTGGAACCTGGCCCAGGCCTCCCTCGGCAACGGCCACCTGTGGCCTGAGATCTACATCCTCGGCCGAGGCAGGCCCCGCCCCTGCACCCGCACCGAGATCTTCTCCGGCCAGATCCTGCTGATCCCCCCGCCCGGCTCAGGACAGGCAGCCCAGCCCGGTTCCTGTCCGCATGCCCAGGACCACGGCATGCCCTCCCCGTCTATGACGTCACCTGCCCCGGCCGTTGCCACCACCCAGCCACCCGCATCTAGCCACCCGGCGACCTCCAGCGCCCGTCGATCTCCCTCTGCAGCGCCGGTCCGGCTGTCACCTGCGGACCTCGCCGGGCTGGGTGCGGCTGCAGCGATCAGCGCGGCAGCCGTCCTGGCCAGCTACCGTCGGCGGCAGCGCCGACGGCCCGGCACCGTGCCTGCCCGGGAACCCGGCCCTGGCGGGTCAGAGCCGCCGTCAGCTGTCCCTGTCCTGGCTGGCCAGGTAGCCGGCCGGGATCGCCTCGGAGACTTTGGCGGAGAACCGGATGACCCGTACCGCCCGGATCTCCCTCCGGGAACCCGGACCGGCATCGCCGCCCCGGCTGGCTCTCATGTACCCTCCGTGCCCCTTGCCGCGCCCGTCTCGCCGGGCTGGGTCACGATGACCACGATGCCAGCGGCCCCGATGCCGGAGGTCCTCGCCGGGCTCATCCCTGTCGGCACGCGGGACGGCCAGGAGATCACCGCTGACATCGCGGCCATAGGCGGTCTCGGCCTGACCGGCCCTGGCGCGTCCGGAGCTGCCCGGGCCGTCCTGGCTGCACTGCTCTCCCGGGCACGACCCGATCCGGAAGACCTGGGGCCAATTGCCGTCGTGCCCGCTGATGATGCCGTGCTCGCGCCCGCGCCTTTCCCGGAGGACGGCAGCGTCCCCGGCCTGTCACGGCCGCCCTCGCTGACCGCGGCCCTGGACGAACTCGAGGGCGTCATCCTGCGCCGTGCGCGGCTGGCGCAACGCCCTGGTGACGAGGATCCGGTGCCGCGCACCGCAGCGGCAGCCCAGCCCGCCGTCGCGCTGATCGCCGCGTCCGCTCCCGCCGACACCCCCCGGCTGCGCGGCATCATCGCAACCGGCCGGGACCTCGGCGTCACGGCTGTCGTCCTGGGGAACTGGCCGTACGGCGTGACCTGCCACGTCGCCGCGGACGGCATGGTCACCGCCACCCCGGCCGATTCGGGCCTGGACGGAATCCGGCTCCACCGCCTGGACCCCGGCGGCTCCACCGGAGTCACCGGCATGCCGCCGGGCAACGGCGCAGCCGCATCCGCCTCCCGCTCGCGAGCCTTCAGCTCCGCGCCTCCAGCCGCCGCGGGCCGGACGGGCGGCGCCCGCGGGCACGCCGTGCCGGAGGTGGCGCACGAGCTGCCGTCCGGGCTGGTGCCGGATGCTCCGCCGGCGGCGGATGCGGGCACCGGCGCGGGAAGCCGGCCGGTCCGGGTCAGCATGCTCGGCCCGCTGCGGATCGCTGCCGCGGACAGTGAGATCGGCGTCGGCCTGCGTAAGGCCCGCGAACTGCTCGCCTTCCTCGCTGTCCACGGCGCAGACGGCGCCACCGGGGACGCGATCAGCGAGGCGCTATGGCCCGGGGCATCGCCCGGTCACGGGAAACGCCAGCGCAACATGGCGCTGCGCAAGGCACGGGACCTGCTCCGCGGCTCGACCGGCCACGACGCTCCCATGTGGATCATCCTGGCCGCGGACCGGTACCGCCTCGACCGCGCGCTGATCGAGGCTGACCTGTGGCAGTTCCAGGCAGCGCTGGAAGCCGCCCGGGCCGCCACCGCAGATGAGGACCGGCTCGCCGCCTACCGGCAGGCCGTGAGTTATTACCGGGGGCCGCTGTGCGACGGCGCGGGCTATGGCTGGACCGAGCCCTACGCCGAGAGCGCCCGCCACCGCGCCCTTGACGCATGGACGCATATCGCCGGAATTCTTCAGGACACCGACCCCGAGCAGGCCCTGGCCGCGCTGGAGACCGGGCTCACCCACGACCCCTACAACGAATACACCTACCAGCAGATCATGCGGCTGCAGGCAGCGGCAGGCCGGACTGATGCCGTCCGCCGCACCTTCGAGCTCCTCCAGGCCCGCCTGGCCGACCTCGGCGCGGCCCCCCGTTCGAGCACCCGGCAGACTGTAGCCGACCTGCTCGGCGATTCTGGTCCCCGTCCCCGCGATGTAGGATCCGCGGATCCGTGAGCAATTCCGGATGATCATGAGCACCGGATGAGCAAAATCCGGGTTTCGTGAGCAATGGTTCCGGCTTGTCTCTACTGTCTGGTCCCATGGTGGCACAGTCCGGCGCCCGGCTGAAGGTATCCGATCCGGTGGCCTGCGTCCGCTATGACGACGGCTTAACGCAGGAGTTCCCGCTGGACCGGCTGCGGCTGGCGGACTTTGCCGGTTCGGTGCCGTGGCGTCAGGTGCGATCACGGCACGGCCATGCTCACTATTCCGGGGCGCACGCATCGGCGACGACGGGCGGGTTCGTGGTGTATGAGAGCCGCCTGGAGCTGGCCCGCCTGCTGCTGGCCGACTTCGACCCGCAGATACAGCAGATCTATGCTCAGCCGTTCCGCCTGGTGGCCCGCGTCGGTGGCCGGGTCCAGCATCACGTGCCGGACTTCCTGCTCGTGACCACATCGGGAACAGCCCGGCTGGTGAACGTCAAGCCAGCTGCGCGGCTGGAGGACCCGGAGATCGCTGCGGCCTTGGCGTGGCCGGGGATGCTGGCTGAACGCCACGGCTGGGAGTACGAGGTGTGGTCGGGCGCGGATGTGACGGTGCTGGAGAATATCCGGTTCCTGGCCGGGTACCGCCGCCTGGGCTTGGTGCCCGCTGAACAGGTCGAGCGGGCCTGGGAGTGTGTACGGGACGGTGAGCAGCTGGCGGACGCCGAGCTGCGGCTGGCGGGAGACCGGCCGCGGCATGAGGCCCGTCCGGCGCTGCTGGCGCTGTTGTGGGCCGGGCGGCTGACGACGGATCTGACCCGGCCGCTGTCGGGTGAATCGGTGCTGCGCAGGTCGGCATGACCGGCTGGACGACGCCTTTGCGCACGGGGCTTCTGGTGAGTTTCGATGGCGAGCAGTTCACCATCGCCGAGATCGAGGGCACCCGGGTGATGCTGCGCCAGGCCGGCATGGCTAGCACGCCGTCATGGCGGCAGGTGGACCTGGTGTCTTTGCTGTCGCACCCCAGTACGCGGATCTTGGTGGAGGCGCCGGAGCCGCAGCCTGCGGTGGCCACGCTGCTGGGCGGGCTTGACGAAGACGAGGATGACGAGCTGACGGCCCGGTGGCGGCACGTGCAGGAGGTCCGGACCGGCTACCGGCACGGCTGCGCCGAGCTGGCGCTGGACGGCGAGCCCCGGCTGCAGTACGCGCCGGGCGTGCCGATGATGGCCCGGTATCAGGCGAAGGCCGCCGAGCTGGGGGCCGGGGTGAGCACGGTGCGCCGCTGGGTGATGCAGGCCCAGGACGGCCCCGCCGGGCTGGTGGCCGGACGCTCGGCGCGGACGGTGCTAGACCGGGCCGATCCGCGGTGGCTGGATGCGGCCCGGCAGGTGATCGCCCGGCATGTGCCCAAGAGCCGACCGGTGCGCGGACTGCTGCTAGCCGAGATCGCGGAGCAACTGGTGCGGCAGCACGGGCCGGGCGTAGTGCCGGTGCCGTCGCGGACGACGGGGTATGAGCTGCTGTGGGAGCTGGGCCGGGGGACCAACGCGTTCACCGGCAGCACGAAGGGCAAGCGGTCGATCGCGAACCGGCCGCAGGGCGCCTACCGGCGGCTGCGGGCGACCCGCCCTGGCGAGTACGTGGTGCTGGACACCAACCGGCTGGATGTGTTCGCGATGGAGCCGGTGACCTGCCGCTGGGTGCA
>Ga0137378_10005875_pt1 | contig 10645 bp, 12 predicted proteins | sample SagtaG_21_FD_104813 | JGI IMG/M metagenome (GOLD analysis project Ga0137378, IMG submission 104813) | Vadose zone soil microbial communities from Sagehorn Ranch, Mendocino, California, USA - Sage2_L_60_16 metaG | ecosystem: Environmental > Terrestrial > Soil > Vadose zone | place: USA...
GCTCGATGAGTTGACCGATGTCGTAACCGTGTCGGGGCCGGTCCTGCACGAGCGAAAGAATCAGCAACTCGGCGCTGCCTTTCTTCAGTTCGCGATCTAACATAGGTGAAGCCATATGTGCTATAGCCATATATGCTTGAGCAAAATAACCGACCTGTCAAAACAAAAGTGAGAGTTGCGAGGCCGTTCAGAAAATCAATCGAACCATCACCACTGTGGCTATCACTAAGAGAAACGCTAGCCCGCTGTAAACGATCCCATTCTGCAGACGCGCCCGACGCGCGGCATTGGCGTAGGGAATGCGCGTAAACGTCACCATCGTGTAAAGCGGCAGATAAATTCCAGGTAGTAAACCTTCGAGAAAGTGATCGAGCTTTTTTTTCACGCGGAAAACGCGCGAAGCGGTTTTATCGCGCATCTCGATGAAATTGCCGATCGCAAGGTCGGCGAGCGCGTCGGCGTTCTCTTTCCGTCGAGAAAAGTATTCGGCGAATGCGCGCTCGCGCTTGTCCGGGAATTTTTCCAGACATTCGTCGAGCACGAAGCAATCTTCAAACGCGGCGTTCATTCCCTGACCGTAAAACGGGACGACCGCGTGCGCGGCGTCGCCGAGGAGAGCAATCTTGTCGTGGTAATACCAAGGCGCACAACGAATCGTGACCAGCGAGCCGGTCGGATTTTGCTGGAAATCCTCAAGCAGCGTAGGCATGAGCGACAGTGCGTCGGGAAATTCTTCGTTGAAGAATCGGCGGACGTCCTCGTCGGTCTTCGTTGTCGCGAAACTGCGTGGACCTTCGAATTCCCAGAAGAGCGTGCAGGTGAACGAGCCGTCGGGGTTCGGCAGCGCGATCATCATGAAACTTTTGCGTGGCCAGATGTGAAGCGCGTTCTTTTCCATTTGCCACGAGCCGTTTCGCCCGGGCGGGATAGTCAGCTCCTTGTAGCCATGCGCGAGATAACTCTCGTCGCACTCGAAATTTTCTAATTTTTTCTGCATCGATTGGCGCACCGCGGAGAACGCGCCATCAACGCCGATGATCGCGTCTCCTTGCGCAGTCACTTGACTAGTTTCCGTTTCGAAATGGGCGACCGCTTCGGTCAGATCGACATCGGTGCAACGATGATTGAAATGGACCCGCACATTCGAATAACGCTGCGCCGCTTCAATCACCGTGGTGTTCAGTGCCGCGCGCCCAATCGAATTGATGCACTTTTTCGGATCGACGTCGTACGGCGAAAAATGCAGGTCGGCTGATTTATCATGAATCATGCGCCCCCTCATTGGGATCGCGTGCTGCAAGATCTCATCGGCAATGCCAAGTTGCTCGAGCGCATGAATCCCGCGCGTGGAAACCGCGAGATTAATCGAACGACCCCCAACAATATTGCCTTCGCGGGGATCAGCCCGGCGTTCGTAAAGATCGACATCGTATCCGCGCCGGCCCAGATATGCCGCAAGCAATCCACCAGCGAGACCGGAACCGATCAAAATAAATTTTGCCTTGGGCATTCGATGCTCTCTTTCTGCACTTGCAATAGTTGCACAGCAAACACCCAACACTCAACGTTCAACGACCAACATTGGACTTCAGAGAGCGCAGAAAATCTTTTAACCGCGGATCACGCGGATATCACGGATTTTCAGATCAAGCAGCTCACACAAAATCCGCCAAGGACACCAAGAATCGTTGCCTAATTCGCTCAAAATGCCGACATAATACTGGTATTTTGTGAGGTAGATCGCGAAACATGAAAATCTTGTCAGTGAATGTTGGATTGCCGAGGGAAGTGATCTGGCAAGGTAAGGTCGTCACGACGGGAATTTTCAAAAAACCGGTCAACACGCCGGTGATGGTGCGCACGTTAAACCTGGATGGCGATCGACAAGCGGATCTCACTGTCCACGGCGGCATTGATAAAGCGATTTATGCGTATCCGTCGGAGCATTACGACTACTGGCGAACGCAGTTGCCGGAAGTCGATCTGCCCTGGAGCATGTTCGGAGAAAATTTCACGACCGAGGGATTGCTTGAAGAAACTGTCTACATCGGGGACAGATTTAGTATCGGTGAAACCGAAGTCGTGGTCACGGAGCCACGAATGCCCTGCTACAAGCTCGGTATAAAGTCGACATTATTAAACGGTTTCTGGCCAGTCGTCGCACTGGCTTCTATTTTGCCGTGGCCCGCGAGGCGTTGGTAAGTGCTGGCGAAGGGATAGAATTAATCGGACGAGAGCAAGAAGAGATTAGCGTGGCCGATATCACTCGTCTCTACGCTTTCGAGAAAAACGATCTGGAAGGGCTGTGCCGAGCCATCGGAGTCGATTCGCTTCCTGAAAGTTGGAAGGGCTATTTTCAACATCAGCTCGATAAGCAGGTCGGTAAGGTCCGATGAGAAGAAACTTCGCCATCCCGAAAGAGAATAGTCGGGATTTTCGAGGCTTTCGATCAGGCGGCGGCGCTAAAGCTTGTGCAACCTGATCCTGCCATCACGGGTGGCCTGATGACGGCGGAGCGGCGTCGAATTGCTGTGGCGCTTGAATGCATAGCGGTTCCGAACGTGTAAGGCCCCGTAGCCAATTTGCTCATGCAGCAGGGTCAGCGCGATGCCGTGGTTGTTTTCGATTTCTGATCGCTTGGTTCGTAATCCTGCAACCAGGCGCTCCATTGAAAGTTCTCTTTCCATGCCGTGATTCCGGAATGGCCGTAATGCTGTTCCACTTCGTATTCGTCGTCTTTTTTGACGGCGCACCAGAATAATCGGCCCGCCCTGCGCCAGCCATCGAGGATGATTCCGTCTTGGAAAGGTTGGTTGCGTGCAGTCACTACCAGGCAATTGTTCTCGCTCGATGTGTGATCGTAAGCAACACCCCAGTGAAGCACCAGTGTCTTGAGCTTGAGTTCCTTCAGACGCGTCCCGATATCCTGTGCCCAGTGGCCGCACCAGCCACGTTTCCGCGCGCCGACGTTGACTAGGAAGGCTTGAAACTCCGGGTTTAGCACGACGTGGTATTCGCGTGCGAGATTACGCGCCGTGGTATGCGCGGTCACCGACAAGCGTTCGGCCTCGCCCGGATCGACATCGGACGCCAGCGCTGTGAGCGCCTTGCTCAAATCCCTGATCGATTTCTCGTCCCGCGCCCAAAGCGGGTTGAGCAGAAGCAGGAGTGCAAAGATGAAAACAACATGGCGAATCATTTTGACGTTCCCTTGGACGGTTAGGTTTTTCGCACCACAAGAGTCGTATTGCAACACTAACCGCACGGTCATTGTTGCTCAGTCACAATTTTCGCGAACTCCCAAATTTCGTGGACCATAATTGGACAGCCGGGGATTTGTTTTTCTTCAAGTAACCGCTAACAAAATCGTCAACGCGATCGGTTCCCGCGATGACCGGCCTTATTCCGAGCAGTAACGCAAAGAACAGCGGGGCGGCGAAAGATTTCACTCGTAAGCCAACGCTAGGTGCGAAACTCATTCGTGCTCGGCCAGAATCTTCGCAAAACGCCAGACCTCGTGAAACGTGTTATAGAGCGGAGTCGGCGCGGCGCGAATAATGTTTGGTTCGCGGAAATCGCATTTTACGCTGGCCGCTTGGAGTGGCGCCGTGGCGAACCATCGCTTGTAACTGCTTCGTCCTTACCCGATAAGTTCCAGTATTTTCTGATAACGTGTGTGACTTCGCAGGGCGTCGAAGTCGGAGTCGTGCTTGATCCACTGGTGAAGCTCCGGACCAACACGCGGAAGCAAACGTTCGAGCAAGTCAAAGGCGGCCTCGATATCGCCCAAACGCGTGTACCCGCACGCCACATTATACTGAGTACGGACATCGTCGGGGTCGATGGCTAGCGCGCGGGCTATCCATTCCCGGGCACGCTCCGTTTCGCCGAGTTCGATGAGTGCAGCAATCCCTAGGTGGGCCGGTCGCGGATCCTCCGGGTGAAGGGTAAGTTCATGCTCAGCTAGTGTGATTCCTCTTCGCGCGGCCTCTTTGCCATCTTGAGCACGCCCAAGCGAGCGGTAGCATTGAATCAATAGGCACACGGACTGATAGTCATCCGGCTTGATTTCGGCGGCGCGCTCGAAAAGCGCAGTCGCCCGCTCGATCTTGCCCTGGGCGAAGCTGGCACGAGCGTAGAGGTAGTGCGCCTCAAATGAATTGGGGTCGAGCGTAATGGCTCGTTCGAATTCCGCCATGGCCTCCTCATATCGTTGCCCAGCCGAGAGCGCGACTCCTCGCGAGGCATGCGCCTCGGAGAGCTTGTCATCCAGAGCGAGCGCCTTGGCGCTAGTCTCCAGAATGCTCTCAAGCTCAACATCCTCCTGATAGTAGAGGAAGAGGAAAGAATCGCAGTTGGCAATACCGGCGTAAGCGCGGGCATAAAGCGGGTCCAACTCGACCGCCTTGGCGAACATCCGCCGCGCTAGTTGGTGGTAGCGTTTTGAGTGCCGATGGAAAAAGTCTCGGCCTCTCAAGTAGTAAGTATAAGCTTCGATATTAGCCGTTGGCGTCTGTCCGATAGACTTCTTTTCCTGTGGCAGCAGCTTGACCTTTAACTGCTCCACAATTGCGTGGGTGATTTCGTCCTGAATGGCGAAGATGTCGGTCAGGTCACGATCGTAGCGATCGGCCCAAACATGTCCCCCGTCCTTCCCATGGATAAGCTGTCCTGTGACCCGCACGCGAGAGCCGGCCTTTCGAACGCTTCCTTCCAGAACAAAGTTGACTCCAAGATCTTTTGCCACTTCCTGCACCTTCACCGGCTTGCCCTTGTAGGTGAAGGCCGTGTTGCGTGCCACCACGAACAAACCTGACACTTTCGATAGGTCGGTGATGATGTCCTCGGTGATCCCATCGCTGAAATATTCCTGCTCCGGATCGCCGCTCATATTAATGAAAGGGAGAACCGCAATCGATGGCCTTTCTTCCCGATGCGTTGAGGCCGCGTCGTTAGTTTGTCCACTAGAGGGCGCGTCCAACGAAATGCTGTAGATGCGAATTGGCCGTTCAATGTTCTTGAGTCGCCGCTCCCCCATGTCTTCGAAAATCAGATCCAATCGCTTGCCGACGTGATCGCGCACAGATTGGGAGACGGTGATCCCCCCAACCGGCGCAATACTCTCCAACCGACCCGCCACATTGACGCCATCGCCGAAGATGTCTTCGCCTTCGACAATCACGTCGCCAAGATTGACGCCGATGCGGAAGTCGATGCGGCTCTCCTGTGGCACACCGGCGTTGCGATTACGCATCCCGCGCTGAACCTCGACGGCGCAGGCAACTGCGTTTACCACGCTCGGGAACTCCACCAGCATGCCGTCGCCCGTCAGTTTGACGATGCGTCCCTGGTGTTCGGCGATCTTCAGGCCGATAAAATCCGTCCGCAGTCTTTTGAGTGCGGCGAGCGTGGCGGTCTCGTTTGCCCCCATGAGCCGGCTGTATCCGACCACGTCGGCGGCAAGGATAGCGGTCAGGCGGCGTTCCATCTGCGGTCAGAAAATCAACTCGAAACAATGATCTGGCAAGGCTAGCACTTAGTTCCAAGCAAGCTCCAGGCGAATCGAGTCATCCGATGAGCGCGACCAATGCTCGGTTGCGCAGAATGTTCCGCAAGCGACCTTCACTGATGTTCCGTCAGAATCTTGGCGAAGCGCCACACCTCGTGAAAAGTATTATACAACGCTGTGGGCGCAGCGCGGATGACGTTCGGTTCGCGGAAATCGCATTTCACGCCGGCGGCTTCCAGTTTCTTGAACAACTCCTTGGGATGTTCGTGCACTAAGATCGACAATTGGCAGCCGCGCGCGCCCGTCTCACGCGGCGTGATGACGCTAAAACGCTTCACGCCCGCTCTCTCCAACAAGAACTGAAGGTAGCCGGTTAGCTGAATTGATTTTGCGCGCAGCGGTTCCATTCCCCCGGCTTCATCGAAGATGGCGAGTGAGGCGCGTAGCGGTGCCATGGAGAAGATCGGCGGGTTGCTGATTTGCCAGCCGTCGGCCGAGGGGACGGGAACAAATTCCGGTTCGAGATGCAAACGGAACCGCGTGTTCGGATCGTTCCCGAACCAGCCGCCGAACCGGGGAAGTTTTGTGTTGGTTGCATGTCGTTCGTGCAGAAATGCGCCCGCGACCGCACCCGGGCCGGCATCGAGATATTTGTAGGAGCACCACACGGCGAAATCGACATTCCAATCGTGCAATGACAACGGCACATTGCCGATGGCGTGGGCGAGATCGAACCCGACAACGATTCCGCGCTTTTGAGCCGCCGACGTGATTGCCGGGATGTCGAACAACTGACCAGTAAAGAAATTCACGGCCCCGATTATTACGACCCCGATCTCACCGGCGTGCTTTTCGATTAAATCGAGAATCTCCTCGGTTCGAATTGTGGACTCGCCTTTGCGCGGGCGCGCAAGAACGAGCGCTTCTTTCGGGTCGAGTCCGTGATGAACGATCTGCGTTTTGATCGCGTATGTGTCGGAAGGAAAGGCCGGCTCTTCCATCAGGATTTTGGATCGCAATTTGGTTGGCCGATAAAAGGTGGCCATCATCAGGTGCAGGTTCACTGTGAGGCTGTTCATGCAGATCACTTCGACCGGCTTTGCGCCGATGAGTCGCGCCAGCGGTTTGCGCAACGTCTCGTGATACGAATACCACGGCGTCCCGGCAGCATGGTGCGCGTCCACGCCAAACTTCGCCCAATTGTCCAATTCCTCTTCCACGACTTGCTTTGCCGATTTCGGCATCAACCCAAGCGAATTGCCGGCAAAATAGATCAGCGGCTTGCTGTCATTTCCGAGCGGCAGATGAAATTTCTCTCGGAAACGCCGCAGCGGATCCTCGGCATCGAGTTGTAGCGCAAAATCTTCGCCAGCAGAAAAATTCATTGTCATAAGTCGGGAGCGAACGTCCAACGCTCGAGGCTTAACGTCCACCGAGCAATTCATGCTCTCAACGCTCAACTATCAACTCGCTTCGGCGGTTGCATGAATTCAACGGTAGTTCCGTCCATATCGCGGACGTAAACGACGCGCTTGCCGGTGTTCGGTCCGGATTTGAGAGTCTGTGGCTTCCCTGCCGATAGCCAGCCGGATGCAGCAATTCTCTCCAGCACAACATCAAGATCATCCACCAGCAGGGCGACATGCACCGACCCGACGTCGCACGGTCTAAGACCGACTTGGTTCCGAACCGGTGGCGCAAGGTACTCGAGTAATTCGATCTTATGCCCATAACCTTTCAGAACAGCGAGTGAGATCTCTGCGCCGGGTACTCCGGTTACCTCGCTGGCGAGATCCCCCGCGTGGTGCGCGCGATGAGAAAGCTCGAAGCCAAGAACATCTCGCCAGAACGCGAGCGATCGTTCGAGGTTTGAGACAGTAATGCCGGTGTGATCTGCAGCAATAATGCGAAACGATTTACTCGTGCTCATGCTCATGCTCGTGCCCGACAGAAAACATTCAACGTTTACCGCTCAACACCCAACGCTCAATTAAAGCCGCATGGTCATCCCGAGGGATCTCACAATCGCGCTGTACGTCACGCTGTCTAACTTGCGCAACCGTTGCTTGCTGAGTGGGGTCCTTCACCGTCTTCGCGATTCAGGATGACAGGCTAAGTCAGCGCTGCGATCACTTTGAGTTCAATCGCGATCGGCGTCGGCAGAGCGGTGACCTCAATTGTTGTGCGCGTCGGATTCGGTTTGCCGTCGCCGGCAAAATATTCTGCGTAAAGCCGATTGTAGATCGGGAAATCCTTTTTCATGTTCGTGAGAAAGACAGTCACATCTATGATGTCGTTCCAACTGGCGCCGGCGTCTTCGAGCACGAGCCGAACATTTTCAAAAACGGCGCGGCATTGTTTCTCGATGTCATAGCTGGCGATATTGCCAACGGAGTCGAGCGTGACGCCTGGGATCTCTTTGCTACCGCGCGTGCGCGGGCCGATACCGGAAAGAAATAGGAAATTACCGACGCGTTTGGCGTGCGGGAACGCGCCGACTGGTTCCGGCGCCCGGGAGCTCTCAAAAGTATTATTCATTTCATTTTCTAACCGTGGATTGCCCGGTTGCACACAACTGCGTGAGCTTGCGGGCTTAACGCGCTGGTGTCATCTCTGCTTTTTTTACGCGTCTGCCAGGTTACAATCAAACCAGAGCTTCCGTTTTCATTTCGGCCGCAATTTCTGTGCGCGCCACGGCATCACTTCCGCCGTAAAAATTGAATTGTCTTTGTCCACTGCGAACAAATGCGGGTCGAAATGCCGTCCCTTGTCGGGCGCCGGTCCGTCCAGCACACCGACGGCCTTGCCGTCGCGGTTAATTTTCAAAATCCGGCCAGCGATTGCATCGGACATGTAGATGAAATGATCGGGGTCATAAAGAGGCCATAGGGGTGACCTAATTTCCATTCGCGGACGTAGCGGCCGTTCAGATCGAAAATCTGGATGCGCGCGTTTTCGCGGTCACCCACGTAAACCAGATCGCCATCGACTGCGATAGAGTGCGGAAGATCGAATTGCCCGGGGCCGCTGCCTTTCATTCCCCAGCCGAGGAGCACGTTGCCGTATTTGTTGAACTTCAACACCCGCGAATTGCCTTCACCGTCGGCAACGTAAATATTTCCTTCACGGTCGAACGCCACGTCAGTCGGTTGGTTAAAATGAAGAACATCATCGCCGGGCGTTCGCATTCGGCCTAACGATAACAACACGCGCCCGTCCGGGCTAAGTTTCAAAACGAGGTGCGCGCCGACATCCGTCGTCCAAATATTATCCTCGGCGTCCACCCGCACCGTGTGGGCGGTAACAAAGAGGTCATCGGCAATGCTGCGAACGAATTTTCCGGAGGCATCAAATTCCATCAACGGGTGTTTGCCACGATGAAAGACGTAGATATGTCCCTTGGAATTTACTGCCACCCCAGCGACTTCGACAAAATGCTCGCCTGCGGGTAACTGAAAGAAATCGGGGACCGCTTCGTAATTCAGCTTGGGAATAGCTTCCTCAGAATAGCAGGGAAAAAACGACGCTGCGATGAAGAGCGCGGCCAGGATCAACAGTCGCAGCCACTGAATGTGAGCACTCATGATTGATGGCGACGCGCGCGAGCTTCCAAAGATTAACACGAATCAAACAGAGTCAACGCACGACATGCTCATCGAGGAATTTGAAGACATCGTCCTCCCATTGAGGCATGGCCAAAATAAAGAAGGTTGTGTCCATCGTCCGATGTTTGACCGACAGGCGGATAGATCTTTAAAAGGTGCGGCTTGCGCAGACGATCGAGCTCTGCGGAAAGGGCGCGACCGGCAGCTGTGTCGTAGTCGTTAGCCGCGTGAATGAGCATGATGGGTGAAGTTGTTTTGCCAACCGCCGTAAGCAGGCGCTCGCGCAGTTCGGGCGAGCGTTGCCAGGAACCAGCCGCGGCAGCAAAAGTGACGACCGCGCGCAATGTGTTGTCGCGCGCGGCGGCAAGCAATGTGAGCTGGCCACCAAATGAGTGACCTGCGATTGCAATGCGCTTGGCGTCGATTCCAGCCACCGTTTTCAGGAATGACAGAGCTGCGAGAACATCGTCGAGATGATCCGTGGTCGCGAGAACAAACTGCAAATGCTGACGAGCTTCTTTTCCTTTGGCCTCCTCCTCGCGCTGTAGGACGCCTTGCATGAAGAGAGCTTGATCAGCGGAAAGTCCCTGACCGCGACGAAAAGGATAAAGAAAGGCGTAGCCGTGTTTGAGAAACAGCGGTGCGAGTTTTTCGGCGGCTTCTGTGATCGGGAGTCCCGCCGTATGGGCGGCATCTGCGCCGCCTGAACCGTGATTGAACAGGACAGCAGCAAAAGGACCAGGCCCGTCCGGCTTCCAAAGGAAAGCCTTTAGGCGGAGATTGCCGCTGGGAAACTCGACTGTCTGGCGAGCCGCAGCGAATGGCGGCGGGTTAGCTGCGACAACAACTGATGCGAAGGCCGAGACCAACCCAAAGGCACCAAGGTAACGCATTCGCATCTGCTTTTCGGAATCTCGAAAGTCGGTCGCTCGATCTTATTTTGCGATGCAGACGTTTTTCGGCTCGGTGAAAAAGCGCAGGGCTTCCTCGCCGCCTTCGCGGCCGACGCCGCTGGCTTTCATGCCGCCAAACGGGACGCGCAGATCGCGCACGAGCCAGCAGTTTACCCACACCGTGCCGGTATTAATTCGCTCAGCGACGCGATGCGCGCGATTTAGATTTTGTGTCCAGACACTCGAGGCGAGTCCGTATTCGCAATCGTTGGCGTAGTTGATCACTTCTTCCTCGTTGTCGAACGGTGTGATCGTGACAACGGGACCAAAAATTTCTTCGCGGTTTGTGCGACATGAGACCGGTAAACCTGTGATCACTGTCGGCTGGAAAAAGTATCCGTCGCGGCAACGTTCGTTGAGCGATTCCGGTGCTCCCCCCCCGAGCGCAATCTTGCCGCCTTCTTTCTGAGCAAGATCTACGTAAAATTTGATTTTATCGAGCTGGGTTTTGTTCACGATCGCACCCTGATCGCTCGCTGCTTCCAGTGGGTCGCCGATTTTTAGGTTGGACGTTTTTTCGATGAAACGATCGACAAAATCTTTATAAGCCGAGCGTTCGACGAATACGCGCGATCCAC
>Ga0137378_10005880_pt1 | contig 10633 bp, 8 predicted proteins | sample SagtaG_21_FD_104813 | JGI IMG/M metagenome (GOLD analysis project Ga0137378, IMG submission 104813) | Vadose zone soil microbial communities from Sagehorn Ranch, Mendocino, California, USA - Sage2_L_60_16 metaG | ecosystem: Environmental > Terrestrial > Soil > Vadose zone | place: USA...
GCACTCCTCCGGCGTCAGCCCGGAGCCGGTGTCGGCAACTTCGATGATCGCCCCTCCGTCGTGGCGTCGAGTTCTGAGGGTGAGCGTCCCGCCATTCAGCATGGCGTCCATCGCATTGAGCACGAGGTTTGACAGCGCCCTGTGCAGCAAGTCCGGATCGGCGCCGATCGCTCCGAGACTTGCATCCAACTCCAGCCTGCAGACAATCGGTGCGCGCCCCGGCGCCTGCAGTTGCGCCTGGTACAGCTTCGCTACTCCCCGCAGGATTTCATTCACCTGCACCGGTTGCAACTGCGGATGCGGCATTTTCGAGAACTCGCTGAAGCGGCCAATAATCGTTTTGAGGTTTGAGATCTCGGCTAACAGAGTGCTTGAACTCTCGTGGAACACTTCGTCGAATTGTGCGGGACTCTGTGTTCGGGCGCGCATCAGGTTCTCAACCGTGAGTTGAAGAGGGAATAGCGGATTCTTCAACTCATGCGCCAACCGGCGCGCCAGCTCACGCCAGGCAGCGACTCGTTCGGTTTGCACGAGCCGTTCTTTTTGCGTCAGTAATTCGGCCGTCATGCGATTGAAGGACTCGGCGAGTTGCGCTACTTCATCGCCCCCGGGAATCTCCACTCGCGTGTCCCAGTTGCCCGCGGCAACTTCCTGCGCTGCCCGCGATAGCTGCACTACTGGACGCGTCATTCTCGCCGCCGCCCAACTGCTGAGAAGGATCGCCAGAATAATCCCGCCGCCGCCTGCCAGGAGTGCCGATGCGCGGATGCGGCGTTTCAAATCGACGTAGGACCGCCGCGAGTTTCCGACCAGAAGAATTCCGAGCAGGGGACGATCCTTGCCCGCGCCGCGCAGCGGAAGCGCGTGAAATACCTCATCGTCTGCCTGATCGGACGACCAGGAAACGATCCCGGTCATTTCCTGGTTGTACTGCCGCACCGCCTCGATCAGGGGCGCAAACTTGTCGCCGGGTCGGGAGGCGCCCGCAGCATTCGCCGCGCCAGACGGGTCAAGGAGCGAATCAGCCGAAAAATGATCGCTGCGATTCTGATAAAGCAGAACGCGCATGTCAGCGGGCAGATCAAGCCCCGAAAGAAAATTCTTGTCCAGTCGTCGGCCGCCAATCAGATAAACAGGACGCTCGCTGATGCGAGTCGCTCGCACCGCGAAGAGCCCGAGAGCAGTAGAGTCCTGCAATTCTTCGCGTTTCAGAAACGCGCTCTCCCCGCTTGACGCAGAGAGACTTTCAAACCCGGTGTCGGGATAGCCAAACTTCGCCGGCCACTGCGCCGAAGAAATGATGGCTCCATGCTCATCCAGAAATTCCAGAAAGTCGAGTTGATATCCCTCAGCCATTTGCCGGGCCAGTTCGAAATATCCGGCGGAGTCCGCGGATGTGCCGTTCAGCGCGGTCGCCATCCGGCTTACTGGATTGGAAGAGGCGATGCCTTCCACCCGCCGCGCCACATCCTCACCACGGCGGCTGAACTCGCGCTGAAACTGCGTGACCAGCGCCGCCGTGCGCTGCTCCTCGGTCTTCTCGAACGCATTGCGCGTTACCGCCAGCACGAGCAACGCCACCGCGGCCACCGACAGGAAAACCGTCAGCGCGAAAACGGCCAGAAGTTTGCGGCGAAAGGTCATGGTTTGTGGGTCATGATTCTGATTATCATGGTTTGCCGTTCGCCAGCCACGCGTCGGCTAGAGTCCAGCTGCCGTCGGGCCGTAGCGTCCAGTCTTTCAAGGTCGCTGAGGCCGCGTATGACACCGGCAGATGGAATAGCGCGATCATGCGTTGCGTCGCGAGCATCGTAACTTCCCGCGCATAAAGATCTTCCACGGAACCACCTTCTTTCCCCGCAGGTGTTCCCGTCAGTGTGGCGACGTTCGCAAGCGCGATCCAGGGATCGGGCGACGCCAGCGGAATTCGCACCAGCCGCAAGTCGGCGGTAGCCGCCGGTGTAGGCTGCAACAACAGTCCCGCATCTTTGGCGTTGAGGGCGATACGTTCCGTCAACAGGCGGGCCATCGAATCACTGCCATCGTATCCGACAGTCCAAGTTGGGATGTTGCGGACCTGTTCGCGCGCGTGACGCGCCCGCGGTAAGTCTGCATCGGTGGGGAACACGAAACCGTATCCGCTCATCCAGTTGGGAAGAATGCCGGCCGTCGGTTGTCCCGCGCCCTGCAGCAACACACTACGGATCGACCCGCGCTCCACGCTCGACGCCAACGCCTCGCGAAGCAGCTTCTCTTCTGGAGACGCCACGTCGCGAGTAAAAAGTAGCGCGAGGAGCTCAATGGGGGTTGAACTCGCCAGGCGGCGTCCCTGCCGCGAGACCCGATCCCGTGAAAACTGATCTTGCGAAAACTGGAGCGTCTGCTCCGGCGCCACCTCCACCAGATCCGCTTTGCCGAGTTCCAGTGCAGTCATCTGATCGCGAAAGCTCGTGCCCATCTCGATCTCGATCGCATCGAGGAACGGACGCCCGCGCCAGCAGTTCTCCTCCGCTGCCAACGCCAACTTTTTCCCCGGCTGCCAATCGACAATATGAAATGGCCCCGTGCCGCTCGGAGTGTTGTCGGGATTCCTCTTCACAATCGCGTTCCGCGGCAGCGCCAATTCCGCCAACAGTTCTGGATCGGAGCTGTCTCGTTCAATCACGACCGAATCAGCATACGCACTCACCTTCCACGATGGATTCGCGGCGCGCAGGGAAGCGGCTGCAATGTCCGCGGTAAGCGGCATCCCGTCATGAAACTTCACTCCTCGACGAATTTGAAGCTGCCAGTGCTGATCTCCCGGCGCCCCTTGCCATGACGCGGCCAGCGCAGGCTCAATCCGTCCGTTCGGGTCAATGGTCACCAGCGTGTCGAACATCAGCATGGCCAGACTGCGTCGCGCAAACGAATCGGGCTGTGTGCCATCGCCCGGGTCAAGCGATGTGGGCGCGCCGCGCATGGCAACGCGGAGCACGCCTCCATACTGCGGACGCGTCTCTGCATTCGCCGCCAGCGCCGCACCCATCAAGCTACTGACTACAAGCCACCGCCAGTCGAAAAGCCTCATAACTTCCTGTCTCTCGATTTCTCACCACGGCGATTGCCAAGTCGCCCTTCCCCTCAGTCCACAGCGCAGTAACGCCGCCAGTAAAATCGACAGCAGCGCTTACCGCAACCGGATCACGATCGGGCAATTCATACGCGCGTACCGAATCCTCATTTCCTTCTTCGGAACTTGTGGCCAACACCTGCCAGCCTGCGCCGCATGTAGTCTTCACGCTGGTGAGATCGCTGCCCCAGTCGAGCTTGGTCGCCTGATCGCCCATGCCGTCGACCATGTGTACGCGACCATCCGTCGAGGCGAAGAGCCACAGCAGATATTTCTCCCGCGGCAGCAACGCAGCCGAATAGAACTTGGAGACGGTCCTGAACCTGCCCACGCCCTGAGTTAGAGCGCCAGTGAAGATGTTGCGCGTCGGAGCGTAGAAAGCTCCCACCGGTGGAATCGCTACCGAAGGCGATCCGGCACTTGGAAATGCTGAGAACGTTCCGCCGCTCACGTCTGACGGCACGAGCGGCCACGGATCGTCGGTCTCGCGACAGGTCAATGTAAGTGGCGCACTCGCAGGACTGCGGCACATCACGCCGGGGAGATAGACGTCCAGCAAGTGATCCTTCGCCGGGATCAGTCTCCCGCGCAAATCCCGTGGCCACGGCCGTGCATGAACGATGCCCAGCGTCTGCTCCTCCTGCCATTTTCCAGACTGCCACCGGTAGAGCGAAATCTTTTCGGGATCGAGCACTGCGATACGCGTGGGTGTCGCGTTTTCCTCCAACACGGCCACATCGAGAATCGGATCATCCTGAGTCCAGAGCGGGATCTTGCGCAGACTGAGGGGTACGGACTCATGCGGCGTCATCGAGCCCTCGGGGCGCGGCGCGGATACCATAACCACCGCAGCCTCGCTTCCGCCCTGACGAATCTCCGCCACCCAAACGTATGTCGCCAGACTCTCCGACAAAAAAATTGCGACCGTTGCTGCCGCCTGCTCCGCTTTCACGAAGCGGATGCCGAGCCCCTCGAGCGTGCTCCGCAGCCCGTTTTGAATCACCTCGCTCTCACGCTTGCCGAGGGACGAGCGGTTCTCTACGGTCAGCGCGACCATGCCGGATCCAGTGACCGCAACAATCTTTCGCGCCAACTGCTGCTCGGGGCCGCTCCAGTCCACCGCGCATGCAGAGATCGCCAACCCGAGCAGCGCGCAAGAAATTTGCGCCACAACGCGGAGGCTGGGCGTAGGGCGTTTGGCGCGACTCACTGAACTCGAGATGGCGTTTGGGATGGCCAAATTATAAACCGCTCTGGGCGTCTGAACGGCGCTCTCCTCTGTACTGTTTGGACACCACTGAACCGCTGCCGAGAACTGTCTGACGCCCGCGTATCAAGCTTTCTGCACCGCAGTCTTGTCGTCTGACTTCGCTGTAGCTGTCTGCCGGGCCAGCTTGCCTGAAGCAAAGAACAGGCGGAACACCTGCCCGAAGATCAGCTCTTCCGCCAGCAACGCCACCGCCAGCGAAAAGATCATTCCTGCCACGACCGCCATGAATGTGATTGCCATTTGCATGATGTCCTCCGAGACTTCAGTTTTGTCCAAAGTTTTGAGCCAACTGTCTATTGCCCGCCGTCCTGCCCGGGAACCTGCACCGCAGCCACGGTCGTGTCGTCGGCGCCGCCTCCGAAGACCTGCGCCACCTGCTCGTCGCGCTCGCCATGAATCTGAACCAAATCGCCGACTCGCAGCATGGTGAACAGGCGTTCCATGTCGCGATTCTGCAGCCGGATGCAGCCGTGCGAGGCCGCGTGTCCCACGGACCGCGGCGCGTTCGTGCCGTGAATCCCGTATCCCTTTTGGCTCAATCCCACCCAGCGCGTTCCTATGGGATTGTCTTTGCCGCTAGGAATCACGGTCCCTGGGCGGTAGTAGGTTGGGTTGGAAACGCGGCTCACAATTTGAAATTCGCCCGTGGGACTGGGACTTGCCGCGGCGCCCACTGCGACCGGGAATGTCGCGATCACATCTCCGTCTTCGATCACCGCGAGTCTGCGGTCCGGAATGCTGACCAACACGACCCGGCTGACGCGATCGGCGCCAGCGGGCTTAGCAGTCTGCGCGAACGCGGGGATTCCCAGCGCCAAAGTGAAAAAGGCTAGGATGAGGCGTTGCGCCCACTTCGTCGTCTCCCTGTAAGCCACCCGTTTCATGTCTGCCCCCTTGATGAAGATGAACTTGCCGTCCGGCAATATGAGGGGCAGAACAGAGGCCAAACTGTATCGAATTGAAATTAAAACAGTTACTGTCCATGCAGGAGGGTGTCTCAGTGGCAGTGCGGCCACGGTGTGTCGGTTCGCACACAGTTCTGCCGTGGAAGCTATCGGATGTCTCAAGAATAGTTTCGGGAAGAGCGGCTTTTCGGAAAGGGCACCGCTTCATAGGGACTGCGCGCGCGACGCGTTCCCTGTCTCGCGCTGCGGAGAAACTCTGATTTTGTCTTGCTTTGAAAGGGCGCGGCTTTTCAGCCGCGCCGTCCAATTCCAGTAGGGACGCTGGCTTTAGCCCCTGAGGGACGCTTGCAGTTTACTGTTTCGGTTTATCGTGAGATGGATTCTAGCTTGATGGCGGAGAGTTGTCGCAAAAGGGAGGTGCGTGGGGAGGGCCTTCAACTAGCGAAGCCTTCAAGCGCCCGGCCCCTGCCGTCTGGGGTAACGGCTTGTGGGGTTCTGTGGGTAGGGCCGGGCGATCCTTATAACTAGGAAGGCCTAGTTCAATTGTGCCCATTTAAGTCCTGTCGCATGCGTATTTCTGTGATCGCCGTCACCGTTGCGCGTGATCGTCATCATCCCTTCGATCGCTTACCGCGCCAGCGCAAACCACAGCCAGTCGCCGTTCTGCAACAACTCTCTGCTGTGATGCCAAATAGGCCTCCCGTTGACTTCCGTGTCCCGTCCCGTTATCGTTGCGGCGCTATGAACGTCGTCAAAGCGACCCGCCGGTTTGAAGAGTGGCTGGGCCATCGCACCGATCTCGTCAAAAAAGATCTGCGCCTCAAACACGCCAGCATGAAGGCGGCGGTGTTCCCCTTTTTGCGAGCCACCTACTACCGCTGGGCGCAAGTCTGGCCGAAGGTATGTCCCGACCTTGCCTGTGGGCCGCAGGTGTTGGCGGTGGGCGACCTTCACGTGGAAAATTTCGGCACGTGGCGTGACGTCGAAGGGCGTCTGATTTGGGGAGTCAACGACTTCGACGAAGCTCATCCCATGGCGTATGCCAACGATCTGGTCCGCCTGGCGGTGAGCACTCATCTGGCGTCCGAAGCGGGCCACTTACCGCTCAAGCAGAAAGATATTTGCGGTTCGATTCTGGAAGGCTATGGCGAAGGATTGCGCGAGGGCGGACTGCCCTTCGTCCTCGGCGAGAGCCACGAATGGCTGCGCCAGATTGCGGAAAGTGAACTGCGCGATCCGGTTCATTTCTGGGCGAAAATGGATGCCCTCCCGACTGTGAAAGAGCCGGCGCCGATCAGCGCAATCGACGCCATCGAACACCTGATGCCGGCTCGCGACTTGCCTTACCGCGTGGCGAGTCGCGTCGCAGGCCTGGGGAGTCTGGGGCACGCGCGCTATGTCGCCATCGCCGACTGGCACGGCGGCAGAATCGCCCGCGAGGCCAAGGCCATGGTGTCCTCCGCATGCTACTGGGCGAAAGACCACGAGGGCCCGGCTGAGATTCTGTATCAGGCGATTCTTAGCCGCGCGGTGCGTTGTCTCGACCCATTTGTTCAGTTACGCGGACGTTGGATTGTGCGCCGACTGAGTCCGCATTGCTCGCGCATCGAACTGGCCACACTTCGGGCGCCGGGCAAGGAATTGCGCCTGCTCCGAGCAATGGGGTGGGAAACCGCGAATATCCATCTTGGGACGAAGAGTGCCCGCAAGCCTATCCTCCGCCATATGCAAAAACAGAAGGCGAGGTGGCTGCACCAAGCCACGGAAGAGATGTTGAAGTCGGTCCGCGAGGACTGGAAGACGTGGAAGAAAGAGGGTTACGCCTAGGAGTTTGGTTTTCCCATGGCGACCTTACCGACGTGACCTTGCTAAGCCACCCCGCTGCGCGCGGCGCCCGCCGGCACACTCAGTGCAGGCCGGCGCACTGGAATTAAGCCGACTCCGCTCTTCCGGTCATAGACCAAAGTCCATAGCGATGCGCAGCCATCACACAACCAGTAGTGTTCGACCTGACGCCGCGGTTGCCGGGCACGAACGAAAGGGGGCGCGGTGGATTCTCCAGCTTTAGTCACGCGGTCGGTCTCGACCAGAAACAGTTTGCCCTCTCTAAGCCTGAGGAAGGGCCTGCCACACTTCGAATTGGCGCACCGGCTGAGCATCTTGTAACTGCCTTCTGCTTTGCGAAACCATCTCCACGAGCAACTGGAATCGGAGTCACTAGCACGTGCGATGCCACCGGGTTGCTCTGATGCACTTACGAGTTTGCCAACCCGGTGCCGATTCTGATCGCCACACTGTTCCTGCATTGCCGACTAATCGGCAAGAGGTGCCGACTCCTCGTCGCTGTCTCCTTGCCTGTGTTCTATCGAGCCAGCTACCATCAATCGTATGCCGAAGGTCCTGCTCTGTCCCCCGGATTTTTTCGATGTGGTCGATCAGAAAAACCCTTACATGCTGAGGGAATCCGCGGTGAACCTAGTGAAGGCGCGCGGCCAGTGGGAAGCTCTTTGTAGTGTTCTGCGACAGAACGGCTGCGAGATCGAAACCATCGACCCAGTTGAAGGCCTCGAAGACATGGTTTTCGCGGCAAATCAGGTTTTCGTCGGCGAGAAAAATGGATACGGAAAATTTGCCGTGCCCAGCCGCATGGTGTATCCATCGCGTCAGCGCGAAGTGCCTTTTTACGCGGACTGGTGCCGGGCGCAAGGCTACAAACTGATCGAACTCGACTATGCTGGCGACTATCTCGAAGGCCACGGCGATTTGATCTGGCATCCCGACGGATCCCGCATCTACGCCGGCCATGGGTTCCGCAGCACGCTCGGCAGTGTTGAGAAATTCGCGGCGGCGATGTCCGAAATGGGAATTCCAGTTGTGCCCTTGCAGCTAGTCGATCCTTACTGCTACCACCTCGACACCTGCCTTTGCCCGCTTAACAACGAAGCAGCCCTGATTTTTCCGGGAGCGTATTCCGCCGACGCACTGGCGTCTCTTCACAAGCTCTGGAAGCGGATTCACCTGCTCACCGCCGAGGAAGCCCATCGTTTCATGGGCAATGGAATCGTCGTCAACGGCCGCTATATCACGCCCTATGTGACGCCTCAGTTGGAGGCGATGCTTCATCAGGAGGGACTGACGCCGGTGATCGTCGACACCTCCGAGTTTGAAAAAGCCGGCGGCAGTTGCTTCTGTATGAAGACGTTCTTGCCGTAAACAGAAAACCAGATCGGGAGACGGGTGCACCGGAGTCAAATGGACGAGGCGAGTGTCGACTCGAAGGGCCGTCTGATTAGTGTCGCTCGCGTCCCGCGACTGCGAGCGCTGGCGTGGTCCGGCGATCATCTCTATGCTTCACGCGGATATGATGTGTTTCGCGCCAGAATCCAGGATCCTTCCCGCAACCTGACATGGGATCCCGTCGCTTCGTTCCGCCCTGCCTTGCGGCGACGACTCTCAGTCATCAACGGCCTCACGGCACGATTGTTCCGCGATGGTTTTCACGCACTCGCGGTGTTGCCGTCGGGCGGACTCGTCGCCGCCGTTCCGGGAGCAATTGTTACGCTTCGTCCGGGCGGAACCGATTTTCGCCCGACGCACACCATCCTTCGCGGGACGCGTCCGCTGCACATCACCGCGGTTCCGGACGGCCCAATATTTTGGGGAGAGTACTTCGACAATCCGGCACGCGATAAAGTCCACATTTACGCATCCACCGACGCCGGCGCCACCTGGAGCGTTGCTTATACCTTCCCGAGGGGCGCCATTCGCCACATCCACAACATCGTCCACGATCCCTGGGGCGATTGCCTCTGGGTGCTCACCGGAGACTATGGCGACGAATGCCGCATCCTGCATGCCACCTGCGATTTCAGCACCATCGAGACTGTGCTGCAGGGCAAGCAGCAGGCGCGCGCGGTCGCGGCCATTCCCACCGAAGACGGCCTCTATTTCTCTTCCGACACTCCCCTCGAACCCAACTACATCTACCGCCTCGATCGCCAGGAATCGCTGCGGCAAGTCGCTCCCATCAGCAGTTCGTCCATCTATGGATGCCGCGTCGGAAGCCGTCTGTTCTTCTCCACGATGGTGGAACCAAGCAAGGTGAATCACGATCGCTACGTCCGCCTCTATGGAGGTGGCACGGGCAGCGGTGGCGCACAAGACTGGCACCTCTTGATGGCATGGCAAAAAGACCGCTGGCCCATGGGCCTGTTCCAGTACGGCAACGCCGTAATGCCCGACGGAAACAACACCACGCCATTCCTCGCTCTGACCACAGTTGCCGTCCAATCCGACGACATGGTCACATCGCTGTATGCCGTCGGCTCTTAAGAGCAAATGGGGGAGAGGGAGTACATGTGGGGACAGCCGCCCTCGGCTGTCCGTCGAGCGCAGCTCGACCGCCGCCGGGTGCCCCATTTCTCGCGCGTTCTTTGCGCGAGAAGTGGGAATTTTCGACAGAGCGAAGCCGAAGGAGACCGCTCCGAGCGCTGCTGCCGTAATATGGACTAAGTCAACACTGAAAGCGCTCTTGCCCCGTCTCAGCTATTACCGACGCATCTTCAGCGCCTACCTCATCGGAGGCAAAAGCCACCTCACCTTCTGGCACGAGACCCCCGCCGAGAATCCGAATGCGACCGCGACCGACCTGGGCGAATACTACATGCCGTTCGCCGAGAAGGCCGACTATCAGGGCCACTATGATTCCTCCGGTGTCCCGCAACTCGACTATCACGGCAAGATCGGCCTGCAGTACAACCCCATCGCGATCGCACAATACGGCTTGGGAAATTACAACTTGTTCCGGCGCAGCGCCGATCCAGAGCGTCGCAAGAAATTCTTCGTGGCCTCCGACTGGCTCTGCTCGCACCTCGAACAGAACCCGCAAGGATTCTCAGTCTGGAACCACCATTTCGATTGGGAATATCGCGACACTCTTCGAGCCCCGTGGTTCTCGGCGCTAGCGCAAGGACAGGGAATTTCCGTACTGGTTCGCGCCCACAAGGAATCGCGGGATGCGCGTTATCTAGAGGCCGCGAAGCGCGCTCTCGCGTGCTTTTACTATCCAATCGCTGAGGGAGGCGTTGCTTTCACCGACGAATCTGGCGATCTGTGGTTCGAGGAGTACATTGTCTCGCCGCCTACCCACATTCTGAACGGATTCATCTGGGCATCATGGGGCATCTACGACTATTTTCTCGCGACCCAACACCCTTCCGCGCAGGAGCTCTTTTCGCGCGCGGTGCGAACCATGCTGCACAATCTCGACCGCTACGATCTGGGATTCTGGTCGCTCTACGAACAGTCCGGCACACGTCTGCCCATGGTAGCCAGTCCCTTCTATCA
>Ga0137378_10005882_pt1 | contig 10632 bp, 9 predicted proteins | sample SagtaG_21_FD_104813 | JGI IMG/M metagenome (GOLD analysis project Ga0137378, IMG submission 104813) | Vadose zone soil microbial communities from Sagehorn Ranch, Mendocino, California, USA - Sage2_L_60_16 metaG | ecosystem: Environmental > Terrestrial > Soil > Vadose zone | place: USA...
CGATGCCCGCGTTCCCGGGCGGCGTGCCGCGAAGGGAACCGCTCGACGCCGTGGTCCCCGACCGGCCCGTCTACCTCCCGAGCCGCGACGGGCACAGCGCCTGGGTGAACAGCCGGGCCCTGCAGCTGGCGGGCGTCACCCGCGCCACGCCCGATCCTGAGCACGGCCGGATCGAGCGCGACCCCGACGGCGAGCCCGCCGGCACGCTCCACGAGGGCGCGATGGACCTGGTGGCGCTGCCGGTGCCCAGCGGCGCCGACTGGGAGGCCGCCATCCTCCGGGCCCAGGCTCACCTGCACTCGCTCGGGATCACTGCGTGGCAGGACGCCATCGTCGAACCCGACACGCTGGCCGCGTACCGGGCCCTCGCGGAGCGCGGCGAGCTGACGGCGAAGGTCGTCGGGGCGCTGTGGTGGGATCGGGAACGGGGCGAGGAGCAGATCGACGAACTCCGGGAGCAGCGTTCGGCGGCGACCGCAGGCCGGTTCCGCGCCACCGCGGTCAAGATCATGCAGGACGGGGTGTGCGAGAACTTCACCGCGGCGATGCTGGACCCCTACTTCGACGGGCATGGTCACCGCACCGAGAACGCGGGCATCAGCATGGTGGAGCCGGCACTCCTCCGGCGCGTCGTGACCCTCCTCGACCGCGAAGCCTTCCAGGTCCACGTCCACGCGATCGGCGACCGGGCCGTGCGGGAGGCGCTGGATGCCGTCGAGGCGGCTCGCGATGCGAATGGTCCCTGGGACGCGCGCCACCACATCGCTCACATCCAGCTGATCCACCCGGACGATCTGCCCAGGTTCGCCTCCCTGGGCGTGGTGGCGAACGCCCAGCCGCTCTGGGCCTGCAACGAGCCGCAGATGGTCGAGCTCACGATCCCGTTCCTGGGGCCCGAGCGGGCGGCGCGGCAGTACCCGTTCGCCAGCCTGGTGCGCGCCGGGGCCACCCTGGCGGCCGGGAGCGACTGGCCCGTGAGCTCGCCGAACCCGCTCCTGGAGATCGAGGTCGCGGTGAACCGGATCGACCCGCAGGACCGCCACGGCGAACCGTTCCTCCGCCAGGAGCGGCTCGGCCTGGGGGCGGCGATCGACGCGTTCACCCGCGGGTCCGCGTTCGTCAACCGGCTGGAGGGGTCCACGGGAACGATCGAAGCGGGCGCGTCCGCCGATCTGGCGGTGCTGGATCGGGACCTGCTGGCGCCGGATGCCGGCCCCATCGGGGACGCCTCCGTCGTGATGACGCTGGTGGACGGCGCCGTGGTGTTCGAGGATCCGGGGCTCGAGGGTTGATCGCCGGGACGGCGCCGGTCAGGCGCCGTGCGCGGTGGTGCGGGAAGCGTTGCTGGGGTGGCGGCGCATGGCGTCCTTCGCCCGCACCACGTCAGGGTCCCGCGGGTCGAAGGCCAGGACCGCGTACTGATCCATCCGCGTCTTCCTGGTCTTCTGTTGGACCCTGATCCGCTGCATCGTTCCTCCCCGCTGTCCGGGGTCTTCCTCCGACCGGAGGCTACTCCCGGAGGTTCCGGGTTTCCGTGCTTTCCCTCACAGAATCGGCCGTTCCCGTCACTTCTTGAGCACGGGGAGGTAACTCCCGGGGAACGGATGTGGCCGGGGAACGGACGGAGGACGCCGCCGACGTCGCCCGGCGCCGTCCCCTGAGCGGTCTTCAGACCAGGAGGCAGGCGGCTTCGTGGCCGTCCACCCGGGCCTCCCGGGGCCGGTGGAGCGACGGGTCGTCGACCGTGCACCGCCGCTCGGCGACGGGGCACCGCGGGTGGAACCGGCAGCCGCTCGGGACGTGGACAGGGTTCGGGGTCTCGCCCTTCAGGATCTGGGATCTCGACCGGTCACGTGGGTCGCGCTTCGGAACCACCGACAGCAGCGCCCGCGTGTACGGGTGCTGCGGGTTGCGGACGACCTCCTTCGCCGGCCCCTGCTCGACGATCCTCCCCAGGTACATCACGGCGATCCGGTCGGCGAAGTGGGCCGCGGTGGACAGGTCGTGGGTGATCATCAGGATCCCCAGGCCGCCCTGGCTCCGCAGCTCGTCCAGCAGCGAGAGCACGCCGGCCCGAACCGACACGTCGAGCATCGAGACGGGCTCGTCCGCCACGAGCAGCTCGGGGTCGAGCACCAGGCTCGCCGCGATGGCCACGCGCTGGCGCTGACCGCCGGACAGCTCGTGGGGATACCGGTCGACGTAGAGCTCGGGCGGCGTGAGGCCGGCCCGGGCGAGTGCGCTCGCGATCAGGCTCCGGCGGTCCTGCTTCGAACCGCCCACGCCGTGGATCAGCATCGGCTCCTCGATCGTCTGCCGGACCCGGAACCGCGGGTCGAGCGACTCGTAGGGGTCCTGGTAGATCATCTGCATGCGACGTCGCAGGGGTCGAAGGGCCCTCGGCTGGAGCGCCGAGATGTCCTGACCCTGGAAGCGGATCGAACCGGAGACGGGGTCGACCAGGCGGAGGACCGTCTGGGCCGTGGTCGTCTTGCCGCACCCGGACTCGCCGACCAGCGCGAGCATCTCTCCCTTGGCGACCGAGAAGGACACGCCCTCCACCGCATGGACCGTGAGCTTCGGGTGCCGGCGCAGCGCGCCGACGATGCCGCGGTGGATCGGGTAGCGCGTCACGAGGTCCGTGACCTCCAGCAGCGGCGTGCCGCCAGCCGCCCATCCGGTTCCCGCGGCCGTCGCTGGGACGACCGCGCTCATGGGGTCGCTCCGACGGTTGGCCGGGCGGGGATGTCGTTCAGGTGGCAGGCCGCCTGGTGTCCTGCATCGATCGTCTTCAGGATCGGACGTTCCGCCACGCACCGTTCGAACGCCCGGTCGCATCGCGGCCGGAACGGGCATCCCACCAGGGGGCGGTCGAGCCGCGGCGGGGACCCGGGGATCGACACGACCTCCTCCTCGCCGAGCAGGTCCGGGGTGGCGGCGAACAGCAGGCGCGTGTACGGGTGGCGCGGTTCGTGGAACAGGCTCTCCATGGGCCCGGCCTCGACGATCTCGCCGGCGTACATCACGGCCGCCCGGTCGCACACCTGTGCCACGACGGGGAGGTCGTGCGTCACCAGGATCAGTGAGAGGCCCAGGTCCTTCGTCAAGCCCACCAGCAGCTCGAGGAGCTGGGCCTGGACCATCACGTCGAGGGCGGTCGTCGGCTCGTCGGCCAGGAGGACCTTCGGGTTGCACGCGAGCGCCATCGCCATGGCCGCGCGCTGCCGCATGCCGCCCGAGAACTCGTGGGGGAAGTGGTCGAGCCGCGCGGCCGGGATGCCCACCATCTCGAGCAGCTCGCCGGCGTGCTTGCGGGCGGCGTCGCCCGACGCGACGTCGTGGAGCTCCATGGGTTCCACGATCTGGGAGCCCACCCGCCGGACCGGGTTCAACGCGTTCATCGCGCCCTGGAACACCATCGCGATGTCGGTCCAGCGGTGGGGACGGAGGCTCTCCTCGCCGCCCGCCAGGATGTCCTCGTCGTCCAGCAGCACCTGGCCGGACACCGACGCAGACGGCGGCAGGAGGCCCATCAACGCCAGGATCGTCGTGGTCTTCCCGCACCCGGATTCGCCGACCAGCCCGAGCCGTTCGCCGCGTTCGAGCGAGAAGGACACGCCTTGCACGGCGTGCAGCTCGTCGCCGCCGGGCAGGTCGAACCACACGTGGAGGTCCCGGACCTCCAACAGGCTCACGGCCGCGCCCCTCCCAGCGCCGCACCCAGGGCTCCCAGCGGACGCATCCGGAACCGCCGGACAGAGAGATGGGCCACCTTCAGCCGCGGGTTCAGCGCATCCTCCACGGCCTGCCCCAGGAGGTAGCAGCCCATGATCACCACGGTGACGCAGACGCCCTCGGGGATCACGGCCCACCACGCCCCGCTGCTGATGGCCGTCCGGACGAACGCGTGCTCGAGGATTGTGCCCCAGGAGATCGCGGACGGGTCGCCCAGGCCCAGGAAGTCGAGGGCCGTCTCGTCGAAGATGGCGATGGCGATCGTGATCACCGTGTTGGCGATCAGGAGCGGCGCGATCTGGGGGAGGACGTGCTTGAGGATGATCCGCGTGTTCGACGCGCCCAGCGACCGCGCCCGCTTCACGTACACGCGCTCACGGACGCTCTTCACCTGGGCCCGGATGATCCGCGCGGGCTGGGTCCACAGCAGGATGCCGATGACCAGGATGATGTTGCGCACGCTCGGTCCCAGGAGCGCCGCCAGGATGATCATCAGCGGCACGTCGGGGATCACCAGGAAGTAATCGGTGATGCGCATCAGGACGATGTCGGTGGCGCCGCCGAAGTAGCCGGCCAGGATCCCGACGCCGCCGCCGATGATCACGGCGACCAGCGTCGCCGCGAACCCCACGGCGAGCGAGATCCGGCCGCCCTGGATCAACAGGGAGACCATGTCGATCCCGCCGTCATCGCATCCCAGGAGGTGCTTCGCCGAGGGGCGGCAGAAGACGGGCCCCACCTGGGTGCGGAGGCCGAACGGCTCGATGTACGGGGCGAGCAGCGAGATCGCGATGAAGAGCAGCAGGATCCCGGCGCCGACCGCGGCCGACGGCCGATCCTTGATGACCTGCCACAGGAACCCGCCCCGGGTCCGCCGGATGTCCGGGACCTCCGCCGCGGCCGTCGGCGTGCTCAGGTTGATGCTCATTCGGTCACCCTGGGATCGAGCTTGAAGTAGAGCAGGTCGGCAACGAAGTTGAAGAACACCACCGAGACGGTGAGGATCAGGAACGCCCCCTGCAGCATCGGGTAGTCGCGGTTGTGGACCGCCTCCACCACGGCCCGCCCGATCCCCGGCCAGGAGAACACGTACTCGATCAGGACGGTACCCGCCACGATGTAGCCGAGCGAGAGGGCGATCAGCGTGGCGATCGGCAGCATCGCGTTCCGCAGGGCGTGCTTCCGGACGATCTGCGACGGAGGGAGGCCCTTCGCTCGTGCGGTGAGGATGTAGTCCTCGCCGAGCGTCTCGAGCATGGCCGAGCGCACCACGAGGGTGTACTCCCCGTACAGGGTCAGACCGAGCGTCAGGGACGGCAGGAACATGTGCCGCAGCACGTCCTTGATGTGCGCCCACGGCGTGGGGTTCAGCAGGAACGGGTCGCTGATGCCTTGGGTGGGGAAGTGGTAGCGGGTGGCCATCAGGATGATCAGCATCAGGGCCAGCCACTGCGTCGGCATCGAATAGAAGGCGACCGCGGTGTTCGTGCTCACCTGGTCGAGCAGCGTTCCTCGTCGCCAGGCCGACAGGATCCCGGTGAGGATCCCGAACACGATCGAGAACACCGTCCCCAGCGTCACCATCGGGATCGTGTTCGCCAGGTCCGTCTTGAGGTTCTTGAGGACCGGCTGGGAGTTGTCGAACGACACGCCCAGGTTGGCGTGGGTCAGCTGCTTGAGGTAGATCAGGTACTGCTCCCACTTCGGCTTGTCGAGGCCGAACTGGATCAGCAGTGCGTGCTTCAGCTCGGGGGTCGCCTTGGGGACGCGCGAGAGGTTCGTCACCGCGTCGCCGGGCAGCGCCCGGAACATCACGAAGTTCAAGGTGATGGCGGCGAACACCGTGATCAGCGCGAACGCCGCCCGCTTCAGGACGTAGTCCGCTCCCCTCACCGGTTCACCCCCTCCCCATCCCGGACCTCACACCTGGTGGATCTCCGTCATGGTCGCCTTCGACAACGGGTTGAACGAGCCCTGCGGCGAGTACACGAACCCCGTCCAGTTCTTCGTGTGCGCCTCGATCTGGTCGTCGTAGTTGAGGACGATGTACGGCCGGTCGTTGTAGATCTGGTCCTGCATCTGGTACACGAGCGCCACCCGGTCGCTCTGCTTCGTGAGCGTGCTCTGCTCCTTGTACCACTGGTCGTACTGCGCGTTGCAGTAGCCGGAGTCGCTCCACCCGCCGTACTGCCCGCACGTCACGACGGACAGGATGAAGTCGGGGTCGATCAGCGGCACCCAGTCCCACATCGCCAGGTCGAAGTTGAGGTAACCCGTCGTGCCGGGAGCGGTGATGGCGTCGAAGGCCGCCGAGTCGTCCAGCGCCCGCTGGGTGAGCTTGACGCCGATCTGCTGGAAGTCCGCCTGGATGATCTGGAACGCCCGGTCCCCGGGACCGGCCTCGTCGTGGGCGAAGATCACCGTGTAGGCCATCGGGTGTCCGTGCGCCACCCGGATGCCGTCGGAGCCCTTGGCGAAGCCGGCCTGGTCCAGCAGCTGGTTCGCCGCGTTCAGGTCGAACGGGATCGGCTTGAGGTTCGGGTCGTGCCAGATCCCAGTGGCCGGCGGCACGATGGAGTCGCCCGGCTGGGCGAACCCGAGGCGGGCGACCGACACGATCTTGTTCCGGTCGATGGCGTACTCGAAGGCCTTCTTGACGTTCGGGTCGAGCAGCTCCACGTTGGTCGTCTTCTTGGGGTTCGAGTTGATGATGAGGTCGTGGAACTCGACCCCGGGGACGCTCTTCACGACGAACCCCGCGTCCTGCAGCGTCTTCACGTTCGTCGGCGGCACGGTCTCCACGCCGTCCAGCTCGCCGCTCTTCAGGGCGGTGATCATGGCGTCGTCGTTCGTGAAGAACTGCAGGCCGAACCCCTGGATGTGCGGCTTCGGCCCGTAGTAGCTGGGGTTCTGCTCGAACAGCGCCGTCTGGCCCTTCTGGAAGCTCTTCAGGATGAACGGCCCGCCCGAGACCACCGGCGCGGCGTTGTCGAACGTCTTCAGGTCGGCCCCGCCGTGACCCAGGTGCTGGCTCCAGATGTGCTCGGGGATGACGAAGAACTGCTGGAACTGCGAGAGGACGTTGGCCACGGCGGCGTCGTAGTTCACGACGAGCGTGTTGGGATCGGTGGCCTCGGCGCTCGTGATGTGGGAGACGTAGCCCGCCGCGTTGGCCGTGGCTCCCTTCTGGTACTTGAGGATCGTGTTGATGTTCCAGGCCACGTCCGCGGCGGTGAGCGGTTGGCCGTCGGACCACTTCGCGTTGGGCCGTGTGTGGAACGTCCACGTCTTGCCGTCCGCGGAGTACTCCCACGACGTGGCGAAGTCGCCGACGAAGTTCAGGTGCGCGTCGTACTGCACCAGCGTCGGGTAGATGTACTCGAACGCGGCGTACGCGTCCTGCTGGAAGGCCACGAAGGGGTTGAGCGAGTCGATCCCCGAGGACGTCCCCAGGCGGAACACCCCGCCCTCCTTCACGCCGCCGCTGCTCTGGGTCTTCGTGCCGGTGGCCCCGCTGCCGCATGCCACCGCCACGAGCGCCAGCACCACCGCACCGACCACCAGGTGTCGCTTCCTCATCCGGTCCTCCTCCGTGGTGCCTCTGACGCCGGCCGGAGGGCCGGCTCATCGATCGTCAGCGTTCGCGCGTCGGCGTCGAGCGTCGCCGTCACGCCCAGCGGGATCGTGGCGAGGTGCTTCCCGTGGCCGAGCGGCAGCTGGTAGAGCACCGGCACGCCGAGCGGGTCCAGCCGCTCCTCCAGCACGTCCTCGAGGGACTTCGTCCGCGGCCACTCCGGGCGCGTCTCCCGCCAGTCGCACTTCTCCATGTCGCCCACCACCACGCCGGCGACGCCGTCGAGCTTGCCCGCCTGGGTGAGCTGGGTCAGCATCCCGTCGACGTACCACGGCGGCGCGTCGTAGTCCTCGAAGAAGAGGACCGAGCCGTCGAGGTCGATCTCCCACGGGCAGCCCATGGACTGGACCAGCAGCCAGAGGCACCCGCCCACCAGGGGCGCCGTCGCCCGTCCGCCCCGGATCGTCCGCGTGTAGGGATCGTCCGGGTCCTTCGGAACCTCGCCGGTGGTCTCGCCCTTCAAGACCCGTAGGAGCCGCTCGCGGCTGAACTCGCCGCGATCCTTGTCGCCGACGCCCATCAGGCCGGGGCCGTAGAACGTCGCCAGGCCGGCCTTCTCGCGGAGGGCCGTGTGCAGGGCTGTGATGTCGCTGTACCCGACGAACGGCTTCGGATGCTCGGCGATGGCGTCGAAGTCGAGGTGGGGGATCGTCTGGGTCGACCCGTAGCCTCCGCCCAGGCAATGGACCACGTCGACCTCGGGATCCAGGAACATGGCCATGATGTCCTTCGCCCGGCCCTCCGGGTCCCCGGCTACGTAGTCGTCGCGGTCGAACACGCCCTCGCCGAGCTTCACGCGATGGCCCTTCGACCCCCACCACTCGACGCCCCGGAGCACGTCCGACCGGTTCTCGAACGGGCTGGCCGGCGCCGGCACGCCGATCACGCCACCGTCCTCGAGCGGAGCGCCGAACACCGTGGCCCGGGTCACCCCGGGACCTCCTTCGGCTCCCGGCGCTCGGGGAGCGGCATCGACCGCATCTCCCGGACGTACTGCACGCATTCGGCCACGGCGGCGTCCAGGAGGACCTTGCCCTTCTCCGCGGTGGCCCTGGTCGGCTCGCCGTGCACGCCCGTGGTGCTGAACGAGGACCACCACGGCATGCACTTCAGCGAGCCGTCCGACCAGTCCATCCACGCGTGCTCCGTCTCCGGGTACGAACGCTCGTCCACCGCCTTGTCCATGTCGACGGCGTCGGGATCGATGGCGAGGTAGATCGACGTCTCCAGCTCGCAGGCGTGCCCCAGACCGCCGCGCTCCGAATCCCGGACCTCCGCGATGACCGCCGCGCCCTCCGGGCTCGACAGGTAGAAGGCCGCCCCGGACAGGACGTTCGGCTGCTCGACCATGACCAGCCGGGCGGCCGTCTCGACCAGGTTCTGGTTCGACCCGTGCCCGTTCAGGTACAGCATCCGCCGGAACCCGTGGCGGGCGAGCGACAGCCCCACGTCGGTGCAGTACCGGGTGAACGTGTCCCACGCGATCGAGATCGCCCCCGGGAAGTCCATGTGGTGGGGGTCGTAGCCGTGCGGGATCGGGGGCAGGAGCACGGTCTCGTCGGGTGCGTCCTCGGCGGCCCGGCGGCAGATCTCCTGGGTGATCCGGAGATCGGTGTCGATGGGCAGGTGAGGGCCGTGATCCTCCAGGGTCGCCACCGGGATCACGGCCACCCGGTCCTCGCCTGCGGCCCGGCGGACCTCGGGCCACGTGAGCCGTTCGTACCGGAGCGGTCGTGACCACATCGGACTAGTCACCCCCTCCCACGCGGCGCAGCCTACCCGACCCCACCGCCGAGCGCACCCCTCCGGACGACCGATCAGACCACACCGGCGAGGTCGACCTCCTCGTACTCGGTCTCGCAGGGGTTCCCGCCCGCCACCCACATCCGGCCGTGCTCCACGTCGGCCACCATCGAGAACACGACCGCGGAGGCTTCGTCCTCCTCGCCTTCCTCCGGGTGCAGGCACACGGCCTGGGGCGCGGCGTCGTGATCGCGCAGGATCCGCATCACGCCCTCCGGCGTGTCCGTCGGCTCCTCGCGGAGCACGCGGGTCAGTCGGTCGAACCGGGAGAGGCTTCCTTCCGAGGGCTCGGGAGCGAGCTCGGCGAGCTCCGGATCCAGGTAATGGTTCGTGTGCGCACCCGGCCCTTCGATCACGGCCATCCGGGAGCCGGTGGTCTCGACGGCGAACGTGTCGCCCCCCGGGAAGGCGAAGACGTGGGAGTACCCGCCGGCGCGTCCGGCGAAGTTCGCTCGGGCCACGGCGTCGGAGCGGTCGGCCGCGTCGAGCGCGTACCGGGAGACGAGGACGCGGGGGACGCCCACGCCGTCGTCGCTCGCCGTCATCGAGTTGATGCCCTGGGCGCCGCGCGCGGCGTTCATCCCGACGGAGGGGAGACAGCAGACCACGGTGGGCGAGACGACGGCGGGGACCCCGTCGCGTGCGGCCTCGATGACCACGCCGGCGTTCCCCGTGTCGCCCGCGAGCCAGTGCTCGTTGTGCCCGAGGAACGTGTAGCCGGGGCCGGACACGGTGAACGTGGAGCATCGCTCGGCCCGCGCACCGCCGGCCCCCGCCGGCGCGGGCCCCGGCGCGCTCCGGTATCCCTCCTTCCGCCACAGGAACAGCGGCCGGCCGTCGGGAGACTCCAGGAGCGGTTCGAGCTCCTCGAACGCGTTGATTGCGAACAGCTCCCACACCGGCACCATGGCGCCCTCGGCCATCCCCTTGATCGTTTCGACGTACGCGGGGAGCAGCGTCTCGGAGGCCGACAGGTACGGCGCCAGCAGGTCCTGCAGCTCGGGCGACGTCACCCCGCGACGGTCGAAGTACCGATGGTAGAAGTCGATCGAGCGTTCGATCAGGTCCCGGAAGCCGACCCCGATCGCCCGCCCACGGGCTCGCGGGTCGCCGTCGGCCCTGACCACGCGGAGGCCGGTCACGGCGCCCCCTGCGCGTACGCGAGCAGGAACGCCGCCACGCCGACGATGTGCTCCTTCAGGCCTTCGACCGTGGCGTACTCGTCGGGTCCGTGCGCGCCCGATGCGTGGCCGACGCCGCCGCTCGCCCACGGCAGCCCGAGGATCCGGTCGAACACGAAGTACGGCGCGCACCAGGGAGCCATGGGGTAGGGCAGCGCCGTCTTGCCGAGCCGTTCGTACGAGGCCTCGATGGCGCGAGCGGCCGGGTTGTGGGCCGAGCTCGACCTGGCCCATGGGTACGTCTCCAGCACGCGGCACTCCACGTGCCCGAAGCCGTGC
>Ga0137378_10005883_pt1 | contig 10630 bp, 7 predicted proteins | sample SagtaG_21_FD_104813 | JGI IMG/M metagenome (GOLD analysis project Ga0137378, IMG submission 104813) | Vadose zone soil microbial communities from Sagehorn Ranch, Mendocino, California, USA - Sage2_L_60_16 metaG | ecosystem: Environmental > Terrestrial > Soil > Vadose zone | place: USA...
CAGCGATGGTTCGATCATCGAATTCAACACCGGCGCTCCGCTCCCGACGATTCCACCGGGATATTCTTACTGTCCGGGGTTTGCGGCGGCCGACCCGACGGACCATCTGGCAATCGCGGTTCAGGCAATGAATGCCAACGGAGGTGTCGCGGGCCCGTATCAGCTGGCGACTTATACGGCCGACAGTTCCGGAAACCTGACCACTAACAGCACCTATCAGAACATGCTGAGCGTCCGCGTCGGCAGTGTCAGCGACTACTGGATGTCTCCAAACGGCAGATGCCTTGCGGTGGCAGGGTTTGGTGGATTGCAGCTGTTTCACTTCAACGGCGCGAATCCGATCACCAAATTCACCGGACTGCTTACCAGCAATGCGGTGTGGCAGGTTTTCTGGGATAACTCGAGCCACCTGTATGCCCTGAGCGTGCTGGCAGGGGAGCTCTACGTCTTCACAGTGACGTCGAAGGGCGTGAAGCAGGCGCCGGGTTCGCCGTATGCAATTGCGGGAGCGCAGAATCTCGTGGTGCTGCCGAAGACGTAAGAATAATGAAGATGGAGCAGGTAATAGGAAACAGCAGGTTCCTCCACTCCGCATGGTCTTCCCTTCTGGAAAGGCATGTTCCCGTCGGAAATCCGCCTGAAAGACGGCTGCGTTCGGGATGACTTCTAATCAGTTGGTCGGGTTGATTGGGATTGACTGGGGGATCGGGGCTAGGGAAAGAAGCGTAGGCCTCTACTGGACGGAAGGTATCCCCCAGAGGGACTGCCGGGCGCATCAGAATCTGCGCTCGTTTGGTCGCAAATCCGATCGTCGATTCGTCGATCTTCAATTCCTTGAAGGGTTAGGGGTTGTTGTCATGTCTCGCAGTATCAGCGTTTTTCTGCTCGCCCTCGTTCAGGCCTGCGCCAGTTCAGTTCTGGCATCCGCCCAGGCCGCGCCATCACACACTGATCTATCACAGACTGATCTAAGCAACGTTCAAAGGATCGCGCCCCCTGTTGCGTTCGTGTATGTAGCTGCCGCACAGGGTTCGATCTCCGATATCAACGCTTATGCCGCAGCAGCCAACGGAACACTGACGCCCGTCTCCGGCTCGCCATTTGCGGGGAGCGGCACCTATGTGGCGGCAATGGCAGCGAACCGGCGGGGGCTCTTGGTGACCGATACCGTGAACATTTACTCGTTCTCGGTCGCCTGGAATGGCGCGCTGAACGAAGTGTCGTCGATCTATGCACAGCAGTACAACCAATATCCCACGGGCGGGCCGGTCAGCTTGTTCTTCGACCGCAGCCGCGCGACGCTGTACGACGAAGATATTTACTGGGATGGCGCGAACAACAATTACCAGTTCTTCGATTTCGCCGGGGGCGCGGGCGCGCTTAGTTATCTGGGAGCGACGTCTTCCGTGAGCGCGGCTTGGGATACGCCGCTCAGCTTCACCGGAAATAATCTGGACGGGTACGGAGCGACCTGTTTGCGCGGCGGCCAGTACATTTACGGATTCAGCCGGAGCAACAGCGGGACCCTGACACCATTGAACATTAGTCCTACGATTCCTACGGCGTCGAAGGGAGGATATTGTCCGTATCTGGTGGCGACCGATCCGGCGAATGATGTGGCCATTTCGCTGACCCCCACCCTGGACGGTTTCACGGCGATCGGCCCACCGCAAATTGCCGTCTACACCGCCGATGAAGCGGGTGATCTGACGACGAACAGCACGAGCGCGAATATGCCGGCATCAGCGGTGAAGTCGGTCTACGACATGAAGATGTCACCTGCCGGCGATCTGCTGGCGATTTCGGGAACGAACGGGCTGCAGGTATTCCATTTCAATGGGGCGAACCCGGCGACGCGATTTACGGGGCTGATGACGAAGGACGAAGTGGACCAGGTGTTCTGGGACAATGCGAATCATCTGTACGCTATCAGCCGACCGGCGGGCAAGCTGTATGTGTTTACGGTGACCCCGACGAATGTAAGACAAGCGCCGGGATCGCCGTATTCGATTAACGCGCCGCAGAACATCGCTGTCTTGCCGAGGAGTAGATTCCGAAGACCTGATTGTCAAAGAGTCGGGATGACGGCCCCTGGCGGGAAATTTTTTCCAGGGGCTTGCTTTTAGATCGCGAGGTTCGTATTCCCCACCCTTCGACAGGCTCAGGGCAGGCTTTCTTGCAAAAGATGCGAGAAATGGCGCATCCAGAGCGGCTTTACGGGAACAACTGTAGGGCGGCGGGCGGCCTACAGGGCCGAGGGTACTGGCGCACAGGGCGGAAGCGGCATCTGAATGGGCGCTCGTCGATTTCCAATTCCTTCAGAAGGGTTGAGTTTGTTGTATGTCTCGCAGCATTCACATCTTCTTGTTTGCCCTCATTGGGGCCTGCGCCAGTACAGTTCTGGCATCCGCTCAGGCCGCGTCGTCACCAACTGATGTCAGCAGTTCGGCTCAGGCACCTTCTTCCCCGGTTGCCTTCGTTTATGTTTCGAGTCCTGCGACCAACTCGACAGATCAGATTCACGGTTACTCGGTGGCGCCGAACGGTGCCCTGACGCCGATCGCCGGATCACCTTTTCCATTCAACGTGAATTACATGGCGGTGACCGGGTCATGGCTTTTCGGAATCGCAAACCTGGACGAAGACCTCGACTCGTTCTCGATCGGCTCGAATGGCTCCCTCACCCTGAAAGACAGCCTGACGGTAGTGACCAATGGCAACGGGTTGATCAGCGATTACCTGGATCACACCGGATCGACGCTGTATGCGGATTTGTACTCGATCAACAACGACTATTTGTCATACAGCATCGACAAGTCCACAGGACAGTTGACGCAGCTGGGCGATCTGGCGGGAGGGCCTTCAAACGGTACCCCGGTGAGTTTCATCGGGGATAACATGTTTGCGTACTCGTCGAGTTGCTATCACTTCACCAATGAGATCGTCGGCGTGCAGCGCAATACGGACGGGACACTCTCATACTTGAACAACTTCAACCCACCATTTCCGGCGGAGAAATCAGGCGGCTTCTATTGTCCATGGCTGGCGGTGGCGGATCCTACCGACCATCTCGCGATTGCCATGGAGCCGTTGACCTTGAACTGGGTCCAGGATGGGCCGTGGCAACTGGCCACCTACACCGCCGATGCGTCCGGCAATTTGACGACGACCAGCACTTACTCCAACATGCCGAGCGTGCTGGTCGGCGCCGTCAACGATTACTGGATGTCTCCCAACGGCAGGTTCCTGGCCGTGGGCGGAACTTCGGGATTGCAGATCTTTCACTTCAACGGAGCGAATCCGATCACGAAATACACCGGACTGCTCACCACCAAATCAGTGGACCAGGTGTTCTGGGATAACGCTCACCACCTGTACGCGATCAGCTACTCCGCCAGTAAGCTGTATGTGTTTACCGTGACCTCGACAGGCGTGACGCAGGCTCCGGGCTCGCCGCACTCGATTACCTCTCCGGGCAACCTGATTGTGCTGCCGAAGACTTAGACTGCCTAAGGCTTAGAAACGCCAGCCCCTGGAGAAGAATTTTTCTTCAGGGGCTTTTTCTCAAAATCGATGGACCGAAATCCCCACCCTCTGAGTTCTTCTTAGCCTTTTACGATCTTCTTTGCGTTAGCGTCCCAGACTGCGACTGATTTGTTGAAGTAAGAAAAATTCGCGAGGTGGCAGCCGATGGCGGCGTTGTTGCCGAAGACTTCGTTTTCGACGACGGGTTTGCGGGTGCGGACGGCGTGATAGAAGTTCGCCTGGTGATCGACAGTGTCGCTGTATCCGTGAGGCGCGGCGTAGGACTCGCCTTCTGCTTCAACGCTCGACGCCAGGGCGGCCGGCTCGGGATGCTGCGCCTGCCACTCCTGCAAGTACTGATCGCGAAGAGCCTTGGGCCATCCGAAAATGGAATAGCCTTCGGGCTCGGGACGGGTGTCCTGCGGCTTGTAGCTCAAGTTTGAATCTTTAATGATCATGGTGCCCTTGGTGCCGTAGAAGCCGATGAACTCTCCGCCGTCGTTATTCAGGTTGCAGCGCAGAGTGACGCGGGTGTTGGGATAGTCGTACATGGTTTCGATCAGGTCGGGGAACTCGCGGCCATCCTTGAAGTGGAACAGACCGCCGCTGGAGACGGCGCGCTGGGCCGGCTCTTTGATGCTGGCGATGAACTGAATGCCGGAGATCAGGTGGACGAACAGGTCGCCGCCGAGCCCTTCGCCGTAGTCTTTGTAGCAGCGCCAGCGGAAGAAGCGAACCGGATCGAACGGGACCTTGGGAGCGTTGCCGAGGAAGGCATTCCAGTCGATGGTTTTTTCGCTGGCGTCAGGCGGAACGGGATAGACCCATGCGCCGCTGGGGGAATTGCGGTCCCAATAAGCGTTGATGGAGAAGACTTCGCCGAGTTTGCCGGAATCGTAAATCTCTTTGGCTTTGGCGTAGAGGACGGAGCTGACGCGCTGGCTGCCGATGGCGACCATGCGCTTATTTTTTTGCGCGGCTTCGACCATGGAGAATCCGTCTTCGACGGTGTGCGACATGGGCTTCTCGCAGTAGACGTCTTTGCCGGCGGCGCAGGCATCTTCAAAGATGTGGCGGTGCTGGTGGTCCATGGTGGCGATGAGGACGGAGTCAACGTCCTTGCGATCGAGAATGGTGCGGTAGTCTCGCGTGGCCGGCACGCTGGGGTTCTTGACCGCCTCCTGTGCGGCGGCGTGGCGGCTGTCGTATAAATCACAAACCGCAACGCACTGAATGCCAGGCACGCTGAGAGAAGCTTCGAGGTGTTCGCATCCGCGAATGCCGGTGCCGATGGAGGCGAAGCGCACGGTGTCGCTGGGAGCGACCGGACGGGCCGCCGCGGACAGCAAGTGAGGCTGCAAGATATTTTTGGCGACCGTGGTGGCGGCGAGCGCGCCAGTGCCGAGGTGAATGAATTGACGGCGGGACAGGGGATTCTTGGACATGAGATTCTCCGTCTTTCGATTTCAATGCTACGGGGAGGAATTATCCCACAAGAAGGGGCGATTTAGTAAATCGATTTTCTAAGGCGGATTGTTATGGGTTGTCCGAGAGGAGGAAGTGGTGATGCGGGACGGGTCCGCGGGCGAGACGCCCTCGGGACAGCTGGCGAGACGCCGGCGCTACGAAAAGCGGCGCTAGGGGAACGCGGAAACCTAAGATATAAGTAGGAGAACAGGAGAGCGAAAAAAGTAGGAGAAAAATTGAAAGGGCCGTGACATTGGTTATGCTCTAGCCGCCGCCTCCTGCGAGGGAGCCAACAGCGTGGACGCATGTACCGTCACAGCCCCTTGATGCGATCACTGCTTTCGCAGTCCCAAACCCCAACTTCTCCTCGCAGAGCCGTCGGTTTTTTCAGGTCTGGCTGTCCTGCGGGTTGCCCCGCCTGACTGATCACCCAGTCTACTTCGGGTCAGCAAGTTTTATTTCACTGTCCCTTTCAACCGTCGACGCAAACCACCTTAACAGAGAAATGAAAATCGTCAACGCAAACTATTGGTGCAATAGCTCCGCGCAAACCTGTGCATAACGAAAAATGCAAACGGTTGCAAGACGGGAGTTTATCCACAGGCGGGTTCGATTGGCCCGCGTTTTCCACACAAGAATGCACAATGCTGGGGCATACGGCAAAATGATGAAAGGGAACCAAATAATCATCTTGACGGTAGAACCGGATGAGCGCATCTTTCAATTGAGATCTGCCAAAGGGAAAAAGAGCGCAGAGAAAAATCGAAGTGATGTCTGAACTGGTGGCCTATGTGGACGGCGGTTGCCTGGGGAATCCGGGGCCGTCGGGCATTGGAGTGGTGATTAGCGGCTGCGCCACCGGGCCGGTACGCATCGCCAAGTGGATTGGCCATCAGGACAACAACGTGGCCGAATACGCCGCGCTTATGGAAGCTCTGCAATATGCCGTGTCGCTCAAGGCGCGGGCGCTGCACGTTTATTCCGACTCGCAGGTTATGGTGAGGCAGATGACCGGGGAGTACATCTGCCGCAGTGCGCGGCTATATTCTTTGCACTGGACCTGCCGCAAGCTGGCGCGGTCGCTGACGTTTTCCATCTCCCACGTGCCGCGGGAAGATAATGCCGAGGCGAACGGGCTGGCGCAGTCGGCGTTGCGGCGGAAGTAAGCATTCAGCACTCAGCATTTAGCACTTGGCATTTAGCCCCCACTTTTAGATTCCTTGAAATAATATCCAATGAGCGCTGAATTGTGAGTCCTGTGAATTGCTGAGTGCTCGCGGTCGAACTTTTGGGCTAATACCTCTGCGTGGGGAGATTCTTGACACCTTGCTCGCTCCGAGCGAGACTTCAATTACTGCATCCTTAATAATTTAGGTGAGTTGCGGCGGGCGGATTGTGCCCGGTCCGCCTTGCTTCAGGGATGACAGAACCGCGGCATGCACACTCAACCTACTCACGATCGCACCTTGCCAGCGACCACCGCGCAGCGCGGGAAAGGCGAGCCTTCTCTTGCGGAGATGGCGCAGCGAGATCTCGATGCCGCCCTGCAGTTGCTGGCGGACCGGGCCCAGTACATCACGGGGGCGAGCGGGGCGGCGATTGCCCTCCGCCGCGACGGCAAGAATGACATGCTGTGCCGCGCCAGTACGGGATCGAACGCGCCGGAATTGGGGGCACTGCTTTCGACTGAATTCGGACTTTCCGGGGAGAGTGTGCGCACGCGCCAGGCGCTCCGCTGTGACGACGCCGAGCGCGACGTCCGGGTGAATCGCGAAGTGTGCCGCCAGATGGGAATTGCGTCGGTGGTGGTGATGCCCGTCGTGAACGACGATGAAGTCCTGGGAGTCTTCGAACTTTTTTCTGGGAAGGCCAATGCCTTCGGGACGCGCGATGTATCGGCGGTGCAGCGGCTGAGCGAAATGGTCGAAACCGCAGTGCGGCTGGCGCAGGCAACCGAGAATCTGCCGGAACGGCTGAAGATGAGCGAGGCGTCCGCCCCGGAAGCGAAAGGCGCGGACGTCCTGGAAGAGCAAATTCTGGAGGGAGAAGTTCTGGGCGACGTCACTCTGGAAGCGCCGGTTCCTGAAGAGCCGGTTCTGGAAGAGCACGAGCCGGCCGTCGAAGTTGCGGCAGCGCCGCAACCGATGAAAGCGGAAATCCCCACCCCTTCGGCAAGCACAGGGCAGGATCTCCTGCAAAAGGCGCGAGAGCACGTGGCAGGCACTGTCGATGGAACCGCGATCGAAGAGACGGTGGCTGCAGCCCCGGACCTGTCGAAGGTGGTTGTCCCCGAAAATGTTGCCGCTGCTCCACCGGTGGCTGCCACGGCGGAACCTGGGCCGGTGGCGGCTCTGGAAACTGAGCCAAAGAAGAAGTTGTTCTGGTCGGCTGCGCTGAATCCGGTGGCGGATGCGGCGAGGCCCGAAGAGCCTGACCAGAGCCATGTTCCACCGGTATTAAGGAGCCTGCGCAAGTGTGAGGCTTGTGGCTTTCCGGTATCTGCGGGCCGCGTCCTCTGTGTGGAATGTGAGGAGAAGAAGTGGCGGGGGCACCTAAAGCTTCCGAAGATGGTTGCGCCGTTGCCGACTGCGCCCAGTCGTGTTTCGGAGAAAGCCGGTTCAGGAACTTCAGAGACCGAAGCCCTCAAGGAAAATAAGAGCTCCGCCGCGCCGGACGCGCGGGCGTTCGTGGCTGCGGGGCAGTCGGCCGCGGTTAGTGCGTCCATGCCGTTGACGCAGCGCGCACCTGCCGCCGTCGCTGTTTCCAGCGCGGCCATTCCGGCGGCGCGGGAGAAAGAATCCAAACAAGTCGCGGGATCGCCGGCGGTTGCGCCCCCGTCGAATGCTGCCCTCCGCGAGACGGCGGCGCCGATCGCGAAGGACCCATCGCGAGAGTTCGTTTTGAGCGCGGGGCTGAAGCCTTCGCAATCGTGGCTCTCGGCGAACAAGTATGTTATTGGAGTGCTGCTGGTGGTTGGCGGCATTGTGGCCGCGGTTTTCCTGCTACGCTAAGCGCGCGAATAAGATGTGCCGTGCCCTTCGGCTTTGCTCAGGTCTCCGGGGCTTGCTCCGGGTTCTCACCCTCCGTCAGGGAGGAGTTCTGCGCCAGGTTCTACTCTACCGAGACTCGTGAAACCCTTGACAACACAGGCAACTCTGCTAAAGTTCGAAGAAAGGTTTACAAACTTCGACACAACGGGCAGGTGCCATGGTCATGAAAAATGTTTATGAAGTATTGCGCCAGAAAGAGATGGAGTTGACCCGCCTGGAGAAGGAAGTGGAGGCCCTGCGACTAGTGGCCCCGCTACTCTCCGAGGAAAAAGAGATGGCGTCGGACATGGGGAAGCCTGCCCTGGCCACGGCTGTCAACGGACCGCAGGCTGCGGCTCGCATTACGATTCCGTCGCCGCCGTCGATTCCGTCGCCGCAAGCGGTGCGCGCCGCTGGATGGGAAGATACGGCCAAGCGCTGGCCATAGGGATTCGACAAGATTGGTCACCCTTCCCGCGCTCTCCGGCGCGAGGCACGGGTTTCTTTCATAGCCCGGGATGCGTCCCGGGCCGTTGTGTATTTGCGGGAATTCCACGCTTGCAGCCGATCCGGAGAAGAGTAAAATGGTGGCCCTTGTTGACCCCGACTCAGAGCATTCGAGCGGGACCTAAACCGGGCGTGATGCATCTTGGCAAGGAGGGTCTATGCCGGGATTCTGTGTCAGTTGCGGGGCGCCATTGACAGGCGCATTTTGCAATCTCTGTGGTGCGCGTGCTGTGGCGCCGGGTGCTCCGGTTCCGCAGGCTGCGGCGTCGTCCCCGGTTGCGGCTGCGGCGTCATCTGCGCCCCAAACCACAAGTCAGCCCGCCGGACCAGTTGCGAAGGGCTCGGGGTTGGGGAAGGTGCTGGCGATCGTGGGCGGGATTTTGCTGCTTCTGTTTGTTATCGGCATCGCCAGCGCCGTTTACGGCGTGTACTGGGTGAAGCATAAGGTGGCTGCGTACAGCTCTGCCGTGACCGGGGGATCCAGCGAGCCAATCAAAGTAGTGGACAAGGGCGACAGCTGCCGCCTGCTCTCGACGGCGGAGTTGCAGCAAGTGCTGGGAGTGACGGTTGAGAAAAGCGCGGAAATCGTGGAAGACTCTGCTCCCGGCTGCGCGTACTACACCAACGCTGAAGCCTTCGCCCAATTGCAGCGCATGGCGGCTGAACAGGCGCGCCGCCAGACCGAGGAAGTGAACAAGAGACCGGGTCCCAAGCCCGACAATCTTGCGGCGTTGTTCAAGGATACAAATCAGATGGAAGGCATCGTGAAGACCCTGGGAATGACCCAGCCGGTTAAAGATGGCCGGGTGTTCTCCTTCACCGTGCAGCGCAACTTTGGGCGGGACGCGTGGGAGGGAATGCGCCTGACGGAGTCGGCCGTGCCGGGTTTCGAAGAAGTGCCGGGGGTTGCGGACCACGCGATGATTGGGTCGTTCGGGCATGCCTTCTATCTGCAGAAGGGAGACGCACTGATCCATCTGGAGATGACTTGGGTGCCCGAGGCGCGAATGCGAGGAGCGGAGATCGGCAAGAAGATCGCAGGGAATTTGTAGAGACTGATTCGCTCCGGGAGCGCCTTCACGTTCCCGCGATCTCGCGCAGCGCAGCCAGCAGACGGTCCACCTCTTCTGAAGTGTTGTAGTGTACGAGGCCGATGCGCAGGAAGCCGCCGGACTTCTCGACGTCGAGATGCTCGGTGAGGTTCAGGGCGTAGTAGTTGCCGTCCCAGGTGAAGATGCCGCGGTCGCCGAGTTTGGTGGCGAGTTCCAGGGGGGTGTGGCCTGGTATGCGGATTGCGAGCGTGGCGCAGCGTTCGTGGAAACGCACCGGATCGGTGATGCCGTAGATCTTCAGGCCGGGGATTTTCTTGAGGCCCGTCATGATTTGTTCCAGCAGGCCGCGTTCGTGCTCGTGGATGGTTTCGTAGGCGGCTTCGATCGCCGCTCTTCGAGTTGCGACTTCTGGGCGGACATGGCGGCCGAGGTCGGCGAAATATTCCACACACGCGACGATTCCCGCGATGCACTCGTGGTTGAGCGTGCCCCACTCCCAGCAATTCGGAATCGCGTTGGTGTTGGGGCGGACTTTATACGGACGCAGGCGCTTCAGGTGCTCGCGCTTGCCGAAGAGCACGCCCATGTGCGGGCCGAAAAATTTGTAGGTGGAGCACACCAGAAAATCGCAATCGAGCGCGGCCACGTCGATCAGGCCGTGGGGACCGTAGTGTACGGCGTCGATGTAGGCGAGGGCGCCGGCGGCGTGGGCGAGGCGGACGATCTCCTTTACAGGATTGACAGTGCCGACGGCGTTCGAGGCGTATCCCGCGGCGACGAGCTTTGTGTTGGAATTGATCTTCGACGCGAGGTCGTCCATGTCGAGGGTGCAGTCTGCGTCGTGGATCTCGGCCCAGCGGACGGTCACGCCCCGATCTTCTGCCATTTGCAGCCACGGCGAAACGTTGGCGTCGTGGTCGAGACGGGTGACTACGATTTCGTCACCGGGCTTCAACTCACGGCCAATGGCGCGGCTCATGGCGTACGTCAGAGTCGTCATGTTGGGGCCGAAGGCGACTTCGTCGGCGCCGCAGTGCAGGAAGTCGGCCA
>Ga0137378_10005888_pt1 | contig 10625 bp, 7 predicted proteins | sample SagtaG_21_FD_104813 | JGI IMG/M metagenome (GOLD analysis project Ga0137378, IMG submission 104813) | Vadose zone soil microbial communities from Sagehorn Ranch, Mendocino, California, USA - Sage2_L_60_16 metaG | ecosystem: Environmental > Terrestrial > Soil > Vadose zone | place: USA...
AACCGCCCGCTACCTGGTGGAAAACAAGCACGCCGATTACCTGTTCACCGCGGTCAAGGACAACCAGCCGTCCCTGTTCGCCGCCCTGGACACCCTGGACTGGGAGCACGCCCCGGTGACGCACACCGCGCATGACCGCGGGCACGGCCGGGATGCCATCGGCACGGTGTCAGCACGATGATCTGGACAGCCAATAGCGACCGGGCGATCACGCACTGGCTGGCCGACCCCCGCGTCGACGTCGTTGTTACCGACCGGCCCAGGCGCGCCATGGCGCTGCGGGAGCGACTGTACCCAAGCGCGCGATGAGAATTGTCGGTCGCCCCAGGTACTGTGGCCGCGTGCTCAACTCGTTCCACCCTGCCGTCCGCGCCTGGTTTGAGCGCCGGTTCCCAGCCGGGCCAACCGCGCCGCAGGCGGGCGGCTGGCGGGAAATTGCGGCTGGCCACCACACCCTGATCGCGGCGCCGACTGGCTCAGGTAAGACGCTGGCGGCATTCCTTGTCTGCATCGACCGCATGTACCGCGCCCACGAGGCCGGAATCGATCTCGGCCCCGGCTCATGCGGGCCACAGGTCGTGTACGTCTCGCCGCTGAAGGCACTGGCCGTCGACATCCACCACAACCTTGAGACGCCGCTGCGCGAGATCGCCGAGGCCGCCGCCGGGCTCGGGCTCAGCGCGCCGGCCATCCGGGTGGCCGTTCGGACGGGCGACACGCCCGCCGCCGAACGCGCCGCGATGCTCAGGCGCCCGCCGAGCTTCCTCATCACCACCCCGGAGTCGCTCTATCTGCTCGTGACCGCGGAGCGGAGCCGCGCCATGCTCGGTGGCGCCGCGACCGTGATCGTGGATGAGATCCACGCCGTCGCGGGGAATAAGCGGGGGTCCCACCTGGCCCTTACGCTCGAGCGCCTGGAACAGCTGGTGGACGGCGCTGTGCCTGCCGTGGCCAGCACCGCCAGCGCGGCGGGGGGCAGCGGGGCACAGGCGTCGTCCCCCCAGTACCCCCGGGCGAGCGCGGCGGGGGGTTCCGGGGGGTCGTCCCCCCGGGCCAGCACAGTGCAGCGTGTCGGGCTGTCGGCGACGCAGCGCCCGATCGAGACCGTCGCCAGGCTCCTGGTGGGGGCGGGTCCCGGCCGGACAGCGGCCGATGGCTCGCCCCGGTGCGCGATCGTCGACGTCGGGCACCGCCGTGAGCTTGACCTCGCCATGGAGCTACCCGACGACGAGCTCGGGGCGGTCGCATCGGCCGAGCAGATGGCCGAGATTCTGGACCTCATCGCCGCACACGTGAACACCCGCCGGACGACGCTGGTGTTCGTCAATACCCGGCGGATGGCCGAGCGCGTGGCTCACCAGCTTGGTGAGCGGCTCGGCGAGGACCAGGTGGCCGCTCACCACGGGAGCCTGTCGGTCGGCAGGCGCCAGCGGGTCGAGTCGCGGCTCCGCTCCGGCGATCTGAAGGCTCTGGTGGCGACGGCTTCCCTTGAGCTTGGGATCGACATCGGGCCAGTTGAGCTTGTCTGCCAGATCGGCTCACCGCGCAGCTTCGCCACGTTCCTGCAGCGGGTGGGTCGCTCCAACCACACGCGCACCGGGACGCCGGCCGGGCGGCTATACCCGACCTCGCGGGATGAGCTGGTGGAATGCGCGGCCCTGCTACGCGGGGTCCGATCCGGCCGTCTCGACGCGCTGCACGTGCCCGCCCAGCCCCTCGACATCCTGGCCCAGCAGATAGTGGCCGAGTGCGCGGCCGCGCCGTGGTCGGAGGATGAGCTGTTCGACCTGGTCAGGCGGGCGGCGCCGTTCGCCGGGCTGTCCAGGGAAGACTTCGATGACGTCAGTGAGCTCGTCTCGGAGGGCATCCGCACTGGCCGCGGGCGGCGGGCGGCTTACCTGCACCGCGATCGCGTGACCGGGCGCCTGCGGGGCCGGCGGGGCGCGCGGCTGGCCGCCCTCACCTCGGGCGGGGCGATTCCCGAGCTCGGTGACTACCGCGTGATCGCCGAGCCGGACGGCACGCCGGTCGGGACGGTGAACGAGGACTGGGCGATCGAGAGCATGGCAGGGGACGTGTTCCTGCTCGGCACCACGTCCTGGCGGATCCGTCGGGTGGAGCCGGGCACGGTGCGGGTCGTTGACGCGCAGGGAGCGCCACCGTCGGTGCCGTTCTGGCTCGGGGAGGCACCCGGGCGCACGCATGAACTGTCCGAGGAGGTCTCCAGCTTGCGCCGGGCCGTCGCCGAGCGGCTCGCGGGCGAGGATCGCGACGGTGCAGTTCGCTGGCTGGAGCGCGAATGCGGCATCGACAGAGCGGCGGCCGAGACTATCACCCGCTACCTGGCCGCCGGGCTCGCCGCACTCGGGGTGCTGCCGACGATGGACACCATCGTGCTCGAGCGGTTCTTCGACGAAAGCGGCGGCATGCAACTTGTCGGGCACACGCCCTTCGGTGCCCGGCTGAACCGGGCGCTCGGGCTGGCGCTGCGCAAGCGGTTCTGCGTGACTTTCGACTTCGAGCTCCAGGCCGCGGCGAGCGACGACGCCATCCTGCTGTCACTCGGGCCGCAGCACAGTTTCCCGCTGGAGCGGGTGCCGAAGTTCCTCGCCTCCAAAACGGTGGAGAACGTGGTCAGGCAGGCCGTGCTCACCTCGCCGATGTTCCAGGCGCGGTGGCGCTGGAACCTGAACCGGTCGCTCGCGGTGCTCCGGATGCGCGGCGGCAGGAAGAACCCGCCGGCCATCCAGCGCATGGAGGCCGACGACCTGATGGCCGCGGTCTTTCCTTCGCTCGCGGCGTGCCAGGAAAACGTCGCCCCCGGCCCGCTGGAGATCCCCGATCATCCGATCGTCCGTCAGACACTCGACGACTGCCTGCGCGAGGCGATGGACATCGACGGCCTGAAGGAGCTGCTGGAAGGGATTGAGTCCGGCCGGGTCACCGTCGTGGTACGCGACACCACCGAGCCGTCGGTGCTGGCTCACGAGATCTTGAACGGGCGGCCCTTCACCTTTCTTGACGATGCACCGCTCGAGGAGCGCCGCAGCCGCGCCGTCCAGCTGCGCCGGGGCTTGCCAGTGGAGGCACGCGATCTCGCCCGGCTCGATCCGGGCGCGATCGAGCGCGTGGCGGCACAGGTCAGCCCGGATCCGCGCGACCCTGACGAGCTGCATGACCTGCTGATGACCGTGCTGGGGATGCGCCCCGCGCAGGACTGGCGCCCGTTGTTCGACGCGCTCGGTGAGGCTGGCCGCGTCGTCTGCGTGCACGCGCCGAACGGGGTCCTGTGGTGCGCCGTCGAGCGCCGCCCGCTCCTGGAGGCGCTGTTCCCCGGCGCGGCTGTGACGCCTGATCATCGCTGCCGCGTCGCTGCCGAGGTGCCCGACCCGGACCTGATCGCGGCCGAGATGCTTCGCGGGCACCTCGAGTATCGTGGTCCCGTCACGGCCGACGACCTGGCGCTCGCGACCGGGCTGGCGGAATCCGATGCGCTGCGCGGCTTGGCGCGCCTCGAGGACGAGGGCTTCGCGATTCGCGGGCACTTCACCGCGCCGGCCGGAAGTGAGGAGTTCTGCGCCCGGCGCCTGCTGGCGCGGATCCACGCCTATACCCAGCAGCGGCTGCGACGTGAGATCGAGCCGGTGACGGCACAGGATTTCATGCGGTTCCTGTTGCGCTGGCAGCACGTGGCTCCCGGCACCCAGCGGGAGGGCCGACGGGGAGTGCTCGGGGTCGTGGAGCAACTTCAGGGCTTCGAGCTTGCCGCCGGTGCCTGGGAGGACGCGATTCTCGGGGCGCGCGTTGTCGGCTACCGCCGCGAATGGCTCGACGATCTGTGCATGTCAGGCGACGTCACCTGGGGGCGGCTGTCGGTGCGCGCCGGTGAGCTCGACGCGGTGCCACGGCGCAGCGGCCTGACACCGTCGAGGGTGACCCCGATCACCCTGACGGTCCGTGACGACCTGCCATGGCTGCTGCGGGCGGCGCGGGGGGATCGCCGGCCGACCGAGCCCGCGCCGGGCCGCACGCGCGACGTGCTTGACGCGCTACGTGACCACGGCGCGCTCTTCCAGTCCGACCTCACGACGCTGACACGCAGGCTGCCCAGCGAGGTCGAAGAGGCCCTGTGGGACGGCGTCGCCCGTGGGCTCGTCACGGCCGACGGCTTCCGTGCCGTCCGGTCCTTGCTGCGCCGCCGCAGCGTGGCCAGGGCACCGGAGCGGCGGCGGCTCCGGCGCGCAGGGGCGGGCAGCGCAGGTTCGGCCGGGCGGTGGTCGCTGCTTCGCGAGCCTGCGGGTGCGGCCTGTCCCGGCGAGCTGGCACCAGGTCCCGGCGGGCTGGCCCGCGATGCCGACATGCTCGCCCACGAGACCGGCGGGCTGGCACACCGCGCCGGTGAGCTTGCCCACGACACTGACGATCTGGCCGAGGCCGTGGCGGAGCAACTCGTCGCACGGTGGGGGGTGGTCTTCCGCGACCTCGTCGTCCGGGAGAATCTCGCCGTACCCTGGCGCGAGGTCCTGTGGGCGTTCCGCCGGATGGAGGCGCGGGGAACGATCCGCGGCGGCCGGTTCGTCGCCGGGTTCAGCGGGGAACAGTTCGCGCTCCCAGACGCGGTGGACGTCCTTCGCACGCTCAGAAAGCTGCAGCGCACCGGCGAGCAGATCACGCTGTCGGCCGCCGACCCGCTCAACCTCGCGGGGATCGTGCTGCCCGGGCCGCGTGTCCCCGCACTTCCGGCGAACTCGGTCACCTACGTCGACGGCGCCAGCGCACAGCCTCTGGCCGCGGTCGCGGCGCTGCACGCGTGACCGCGCCGCATCCCCCGCCGGGGTGGCACGCGACCGAGAGCGATTTGCGCGCATCGCTGTTCGCCCCCCAGCCGGCCCTGCCCGCTCCGGCCCTGCCCGCCCCGAGCCTGCCCGGCTCCGGCCCTGCCCGCGCCGAGCCTGCCCGCTCTGGCCCTGCCCACTCCGAGCCTGCCGCGCCGGGAAGGAGGCCGATGCCGACCTATTATCACCGGATCGCGGGGAGCAGCCTTGAGCGTCTCGCCGCATTGAGCGACGGCATCTTCGCCGTTGCGATGACCTTACTCGTGCTCGACCTTCGCGTTCCTGTCGCCGGTACCCTGCACCGGCAGCATCCCGTGTGGGCGGGCGGGGCGTGGCAATCCGAGCGTGTGCTCTGGCACGTCCTCGGTGAGCTCGCGCCGCGACTGCTCACCTATTTCATGAGCTTCCTGACCCTCGGCATCTTCTGGGTCGGCCAGCAGGCGCAGCTGAGTAACTTCGCGCGCAGCGACCGCCACCTCACGTGGATCCACCTTCTGTTCCTGCTCGCTGTGTCGCTCATGCCGTTCTCGACGTCGCTGCTCGCCGAGTTCATCACCTATCGCCTCGCCCTGGCGGTGTACTGGCTGAACCTTCTTCTGCTCGGCGCTGTGCTCTTCACCAGCCTGCGCTATGCGAAGCGTTCGGGCTTGATGAAGCCCGCCACCACGGCCGAAATGGCCGAAATGCTGTCCGCGAGCGAGCGCCGGATCGTCGTTTACCAGGCGCTTTACGCGTTCGGCTTCCTGTTGTGCGCCATCAACACCTACGTGAGTATCGCTTTCATCGTCCTGCTGCAGCTCAATTCCGCCATCGCGCCGCGGATTCGTCTCCTCGATCGCTTCTGAGGCACCACTGTCGGAGCCAGTCTGGACAATGCGCCAGCGCGTCACCAGGGCGCCCATCGTTCATGATTCACCAGCGCGCCCATCGTTCATGATTCGTTATCGTGTTAATCTGACCGCGATTATCGCGGGCTAGTTAACACGATAACGAATCATGAACCGCGGGCGCGGGGTCAGGAGCCTGCCAGCGACGATCGTGACGGCGTTCTCTTCCAGCACGGTGTCCTGTTCGGCTCGATGCACTGTTCGGCTCGAAGCGCTGTTCGGCTCGATGTACCTGTGCCTCCCGCGGCTTCCCGTTTCCGGTTGCCGCGGTCGCGGACATCACCCGGTTGCGCGTCCCCGGCGGGCCAGGGTGTCCACGGTCACGGCGGCGAGCAGCACAAGCGCGGTGACGATGTCGGTCACGGCGGCGCTCAGCCCGAGCAGGCCCAGCCCGTTGTAGATCACGGCGACGACGAGCCCGCCCAACACGGCATGCAGCATCCTGCCGACACCGCCATATAGGTGGGTACCGCCGATGACCGCGGAGGCGACCGCGAAGAGCACGAGCTGGCCGCCGTCGACGTTGGTCGATATCGAGCCCAGCCTCGAGGCGTAAATGACGCCCGCCGCGCCCGCCGTCAACCCGCACAACGTGAACGCGACCGTCCTGATCATGACGAGGTTGGCGCCGGCCCGCCTGGCCGCCTCGGCGTTGCCGCCGATCGCGTAGACATAGCGGCCGAAACGGGTCCGCCCGAGCAGGGCGGTCCACAGGGTGAGAATGCCGAGCACGATGAAGACCACCCACGGCACCCCGCGCACCGGAATCCGTATGCCGCGGTTGGTGTTGCCCACCAGCACGACCGCGGCGCCAGCCGCGGCCATGGCCGCGACCTTGAGCGCGGTGACGCTGGCCGGCGGCGCGACCAGGTTGCTTGCCCTGCGCCTGCGGTCCCGCAGGACCAGAAAGACCCCGGCCAGGACGACGATGACTACGATGACGACCCAGCCGGCAGCCGGGCCGAGGTTGCCCGTGGTCAGGTCGTCGATGATGCTGTTCCTGATTGGGATCGTGACACCACGGCCGTGACCGCTCCGCGAGACGAGCACGATCAGCAGTCCCTCAAGGCCGAGCAGTCCGGCGAGCGTCACCACGAACGAGGGCAGCCGGAGCCTCGTGATGAGCGTGCCCTGCAGCGCGCCAATCGCCGTGGTGGCCGCCAGACCGGCCAAGATGGCCACCCACCAGGGCGCCGAGAAGGCCAGCCACGCAGTGATCGTGGCACCGATGGCCGCGTTGAAGCCGACCGATAGATCAATCTCGCCCAGCAGCAGCACGAACACTTCTGCCATGCCGAGGACGATGAAGACCGCGCCCTGGATCACCAGGTTAACCAGGTTGCCTGCGGACAGGAAAAGGGAATTGCGCGCCTGGAAGTACACGACGATGGCGACCAGGCCGATGATCACGGGCAGGGCGCCGCTCTCGCCGCTCCGGACCCGCTTCAGCCATATTCGTACGTACTCACCCAGGGAATCGGCGATGACCTCGGGAGGGGCGGCGACCTGGGCAGCTGCCGTCGCTGCCTCGTCCTGCGCGGGAGCCTCGGGCGGCGGCTCGTGCACGCCAGTGCTCACTCGGCCTCCCCTGGATGAGTGCCATCGGCTGGGGTGTCCGGGCCCTTCGTACCGCGGGCGGGCGCCGCCTCGGTTCCCTCGCGGCCAAGACGGCTTGATGTGCCCGTCGTCATCAGGTCGACGATCGCCGAGGTATCGAATCCCGATATCGGCCCCACCGCCACCAGCCGACCGAGGTGGAGCACGGCGACACGATCCGCGATGGCCATCACGTCATTGAGGTTGTGGGAGATGACAATCACCGCGATGTTCCTGCTCGCCAGCTGGCCGATGAGGTCGAGCACGATGTGGGTCTGGGTGACGCCCAGGGCCGCCGTGGGCTCGTCCATGATCACCAGCCTGGCCTGCTGCATCACGGCCTTGGCCACCGCGACCGCCTGGCGCTGGCCGCCCGACAGCGATGCGACCGGCTGGCGGATCGAGCGGACCGACATCACGGCAAGATCAGACAGAGTGCGCTTGGCCGCGAGTTCCATGGAGATCTCGTCGAGCTGCCAGTGCCGAATGACCTCACGGCCGAGGAACATGTTCTGGACGATGTCCAGGTTGTCGCACAGCGCGAGGTCCTGGTAGACGGTCGCGATGCCGAGGGCGGCGGCGGCCCGGGGGCTGTGCAGGTGAACCGGGCTGCCCATCCAGATGATGTCACCGTGGTCGGGCTCCCAGATGCCCGAGATGGTCTTGATCAAGGTGGACTTGCCAGCGCCGTTGTCACCGACGATGGCGGTCACCGCTCCCGTGGGGATCTCGAGGTCGATATCGGCGAGCGCCTGCACCGGGCCAAAGCTCTTGCCGACCCCGCGTAGCTGGAGGAGCGGCCCTTCATTCGTGCTGTTGCCGGACGCCTGCAAATCCGCGGCGGGCGAGGACGCCCGGCCCGCCGAAGCGGGCCGGGCGCCGTCGGCGGCACCGCGCATCGTCATTCGGAACGTCCGGTGCGGTACCCACGGGGGCTTGCTATCACGGTGTGATTCCATTCGCCGAACATGCAGCCGCGTACGTGCCCGCACACAGCTGGCTAGCCGGCACGAAGTTGTCTTGGATGACCGTCGAAGCCATGTTAGACGGCGTAACCCACAACGGTGTCAGGAGGACCGAGGGAACGGAGGTCTTCGCCTGCGTATCTGTCACCGTGCCGTTCGCGAGGGCGCTCGGCGGGGTTGCGCCAGCGCGCATGTAGACGGCCAGGGCGGCAGCGGCCTGCGCTTCAAGGTAGATCGGCTTGTATACGGTGCCGCACTGGTAACCGGCGAGTATGTTCTGCAGCCCGACGAGCGTCGCGTCCTGCCCGGTGGCGGGGAACGTCTTAGCCTTGACGCCCAGGGACTGCAGGTAATGAATGATCGGAGCGGCGTTCTCGTCGTTGGGCACGAGCACGGCGTTGATGTTCTTGTGCGCCGTGAACTGCTGCTGGAACTCGGTCTCGGCGGTGGGCGGGTCCCACGTGCCTGCCGCCTGGCCGACCTGGGCCCACTTGCCCGCGCTGAACAACGGAGCGAGCACGCCGTCGTAGCCCTGCGCGAACAGCGTGGCGTTGTTGTCCGTAGGAGCGCCCTTCATCACCAGCACGCTGGGCTTCGTCACGCCCCAGGCGGAGGCGCAACTGACCAGGCCCTGGCCGATCAGCTTGCCCACATGAACGTTGTCAAAGCTGACGTAGTACGCCCGGCTGCCGCCGAGGGTGAGCCGGTCGTAGTCGATCACAGCGACGCCGTGAGACTTGGCGTAGGACTCGATCCGTGCTCCCACGCCGGAGTCAAGCGGGTCCATGATCAGCACGCTGGCGCCCTTGGTGATGGCCTCTTGGGCGTCGGTAAGCTCCGTCGCATCACTGCCCTGCGCATTCTGCACAGAATATTGCGATGACGACAGCCCCGCTGCCTTGAGCGCCTTGGACAGATATGGCGCATCAAATTCGGTGTAGCGGGCCGAGGAAACGGTGTCAGGAAGGATGACGGCGATGTTTCCCTTGCCGCTGGACGCGAGCGACTTCAGCTGCCCCATCGCGGAGAAGTCCCGCGTGAACGAGGCAGCAGAGATTGACGGCGCACTCGCAGAAGTGCTCGGGCTTGATGAACCCGAGCTTCCCGAGTTCGAGCTGCTTCCGCAGGCAGCGACGACGAGGCCCGCGGCTACCGCAAGCGAGACCATAAGATTTTTCCTGGTTACCAGGCTCAAATGAACCACCTTCATCTGTAGGCAGGCCCGCAGCAAGGGCGCGTCGCTGACCCCCGTGCCCCGCCAGCCGGAGGCCACATGCTTTGAGTCACACCCTAGGGTTCTCGGAATTAACACGGCCTTAACATCATCGGCGAACCGTAAAAATACTGTAAACGCCGATGAGGGCAGGGCCCGCCATGTCTGCGACCGTTACCGCGCCGTGTCCTCGCCGTTATCATTCGGGGGCGAAGCGATAGCCGGCTCTCGGCTGAGTGCGAATCAGCGGCTGACTTCCCTCCACCTCAAGCTTGGCACGAAGCCGCCGGACGTAGACCCTTACGTATTCGGTCTCGGTTTCATAACCATGTCCCCATACCCGCCTCAGCAAATGCGCGTGCGTCAGCAACTTGCCGCGGTTGGTGGCGAGTTCGCGCAGCAAGGCGAACTCCGTGGGGGTCAGATGGACCGGCTGCCCGAGCCTGGTTACCTGCTGACTGGCCAGGTCGATCACGATCTCCCCGGCCGTGACGACGGGAGGCCCGGGTTCCGGTGAGGTGGCGGGGCGGGTACGGCGCAGCGTCGCGGTGATGCGGGCGAGCAGTTCTTCGATGCTGAACGGCTTGGTCATGTAGTCGTCGGCGCCCATGTTGAGCGCGGTCACCTTGTCCCGTTCACCGCCGCGGGCCGACACCACGATGACGGCAACGGGCGAACGCTCGCGTATCTGTCGGCACAGCTCAAAGCCGTCAATCTCCGGCAGCATGAGGTCGAGCAGCACGATGTCCGGCCCTTCGGTCTCGAGCAACTGCAGGGCCCGAGCGCCATCGATGGACACCACGGTGTCGAAGCCCCGCACGGCCAGGTTGGACCGGATGAGGTCGACAATATTGGGATCGTCCTCCACCACCAGGGCGCGGGTGTTCCTCGCATCCTCAGACATCGCTGCCGTGCCCCGGCTTGGATCCGCCGGCCGCGCCAGCGTCCGCCGCGCCAGCGTCGGCCGCGCCAGCGTCGGCCGCACCAGCGTCGGCCGCCACGGTCACGGCCTCGCCGCCGGGCCCGCCGCCCTTCAGCTCGGCCTCGCCGCCGGGCCTTTCCGCCGCCTCAACGGGGAGGTAGACGCGGAAACATGTGCCTTTGCGCAGGCACTGCAGCGCGATGCGGC
>Ga0137378_10005896_pt1 | contig 10618 bp, 11 predicted proteins | sample SagtaG_21_FD_104813 | JGI IMG/M metagenome (GOLD analysis project Ga0137378, IMG submission 104813) | Vadose zone soil microbial communities from Sagehorn Ranch, Mendocino, California, USA - Sage2_L_60_16 metaG | ecosystem: Environmental > Terrestrial > Soil > Vadose zone | place: USA...
CGGCGAGCCACCCTCTCACCAAAAGGTGTCGCCGTGTCTGGAAGTTGAAACGTCATATAGTTCTTCCCTCTCTTCAGAGTCCAATAAACAAAACTTTAAAAGTGCAGAGCGCTCTCCCTTGCACCTACACCGGGACGCGATGAATCGCGTCCCTACGCTCTATAGTACAATGTCAGAGGTAATTTCTATTCCGTTCTTTGGGAGAATACCGCATCTGGGTAGAGTAATCGTACTTGGCAGCACCATAACCGACCTGGTAGCGCAAGCGCCGCGCTTGCCGCTTCCTGGCGAAGTCATCATCGGTGATGATTTTGCTACGTTCCTTGGCAGTAAAGGCTTTAATCAGGCTGTTGCAGCATCGAGGTTGAGGAGCTCTTGCTCAAAAAGGGTAAGTAGATGAGAATATATTTTTGATACATTCTCATCTACTCAGTGTTTCGTTTCATCCTTACTTATATTAAGAAGAAGCTTTCTGGCTTCCTCAATAGTTTGAGCAGTTGCTAAATTTAAGTTCACAGAAGACAAAATTCCTGGCTTCATGACTCCACTGCTTTGTTGCTTTGCCAAACCAAGAAGTTCTGGAAAACGTACTTGAACAAGTCTGATGAGCATATCTTGCTGCTCTTGTATCCTTCCCTCTTCACGTCCCTCCTCTCGTCCTTTTTCCAATCCCTCCTCAACGATCTCCTGATATACCCACGATTCTCGTAGAATATCCTGGAACATACGAAACCTCCTTTTGAATGCCTCTTGTTCCGCGCCTTCTTTGAATACTAGAGCACCGATAATCTCCGCAAGCGCCAGTAAGTCGAACTCTTGCTCCGATGCCAGACGATCAATCATTCCCTGCAAGACTTCGGGTCGCTTCCCACCTTCGGTCAGGGTCACTAGAGGCAGACTATCCCACTTGCCAGCCATACAGAACGATTACCCCTATCTACTTATTTCTAATGCAAGTGTAGCATATCAGAAATAGCCTGTCGAGGGCTTATAAGCTCATCTTGTCGCTGCTAATTGGCGGTACCCCATGAAACATGATATCCTATGTATCTGATACTAATGTACTCTATGTAATAATGAGCTAAAACAATGCCAGATCAATCATCGCTTTTCGGGTCGGACATGCCCCCATCTACCAAAAAACAAACACCACCATCCACTACATCCTCAACGCACGCGGGAGAGCCGTTAGCAGCGCGCATGCGGCCGCGCACACTCGACGAGATACTGGGGCAGGATCACATACTCGGACCTGGGCGCATACTCCGTCGCAGCATCGAGGAAGACCATATTCCATCGATGATCCTGTGGGGGCCGCCGGGCAGCGGCAAAACAACCCTGGCTGAGGTGATTGCGCGCCAGACCCAGGCGCGTTTCGCCACCCTCAGCGCGGTATCAGCAGGAGTCGCCGATCTCCGCAAAGTGGTGGAGGACGCCGGCAAACTGCGCCAGTTCTCCAAACAGCGCACCATCATGTTTATCGACGAGATTCACCGCTTCAATAAGGCGCAGCAGGATGCTGTACTGCCACATGTAGAGCGCGGCGTGGTAACGCTGATCGGAGCCACAACAGAGAATCCCAGCTTCGAGGTAAATGCCGCCCTCCTGTCCCGCTGCCGCGTTTTCACCCTCAAAGCCTTAACCGAAGAGCAGATTATCACCATTCTCCAGCGTGCCCTGCACGACAAAGAACGGGGACTTGGGCAAGTGCCGGTATACATCGATGACGATGCCCTGCAACAAATCGCCGTCTTCGCCAATGGAGACGCGCGCACAGCCCTGAACGTGCTTGAACTCGCCGCCCAAGGTAATGTAGGGGCGCGATTTATCGCGCCCTCCAACCCCGATGGCGATATTAGGGCAGGGATAACAGGCGCGTCAGGGGAAACAAAACAGTCGATCAACGAAAGCCCACCCATCCATATCACACTCGCCGCCATCGAAGATGTCATGCAACATCGCGCCCTGCTCTACGACAAGGGCGGAGATCAGCACTACGACACCATCTCTGCCCTGCACAAAGCACTGCGCGGGTCCGACCCCGACGCCAGTCTTTACTGGCTGGCCCGCATGATCGAGGCCGGGGAAGACCCATTATACGTGGTACGCCGCCTGATTCGCTTCGCCTCCGAAGATGTAGGCATGGCCGACCCGCAAGCGCTGGTAGTATGCATGGCAGCGCAACAGGCAATCCATTTCGTGGGTCTGCCAGAAGCCAACCTCGCCCTTGCCCAGGCCGTCATCCACCTGGCCACTGCTCCCAAAAGCAACGCCTTATACGAAGCCTACAGTCGCGTGCAGGAAGACGTGCAGAAAACCCGCAACGACCCCGTCCCCCTATGGATTCGCAACGCCCCCACCCAGCTAATGAAAGACCTGGACTACGGCAAAGATTACAAGTACGCCCACGACTACTACAAAGACATGCAGATCGACGATCCTGAAAGGCCGCCCGCTGTCCAGGTTCAAGAGTATTTGCCTGAGAGTCTGAAAGGGCGGCGCTATTATGAGCCAGGGCATCAGGGGAAAGAGGCGAGTATTAAGAAGTGGCTGGAGAAGCGGCGGAATGAGCAGTCTTGAATGCAAAAGTCTCGGTTGTCAGTCAGACCGGCTTTCAGAGTCACTACAGAGAGAGGTATTTTTGTCTACTATGAAGCGGATATCTCGTGCTATTTGAACGAGGCACGGATGAAATTGGTCAGCGTTCTCTATCACCTGTACGGGAGCTACCCATTGAGAATCGGCATACTCTTCGTTGAGTTGAATACTCGCTTTTTCTTCATCAGTCAGGTGAACTGCTGTTGTGATTGAGAACACATGGCATCCGTTCGTCGTTGGCTCCCATGCTCTTGTATCCCAGATCTGACTATAGTAGCCGATGATATTGAGGAGACGGTCTTCAGGAATATCAAGGTGCAATTCCCGTCGTAAATTACGCCGTAATGCTTGCTCAATAAGTTCTCCTTTGCGCATCCGTCCACCGATAACCCACCAGTCGGGGTGGGGTTCCCATGCCCGCTTGGCAATCAACCATAATCCTTGATGAAGAATAGCAGCGTCAGCGCAACAAATAACGAGCGCATCCAGCGCTTCCGCGTAAATAGAATCCGACAGGAACGTGCCTAGTTTTTGTTGCTTTCCCGTCACGTATTGACGGTTTGGATATTCTCTTACAGGTTGGCTATACATTTTTCTCTCCTTTATGAATTGACCATCACACCTAACCGAATGACCTCGATGTTTTTACTATCGAGCTGGCTCAGTTGTCCTTGTAATCCGGCGATCCGCATAATGTGGATACGCGACTTGATCTGCTTCATTCTGACCAATGCATCTTGTGCTGGGGTTGCTGCGGCGTCAATCAACCCCAGATCGGCGTAGGCTTGTGACCAGAGATAATCGGTATAAGCATTTTGCCTGGTCATGTCCCCTTCTTCTGGCAGATCCATCAAATCGGTGAGTTCCTGGAGGGCTTCGCGAGGCCAGCCTGCTGAGAGCATTGCTGCTGCTTTGGTGTTCTGATAGGTCCGCTCAGTGATTCTAATTGCGAATTCTTCCTCAAGGATATCTCTTGTCTCTGCGATGATCTTCCCGCCAGCTTTGAGACGAGTGAGCGCAGCAAGAATCGCGTCCCGATTGCCCTGTGCCAGATGTGCCTGAGCGTATCCCTCATCGAACAACACTACGCCGCGTAACGCTTCGGGAATAGGCTCAAGATCGCGTATTCTGGTATACTGAGCAATGGCTGCCATATAGTCTGCACTCGCTTGTATTCTTTTCTGATTAGCGCCCGTGCTATTCCCTCTTGCAGCCTCTAGCTTTGCAAGCGCCTCGGTCACAGCTCCTCTATCGCGGAGCACACTCCCAATCCGAAGGAGCGTAACCGCAAGCAGATGGGGATTCTCAGCTCTTTCAGCTAAAATGGCTGCTTTCTCTAGTTCTGCTATTGCCGCATCGTATCGTCCCTGGTCGCGCAAGATATGTGCATGAAGGTGGAGATAGCGACAGAGGACAGCTCGTACCTCTTTCTCATCATCTCCACTGACGTAGGGGAGTAAATCAGTGGTGATGCCCGCCATATCAGCGGCAATTTGTGCCATGCGGTCTTGAGCAGTGCCGGTATGGTTGCGGTTCCAGATAGTTTTGAGACGATCTTTGTAGAATGCTATATCAAATGTGGCTTCTTTTTCTGTACTTGCTACGGCGAGTGGAATGATCGACGCTTCCTTCTGCTGCTGGAGCAGAATTTCCTCAAGGGTGATAATGCCTAACGCGGCTGGGAGAATATCGAGAAGCAGTGCCAGCACGCGGCGGCGTGTGATGGAGTCCAGCCCGATATTCCTTTTTTCCATGTCTCGTACAGCTTTCTCTGTCAGGCTGAGCGCTCTTGCGAGTCCTTTTTGGCTGCGCAAGGGATGGGTTTTTGGCTTCATCTTACGATGCTGCTTGACGGCCTGTCCAGGATCGGTTTCATCCTCAAGGGAGGCCAGCCCAAAGAGGATAGGGGGAATAGTGAACAACAGTGCCAGTCTGCGACGAAGAGAAATCGAATCAAGCCCAACGTCATGGCTCTCCAGTGCCAGACGCTTTTGGGTCCAGGTCGCATCAGTCCGCTTTTTTCTCTCTCGATAACAGCGTGCGGCTTTACCAGGACGGGGGAATCCATCCTTTCCTATCTCGACTGCAGAGGGGAGTCCGAAGCGTGCCCAATCAACACATTCCATCGTTGCATACCGATCCTTCTCTGATATTTTTCCTTGTCAAGAGTATACAGAAGACGCAGCCCCCATGCAACTCGCAAAGCGCACCTCAAATTTCAGTATGTCCCTCGCCTGTATTGCTGACTGCGGATGTTGTGGTAGAGTTGGTCCTGTGCCTCAAAATAGGCAAGATTGTAAATAAGAAGCGGCCAACGTTTCCACGATACGAGGGATGGTATGAACGAAACCAATAAAAGCGAAGTCGCATGTCTACGAGAACAAATTGAACTGGAATACCAGGCAACTCAGCGCGTATTTACTGATTTCACTCCTACAGCGAAACATGAATACATCACGAAACGGCAAGAGAACATCGGTGTTTGCTTTGAAGAACTGAAAAAGCTGCTGCCTCCAGAAGAAGCAATAGATTGTCGTGGAGACACTAAACAGCCTTCAGTCCTCTTGTTCTCCATCGGGTAACGTCCGCTAGTCATTGGATGGAGAGAAACCGATGCACCCATTCGAGGAATATTTGAAGCAGCATCACCTTGAATCACTCGCTGTTTCGATAAAAGCTCAGGTACGCTACGTCACCGTTTGGAACGCAGTCAAAGCGAATCCTATCACAAAAGATCACGCGCAGAAAATCAGGCAAGCGGTAGTTAACCTCACTGGTATTCCGTATACTGGTCCGTTTGCACTGCTGCAAGAACAAACCCAGAACCGTCCCGTTAACAAACGAATTCCGAGATCTGCTCAATGATTGGCAGTGTTGCCAGGTGCGGAGGAGAAGACTCATGGTAAAACAACGTGTTCGCATCGGGACAATGAAACAGAAGCTCCCTTGCCTCACCTTTACGCCTGATCAGTTGATGCTTCTGCAGAAGGCGGTTACGCTCACTGAACAGATGATCAGAGTCAATAAAGAACCGCTGCCGAATGTAAACTTTGCTCTCGCGACGGTCACACAGGTACAAGCGAAAATAAACCGTATGATTCAACCTGGTATCTGGAGCGAAGCGGTTGAATTAGACTGCAACGAAGTCTTGATCCTACAAACAGCAGTCTGGATATTTGCGGCTGGACTAGATTTTGCCGAACCATCGCCTGAGAATGAAACCCTCAAAGAACAATGTCGTACCCTAAACCTGCTCTTAGCTCCTCTCACGAAACAAGCACGAATAAAGAACCGAAATGCTCGATGTTAGCTCTAATGCGTATAAAATGCCTGTATCAAGCTTTTGGATGGAAGAGAATTGTTTCACGGTTTATCTCCTTCGTTACCGAGGGAGTACCCATGAAAAAAACGCAGATTGTGTCATGGCCTGCCCGCAAGCGCTGGTGGTATGCATGGCAGCACAACAGGCGATCCATTTTGTGGGTCTACCAGAGGCCAACCTCGCCCTCGCCCAGGCCGTCATCCACCTGGCCACCGCTCCCAAAAGCAACGCCTTATACGAAGCCTACAGTCGCGTGCAGGAAGACGTGCAGAAAACCCGCAACGACCCCGTCCCCCTACAAATTCGCAACGCCCCCACCCAGCTAATGAAAGACCTGGACTATGGCAAAGATTACAAGTACGCCCACGACTACTACAAAGACATGCAGATCGACGACCCCGAAAGGCCGCCCGCTGTCCAGGTTCAGGAGTATTTGCCTGAGAGTCTGAAGGGGCGGAGGTATTATGAGCCGGGGCACCAGGGGAAAGAGGCGAGTATTTAAGAAGTGGTTGGAGAAGCGGCGGGGCGAGGAGTCATAAAGAGCATTTTCTCCTTGAAAGGAGCAAACAAAAAGACTTCCATCTTAGCAGATGCACGGCTTGATAGCCCTTCTGCCCCACGCTTCAGAAATCTCCAGCTTTGTGGGATAGGGCTTGACGCCTCTTGCTGAAACGAGCGACCGACACTACCGACGCAGCCTCCCCGCCTTCGGTCTTCTCGTTTCGGTCTGCGAGTCTACCATATCCCTAAACAAACTGCGCTACAGTGCCTTCTACGACTATGATAGCAGACAGAATTCAGCACTGGTTCATATATATTCACGGATCCCTCACGAACATTGCTGGTCGGACCACGAAAAAAAGAGGAGGATAAGGGTCAGAGGAAAAGAGTGCCTGGAGTCAAAACAGTGAGGAAAGACTGGCGAGATGGGCGCTTGCCTCTAAGGCCGCACGAAGATTGCTTCCTCCCGGTTCCAAAGACTCATGAAACGTCTGCGCGACCTGTGCCCTGGTTTCTTCTGCCCACTCGTCCCGAAAACACACGTGGTGGGCATTGTAAATCAGATCTTGCACGACTCGTTCCCAGAGATAGTAGGTGAGGAGGCTCCAATCTATCTCTCCATCTGTGTACCCTTGAAAAAACGCTTCTGCGTATGGCTTCCTGATAAAGATGAAATCGCGCTCTTTCGGGGCCAGCATCACTTCATCCCAATCGATCACAAACACGTGGCCTGCTCGATCACGAATCAGATTTCTGGCATGCAAGTCGGCGTGACAGATGACGTAAGGGAAGGTTCGCGACTGGAGCACCTCTGCCAGCTTTTGCAGATTGGTCACGGCTATGTGTATCGTGGACTGATGTGCCTTCCAGGAGGAGCGCAGAGCGCGCTGTGAGGCACTTGCCCTGCTCTGATCCTGCGCGTGTTGTGCCTCAAAGGTACCTATCCATCGGGCATACTCCGTTGGATCAAAGCGCTCCTTTCGCAGTGACTCAAAGCCCACAGGGGGCAGCCTGACCTGGTGAATCTGCCGGAAGATGCTTCCCACCTCTTTCCACTGGGCATTGGTCATCCCTGTCAAGCTGCTCTCTCCATCGATCCAGGGGTAGAGGATCACCGTCCACTCTCCAAGCTTCGTCCACAAAGCACCACTTGTCGTAGGAACAGGAGCCACGATGGACGTGATCCCCTGATCTCGCAGATACGCGGGAACAAGACAACTCGGTTCGTAGAGCAAGCGAGAGGTCACTTTGAGCAAATACGCTCTGCCTTGCACGCTCACCACATGATACACTCCAGCATCGTAATCATGCCCCACGGGCAGAAACTTAAGCAGAACAGAGGTCAAGCCGTACCGATCCTGTAAACAGGCTCGCAGGTGTTCCTCTCCAATGTTAGGCGGTTCACGCATCACTCTCCTCCGATGAAGAACGCTATTGACAGTTTCTCCAAGGAGTATAGCAGACGGGGAGCGGTTTGCCCAAGCGGGATTCTGCCAGTGCTCACTCGTCGCGCTTTTACCACCAACCTGGTTGGAGCTACGAGGCACCAAATACATTGTTTCTCTTCTGACTAGTAACGGCTGACTCAGCTATCCTTTTTTCAACGCGCGAAACACGCCATCGGGCATCGTCGCGGCTATCCCTGTCACCGTACCGGAAGCATTGCGCTGAAATTCGACGCTCATGCCGGAGCGGCCTTTGGCAAGAAACTCGTTCCCCTTGTAGGGCGTTAACTCGTAGTCTGGCTGGCCAGGCACAGAGAGGCTCAGGGTATGCTCGTCTTTGAGAAAGACCACGAATGGCATCTCCAGGAATTCGTAGACGCCTACGAACTGTTCCAGGAAAGCTCGCTCGCGCATCCGTTTGTCTGGCACACGTTTGAAGACAATATCGTTCCCTGTTGGCTCAAAAGGCACCATCAACGTATCAACATCGCCCTTTACATTGGTCAGGAAAGAAGCCTTCAGTTCTTCATTCCCGATCTCCCAGACAACATCGAAGATGTCGTAATGGTAATGCCGGATGGGGATGGTGATGCCGTTAAACGTTCCCTGCAACTGGCCCTCTGCGAGTGTCACCGAGAGCATGCCGTAGCCGGGATGCTCGAAGTCTCCGGTGTAGGATTCGAGTGGGTGCGATGGTCCGGCCCCCACGACACGCTTTGCCGCGCTCTGCGCTTTTCCCTCCTGCTCTGCCTCTTTAGAGCTGAGGTGCTCCTTCATGAAACGTTCGCTCCAGGACGTCTCATCCAGGTTCAGCAGGCGCTCAAAAATATGGTAGGTAAGCATTTCGGGAAGATTGAACTGGCCCATATTCGACAGGACCACCATGCCGATCTCTTCCCTGGGAAAGAGTGTGGTCAGCGAACGGAAGCCATCGATGCCGCCGCTGTGGCAGACCATGGGGTAGCCGCGATATGGCTCAACGCTCCACCCGAGAGCGTAGCTCGCATAGGGCATTTCAGGATACTGGCTCATCTGCGGCATGACCATCTGAGGCGTATGCATCTGCTTCACCTGGGGTGCAGAAATGATCCGTTTCTCTTTGTAGACGCCCAGGTTCAGGTGCAGCAGCACCCAGTTGCTCATTTCTGTCACATTGGAGACGATGGCCCCAGCGGGTGCGATCGCTGCCTGCGCCGCGTACAAAGGGATCTCTTTGACCTCATCTCGCAGTTCTCGATAGGGATGGGAAAAATCATCGGCCTCCCTGGATGTTTGCACGATATCGAAATTGCTGCTCTTCATCTCCAAGGGCTGGAAGAGATGTTGCTGCACAAACCCTTCCCAACTCTGGCCGGAGAGCACTTCAACCAGGTAGCCAGCAGCCAAATACATCAAATTCTGGTATTGCCAGAAACTGCGAAAGTCCTTTGTCGGCTCCAGATAGCGCAAGCGCTCGAACAGTTCCTGGCGGGTTGCTGTCAGATTGTGATACCACATCAGGTCATGGCGTGGCAGGCCGGTGCGATGGGCAACGAGGTCCCGCGGGGTAGCTCGTTCGGTAGCAAAGGGGTCGTAGAGCTTGAAACTGGGAAGGTATTCCCGCACGGGTGTATCCCAGTCCAGTTTCCCCTGGTCGGCCAGGATGGCCATGGACGCTGTGGTAAAGGCTTTGGTGCAGGAGGCAATTGGGAAGAGCGTCTGCTTCGTGACCGGCAGACCTCGCGCCTCATCGCGCTGGCCGAAGCCCTGGATGTAGATCACCTCGTTATTCTTAACGACCGCCAGAGCCACTCCCCGTACCCTCCACTCCTGCGTAACGCTCCGCACAAAGTCCTCAAGTCCTTGCAACTGTGCTGTGGGATCAGAGTGATGATGGTTCTGCATGCTGTGCTCTCTCTTGTTCGTAACCATATGCAAAATACATGAGCAGATCTATTGTATAGTATAGGGAGCCTCTCTGACCATTTTCCTCTATCAGGAGCAGGGGTATTTACCTCTCCGCCAGAGACTTGAGTAAAAGCTGCGCAGCAAGAAGAGGCTGAGCCTGCAAACGTCGCATGTACTGTGTGACACTGGTTACTACTGAAACAAGGCCAATAGCATAATGCTTGTTTACCAATAGCGAACGAGCCTCGCGAGGCGTTAGAAGACCTTACGGTAGAGGTACTTTTGTGTCATGGCAGACCCGCAAGCGCTGGTAGTATGCATGGCAGCCCAACAGGCAATCCATTTTGTGGGCTTGCCAGAAGCCAACCTCGCCCTTGCCCAGGCCGTCGTCCACCTGGCCACCGCTCCCAAAAGCAACGCCCCCACCCAGCTAATGAAAGACCTCGACTACGGCAAAGATTACAAGTACGCCCACGACTACTACAAAGACATGCAAATCGATGACCCCGAAAGACTGCCCGCTGTCCAGGTTCAGGAGTATTTGCCCGAGAGTCTGAAAGGGCGAAGGTATTATGAGCCAGGGCATTAGGGGAAAGAGGCGAGTATTAAGAAGTGGTTGGAGAAGCGGCGAGGCGAGGAGTAAACAGCATTTTCTCCTTGAAAGCAGAAACGACCTATTACCCCAACCAGATGACCGCATATGGAACAACATTTATCAAGTCTACTCCTGATGCAGTACAAGAAGCTAGCAGCTTGTCGGAGAGAACGAAGCAGGGATCTCGCCAGATGCTAGGCCAGCTCGCATGTCATTCACAGCACGAGTAGGAGCGAGAGAATGGAAGGCGATCACAGGCAGAACAGCGTC
>Ga0137378_10005899_pt1 | contig 10616 bp, 9 predicted proteins | sample SagtaG_21_FD_104813 | JGI IMG/M metagenome (GOLD analysis project Ga0137378, IMG submission 104813) | Vadose zone soil microbial communities from Sagehorn Ranch, Mendocino, California, USA - Sage2_L_60_16 metaG | ecosystem: Environmental > Terrestrial > Soil > Vadose zone | place: USA...
CGCCGACGCGTACGAATACCTGGCGGGCTACATGGGCGACCTGCTGACCGGCCAGGACGTCGACGTCAACGCCGCCATCATCGACGACCTGAACGCCGAGCACGCCAGCGATGCGGGCTCGGTGACGCCCGCTCACGTCACCGGTCACCTGCGCTCGAGCGGCGACGCGCTGATCGCGCTGATCGCCGGGCTCGAGCCAGGCCAGCTCGATCTCGGCGACGGGCGGGTGCGCAGGTTCGCGATCATCGCGGCGCGGCACGCCGACGACCACCGCGCCGACATCGAGGCGGCGCTGGCGGCGCAGGTCTAGCGGACCGGGCGCGGCGCTCGCGGCAGGATGCCGGCATGTCACAGGCCAACGAGATGGTCGCGGCGCTGCTGGCTGAATACGCGGACCTGCTCCAGATCGCCGGCAGCGACCCGTTCCGGGCGCGGAACTACGAGAAGGCGGCGAAGTCCGTCGCCGGCTACAGCGGTGACGTCGGGCTGCTCGACGCCGCGACGCTGCGGCAGATCCCTGGCGTCGGCGCCTCGATCGCGACGAAGATCGTCCAGTTCCAGCAGACCGGCACGATCGCGGCCCTTGAGGATCTGCGCGCCACGCTGCCCGACGGGATACGGGAGCTGACCAGGATTCCCGCGCTCGGCCCCAAGCGCGCCTTCCAGCTGTACCGCGAGCTCGGCATCAGCTCGGTGGCCGAGCTAGCCGCCGCCATCGACGAAGGGCGGCTGCGGGATCTGCGCGGCTTCGGGCCCAAGAGCGAGGACAAGCTGAAGCACGGGATCGAGCTAGCGCGCAGCCTGCACCAGCGGGTACCGCTGAATGTGGCCTCCGACGTGGCCGAGCGGATCGTCGCCGCGATCAGCGCGGTCCCCGGCTGTGAGCGGTGCGAGCACGCCGGGTCGCTGCGGCGCTTCTGCGAGACGATCGGCGACGTCGACATCCTCGCCGCGGCCAGCGACTCAGGCCCGCTGATGCGGACCATCATCGAGCTACCCGGAGTGACCGACGTAGTCGCGCACGGCGACACCAAGACGTCGGTCCGGATCAGCACCGGCCACCCGGCCCAGGGCGGCAGCATCCAGGTCGACCTGCGGGTGGTGCCGATCGAGTGCTGGGGCGCCGCGCTCCAGTACTTCACCGGGTCGCAGGCCCACAACGTCGCGATCCGCGAGATCGCGGTGCGGAAGAAGCTGAAGCTGTCCGAGTACGGCCTGTTCGAGGTCGAGACCGGCGACCTCATCGTCAGCGCGACCGAGGAGGAGGTCTACCGGCGGCTGGGCATGGCGTGGGTACCGGCCCCGCTGCGCGAGAACACCGGCGAGGTGCGGGCCGCGCTCCGCGACGAACTTCCGGCGCTCGTGCACGTCAGCGACATCCGCGGCGACCTGCATACCCACACCAGCCTGACCGACGGCGTCGGCACTCTGGCTGAGATGGTCGCCGTCGCCCGGGCCCGCGGATATGACTACTTCGCGGTCACGGATCACGCGCCGAACTTGTTCATGCAGCGGATGACGCTAGAGAAAATGCTGCAGCAACGAGATCAGCTCCGCAGACTCGAGGCAAGGCTGGCCGGCGACGGCGGCCCGGCGATGACCTTGCTCCATGGCACGGAGCTGAACATCGGCGCGGACGGGACGGTCGACTGGCCGGACGAGATCCTGGCCGGATTCGACGTCTGCGTCGCGTCGGTGCACTCGCATTTCGGTCAGCCGCGGGCCGAGATGACCCGCCGGTTCGTGCGCGCCTGCGAGAACCCGGAGGTGAACATCATCGGCCATCCGTCCGCCCGGCGGATCGGCAAGCGGCCGCCGGTCGACGTGGACTTCGGCGGATTGTTCCGTGCCTGCGCGGCCACCGGCACGGCGCTGGAGATCAACTGCCATCCGGAGCGGCTCGACCTGCCGTCGGACCACATCAAGGCGGCCGTGCAGGCCGGGGTGAAGTTCTCGATCGATACCGACTCACACGCCACCGGCCACCTGGATTTCCTGCGCTATGGCGTCGGGACGGCCCAGCGCGGCTGGCTGACACCTGACGACGTGATCAACACCTGGCCGCTGGCGCGGCTGCGCGAGTTCCTGGGCAAGGGCGCCTAGCAGGATCCCGGCGGCGCGACCAGGACGGGCCCTGTGCGGCCGGGATTGGCTGGCGGGCAAGAGGCATGCAGCGCAAGAGCGCAGCGGTCGGACTGTTCACGCCAGGCAGGCGACCAGCTCGCTGATCGGCTTGCGCCGGCCCGTGTAGAACGGGATTTCCTCCCTGGTGTGCCGCCGCGCCGTCGCGCCGCGCAGGTGGCGCATCAGGTCCACGATCCGGTACAGCTCGTCGGCCTCGAACGCCAGCATCCACTCGTAGTCGCCGAGCGCGAACGCGGACACGGTGTTCGCCCGCACGTCCGGGTAGTCCCGCGCCATCTGCCCGTGCTCGGCCAGCATCGCCCGCCGCTCGCCGTCGTCGAGCAGGTACCACTCGTAGGACCGGACGAACGGGTACACGCAGACGTAGTTCTTCGGGTCCTCCCCGGCCAGGAACGCCGGGACGTGGCTCTTGTTGAACTCGGCCGGACGGTGCAGCGCCATCGCCGACCAGGCCGGGTCGCACGCCCGGCCCAGCCTGGTGCGCCGGAACCTGGCGTACATTTCCTGCAGGTCGTCAGCGGTCGGCGCGATCCACCAGAACATCAGGTCGGCGTCGGCGCGCATTCCCTGCAGGTCGTAGCAGCCCCTGGTCACCACGTCCTTGCCGGCCGCCTGCTCGCACAGGTCGGCGACCTCAGCGGCCAGCGCCTCCCGGCTAGCCAGGTCGATGGCCGCCCGGTCAGTGACCTTGAAGACCGACCACATGGTGTAACGGATGAGCTGGTTCAGGTCCCGCGCCTTCGGTTTGCCTGCGGGGCCGGTGGTTGCGGGTTCCGCGGCCGGGACCTGCCCCGCAGCTGAGCGTTCGCCGTGCTGTGCTGTCATGGGCCTATTCTCCCGCACCCGCCGCTGGCCCGACGCCGCAGCTAGCCATCACCTCGCCGGAGCGCAGGGCGCCCGGGTCCGGGGTCACGCGAGCTGCCTCAGCGCGCCGGGCGCGGCGCCCGGGATTCAAGGTAGGCAACGACCTGGTCGGCGGCCAGCCGCCCCGAGGCGATGCAGGCCGGGATGCCGATGCCGTCGAATGCTGCGCCGCAGACTGCCAGGCCGGGCTGGCCGGCGACGCAGGCGCGGATCCGGCTCACCAGGTCGAGGTGGCCGACGGCGTACTGCGGCAGGCCGCCGCCCCAGCGGGTCACGCGGGTGTCCACGGCACTGCCAGTCACGCCCGTCGCAGCCGCGAAGTCGGCGGCGGCCAGGGCGGCAAGCTCGGCGTCGTCGCGCTGCAGGATGGCTTCCTCGCCGATCCGGCCCACCGACAGCCGGATCACGTGCAGCCCGCCGGCCAGGTGCGGCCACTTCACGCTGCTGAAGGTCGCCGCCTTCACCGGCCGGCCGTCCACGGCCGGCACCAGGTAGCCGCTGCCGGCGAGCGGCGCCGGAAAGGCCGCCACCGGATAGGCGAGCGTGATGATGGCCATGCTCGCGTACTCGATCTCGGCCAGCGCCGCGGCCGCGTCGGCGGCCCCCGCCACCGGCCGGATCAGCCGGCTCGCCGGGCGGGCAGGCAGCGCGAGTATGACGGCGTCCGCGTCGAGCCGCTCGGGCGCTGCGGTCGGGCCGACCGTCAGCCGCCAGCTATCCGCCGAGCGCGCGAGCTCACGGACCGTTGCTCTCGTCCGCACGACGGCTCCGCTGGCCCGGGCCAGTGGCTCGGGTAGCGCTCCCAGGCCGGCGGTCAGGGTGGTGAACACGGGCGGCGGGCTGGCGCCTGCGGCGCTCGCCGGCTGCCCCTGGCCTCCGGTCGTGCCCTGGCTCGCGGGCGGTGCAAGCAGCGAGGCCGCCGCCTCAGCCAGAGACTGGTGCCCGCGGGAAGCCCGGGCGAGAGCGGGCAGCGTCGCCTCGAACGACAGCTGATCGGCCCGGCCGGCGTAGACACCGCCGAGCAGCGGCTCGACCAGGCGGTCGACAACCTCGGCGCCGAACCTCGCGCCGACGTACTCGCCGACCGCGACGTCGCCATCCCTGGCCGTGGCGGGCAGCGCCGCGTCCTGGCGGGCCCGGTGTAGCCCGGCGCGGGACACGATTGCTGACCGCTCGAGCTCGCCGAAGTCCGCTGGCACGCCCATGAACTGACGCCTGGGCAGCGAGCAGAACTGGCCCCTGGTCCAGATGCTGGCCGACATCGTGCCCGGATAGACCAGCCGGTCGGCCAGGCCGACGGCTCGGATCAGGTCGACGCCTTCCGGCCGGCGCGCGAGCAGCGCCTCCGCGCCCGCATCGACCGCGATCCCCGCCACCTCGGACACGCGCAGCTTGCCGCCGATCCGCGGCGATCCCTCGAGTACCGTCACCTCGACGTCCTGATCGTGCAGGAAGAAGGCCGCGGCCAGCCCGGCGATCCCGCCGCCCACGATGGCTACCCGGCTGCGCGGCTCCGCTGAGGTCACGTGTCCACCCTGGCAGATCCGTCCCGCCCGCCGGACCTCAGGCCGGCGGGCGACGGCCAGCCGGCGGCAGTCACGCCGGGTCCATTCCGTACCGGCTCATCAGCTGCTGTTCCTGCTCCCGTTCCGGCGGCAGGCCGCCCGACCAGAGCAGATGCAGTTCCTCGAAATAGGCATCCATCGCCGGGGCATGCAGCACGAGCAGCCTCGCGGGTCCGGGCGACTGGCTGCCGAAGGTGTGGGCCGCACCGCGCGGCACCAGCAGGAAGTCACCAGGCCCGCCGCTGACCTGCTCGCCGTCGATCCAGAATGTGATCGTGCCGTCCAGCACGAAGAACGCTTCTGAGCAGTTGGTGTGCCGGTGCGCCGGCGGCGTGCGGCCGCCAGGCGGCAGCGTGCGTTCCATCAGCGAGAAGTCCCCGCCGGTCTGCGCGGCGACCGCCTTGAACGCCATCACGCTGCCGCGGGCGGACAGCAGATGCCCCTGCCCCGGCGGCACTATCGCGGACATGGATACCTCCGTTGTTCGCTTCGACGCTGGCCGAGCTCACTCGGAACTGACCCGCCAGCCAACCGCGGTGCCCCGACGTTGCTTCCCACACTCGGCTCCCATGCGCGCACGGCAACATTCTGGCCCCTTGCGCCTGGCTCGCCGTGACGGCGGCAACCCGATGAACCCCTGGCGGGCGATGGCCGCCAGGGGTTCATCGGGTCGGGTGGATGGAGGCTCAGGCTTGCGTGAATCGGGGGGCCTGCTCGCCGTGCAGCCGGCCGGGGGGCAGTTTCCTGCCGCACACGACGAGCGCGAGGTCCTGCGCCTGGCCGGCGAGTACCTGCCCGGAGCCGAATGACCAGTCGAGGTCGTCGGCCCGCAACTCGATCCCGCCCAGGTCGGTGCCGAAATGCCTGAGCGCCTGCGGGCCGCTGACGGACTCCAGGACGATCCGCAGCCGGCCCTGCGGGACGCGCCGGTCGATCCCGAGGGGCACCACGGCGTCAAGGCCGTGAATCATGTCGTGGGTCAGCGCGCCAGGCAGGCCACCGCCAGGCGGCGTCCACGGGTTCGTCGCGTTGTCCCTGAGCGCCGCCAGCATCTCCGAAGCGGGGGCCGCGCCGTCTCGCCTGGCACACCGGTCGGCCATCGCGTTGAACCTGCCGCCTGACCGGACGAGCTCGGTCACGAACCGGGCAGCGGAGTACCTGAACGGCATGGTCACGTGCGCGACGAGCTCGCGGACGCGCCATCCGGCGCACAGGGTGGGGCTGTCCCAGGACCGAGCAGGCAGCGAACTCAGCAGCTCGGCGAGGTCCCGGCGTTCGGCCGCGACTTCCTGGGCTAGCTGGCTGTCGGTCATCTGCGAGGTAATCATGGCAAGCGTCTCCTTTCGTTGCGTCATCCCGGCCTGCTGTCCGGCCGGCATCATGAGAGCGTGGCGAGGTAGGCGGCGAAGCGGTCGAGCGACGTCGCGAAGCCCGCCTGCGCTTCGGGCGTGCGGTTCGGCGCCGGCACGTTCACCTGGTGAATCCTGATCTCGGTGCGGATGCCGCCCAGGTCGCGGAACGTCGACGTGGTGGTCAGCCCGCTGCCTGGCTCGATCCACACGAGCCGCTCCGGCTCGGCGATCTCGACGAAGACGGCGCGGGTCGGATACTGGCTGCCGTCGGCGTCATTGACCATGACCGTCTCGAACATTCCGCCCGGCCGCGGGTCAACCTTGATGGACTCTACCGGCGCGCTCACGCCAGTCGGGCCCCAGAAATGGGTCAGGTGCTCGGGCTCGATCATGCAGCGGAAGACAAGCTCCCGCGGAGCGTCGAAGACCCTGGTGTAGACGAGCTCGTCGGCTGCCGACGTGGCATCACTCATGATCGGTGTCTCCATTTCGCTGTGTCGATTCGGCCCGTGCTGGCTCGCCCAGTGCTGGCTCGCCCCGTGCTGCCTGGTCCCCGGCTGACCGCGCCTGCAGGTCGCGCAGGTGCTCGTCGAGCTTGTCGAAGCGCTCGGCCCAGGTCCGCCGGTTCTCCTCGATCCAGCCCGCTGCCGACTCGAGCGCTGCCCGCTCGAGGTGACAGGGCCGGAACTGGGCGTGCCTCGTCCGCGAGATGATCCCGCAGCGCTCGAGCACCTTGAGGTGCTTGGAGATTCCGGGGAGGGTCATGGCGAACGGCGCGGCCAGTTCGTTGACCGTGGCGTCGCCTTGCGCCAGCCGCGCCACGATGGCGCGGCGCGTCGGGTCGGCGAGTGCCGCGAAGGTGGAGTCGAGTTGCTCCTGCACCACTGTCATGCCATCCTCCTCGGATGCCTCTCCTGTATTTCACCACTTGGTTAGTTAGCTGTCAAGTTAACTACGAGAGAGCACGCCGGAACGGGCCGCGCAGGTCCGGGCGAGCCGCCTGATGCCTTAGCGTCTATCGGATGCCTCGCGAGCGAGCGCACCCCCACGCCGAAGCCCGAGAGCGAGGAGACCGTGGCCCAGCCGATCACTTCCGCCGATCAGGACATCGTTCTGCGGGCCGATGGCGTCGACCTGGTACGCGCCGGGCGCCTGCTGCTTGACCAGGTCACGCTGACGCTGCGGGCCGGCGAGCTCTGGGCCGTGCTCGGCCCGAATGGAGCCGGCAAGAGCACGCTCCTGCGGCTGCTCGCGACCTACGCCCATCCGACCCGCGGGCAGGTCGAGGTCCTGGGGCAGCGGCTCGGCCGAGTGGACGTGTTCACGCTGCGCCCGCTGGTCGGCCTGGTGACGTCGCACCATCCGGTACCGCACGGGCGGACCGTACGCGATGTGGTGCTCACTGGCGCGACCGGCACGATCGACCTGATGGCGGGGTGGAAGCCCGCGGCGGCCGACGTGTCCCGCGCCGAGACGGCCATCGCGGTGATGGGGCTGGGCGCGCTGGCCGGCGCGCGATGGCCGGTCCTGTCCCAGGGCGAGCGCGGACGCACGCTGATCGCGCGTGCTCTCGTCGCGCAGCCGCGCGTGCTGCTGCTCGACGAGCCCGCCGCGGGACTCGACCTGGCCGGGCGCGAGCAGCTGCTCGCCAGCCTCGATGACCTGCGCGAGCGCCAGCCCGCGCTGGCGACCGTCATCGTCACCCACCACCTGGAGGAACTGCCGGCCAGCACGTCGCACGCGCTGCTCCTGCGCGCGGGCGCCATGGTCGCGAAGGGGCCGGTCACCGACACGCTGACCAGCGATCTCGTCAGCGCATGCTTCGGCTACCCGGTCACGATAGCCAGGAACGCGGGCCGGTTTGCCTGCACCGCCACGCGGGGCCGGACCCTCAGGGCGATGACGCCGGGCCCGGGGCTGGATGAACCGGCAGCAGCACCGGGCGCCGCGGCTTCTGGCGGAAGTTGAAGTCGGCAATCAGGTTGCCGAGGATGCTCGCGTTCTCCCTGACGTCCGGGCGCGGGTCAGGACGCCCGTCGGTGCGCGGGTTCAGCCGGGCACCGTTCAGGAAGTCGTCCTCGATGAACTTGTTGTAGGCGTCGAAGGACAGCACCTGATGGTCGATGAAGCCCCTCCTGGCGTACGGGCTGATGACCAGCGCGGGGACCCGCAGGCCGTATCCGCTTCGGTCAACCCTCGGCGGCACGACGTGGTCGTAGAAGCCGCCCCAGTCGTCCCAGGCCAGGAAGATCGCCGTCGACTTCCAGTCAGGGCCGCGCATGATCGTGTTGATCAGGTTCGTGACGTAGGCCTGGCCGGTGGCGAGGTTGGCCGGCGGGTGGTCACTGTTGCCCTGGGTTGGCGTGATCCACGACACCGCCGGCAGCGTTCCGTTCCTGGCCGCGCGGTAGAAGGACCGCAGGTTCCTGACGTCGTGCTGCTGGTGATCGGACTTGACGTCGGTGAAGGCCGGCAGCGGACTCCAGATCGAGGGCGTGCTGGCACCCTGCGCGACCGGCGCGCAGCCTGCGGCGCTCTCGTCAGGATTTTCGTCGCAGTCAGGCTGGACGCCCTTCTGCACGTAGTAGGCCCAGGACACGTGGTGCGCATGCAGCAGGTAGGTCAGGTCCGTCCACGAATAGATGCCGAGTTTCTGACCTTCGCCGCCGCCTCCGCCGGCACCGTGGTCAAGCAGCCGCTGGCGCTGGGCCGGGGTCAGGATGGCCAGGCAGGCTCCGATCACCCGGCGCTGGTGATCGGAGATCCCCGCTGGCCGCTGGAGGTGGCGCGGGTTGATGCCGTGAGCACGCACGCAGGCCCAGAAGGCGGCGGAGAGGCGATAGCCGGGGCTCGGACTGGCGCTCGGGGCGGGACTGCCGCTCGGGGCGGGACTGCCGCTCTGGGCGGGCCGGGGCGTGCGGCTAGGGCCGGGACGGGGCGTGCGGCCATGCCCGGGTGTGCGGCTATGGCCGGGACGAGGCGTGCGGCTAGGGCTGGGACTGCGGCGGTGCCTGGTACCGCCGCTTGGGCCGGGCCCGCGGCGAGGGGGTCCTGACTGACCGCCGACGTAGCTGGTGCAACTGCTCGGCCTGGCGCTCTTGCACTGAGCGGCCCAGCCGCTGACCAGGTACAGATGGGCCGGCAGGCTCCACGACGAGACCGGCTCGAACATGTGGTCGTTGAGGGCGAAGTCCTTGGCGTAGGTCCAGTAGTTCGGGATCTCCCGCGCGTCGTGGTAGCCCATAACGTCGGGCGGGCCGGACGGCAGGCATATCCTCGGCGGCGGGTACGTCGCGCTGCAGCCACGGTTCCTGGCCAGCTCGGCGGACCGGACGAACCCGTTCATCTTGCCGCCGTTGACATCGGTACGCGCGTCACCGGGACTGTGCCCGCCACCCCCGTTCACCAGGCTCGGATCGTGATACGGCCGGTCGCAGCCCTTGGTCCGCGGGTCGGGCACGCACACGGCGAACCGGCCGTTCCTGGCCGGAATGCCGTCGGCGCCCGGATAGGTACCGAAGAACGAGTCGAACGACCGGTTCTCCTGCATGATGATGACGATGTGGCGGATCTTGTGGATTCCGTCGCTGTCCGCGCGCGTCGGCGCCTGACCGGAGACGCCGCCCAGACCTAGCACGGCGACGAAGACAGCGAGCACGACGACAAGCCCCGCATGCCAGACGGACGGCCGGCGTCGCCGGAGGATGCCAAGTATCGCCACAGGTGACAGGGTAGCCAGTAGAGCAAGTCGACATCGGGCACATATCATTCCCTGGCGTCACTCTCGGTCCGGGTAGACCGCTTTCCGGCCGCCAAGCTCGTGAGATCTGCCGTCGTCCCACTCCCCCGGGGTCTCGCCGACGGCATCCCAGTCGACTTCCTCGCCGATCCGGCGCAGGTCGGCGCGGGTGGTGTCGTCGCAGAGCGCTCCGCGCACCCCAGCCTCGTAACATCCGCGAGCCGAGGCCCCGAGGCGCAGCGCGGTCGCATACTCGGTGCCCAGGCTGCTGCCGAACATGGCCGGGTCGTCGGTGTTGACCGTGCACCGCACGCCGGCGGCGAGGAGCTCGGGGAGCGGATGCTCGGCCAGCGAGCGCACCACGCCGGTCCGCACGTTCGAGGTCGGGCAGACATCGAGCACGATGCCGCGGCCCGCCAGCTCGCCCAGCAGGCCCGGATCCTCGACCGCGCGGATCCCGTGCCTGATCCGGTCGGCCCCGAGTACGTCGAGCGCGCCCCTGACCGACGCCGGGCCGTCCGCCTCCCCGGCGTGCGGCACCGAGCCAAGCCCGCCGTCTCGCGCCTGCGCGAAAGCCAGCGCGTAAAGCTCTGGGGGGTAATCGCCTTCCGACCCGCCGAGGCCGACCCCGACGACGCCGCGGCCGGCGTGCGCGATCGAGTGCCGGACGGTCAGCTCGGCCGCCTCCGGCGGATAGCCGCGCACGATGTCGGGAGTCAGCGCGACCCGCACGCCGTGCCGCTCGAACGCCTCCGCCGCGCCGTCGCAGTAGCCAGCGAAGACCTCCCCCATCGGCACGCCCCTGGCGGCTGGCTCGGACGGGGAGAAGATGCCCTCCAGGTAGACCAGGCCGGCAGTGCGGCAGCCCGGGGGCCCGACACCGCGGCCGGAAACCAGGCGGCCGGCGCGGCCGGAAACGGGGCCCGGCGAAGGCAGCCGGAAACAGGAGCC
>Ga0137378_10005904_pt1 | contig 10612 bp, 9 predicted proteins | sample SagtaG_21_FD_104813 | JGI IMG/M metagenome (GOLD analysis project Ga0137378, IMG submission 104813) | Vadose zone soil microbial communities from Sagehorn Ranch, Mendocino, California, USA - Sage2_L_60_16 metaG | ecosystem: Environmental > Terrestrial > Soil > Vadose zone | place: USA...
GCAAGGACAACGTCATCCCGAGCTATGTCAGGGATTCGGGACTTCCTTTTGTCGATGTCGAGGTCAAAAACGTCGTTCTCGATGATCTGAGACAGTCCCCGTATTCGGCGCGCATTGAGTTCGAGAAAGTGTTCACCAACCCCGCGGACCACAGCGAAGTGAAACGCGAACGGTGGACGGCAACCGTCACTTACGTCTTTCGCGAGAACGTGAAGAACAACGAACTCGCGGTGAATCCTCTGGGATTGACTATCGTGCGTTTCCGGGCGGACCAGGCGTTCAGTTAGGAATCGAACACGGAAGTCGCGGGAGTCACTTTGCCGAATCGGTTTCCTGTGAGCCGCCGACCGAAAAACGCATGGTCCATTTGCGGCTTCAAGAGTTGTGAAAACCGCATCGTTGTGAGGAATGGGTCAACATGGTCAATGATCTGAAAGCTCGAAAATCCGCCCTTACAGTTAGGCAACTTGCCGAACTGCTCAGCCTGAGTGAGCGCGAGATTTACAAATTGGCTGCGAATAACCAGATTCCGCACATCAGGATCGGCTCTTCGGTGAGGTTCGACCCTCCGACGATCGCCGAGTGGATCGAGACGAAAACATTGACGCCAGCAAGCCGTCATTCACCTTCTTCCGTACATCCGCGCCGCGAGCGGCTGCCAAATATCGCATAGTGGTCTTGATGTCTTTGTGACCGAGCCAGCGGGAGACGGTGACAATGTCCACTCCGCTTTGCAGGTGCATCGTGGCAAAGGTAGCCCGGAATTTGTGGAGGTAGAAATGTTCGCAGCAAGGAGCGACAGCGCAGAGTTCGCCTTCGGCATTCTCGCAGTCCCCACAATTCAGGCCCGCACGCAATGCGATGGCTTTGCAATACTCCAGAAACTCGTCCGACGGCTTGCCGCCTGGACGCGCATTCGGTGCCTTCGAGTGGGGCTTCGAAGGGAAGAGCAGCTTCGACTTTGACTTTTCCTTTGCCTCAGCTAACAGCTTCATTAGAAAGCCGGGCAAAGGAATCTCTCGACCTTTCCGACCTTTAGGATCGAAGCTCCAGCTTTGCGAGGCATTGGCTTCCTTGTGTTTCACCCTGACCGTACTGTGGTTGAAATCGAGATCGGTCCAGACGGCATGACGTACCTCAGCATCGCGCATCCCGGATTGCAGGAAGAATTGGAAGAGAAGGGATTCGTCGGGAGTGCAGGCTTGGAAGAATTTCTTTAGTTCCTCCTTTGTGTAGCACTCCGGGTCTTCCTCGGTGTATCTCGGCCAGTCCCCCTTCCGCAACAGTTTCTGCACGCCAAACGACTTCAGGAAAGATGCCACGATGGTGGTTTTGTGTTTCACCGTTCTTGCGGCCAATCCCTGCTTGTAGAGGAATTCCTGAAAATCCATCATGTCGTCGCGGTCCACCGCATCGACGGTCGCTTTGGAGAGGGACTTCTTGAATAGGGTGAGAGCGTGGTTGTAGTGGTTGTAGGTGGACTCGGCCTTATTCATCTTGATGTCGCGCAGATAACGCTTCACGGCATCGGTCACGAGCAACTGGCGCGTGGCTTGCTGATTCTCGCCCTCTGCCACCTCGATCCCGGCGGCCTTGGCATCGAGCAGTGCTCGCTGCCGCTGGGCCTCCCCCAGCACTTCCGAGGGTATCGTCCCGACGCTTCTGCGCCGGCGTCCGCCGTCCTCTCGCCATTCGATGAAGTACTTGCCCTCGGGGTGATGGGCCGAGATCCCATCGACGAGAACGTGATCCCAATGAATGCTGCCGCTCGCGCGTTTAGCTACAGGCGCGAAACGCCACTGTCCATCGTGCTTGATGTACTTGGTGATGTTGACGCGCTCGGCGTATGTGCTCGCAGTCGCCATGCGGCCATTTTACTTCAAAAAGTGGACAGTAAGGTGGACAGTAAGGGGTAGTAAATTATGTAAACTATTGAAACTACGGTATTTATAGTTTATAACTTGGGAAGCTGACGTTCTACCACTGAACTACTCCCGCTTCGACTGCAATTATACCCCCAGCCAACCAATACCGGAGCCAGAGTCTGACCGCCAATGGGACTGCGAAATCGTCGGCTCGTTACCGTCGTCGGACCGGGATCAACTCTCCGCAGGTTCGGCACAGAAGCATCATGCGATAAACGTGTTCACGTCGCCGACCGCCTCAGCAGATAATCAAGTCCCCCGATTCGAAACCAGCGGTAGCCGTATGGCTCCAGCAGGATGAAATGCCGGCCATTCTTTTCCGCGCGGCTATGATCCTCAGACAGCAGATTCACGAGCATCTTACTGTTCTCGTCGCCTGTGGGCACGCTGAAGCGCACTTCCACGGGATCGGCGCCAAGATTGTGCATACACAGCATCGAGTTATCGCGCCAATCGTATCGCATAGCCAACACCTGCTGCGAGTTTGTGCGAATGAACGAAAAATCGCCCCAGCCAATCTCCGGAACCTCTTTGCGCATGCGGATCATACGTTCCATCCAGTTCAACAGCGAGTTCGGATCGCGACGTTGCAGCGCCACATTCACATGCTCGAAGCTGTACGCGCCTTCACTGATGACCGGCAAAATCGGCTTGTCGCTTTTTGAAAACCCCGCGTTCGGTTCTGTGGACCATTGCATCGGCGTACGCGCACAATTTCGTTCCCGTAGCCGCAGGTCATCCCCCATCCCTATCTCGTCGCCATAACGCAGCACTGGAGTGCCGGGCAGCGTCAGCATCATGCTGTAGGCCAGCTCCAGCCGACGGCGGTCTCCCTGCAACATCGGCGCAAGTCGCCGCCTAATTCCCCGCTGATAGAGTTACATGTCCGTGTCGGGACCGAACGCAGTGAACACCGCCTCGCGGTGCTTGTCTTTCAATCGACCCAGATCCAGTTCGTCATGGTTGCGCAGGAACTGCCCCCATTGCGCCGTCGCGGGACGCGTCTTCGTATCCTCCATCGCTTTCATTAATGGGGCCGGATCGCCGCTCGCGAGCGCATAAAAGAGGTGCTGATTCACGTCAAAGTTAAACATCATCTGCAGCCTCTCGCCAAAATCTCCAAAATACTTGAGGTCTCTATCTGGCAGAACGTTCGCTTCACCCAGGATGATTGCGCCATTCTTGCGCCAGGTCAGAAACTCACTGAAGCTTCGCAGCATGTCATATTGCTCGCGAGGGCGAGCCCGGTCCCCGCCTTTCTTCGCAATCACAAACGGCACGGCATCCATTCGGAATCCATCGACGCCAAGCTGTAACCAAAACCCCATGATCTTCAGAATCTCTGCCTGCACTTCGGGGTGCGACGTATTGAGGTCAGGTTGAAAATCATAAAAACGATGAAAGTAGTAAGCCTTCGCGGTCTTCTCGTAGTCCCAGGTAGACTTCTGTACTCCCGGGAACACTACACCCGATGCAGCGTCCGCCGGCTTCTTCTTCGACCACACATACCACTCGCGGTACTTCGATTTTGGATCTCTGCAGGCCTCCTGAAACCAGGCATGCTGATTGGAAGTATGGTTCACCACCAGGTCGATGAGCACGCGCATCCCGCGCTGCTTGCAACCCTGCGTAAATTCAAGAAGTCCCCCAAAGTGCCGTACCGCGGATCGACGTTGTAGTAATCGGAGATGTCATAGCCGCCATCCCGGTCGGGAGAAGGCTGAAACGGCATCAGCCATAACGCGCTCACACCCATGCCCTGCAAATAATCCAGGCGCCGCAGCAGCCCCTGGAAGTCACCCACGCCGTCTCCGTTTGCATCCATATATGTGGCAACTGAGAGGGAGTAGATGACCGCGTTCTTGTACCACAGATCACTGATCATGCGTGCGTCGTCCAGCTTGCGAGATAACCGCAGGAGCATTTGTTGAGATGCAGGAGTTCGCCTGGTGGCAGCACAGTGTCGTGTACGAGATCTACCCGCGTTCCTTCCAAGACAGCAATGGCGACGGCGTTGGCGATCTACACGGAATTCTTGAGCGTCTCGACTACTTGGTCCAGCTCGGCATCGATGCCGTATGGATTTCGCCAATCTATCCATCGCCCATGGCGGATTTTGGCTACGACGTGGCGGACTACTGCGGCATCGATCCCATCTTCGGATCCATGGCGGATTTCGGCCGCCTGCTCGCGGAGATCCATCAACACGGCCTCAAAATGATTCTCGACTTTGTGCCCAATCACACCTCTGACCGGCATCCCTGGTTCCTTCAGAGCCGGTCGTCTCGCGACAATCCAAAGCGCGACTGGTATCTCTGGCGCGACCAGCCAAACAACTGGCTCAGCCACTTCGGCGGCTCCGGCTGGGAAAAAGATGATGCAACCGGCCAGTACTACTATCACTCTTTCCTCAAGCAGCAACCTGATCTCAACTGGCGCAACCCGGCTGTGAAAGCCGCGATGTTTGACGCATTGCGCTTCTGGCTCAAAAAAGGCGTAGACGGATTTCGTGTAGACGTAATGTGGCTGATGATCAAGGACCATCAATACCGCGACAATCCGCCCAATCCCGGTTACCGCCTGGGTCAGTCCTCCAACAGTCGTCACCTGCCCATCTATAACTCCGACCGGCCTGAGATCCACGAGCTAGTCGCCGAGATGCGCGCGGTCGTCGATGAGTTTCCACAGCGCGTACTGATTGGCGAAATCTATTTGCCCGTGCAGCAGCTGATGACCTATTACGGAAAAGACTTGAAGGGTGCGAATCTCCCCTTCAATTTCCAGCTCTTGCAATGCGCGTGGAGCGCAGAAGCTGTCGCGCAGGTCATCTCCGATTATCAGGGCGCCCTTCCCGAAGGAGCTTGGCCAAACTGGGTGTTAGGCAACCACGACCAGCCGAGAATTGCCACCCGCGTGGGTGCTCGACAGTCCCGCGTTGCGGCAATGCTCCTGCTCACTCTGCCGGGAACGCTAACCATGTACTACGGCGAAGAACTCGGAATGACCAATGTTCCTATCCCACCAGAAGAGGTGCAGGACCCCGCCGAAAAAAATGAGCCAGGGCTTGGCCTGGGTCGCGACCCTGAACGAACTCCGATGCCGTGGAATTCTTCCCCCGCTGCCGGCTTCACGACCGGCTCTCCCTGGCTGCGACTGGCAGACGATTACAAACCTGTCAATGTCGCCGTGCTCGAGCAGGATAAGTCTTCCATCCTGCATCTTTATCGCAAGCTGATCGATCTTCGTCGCCGCCGTCCTACGCTGGCAGTGGGCAAACTGAGTTCTATCAAGGCCGAAAATGGTGTGCTCCGTTACCGTCGGATCGGGCATCACGACCGCATCCTTGTCGTCTTGAATATGAGTGCCGATCCAGCAACAATTGCCATCGAGAGTGGCTCTGTCCTGTTGTCCACCTGTTTCGATCGAGAAGGAAAAACTCTGCACGAGACGGTCGATCTAAAGAGCGGCGAAGGATTGGTTCTCGATCTCGATTGAAGCCATGAAACGCTACCGCCCGGCGGCGTGACGTAAAATGGCTGCGCCTTCGGAATACGTTTCCCGGACACGTGAAAATCGCGACCGTGAAGCGATTGCCGAAGAATCCAATCGCATTCAGGGATGGATCCAGATGAAGCTAGTTGTTCGCACACTCTCCCTCCTCTCTTTGGTGGCATGCATGATTTCACCCATGGGAAGCGCACAGGCTGTTACTGAAATCGGCGGCGAAAAGATAGTTACCCTTACTCGCACGCCCTCCAGCACCACTAAACCTGAGTTCACCAGCATTACCATCCTGCCTGGACGCGGAATGGAATTGCAGCAAGTCACTGCCAATTTCCCCGGCAAGGGCAAAGTTGACGTGCTTGCGTCGCCCGATCTGGCCGAATCCGCCAAGATGCTGGACAAGGACGACACTGAAAACGGCGATCTAGGCTACCGGCTCGGGTCGGCCTTCCTCGTTCCCTACCCCAACAGAATTCGCGGCAAGCTCTCGGCAGACGGAAAGACCCTCACCACCGAGTGGCAGGGCAAAACCATTACTCTGCCCGCCAACAACATCGGCAAAAATGCCGACGCCGAGCGCCACGCAATGCACGGGCTCATCCTCAAAGCCAAGGCCACTGACGTAAAGGTCACAAAGATTCTCGGCGGCCAAAAGGTAACTGCCATCTTCCATGCCGGCGACTTCGGCGGCCACTGGCTGTCGAAGACTGACCTCGTCTACTCCATCTCCCTCACCGCCGACGCTGTAGACGCAACCATCGTCGCGCGCAACGTGGGCGACGAACCCGAGCCCATGGCCATTGGCTGGCATCCCTACTTCAACCTGCCCTCCGGAGACCGAACCCAGGCTCGCCTACACATCCCGGGGTCTGAACTGGCCACTGTCGACAACTACGACAACGTCTTCCCTACCGGCAAGCTGATCCCAGTCGAGGGTCAGTACGACCTGCGGGCACCCGACGGAAAGCCGCTCGACAACAATTTCTACGATGACAACTGGAGCAAGCTCGAGAGAAAGAACGGCGCTGTGACCGTAAAAGTCATCGACCCTGCGGCGCACTATGGGGTGGATATCATGGGCTTGTCGCCTGAGATCAAGACCATCCAGGCATACGCTCCGCCCACCAAGCAGTTCGTCGCTATCGAGCACCAATACAACTTCGGCGACCCCTTCGGCAAAGTGTGGGGATCGATGGACACCGGAATGATAACCCTGAAGCCGGGCCAAAGCACCAAATGGCACGTGCGCCTGCATGTCTTCGTACCCTAGAGCTTCCTGCATCCGCAAACATCAAGGGCTATGTCTCCAGGGGAACTGGACACATAGCCCTTTCCAGCGGTACTTGAGGAGCATAAATCCAGGCAACCAGCTCCCACGGCCCAGTCATCCATCCGTGCTGGGGTTGGAAAACCAGTTACCTGCCGGCACACTGGAAGACACAGGAACTTGATCCGCGCCCCGCAACTATCGCGAATAGCCCCGCCGCGATAAAATTCGTATCCGGTAGTGGAGAATTGCCATGCAAAAGCGCTGGGTCAAAGTCGCTGTAGCGATCGCCGCCCTGGTTGTTCTTCTCCTCGTGCTCATTCCCTTCTTCATCAACGCTGATGCCTTCCGGCCCAAACTCCAGTCGGAGCTCTCCACGGCGCTTGGGCGTCCCGTTACGCTCGGCCATGTAAGCTTCTCCCTGTTTTCCGGCAGTCTGGTCGCCGACAACGTCTCCGTAGCCGACGATCCGGGATTTAGCTCAGCCCCGTTTCTGCAGGCAAAAGCTCTTCACATCGGCATTGAGACCGGCCAGTTTCTCTTCCACCATGAGCTGCGCATCACTCGATTCACCGCCGATTCGCCCGCGGTTCAGCTCATCCAGGCCCAGGATGGCAAATGGAACTTCTCCAGCATGGGCAGCACCGCCGCCAAATCGAAATCATCGCAGCCGAGCGCCCTCCCCGACCTGACCGTCGGCGAATTGAAGATCGAGAACGGCAGCGCGACGGTATCCTCCGTCCCTTCGACAGGCAAGCCTTTCGTCTATTCCGACCTCAATCTGGCAGTGCAGAATTTCTCCTTCGCAAAGTCCTTCCCGTTCCAACTTTCTGCAAGCTTGCCCGGCTCTGGATCACTCAAGCTCAATGGCACAGCGGGTCCCGTGTCGCAGAAAGATGCCTCAGATACTCCGTTCAACGCGTCCATTCAGTTGAGTCATTTCAATCCGGTAGCAGCGGGCCTGGTTGATGCCAGCAAGGGCATTTCCACAAACGCCGACGTTAACGCCCAGTTCGCTTCTGATGGAAACATGGTCACAAGCACTGGAAAGATCAAGGCCGCGCAGCTTCAGTTGGCGCGTACCGGCTCCCCCGCACCGCAGCCCGTCGATATTGACTACACGATCAGCGACAACCTCGATGCCCGCACGGGAAAGGTATCCGACATCTCCATCCACACCGGCTCTGTTGCCGCGCATGTCACGGGTGGTTTTCGTTTCACCACGCAGGCCATCGTCCTTGACCTGAAGCTTTCCGCGCCCAACCTGCCCATCGAACAACTGGAACAGTTGCTGCCTGCCTTCGGGGTCCGTCTTCCCAGCGGCTCCAGGCTCCGCGGCGGAAACCTCACCGCCAATCTCTCCATCACCGGCCCGGCTACCGCCACCACCATTGCTGGTCCCGTCGAAATCGACAACACCCAGCTTGCCGGATTCGACCTCGGCTCGAAGATCCAGGGCATCAATCCCATCGGTGGCACCAGCGGAGGAACTGCCATCCAGACAGTGCGCGCCAACATCAACTCTTCTCCGCAAACCACCCAACTCACCAACATCTACGGCTCGATGCCCCAGATCGGAACGGCCGAAGGAAGTGGCTCGGTATCTCCCGCTGGAGCTCTCGACTTCAACATGGTTGCCAAGCTCAATACCACTTCGGGAGTGGGCGCACTGGCAAGCAACGCCATGAGCTCTATCGGAGGCGTATTAGGCAACACCCTCCACACCGCTGCCAGCAGCGGCATCCCGCTCACCATTACCGGCACAACCAGCAGTCCTTCCATCCGTGCCAACATGGGCGCCATCGTCAAGCAGCAGGCGGGCGGACTCCTCGGCAAACCTGCGGGGCAGCAGCAAACCAACCCCGCAGGAATACTCCGGGGACTCATACCAAAGCCATGAACAGCGCCCGAAGAGCGCCACCATCGTGCTGCATCAAGCCGCACCAGCCGCTCGATCATCTGCCGGCATTCACTCGCGTCCCATCCATCAAGGAGTAGCAATGGCTCTCGACTGGAATGAAGGAGAGCTTGCAGAGGGCCTCGCCTGCTATCGAAATTCCCGCTTCTTCGACGCTCACGAACACTGGGAGAGTGTCTGGTTCAGCGCCCTCCCGCCGGAAAAAAGCTTCCTGCAAGCATTGATTCAGCTCACAGTTGCTCTTCATCATCTCCGGGCCGGCAATCCCGCGGGGGCGCGATCTCTATTGCGAAGAAGCCTTCGACGTCTCGAAGCATGTCCCGCATGCTTTGCAGGTATCGACGTAGAGCCTCTTCGCACCCAGATTGAGGACTGGTTCCGCATGTTGAACGGCACAGTCCCCGCCGCTCCGCTCGAATATCCGCAAATCTCCCCCATCGATTCGCAACCAGAATAGGCAATGTATAGAGGTGCGGAAGATCGTCAGGCTCGAGGCACCCGAGCCTACTCCTTCTCGCCGCTGCTCTTCAACTGCGGCATCGTCGTCCCCGTGCTCAGCGTCAGCAGCCCGCTTTGCGCGTAGTTCAATAGCTTCTCGCGTGTATCCGTGATATCGAGATTCCTCATCGTAAGTTGCCCGATACGGTCTCGCGGAGAGAACGTCGATTCGCCTTTCTCCATCGTCAAGCGTTCCGGCTTGAACGTCAGATTGGGCGACACCGTATTCAGAATCGAATAATCATTTCCTCTTCGTAATTCGAGCCTAACCTCGCCTGAAATTGGCGTTGCCACCCATCGCTGCGCACTCTCTCGCAACATGATGGCCTGCGAATCGAACCACCGTCCCTGGTACAACAGGCGGCCCAGCTTCCTGCCGTTTTCGCGATATTGCTCGATGGTATCTTCGTTGTGGATTCCGGTGATTAATCGTTCGTAGGCAATATAGAGCAGCGCCAGACCGGGAGCCTCATAGATTCCCCGGCTCTTGGCTTCGATGATCCGGTTTTCGATCTGATCGCTCATGCCGAGTCCATGTCGTCCGCCGATCCGATTGGCCTCTAGCAGCAGTTCCACTGAATCTGTGAACTCGACCCCGTTGAGAGCCACGGGCCAGCCCTCATGGAATCTGACCGTAACCTCCTCGCGCTTCACTTCCACATCATCCCGCCAGAATGCCGTGCCCATGATCGGCACAACAATTTTCATGCTGCTGTCCAACCGCTCCAGGTCCTTTGCCTCGTGCGTCGCTCCCAGAAGATTTGAGTCGGTGGAGTAAGCCTTTTCGGCGGACATCTTGTACTCAAAGCCCGATTTCCGCATGAACTCAGACATCTCTGCTCGGCCGCCAAGCTCATTGATAAACGTCTCATCGAGCCACGGCTTGTAGACCTTCAGGTCAGGATTCACCAGAAGTCCATAGCGGTAAAACCGCTCGATATCATTCCCCTTAAAGGTGCTGCCGTCGCCCCAGATGCTGACGTCATCTTCCTTCATTGCTGCCACGAGCATGGTTCCAGTAACGGCGCGCCCGATCGGAGTCGTATTAAAATACGTCACGCCCGCAGTCGAGATATGGAATGCCCCACTTTGCAGCGCGGCCAGTCCTTCCCTCACCAACTGTGCGCGGCAATCTATCAGACGAGCCTTGTCGGCGCCATACTCTAGAGCTTTCAGCGGAATCTGCTCGTAATCGGTCTCATCCGGTTGCCCCAGATTTGCGGTATACGCGTATGGCAGCGCACCCTTTTGTTTCATCCAGTGAAGAGCTGCGCTGGTATCAAGGCCGCCAGAGAATGCGATTCCAACCTTCTGGCCCGCCGGGAGATGCTCGAGAATATTCGACATGGAGATTGCGACCCCTAAAAAGATTTGGCAAATGTACAAACAGGTGTCAAATCCATTTTAACGGGACGGGACCCTTCAGCCGCCCGTGGTCGGCCAATTCCATGCAACTGTGCCGCGCCCCGGCTGCTTTGAACGTGACCGGACCGTAGCAGC
>Ga0137378_10005906_pt1 | contig 10612 bp, 9 predicted proteins | sample SagtaG_21_FD_104813 | JGI IMG/M metagenome (GOLD analysis project Ga0137378, IMG submission 104813) | Vadose zone soil microbial communities from Sagehorn Ranch, Mendocino, California, USA - Sage2_L_60_16 metaG | ecosystem: Environmental > Terrestrial > Soil > Vadose zone | place: USA...
AGCGTGGGCGCCTTTTCGCCAATACACCAGTTCTGTACAGTGGGCCAGTACGCGTTTATCGGCGGCGGAACGATTGTGACCCAGGATGTGCTGCCGTTTTCGCTCACCTCTTCGCGGCGCGAGAACAAGGCTTTTGGCATCAACAAGGTCGGCCTCACGCGCCGCGGCTTCTCGCCGGAGCGGCTGAATACGCTGCAGAAGGCGTTTCGCCTGCTACTGACGTCGCGCATCAACACGTCGCAGGCAGTGGATAAGATCCGCGAACTCGAAGGCGAAGACGCGCGGATTGTTGTGGAGTTCATTGAGCGCTCGCAGCGCGGGATCATCAAGTAGCCAATCATGGCGGAACCACGACGGGCATGTCCGTTCAAGATCGGAGATCCGGTGCGGTTTGCGCCTGATGCTCATGCTGACGGCTGGGCCTGGTCGTCATTCGACAGTCTGAGGGTCCAGCCCGGGGACACTGGAATCGTTACTCACATTGAAAACGAATGTCTGATTCTTGACGATGGCTGTGGGGGTTTCGACTGTGAGTGTTTCGAAAGGGCAGAGTGACCGACGTCGAAGGAACAAGGGGGAGGCGATGAAGCTTGGCCTGATTGCCGGCAACGGCCGCTTCCCTTTTCTGCTTCTAGATGCCGCCCGGGCACAGGGTTTTGCCGTCACCGTCGCTGCCATCCGCGAAGAGACCGACCCCGAAATCAACCACCGCGCCGCGGCCGATGAGAAGATCACCGTTCACTGGCTGACGTTGGGCGAGCTCTCCCGGCTGATTGAGACGTTTCAGAAGGATGGAGTCACGATGGCGGTGATGGCCGGGCAAGTGAAGCACAAGCAGATCTTCTCGTCCATCCGGCCCGACTGGCGGCTGGCCAAGCTGCTGCTGAACCTGCGCACGCGGAATACGGACATGCTGCTGGGAGCGGTGGCGAAGGTGCTGGCCGACGAGGGCATTGAGCTAATCAGCTCCACCGCCTTTTTGGAACCTCTGCTTGCCCAGGAGGGCGTGCTCACCGCCCGGGCCCCGGAGGAGGACGAGCGGAAAGACATTGAATATGGCCTCGGAGTGGCGCGCGCGGTGGCCGGATTCGATATTGGCCAGACCGTGGTGGTGGCGGCCCAGGCTTGTGTTGCCGTGGAAGCCATGGAGGGCACGGACGCCGCCATCCAGAGAGCCGGCGAGCTGATGCAGTCCCTCGAAGATGGATCCCCGGGCGATGCGCCCACCCTACGGCGGCGCCTCACGGTGATCAAGGTCGCCAAACCGAAGCAGGACATGCGGTTTGACGTGCCGGTAATCGGGATGGGCACTCTCGATGTGATGAAAAAGGCCGGGGCTACCTGCCTCTCCGTTGAAGCCGGCCGGACGCTGCTATTCGACCGGGACGCGCTTCTCCGCCGCGCCAGCGAGGAAAGTATTGCAATTATTGCTATTCCGCGCGGATACTGATCGCAGCACCAGCTTTTCCCCGCAACTCAGTTCAAGTTACCCGGGAGGATCCATGGACCCCTCGCTCAAGCCCCCTGTTGGCGCATCGGAAATCGAAGGCGGCGACGAAGCAATTAACGCGGAATTCGAATTCTCACTCAAGCCACCGGTCGGCGGCGAATTCGCTGACTCGCTGAAGCCGCCTGTCGGATCAGACTTCGCAGAAAAAGCAAACTAGCCAGGAAACTTTGATTTTTTTTGGCGCGTGAACTTACAGCCGCTTTTGGTTCTCCTGTTCACTTTCCAACTGGCTTGGGCCGCGCTATCCGCTTCAGGACGACGGTCGCAGTGATCTCCCCACTTAATTCGGAGGAGGCGTGCGGAAGTGCTTGCTATCCGCCCGTCTTGTCGTGCCCAGACTTTTCGGATTGTCCGTTTCCGCCACCGCCCAAGCCTCCTTGACCGTAGGACAAGCTCCGCCGACCGCAGGGGCTGCCCTGACCGCAGGGGCCACGCTGACCGCTGGACAAGCCGCCCCTGACTTCACAATCTGACTGCGACCAAGCAAGGAGGCTCCCATGAAAAACTCTCTCAAGCCACCCATCCCCAGTGCAGCACCTGACTCGCTCAAGCCACCAGTCCCTGGTGGACTCGCTCAGTCACTCAAGCCACCCGTTCCCGGCGCAGTCGCTGACTCGCTCAAGCCGCCAGTTGGAACTGAAACGCTGAATTAAGACAACACTCGCCTGAGTTTTTTGATTGCTGCCGGCGCTCAAAACGATAAGCGCCGCGGGTTTTCCCTGTTTCGTTTCGCATCTGGCTTGGGCCGTGCCGTCCATCCCCGCGGAATGGGATTGGAGCGGCCTTCAGGATTGCCATACCCGCCATTCCGCGCCGATACTGATTGCGGTTGATCAGGACGTGTCCCCGCGTTCCTGATCCGTGCTCTCGAAATCCCCGTTCTTTGGAGGTTCCCATGAGAAAGCTCGCTCTCTTTGCAGGCGCTGCGGCCCTTGTGCTCGCCTTTGCGCTCGTTTCTGTCCACGCGGCCGATCAGACCATGCCCGCTCCAGGACAGCCCGCTCCCACCTTCACGCTCCCTTCCCAGGACGGCTCGGCGATCTCCCTGCAGAGCTTCAAGGGCAAGTGGGTCGTGCTCTACTTCTACCCCAAGGACATGACCCAGGGCTGCACCATTGAAGCCCACAACTTCCAGCGCAACCTGTCGAAGTTCGAGGACAACGGCGCGGTAATCGTGGGTGTCAGCGTGGACACGCCCGACAGCCACAAGCAGTTTTGCACCAAGGAAGGCCTGACCTTCCGACTGCTCGCAGATCCTGAGCACAAGGTGGTGGACCAGTACGGTTCATTGGGCCACTTCGGCGACATGACCATCGCAATGCGCAACACCTTCCTCATCGATCCGCAAGGCAAAATCGTGAAGGTGTGGACCAAGGTCGACCCCCAGCACCATTCCGAGGAAGTGCTTGCAGCCCTCAATGAGATGAAGAAGTAATTCCGCTCTCCGGCAAAGCGGCTCGACATGCGGCATTTCCTAGAATGCTGCCGCCGTGCCGCTTCCGCCTTCTGTTTATGATGGGCTTATTGTGCCCACGCAGATCGCGCTCACATTCAGAACAGAAGTCCACACACTGCAGCAAAGGCTTGCAGCTGTCTCTCCGAGCCTGGCCGACACTCCCTGGGGTCCGGGCAAATGGACGCGCAAGCAGGTTCTGGGACACCTCCTCGACTCCGCCGCCAACAACCGGCAACGTTTCGTTCGAGCTTCCATCGACGGGTCCTATGCAGGCCCCACCTACGCACAAGATGGCTGGGTGGCCGCCCACGGTTATCAGGACCAGCCCTGGGAGGTCCTGCTGGAATGGTGGACGGTCGAACACCAGATCCTTGCGGCAATTGTGGATCGCATCCCTGAAGATCGCCTCCAGGCGACCTGCAGCGTCGGAGACAATGCTCCAGTGACGCTGCAATTCCTCGTGGAAGACTACATCGCGCACCATCAATGGCACATGCGACAGATCGAATCGCCGCCCCCCGGCTAGTTAAGCGCCCAGCGGCCCGTTACGCGGCAATTTCCACACGCAAAAAAGCCCGGCGCGATGCCGGGCTCTTTTGCTTGCCTTGGTACGTACGTTGCCGGAACTACTTGGTTGACTTCTTGGCAGGCGCCTTCTTTGCGGCCTTCTTTGCTGGGGCCTTCTTGGCTGCCTTCTTCGCCGGAGCCTTCTTTGCAGGAGCTTTCTTCGCTGCTGCCTTCTTGGCGGGCGCCTTCTTTGCTGCTTTCTTTACGGCCAACTTTTTACCTCGTCTTATGATTTTGCTGGCGCTCTTGCCGGCCGAGCCTTTCTTGGCTACGGCCTTTCCACCCTTTACACCAGCACTGCTCTTCTTCGGGGCGGACTTCTTTGCGGCCTTCTTCGCCACAGCTTTTTTCGCAGGTGCCTTCTTCGCTGGGGCCTTCTTGGCCGGAGCTTTCTTGGCAGCCTTCTTTGCGAGAGCTTTCTTTGCAGGAGCCTTCTTTGCGGGAGCTTTTTTCGCGGGGGCTTTCTTGGCAGCCTTCTTCGCTGTCGGTGGCGCAGGGGCCTCTGGGGTCATCGTAGTACCGCCTTCAGGCACTCCCTCATCGTCGTCGGAAGAGGTCAGCACACTGGAGGTCTCAATTTCTTCGTCTTCGTCGTCCAAGCCTTCGTCGTGATTCGGATCCACTTCTGCGGGCTCAGAATTGTTATCGTCTGCACTCATTGCGTACATTCTCAACACTTCATCCATCCCATGCCTCCAGCGGCTCGGCGCTGTACTGCTGCGGATTCAAGATACTCCGCATGCGGAAGCCATTGTAGCAATAGCTTGCATGCAAATGCCATCAAAAGACAAGTATGTAGTAAGGCTCATCGCTATTTTTGTGCTCTCGTTTGCGGCTTTGCATGTGTGGTGTGCTTTCCGTCACTCGATGTCACATGCGCATTCGTCTTGCCGGAGGTCGAAGCGGCGTGATGCGCCGACGCTCGTTCGGTTGCGTGTGCCGCGCTCTGCGGCTTCAGGTCAGACGCAGTGATGGTGGTGCGATGGCCTTTCGTTCTTCGCACCGTCGCGGGCTCGGCCACATGCAGGCGGCGTCCCGGTTCGACATGGACGCCGGCGGGAATCTTGTTCCAACGGCGCAGCTGGTCGAGCGAGACGCCAAAGCGATCGGCGATTGACACCAGAGTGTCGCCGCGCCTGGCCGTATAGAGCACCGTGTGCGCGGTGGGCGCGGCCGCCGGCGCCACCGGTACCACCAGCGCTTCGAGCCCGGATAGACCTTGGCCCGCTCGCAGCTGATTCGTGGCCGCCAGCTCCGCCGCGGTCACGCGATAAGTTCGCGCCACCGACTCCAGAGTGTCGTCCGCATTGACGCGATGATAGCGCCATGCATTGCGCCTGCTCTCGGGAATGCCGGCCACGCGCTCCTGGAACACCGTTCCCGTGCCGGCCGGCAAGTGCAGATCGAACGACGTGCCCGGCGGCGTGGCCATGCGCAGCAGGCTGGGGTTCAGCGCCATCAACTCATCTATTGGCGCATTCACCAGGTCTGACGCCAGGCGAAGGTCGATCGAGTAGTTGATGGTTACGGTATCGGTCAACACCGGCGGATCGAGGGTTACATCATCAAACCCATACTGCGTGGGGTGGTTGGCGATGATGATGGCGGCAAGGATTTCCGGCACGTAATTCTTCGTCTCGCCGGGCAGGTTGTTGCGCCGGTAGAGCTCCCAGAAGTCCGCGTAGCCCGTCTTTTGCACGGCGCGCTGCACATTGCCCGCACCCCAGTCGTAAGCGGCCATCGCCAGGTACCAGTCGCCGAGCTGGTCGTAGAGAAACTTCATGTAGCGCGCGTACGAACGCGTCGACTTCTCTGGATCGAAGCGCTCGTCCACGAAGCCATTGCGGACCAGGCCGTAGTTGCCATAGGGCATGAACTGCCACATGCCGCCCGCGCGTGATTTCGCGTTCACCGCGCGCGGCTGGAAGCTCGACTCCGCCACCGCCAGGTAAATCAGGTCCTGGGGCACGCCCTCTTCCGCCATGACGCGCTGAATCATCGCCTTGTAGCGGCCGGCGCGTTGAAAGGAATGCATCAGCGTGGCGTGCCCACGCGGCGAGTTGGCAAAGAAGTTGATGAAGCCCGCCACGTATTCGTTCACCATCAGCGGCAAATCGGACTTCGTGGTCGCGAGCTCGGTCTTGGCCTTTTCGACGATGTCGGGCGCCACTTCAAATGTCACGTCGCTGGCCACGTCCGCGGGCGTTGGCTCCACTTTGGGCGCGAAGCCGTTGCCCTGCTTCAGGGCTTCCATCTCCAGCGCATTCACCTGGTCGATCACGTGATCGAACTCGTCCTGAAGCTGCGGCTCGCTCTTGATATCGATGCCGCTGGCGAGCATCAGGTCGACGGCGCGATCGAACTCCGCTTTCGCCTCGGGAAGCCGGCCCTTGCGATAGTCGGCATCGCCCGCAGCGTACGCCTTCTCCACCTGGTCGATGAGTTGCTGCACCTGGCGCTGCTTCGCGGTCGGCGGGGGCGCAACTACCGGCGGCGGGGGCGGCGGGGCCGGCTGTTGCACGACGGGAGCAGTGGCTTGCGGCTGAGCGCTGGGCGCTGCGATCTTGGATTGCGAAGGAGCGCAACCAGCCAGCAGCAATGCCAGCGGCGCGCAACCGAAAATACAAAATCGTCGCAATTTCATGCAGATGAACGCCGCGCTCGAGCCCGCGGCCTGCCACGCCCCTGGAATGACGCTATGACCCTTAGCCGATGATAAGCTATGACCTGGGGCTACCCCGCGTCCGACGCACAGAAACTTGCGAAGTCCGCCGTCCGCGGGAGCCTAACTCGCGCGACGAAGGCGCCGAAGCCCCTTTCAGAAATCGCTTAATGGACGCATCCTCAATACGTAATTTCGCCATCATCGCCCACATCGACCACGGTAAGTCGACTTTGAGCGACCGTTTGCTTGAACTCACCGGCTCGGTCACGGGCCGCGAGATGCAGGCCCAGATCCTCGACGATATGGACCTTGAACGGGAGCGTGGCATCACCATCAAGGCCCACGCCGTGCGCATGATGTACAAGGCCAAGGACGGCAACACCTACCAGCTCAACCTGATCGATACGCCGGGACACGTCGACTTCAGCTATGAAGTGTCGCGTTCGCTTGCTTCCTGCGAAGGCGCGCTGCTGGTGGTCGATGCAAGCCAAGGCGTGGAAGCGCAAACCCTAGCCAACGCGTATCTCGCCATCAATCATGGTTTGGAGATTATTCCCGTCATCAACAAAATCGATCTGCCCTCGGCTGACATTCTGCGCACGCAGGAGGCCATCGAGCAAGCTGTAGGGTTGGACGCGACCGACGCGATCCCGGTGAGCGCCAAGACGGGCCAGGGCGTGGCCGATGTGTTGGAGGCGATCGTGCATCGCCTGCCTTCGCCGGTTGCGGATCCCGACGCCCCTCTGCAGGCGCTCATCTTCGATTCGTGGTTCGATCCGTATCGCGGCGTCATCGTGCTGGTGCGGGTGATGCAGGGAACGATGCGCAAGGGACAACGCATTCGCCTCATGTCTATTGGCAAAGCGTTCGAGATCGAATCGCTCGGCGTGCTCATGCCCAAGCCGGTTGAGATTGGCGAGCTCAAGGCGGGCGAAGTGGGCTTCTTCGCAGCGACCATCAAGACCGTCAGCGATACCAAGATCGGCGACACCGTCACCGACGACGCGCGCCCCGCCGCTGCGCAGCTGCCGGGATTTGAAGACATCAAGCCGATGGTCTTCGCGGGGCTCTACACCGTCGATTCCCACGAGCACACCCTGCTGCGCGATGCGCTCGAGAAGCTTCGCCTCAACGACAGCTCATTCTTCTTCGAGCCGGAGAGTTCGGAGGCGCTGGGATTCGGTTTCCGGTGCGGATTCCTCGGCCTGCTCCACATGGAAATCATCCAGGAGCGGCTGGAGCGCGAGTACGAGCTCGATCTCATCACCACCGCGCCGGGCGTGCGCTACCACATTACGCTCACCGACGGAAAGGTTCTCGAAGTCGACAACCCTTCGCGCTGGCCTGAAGTCACGAACATCGACGCCATCCGCGAGCCCATCATCACCGCCAAGATCCTCACCAACGAGGAGTATGTCGGCGGCATTCTCAAGCTCGTGGAAGAGAAACGCGGCAAGCAAGTGAACTTCGAGTATGTGACGCCGACGCGCGTGATGCTCACCTACGAGCTGCCGCTGAACGAGATTGTGCTCGACTTCTACGATCGGCTGAAGTCCATCTCCCGCGGTTATGCATCCTTGGACTATCAATTGGCCGGCGAGTGGGAATCGCCCATGGTCAAGATGGACATTCTGGTATCGGGCGAGCCCGTGGACGCGCTCTCGATCATCGTTCACCGCGACTTCGCTTACGAACGGGGCAAGGCCCTGGTTTCAAAAATGCGCGAGTTGATCCCGCGCCAGCAATTTGAGGTGGCGATCCAGGCCGCGATTGGGTCAAAGATCGTGGCCCGCGAGACCGTCGCCGCCCTCCGCAAGAACGTTCTCGCCAAATGCTACGGCGGAGATATCTCGCGTAAGCGGAAGCTGCTCGAAAAGCAAAAAGAAGGCAAAAAGCGGATGAAGCGGATCGGAAAGGTCGACATTCCGCAAGAGGCGTTTCTGGCGGTTCTCAGGGTGGGTGAAGACCAGCAGAAATAGGAGCTTAGGTATGATCTTGCGCACGTCCGAGTCACGCGGCATTCATTATGAATTGTGGAAACCCGCCATCAGGAACCAGATTTGGTGCACTCGCGAGGCTGCCCCATCAGCTGTAAGCGACAGTCCTGTTATTCGCTGAAAATAAACGGCTTGCTACGCCGAGCAAACCTCCACCCAAATTGGCAATAGGCGAAGTTCATCTAATTGCAATAGGTTGCCCAGAGTAATCCACAAAATTTTCCACAGGTTGACGTGTCTGGACATGGTCTGTTTGGACCCGATCAACCACCCTCAAATTTCGGCCGGATCATCAGAGTGTTCCGAGAGGCAGATCACACGAAGATAACACTTTTGTGTGACGCGTCGAGGGATTTTTTTGAGCGCTGCGAAATGCCGCGCCCCAGTCCCGAAACGAACTAAAAATCACTTGCTCGGGGGCGTCTTGGGTGCGGCCGGCTTGGGAGCCAACGGCGTCTTCGGGGTGCCGGTTGCCGGGGTGGCGGCGGGCGCAGCAGGAAGCGCGGGAACACCCGACTTCACGTTGTACGCTTCGATTACCGGCTTCGTGATATCCGTGGTGGGCAGCGCGTACAAAACCGGCGTCTGCTGGCCGGAGATATCCATCACCAGCGTATAGCCGTTCTTCTCGGCATAACTCGAAAGCACGTCGTAAACCTTGGAAGCCGTTCCGGCGTAGAGCTGCTGCATCTCCTGCTGGAAGTCGTTCTGCGCATCGCCCTGTTGCCGGTCGAACTGTTTCTTCTTATCATCGAGCGTCTTGGCCCGGGTGGCGCGTTCCGCCTCGCTCAGCTTGTCGCCTTGAGTCTGGAGATCCTTGGTGATCTTGTCGATGTCGTCGCTCATGGCCTTGAGCTGCTGCCGCTTGGGATCCCACTTCTTCTGCAGGTCAGTGAAGGCGCGCTGGAACTCGTTGGTCTGGCTGACTGCAACCTGGAATGCGACCACCGCAATCTTGGCCGGGCCCACCGGAGCCGGAGCAGCCGCACTCGTGGGCGCGTTGGCGGGCGCGGGAGCGGATGGCATGGGCGCCGCAGGGGTTTGAGCAGGGGCGGTCAGGGAGAATCCCGAGGCCAACAGGAGAGGAAATACAAGCAAGCGCTTCATTCGACTTGAAAACTCCTTCAGGATTCCTTTGACTGCGGCGCCATCACTTGGAAAGCCACCAGCGCACGAGCAAAATCCCGCTCGTCCGGAAATCTCTCGTCATTCTGTGGGGAGCACGGCAGAAGTAGACGCGGACACAGACGTCGCAGGAACTAAATGGATTATAGGGGGGCTGAATAGGAGCGTCAAACGAGAGGAAAAGGCAAAGGGGAGCCACCAGTGGCTCCCCTTCGTGGTTCATTCCGAGCCTTGCTTAGCGTCCAGCCGGACCCTTGGGGGCGGCCGCATGCGGGGCCGGAGCGGTGGGGGCATTTGGCGGAGGCGCGGGCACGCCGGACTTGACGTTGTACGCGTCCACGATCGTCTTGGTGATGTTGCTCGAAGGTGCCCAGTAGAGCACGGTGGGCGCCTGCTGCTGCTGCTCGGTTGCATCGACCACGAGCGTGTAACCCTGCTCTTTGGCGTAGCTGTTGAGCAGTTCATCCACCTTGCCAGCCACCTTGCCGAATGTCTCCTGCATGGCCTGCTGGTAGTCATTCTGGGCGTCCTCGGCGATGCGCTGCGCCTGTTTCTTCTTGTCGTCGATCGTCTTTGCCTTGCTGGCGCGCTCGGCATCGCTGAGTTTATCGCTCTGTGCCTGCAGCTGCTTGGTCATACTATCCACTTCATCGCCCAAGGACTTGAGCTGAGAGCGCTGCGGCTCGAACTTCTTTTGCAGATCGCCGAAATCGCGCTGGAATTCGTTGGTCGACGTGACCGCGGCCTGGAATTCGATGACGGCAACCTTCGGTGGTCCCGACGGAGCGGCTGCGGTAGCCGGAGCGGCAGCGGAGGAGGCCGGAGCTGAGGTGGCTGCTGTTTGTGCTGCGGCGCTCAGGGCAAGACCCGAGGCAAGGACTGCTACTACTGCTGAAATACGCTTCATTTGAATCCAAAACTCCTTGTTCGTTCCCGTTCGTTGCCACGCGGTAAATGCAACGAGCGCCCGCGTTCTGCCTGAAGGACGTCACGGTCTTCTATCTTTGGACTGTGCACCGGTTGGTACAGGCAGGAAAAGACGCAGACGAGATCACACCAGGAACTAGCTGGATTATAGGTGTCCGCAGGGGGGTCGTCAAACCTGCGCGCCGCCATTTCCGCCCTGAAATCCCCGCCTTTTTCGATTCGGCTGGCGGCACCGAGGGTCCTCCCTGGACTGGCAAGCTGGTGGGTTAGTCGCCCACCTCGCGGGCAATCTCCCAATAGTGCCCAAATGGATCGGCGATGCGCCCGACGCGCCACCCATGATCTTCGGTCATCGGACACACGGC
>Ga0137378_10005907_pt1 | contig 10611 bp, 9 predicted proteins | sample SagtaG_21_FD_104813 | JGI IMG/M metagenome (GOLD analysis project Ga0137378, IMG submission 104813) | Vadose zone soil microbial communities from Sagehorn Ranch, Mendocino, California, USA - Sage2_L_60_16 metaG | ecosystem: Environmental > Terrestrial > Soil > Vadose zone | place: USA...
CGTAGTTCTTCGACGCTCCAGATTTTGGCGCTGGCGAAACTGCGGGAGCGGGCGCGGTCCGAGTGAAACGGAGGGTGTAATAGTTGAAGAAGGGCTTGTCGGGCGGAGCGGCATCGACACTTTCCGTGATCTCGCTATCGCTGGCTCGTGTGAGAGTCCGGCGAAAGAGCCAGCCCGAGGGCGCAAGCTCCCCGCCTTCAGGAGTAAAGTGAATGATGAACTTCTCCGCGCTGGCGCGATACCGCGTGATGAAGCCCATGGAAGAAAACTGGCGAAGCAGGAACCCCTTGCTTCCGGCATCGGGAGAAAGAATACCCATCCACTGTTCGTGGGTGGCAGGCGCACTGGGGCTAGCGGAAAAATCCACGGTTTCGCGAAAAACCATAACGCGGTTTTCAAGGTCGTAGGCGACGCTTAGCCGCGCTTCACCGGGCGGACTGGGCGCGACGGTCTTTCCATTCCATTCGCCGATCAGCCAGTCCAGCGCCGAATAGTCGGGCTTCGGCGGGAGCGGGAGCGCATAGACGGTAGGTGGCTTTTCCTTCGCCCCTTCGACAGGCTCAGGGCGGTGAGCGAAGCGGTTCGACAGGCTCACCGCCATGAGCGAAGTCGAAGGGTCGAACCGCGGCGCCGCGAAAAAGCACAGCGCCGCAACGACCACTATAAACATTCCGCTCATCTCAGGCCTGCTCCCGCCCCGCACGATAAAAGCCCAGGTGCGTCCGCCGATGGTGAAACGTCTGGGCATCTGCCAGAGCCGAGCCGTGGAGGAGCTGTGCGATCTCGTGGGCGGTGTAGGCGGCCCGGACCGAGTCTCGATAGAGTTTCCTCATCGTCCCGGAGTAGTGCCGGCCGTGCCATCGAACGTGGAAAGGGAAAGCCAGGCGCGAGGGACGCCGCAAATCGCGTAACAGAACCAAGCCTTCGGGTTTGGCCACCCGGGCCATTTCGTTGAACACCGCTACGGGCTGCGGAAGGTGATGAAGAAGAGAATTGCATATCACCACGTGAAAGAAAGCGTCCCGAAAGCTGAGCCGCGCCGCGTCCGCGAGCATAAAGAAGGCTTGGCCGTCGAGCTTCTCTCGGGCGGCGGCGCGCCGCGCTTCCCGGATCATGAGCAAGGAGCGGTCCACCCCCACCACGCGCAATTCGGGCGAGCGCCGCGCGATTTTGAGCGGGATGCACCCCGGTCCCGTTCCCAAATCCAACAACCATCCTTTCAGGGGTCCGAAACAAAGCACCTGCTCGACGAACGTGTCGTCCACGGCGTCGAGATAGGCTTGAGTGGCCGCCGAGGCGTAGGCCTCGACCTCGTCGGCTTCGCCCATTACCTCGGGTTCGGGGATTCGCGGAAGGGCCAGCCACTTCATACGGTGTGACCCGTCGGCTCATCGCTCACAGTTCGATACCCCGTCCCCGGGATCGAAGGGAGGGCAGTGACGCTTCACTGCCTCAGGGTCAGTCTGAAGGAATGAAGACTGAGCGAAGCCGAACCGCAAAGCCCAAGGGAATAGCCGGGCGCCCGTCGGCTGACGGGTCAGGAGGGCCGGAGCGTCCCTCCTCCGGCCAGATTATTCTCCTTCAGCAAACGGGCCATCAGGCCGAGCATGTCGGTGGTGGTCACAATGCCCGCCAACTCCCCGTTCTCCACTACGGGCAGGCAGCCGACGCGATGGCTGTAAAGCAAGTCCACAGCCTCGACCACAGGCTGGTCCGGGCTGAGGGTGTGGATGTCCCGCGCCATCACCCGCGAAATGGAGGTCGTCTCCATCACCTGCTGGTACTGCTCCGATGTGACCCCGCTCAACAGGCCCGGCGCGTACCTTTTCAAGTCGCGCTCGGTGATGATCCCCACTACTTCCTTATTCCGCAGGACCGGCAGGTGGCGCAGACTCGAGCGGGCGAAGATCATGGCGGCATCGAGCAGCATGTCCGATTCCTGGACGGACACGACCTCGGTCGTCATAATCTCACGGACCGTCATGCGTACATCCTAATCCGTCCGCCGACGGACACCCGCCTTCCAGTCCGCTCACAGTTCGATCCCGCGTCCGCGGCACTCACCGTCCCTGAGCGGAGTCGAAGGGAGGGGCAGTTTGCGAAGTCGAACTATGGGCTCTACTTCACCCCGCCCACGCCGGGCCGGGACTTCTCCGACCAGCGATCGGGCGGGAAGTTCATCTCCCAGAACCCTTCCTCTTCGAGAATCTCGAATCCCAGCTCGACTCCGCCCGACATGACCTGGCTGGAAGTCCAGACCACGCGGGCGCGGGCGGAGCGATCGCCATTTCGCACACGGATATCCAAAGTGTCGCCGACCTGGAAATCGCTCTTGGCGCGGATCATGGCGCCGTGTTTGCTCACTATCACTGTCTCGACCGACTCCCAGGGACTAGTGGGAGGGGAATCCACCACATTCACAAGCAGCGGGACGCGCAGCACGATGCGGGCGCTGCGGCGCCGCTGAGATCGCTCCCGTTTCTGATCGCTTTTCGGATCCATGCGCTGGGATGTTTCGCCCGCCCGCTCTCCGCCAGGCTAGGCACAAAGCGCATCATACCACAATGTTCAGGGTGCCGCCCCGTAAGACTGCGCCGCGACGGCCTCGGCCTATTGTCAACGCCGGACGGCTATGTTATACAATAATAGTTCGCAAAGCTGGGACAGCCGCGATCAATCGAGGCGCTCGGAAGGGCGAAAATGGCGCCCGCCGGAGAGCCGTGCGTCGCCCAGTTGGTTTGAACCTTCAGGGGGTAGACTTCCCGCGTGAGCTTCATCAATTTCGCCGCCCGCGAGATTAACTGCAAGATTGTTTATTACGGCGCAGGTCTGGGCGGTAAGACCACCAACCTTCAGTGGATCTTCGACCAAACGGTCGGGAAGACCGGCGGGAAGATGATTTCGCTCGCCACGGAGACCGACCGCACGCTGTTTTTTGACTTCCTTCCCCTCGACCTCGGCACGGTGCGCGGATTCAAGACGCGCTTCCACCTCTACACGGTGCCCGGGCAGGTGTTCTACGACGCCAGCCGCAAGCTTATCCTGCGCGGCGTGGACGGCGTGGTGTTCGTCGCCGACTCTCAGGAAGAGCGCATGGACGCCAACTTCGAAGCGCTTGAAAACCTCCAGGAGAACCTGCAGAATCACAATTACGATTTCACGAAAGTGCCCTACATCCTTCAGGTCAATAAGCGCGACCTGCCGAGCGCTTTGCCGGTGGACAAGCTCCGGCAGGCGCTAGTCCAGAAAAGCGAGCCGGTCATCGAGGCGGTTGCCTACAAAGGCGTCGGCGTGTTCGAAACCCTCAGAGAAGTGGCGCGCCTGGTGCTGGCCGAGCTCAAGAAGGGATAGTCCGCCAGCATCCTCTTGCCTCTTGAGATCTCCCTTCTTCAGATTGAAACCCTCTCCCGTTTACGTTCGTCAGGGCAATGTGTAGAGTACGGGGCGTGAGGCTCGGGCCGGCCGCGTTGGTGGCCCTATGCAGTTGTAAAAAACCCGATTCCAAACCTCTTCGCCGATGCGCAGAGCCAAAGCCTGTCGCGGGAAGAACGAAACAAGGCCGTGTGAGGATCTAGAATGTCCTGGCGCTGCTGATCCTAGACGGGCCGCAATTAAGAAATGCGTATGTATGAGAACTGGTGATCCGATGGGTTTGTCAGGGCCACGATTCATCGGGGCCATGACATGGTGACGGGAACGTATTTTCTGTGCTCTCGATGATGAGGTTCGCATGAAGATCCAGACCGTCGTGTTCTTGGCCACCGCCCTCTGTGTTCCCTTGCCCGTGCAGTCACAAGAAACGAACACCTTGGTTCTGACGCGGACGATCGCTCTGCCCGACGTTCAAGGCGGCTTCAACCACATGTCGGTGGATGCCGAACATCAGCGGCTGTTCGCTGCGGCGCCCACCAATCATACTCTCGAAATTATAGACCTTAGCTCCGGCCATGCGTGGCGCAGCCTGGCGGGGGAAAGGCCGACAGCCGCCCGATTCGCTCCCGAGTTCAATCAACTCTACGTCCCCCGCGGCCAGAGCGTCCACATTTACGACGGCAAGACATTTGAGCTGATTACCCGTATTGATCTCCAGAGCATCCTGGACGAACTGCAGTACGACCCGCGTGCAAGACAGCTTTACGTAGGCTGCATGAGTCCCGGCAAGACCGGCATCGCCGTCATCGCTATTCCGGAAGGAAAATTCCTGGGGAAAATCCCCTTGCCTGCCAAGCCTCAGGGGATAGCGGTCGAGCAAGAAGGAAAACGGATTTTTGCGAATGTGCCCAGCTTGAAACAGGTCGCCGTAGTAGACCGCGACAGGCGGGCGCTACTCCACCCGTGGCAGCTCCAAGACGTTCAAGGCAACACGCCTATGGCGCTGGATGAAGCGCACCGTCGCTTGTTTATCGGCGCGCGCCGGCCGCCGCGGTTGGTAGTCTTGGATACCCTTACGGGCAAGCCGGTCGCGGAAGTTGCGATAGACGGTTTTGCGGACGATCTTTTCTATGATCCGATCCGCCAGCGAATCTACATCTCCTGCGGCGAAGGCTTTATTGACGTCATCGAGCAGCATGATGCCGGCCATTACCGCCTGCTTACGCGCCTACCCACCGCCGAGGACGCTGCGACTTCCGCATTCTCGGCCCAGTTGAAAAGCCTCTATCTCGGAGTGCCTCGGATTGGAAATCACCCCGCGGAGATCCGAATTTTCAAAATAGGAAACTGATGAGAACTGATAAGACCTATCCAAAACGGGAATTTTGCGTTAGTATCCGGTTCCTTCAGATTTCTTTCAGCTTCGCTGAGTGGAATGTGACAGGGTAAGTCCAAGGATACGCTTTCTTGCAGGTCAGCAAACGGCGGAAAGGTGTAGCTTGGAAGAATGTCAAAAATCATGTTGGAGGGAAGGAGCAAAACTATGGCAGTTAAAAAACCCGAGGCCCTCAATCAAGAATCGCCCCGGACCCTTACGGACGACCAAATCGTCACCAAACGGAAGCTTCCGAGGCGGTCATTCTTGACTGCGGCCGGAACAATCCTGGCCGGCGGCGCCGTCGCAATAGTGTCGGGCGGGCGAGCCGCGGCTCAGGAAACCGCGCCCGAAAAGAAAGACGACGACGCCGACAAGAAGAAAGAAACCAGCAAGAAATCGGGCACCAAGACCAAGACTAAGGCGAAAACCAAGAAGGGCGCGAAATCGGACGACGACGCCGACAAGAAGAAGCCTGCACAGTAGAAGGATAGCGACCCGTAGGCTTGTCGGCGAAGCGTGAGTACGGCCGCGCCTGTTTTCACGATTTCCGATGCCTCCTCGAGCGCGCTCTAATAGCTCCCGAGGTGACGAGGGGTGGGTGTGTCACTCAGGGGCAAAGCCCTCACTTCAATGGCTGATTCACCCAGTCAGCCCAGAGGTGTTTTTCCGGGAATATTGGGAGAAGCGGCCATTAGTTGTGAAGCGGGAACAGCCGAATTACTTAAATTCCCTGCTACCTCTGGATGAGATAGACCGTGTCCTCACCACGCTGGATCTCCGATATCCAAACGTCACCGTGAAAAATGCGGATAGAAAAATCACGGCCGATGACTATACGGTACGCGGCGACTCCCTAGACGTCGCCAAGCTCTATCAGCTCTTCGCGGAAGGCTCGACCATAACCTTATCGTTTTTGGATACCGTAGTGCCTACGCTTGCTTCCTTTTGTCGCGGCTTCGAGAGTGAATTCAGTTTCCCCTTCCAGACGAACGTCTACCTGACCCCACCGCGAGCCAAAGGATTCAAACCCCACTACGATACCCACGACGTATTCGTGCTGCAGGTTGTCAATTCCAAGAAATGGACAATTTACGGAACCCCTGTGGAGCTCCCGCTTTCTGGGCAGGAGTTTGACTCTTCTGTTCACGAGGAAGGTAGCCCCACGCTCGAATTCGAGCTGGGAGCGGGGGACGTCGCCTACATCCCCAGGGGAATCGTCCACGACGCCCGTTCGGGGGAAAATGTGTCGCTTCACATCACCGCAGGCGTTCTAAGTTATACCTGGGTAGATCTACTCCTGGAACTGGTGGCAGACGCCGGTTTAAATCACGCCGCTTTTCGCAAAGCACTCCCCCCGGGGTTTGCTCAGCAGGAATTCGACCCGGCGCGAGGACGCGAGACCTTGCGGGGCCTCTTGGAGCAGCTTTCGGCAGAGCCGAACCTCGAAGCCATGCTTGACCGTTTTTCCGATGATTTCAATTCCATGTGCCCGCCGCAACTGAGAGGCCAGATGGCCCAGATGGCGGCTCTCGGTCGCTTGACGATAGATAGCAGGGTGGGCGCGAGGGCAGGCGTTATTTCCCGGATCCGATCGGGCCCGGAGTCAACGTCGGTTGATTGTTACGGACGCAGGATCACATTTCCAGCCTATGTGGGCGAGGCGGTCCGATTCGCCCTGGCCAGTCCGGAATTTGTGGTTGGCGAGCTTCCAGGTGATTTGGATGATGCGGGCAAGCTGACCTTAGTTCGAAGGCTTATCCGAGAGGGCTTGGCGGTAGCCCTCGCGACGTAGCTGCCAAGCCAGGGAAATGCAATTTGCCACTTTTGCGGGAAGTCTGGAAGTTCGTCATCGTCGTGCCGGCGGCCGCAACGCTCGCGATCGCGCAGCAGGCCGCGCCTGTTCGCCCGCTGAGCTTGCCCCAGGCCTTGGCGCTCGCCAACGGGAACAACCTTGACCTTGTAGCTGCGCGCCGCCGCCGGGCGGTGTCTGAGGCGGGGATTCGCATCGCCGGCGCGCGCCCCAACCCAACGGCCAATTTCACCGCCTTGCGAGACGAGCCGCATGAAGGCGTCTTCTTCGACCAGCCGCTCGAACTCGGAGGCAAGCGGCGGCATCGTATCGAGGAGGCCCACGAGGAGGGTCGCCTCACGGAAATAGATATTTCCACTCTGGAGCGCCAAGTCCGCCGCACCACGCGCGAGGGGTATTATAATCTGGCGCTGGCGCGCGCGGAGACGGCACGCTTCGCGAAAGTCGCCAAGCTTGCCGAGCGGCTCCGGGACATCGCCCGCGACCGTTTCCAGGCCGGCGATATCCCGGAGCTCGAGGTCATCCAAGCGGAATTGGAACTCTCCCGGGCCCAGACGGATTTTCAAGTGGCCCAGCAGGAGGAAAAAGTCGCGCTGAGCGAGCTGAACGTTTTGCTGAATGAGCCGGCCACAACCGATTGGCAGCTTCAGAGCCCGCTTACCGACGCCCTGCGGCCGGTGGACCTGCCCGGCCTCATCGAGCGCGCGGCGGAATCCAACCCCGAGCTCCAGCGCCTGGCGCAGGAACTGAACGTCGAGCGAAGCCGCCACTCCTTGCTCAAGGCCGAGCGCATTCCCAACCTCGACCTTCAATTTGGCATGGACTTCAACGCACCCCACGACTTCAGGGCGGGCCCGCGAGGCCAGATTGCGCTCGGCCTGCCGCTCTTCTACCGCAACCAGGGCGAGATCGCGCAGTCGCTTGCCACCCAGCATGTCCTCGAAGCGGAAGCCGCGGCGACGCGGCGGTCCGTGGCGGGAAACGTCGAGCGCGATTATTTGGATTTGGTCGCGCGCCAGACTCAGGTGGACCTGTACGGCGGGAAGCTCCTGCCCGCGTCGCGGCACCTGGCGGATATGGCGGAAGAGAGTTACAAGGCCGGCAAGGCGAACATTCTGACGGTCATTGACGCGCAGCGAAACGCGCAGGATGTGGAGAAAACGTACCTCGACAGCCTGTTCGGCTTACAGAGCGCCTTTGCGGGGCTGGAAGAAACAGTAGGGGCTCCTTTGGGACAATGATGAGAGTAGCGAGACTTTCCGGCAGCCCGATAGCATCGCGAATAATCTGGGGTGCCTCGGCCTTGGCTGTGGCGCTGGCCTCGGCCTGCTCGCCGAAGACCGGGGGCGACGCGGACGAGGCGGGCGGGAAATCCCCAGAACAAGTGGCCACAGTAACCGTGACCAAAGTCACGCGCGGGGAGATCACCTCCTGGTTGACGATTACCGGCACAGTCGCGGCGCTCCCAAACCAGGACGTGCGTGTAAGCTCGCTTGTCCCAGGCCGCATCGCGAAGATGTTGGCTACGGAGGGCGACCGCGCGCACGCGGGTCAGGTGCTCGCCAAAATCGAGGACCGACCATTCCTCGATCAGATTCAGCAGGCCGAAGCGTCGGTGGCGCAGGCGAATGCGAATTTGGACAACGCTCAATTGAGCCTGACACGCAACGAAGACCTTTTTAAGCGCGGCATTGCCGCCCGCAAAGAGTTTGAGGATGCTCGAACGCTGGTGAGCGTGGACCAGGCGGCGCTCAAGCAGGCCGAGGCGTCCATGTCGTTGGCGCGCCTGCAGCTCTCGCGCACCGAGGTCCGCTCGCCGCTCGATGGAACAGTGGTAAAGCGCTTCCTGAGCGACGGGGAGCAGGTGGACGGCACCGGCGCTATGCCCATCTTCGAAGTCGCCGATCTCCGCCAAGTCGAGCTTTTCGGCAATGTCCCCGCCAACTACCTTGGGCGCGCCCGCGCGGGCCAGACGCTCCCGGTCAGCTCCGACGCCTTTCCGGGGAAGGTGTTCTCCGGGCGCATCGTGGCGATCTCCCCAGCCGTGGATCCCGCGACAAACGTCGGCCAGGTGCGAATCCGAATTGCGAACCCGCGAGGCCTATTGCGTCTCGGGGTCTTTCTTTCGGCCCAGCTCGCCTTGGACGTGCACACCAACGCGCTGCTGGTTCCAAGCGCTGCCATCTACCGGGATGCGGACGGACAACCCGAGGTCTACCGCGTCGAAAGCGACGCGGCAACCGCCGAGCCCGTCAAGCTGGGTATCGAGACCGCCGACCGCACGGAAATCCTCGCGGGCGCCAAAGTAGGTGAGACTGTTATCCTGACCGGGGGATACGGGATCGAAAAACAGGCCAAGGTCAAGGTTCAGCCATGAACGTGGTGCGGTTTTGTCGGGCCAACAGCCAAGCGGTTTATTTGTTGACGGGCCTGTTGGCGGTGGCGGGACTGGTTTCGGTATTTCGCCTGCCGAGCGGAATCTACCCTGAACTTACTTTTCCTCGCATCGTCATAATCGCCCACGCCGGCGATCTTTCGCCCCAAAACATGCTGCTCACTGTGACGCGGCCCCTCGAGGAGGCGGGGCGGAGCGTGCTCGGAGCCCGGCGAGTGCGCTCGAAAACCATCCGCGGCGCCAGCGAAATCTCAGTCCTCTTCAACCCCGAGACGGACATGCAGTACGCGCTGCAGTTGACCCAGGCCGCGGTCGGCGAGGCGCAAGGCAACCTGCCCGCCATGACCGAAGTCACCGTCGAGCGCATCACGCCAAGTTCCTGGCCCATTCTGATGATGGTCTTGAGCGGTAACGTTCCGGGCGCCGACCTCCGCGACGACGCCTACTACGACCTGCGGCCGATCTTCAGCCGCGTGCCCGGCGTGGCGCAGGTGGAAGTCCAGGCGAGCGACATCCGGGAAGTCTCCGTCATCATCGACCCGCAAAAGATGATGGCCCAAAGGCTCTCGCTCGTGGACATCGCCGACCGGCTGCGCGCGACGAACGGCATTCAATCCGTGGGGCGGCTCGATAAGGATTACGCGCGCTATCTGGTCCTCGCCACCGGGCAGTTCAAAAACCTCGACGACATCCGCAACACCGTCGTCGCCACCGAGAACCAGTCACCTATCCGGCTGCGCGACATCGCGCAAGTCGAATACGGGTTCATGGACCCGACCATTCTGGATTACGGAAACGGCCAGCCCGGCGCGCTCATCAGCATTTCGCGTCAAATTGGCGGCAATATTCTTGAAGTCGCCGACCAGGTCAAGGAAGCCGCCGCGCACTTGGGAACCGCCATCCCTTCGACCCTTCACCTCACCGTGGTTTACGACATGGCAGGGTTTGTGCGGGAGGCGGTGGCTAGCATTCGCGACGCGGTGCTGGTAGGCGGCCTGCTGGCCGTCGTCATTTTATTTCTCTTCCTGCGCGAGAGCCGGACCACGCTCATTGCCGCCGCCACGCTTCCCATCACCGTCATCAGCACGTTTTTCTTCATGAGTGTTTTCGGCGGTACGGTCAACCTGATGTCTCTCGGCGGCCTCGCCATCGCCATCGGACTGATTATCGACGACGCCGTGGTGATCATCGAAAACATCTACCGGCACTTGGGCCTTGGCGAGTCCGTGGAAGAAGCATCGGAGAAGGGGACGCGGGAGTTGCTGGGGGCGGTCGTCGGCTCGACGGCCACCACCGTCGTGGTCTTCGCGCCGCTGAGCCTGCTTTCCGGCGTGGTGGGCGAATTCTTCCGCGCGCTTTGCCTGACGCTCGCGGTTTCGGTCATCCTTTCGCTGGTCTTCGCGTTGACGCTGATCCCGCTCCTTTCCGAGCAGCTCCTCTCACCGTCGGCCGACGGGCACCGCGGAGCCTCGCACTTCATCGCGCCCGTTTATCGTGCCTACGAAAAACTTGTCCGCTGGTCGCTCCGCTATCGGGCCGTGGTGCTGGTGGCGGCGCTGGCTTCGCTCGGCCTCGCCTATTTCCTCTATACCCGCGCGAAGGTGGATTTTCTCCCCGAGATGGACGAGGGCGGCTTCGTGCTGGATACGCTGACGC
>Ga0137378_10005909_pt1 | contig 10609 bp, 8 predicted proteins | sample SagtaG_21_FD_104813 | JGI IMG/M metagenome (GOLD analysis project Ga0137378, IMG submission 104813) | Vadose zone soil microbial communities from Sagehorn Ranch, Mendocino, California, USA - Sage2_L_60_16 metaG | ecosystem: Environmental > Terrestrial > Soil > Vadose zone | place: USA...
ATCCTTCTGCTTCTGTACTACCGGCCCGGAGCGAATGAAGCCTTCGAGAGCGTGCAGTACATCATGACCCAGGTGCAGTTTGGCTGGCTAATTCGGTCGATCCACTCATGGTCAGCCAACTTGATGATCTTTACCGCGTTCGCGCACATGTTCAGCGTGCTGTTCCTCAAGGCGTACCGCAAACCGCGCGAACTCACATGGGTCAGTGGAGTAATCCTCCTATTTCTCGTTATGGGCTTCGGATTCAGTGGTTACTTGCTGCCCTGGAACACTTTGGCTTTCTTTGCCACCAAGGTCGGCACCGAGATTGCGGGACAGGTTCCAATCATCGGCAAGCCCCTGATGATCTTTCTTCGCGGTGGTGAAGACGTTACGGCCGCCACGCTGAGTCGGTTCTTTGGATTCCACGTCGCCGTTCTACCCGGATTGACGACATTGCTGATCCTTCTGCACCTGCTGTTGGTTCAGCGCCTGGGGATCAGCATTCCACCGAAGCTGGAAGTGCAGTGGACCGCGAATCCGTCCGCGAAGCGGGAAATGAAATTCTTTCCCAACTTCTTGCTGCGGGAATTGATGGCCTGGTATGTGGCCTTGGGAGTGCTGGGTGCGTTGGCAGCGCTCTTCCCGTGGAACCTCGGTGTCAAGGCAGATCCTTTTGTGTCTGCTCCAGCGGGAATCAAACCCGAGTGGTACTTCCTCTTCATGTTCCAGACGCTCAAACTTATCCCGCCCAAAGTGTGGTTCATCGACGGAGAAGTTCTCGGCGTACTTGTTTTCGGCTTGGTCGGCCTGCTGTGGATTCTGTTGCCTTTCTTTGAGAGCGATCAGCCGTCGCGTACCAAGCGGTGGATTACTGGAGTCGCGATCTTTGCTCTTGTCTATGTGGCGGGTATGAGTCTCTATGGTCATCTTGCGAAATAAGTTCCGACGGTTCCGCACAGCCCGCTATGTCGTGCTGGCCGGCTTCGTCGTGCTTGCAGTGTGCTTGGGTCATGGGCAAACCCCGAACTCCTGCCTGGATTGTCACTCCGCCTTGCCCGATCCTCTGGGAGTGAGCCAAGAGAAATTTAGCCAGGATATCCACTCACAAAAGGGCTTGACTTGTGCCAGTTGCCACGGAGGCGACCCCACCAGCGACGATCCAGACAAAGCCATGAGCCGCCAGGCGGGTTGGAAAGGCAAGATTGATCGCAAGCAGATCCCGCAGTTGTGCGGCTCTTGCCATTCGGATCCAACCTACATTCGGCAGTTCAATCCCAGCTTGCGCACGGACCAGTTGGCCCAGTATCACACCAGTGTGCACGGCAAGCGCTTCGCGGCGGGAGACACCAAGGTGGCAGTGTGCACGGATTGCCATAGCGTTCACGATCTAAGACCTCCCAGCGATCCCCGTTCCACGGTGAACCCGGTTAACGTGGCGAACACGTGCTCTCGCTGCCACTCTGACGCGGACTACATGAAGGGATACGCCATTCCCACGGATCAGTTCGCAAAGTACAGCACGAGTGTGCACCATGAAGCGCTGGCCGTGCGAGGTGATCTGAGTGCGCCAACCTGTACAACCTGCCACGGGAACCATGGCGCGGCGCCGCCAGGAGTGGACAAGGTTCAGAATGTGTGTTCGAACTGTCACGCTTTCCAAGCCCAGATGTACGAAAAAAGTACGCACAAGAAAGCCTTCGAATCCGCCTCTCTTCCAGGGTGCGTCGTGTGTCATAGCAATCATGGCATCAGCCATCCAACTGACGCGAAGCTTGGAACTGGTTCTGAGGGTGTCTGTATGCAGTGTCACAAACCAGGCGACGTTTGTGATCAAGCAAGGGCTGGATTTCAAAGTGGATTAACTCGATTGGACGAGGCCATCAGGAGCGCAAACCAGGTTCTCGGGGTCGCGGAGTCCTCTGGCATGGAGGTGAGTGAGGCTCGGCTCGGACAGGATCAGGCACGGGATTCGCTGACGAAGGCTCGAGTCACGATCCATAGCTTCCGAGAGGACCTCGTGGATCAGGACATTCAAGCCGGCCTGAAAATCGCCGCCAAGAATCTGGAGGCTGGGAAGAAGGCCATGGTTGAGCGCAACCATCGCCGTATGGGTCTGGGAATGTCCCTCATCGCGATTGGGATAGTGTTGGCTGGGCTTTGGCTGTACATCAAGAAGATAGAGGGATAGGGCTTAAGCGTTGATCTTGGAAACGAAACCTCATTGAGGAGCAAGGGCTATGAAATTCTTGAAAAGCTTTCGTCGGCTTACAACGGCACCAGCAATTACCGCACTTATGATCGTGGGACTCGCCGGTGCACAAACACCGGCGAAAGATCAGGCCGCCAAGCCGGCTCAGGAGCTGACTTCCTCTAAATACGTGGGCGCAGACACGTGCAAAACCTGCCACGAAGACATCTTCAATGGTCTCCAGAAGACTCGTCACTGGAACAATCTCTTGAAAGATAAGAGTGGGGCCGAGGCACACAGCTGTGAAACCTGCCATGGTCCTGGGGCGGAGCACGTCGACGGTGGCGGTGACAAGACGAAGATATTCAATTTCAAGGAAGCTGCTCCGGAGACAGTGACAGAGCGATGCTTGAGTTGTCATGCGGGCAAGCAAGAGCACGCCGGGTTCAAAAACTCCGCTCACGCTGCCAATGGAGTCACCTGCACGTCGTGCCACTCTCCGCACTTCGCCAAGGAAAAGCGCAAGCTTCTGGTCGAAAAACAACCAACCCTTTGCTACGGATGTCACACGGAAACGAAGGCCGACTTCAGCATGCCGTTCCGGCACCGAGTCAACGAAGGCCTGCTCAAGTGTACCGATTGCCATAACGTACATGGCAGCCCGCTTTCCCACTCTCTGCGGGCTACGGCGGATCAGGACCAACTTTGCTTCCGCTGCCACCGAAACCTGCAGGGTCCGTTTGTGTTCGAGCACGTTCCGGTCAAGACAGAAGGCTGCAGTGCCTGCCACCAGGTACATGGCTCAGTGAATCCACGATTGCTCAAAGTCAATCAGGTGAACTTGCTGTGCCTCCAGTGCCACACGCCGGGCGTGACTCCGAATACACGCTCGGGGGATGTGAACGCTCCGGGCACGCCGAATGGCCCAGTACACGACCAAAGTCAAAAGTTCCAAGCATGCACGATGTGTCACGTTTTCATACATGGATCGAACGCGGACGAAACATTCATGAAATAGCAAGTTAGGCTCACAGCGACGATGCTGATGAGATGAATTCACAGGAGTATGCGATGAAAGCACAGAGTTTCGGGATCGCCATCCTTGCGTCCATGCTGCTGTCTTTAGCGGCATTGGCTCAGAGTTCCGGACAGAGTTCTCCGAGCACTTCCGACGCAACCACACCAGAGGAAAGGACCGTCGGCGGATATGTCGTGCAGGAAAGCTTCGAATTCGGGTATCGGTTCACGGATCTTAGCAACCAGAAGCTAAATGCAACGGATCTCACGAATCCGGCTATGTATAACACGCTGGTGAACCTGCATGATGGAGCACGTTTGCTCGATCAAACACTTTCCATGCGGTCGCCCGATCATAATGGATTGCTCTTCGACGAACTGTTTGTGACTGGGTTTGGTTTTGGTGGTGATCCCAACAACGTCGCTCGTCTGCAAGTGTCGAAGTATCGCTGGTACGACTTCAACGGCATGTTCCGGCGAGACTGGAACTACTTCGACTACAACTTGCTGACCAACCCATTGAATCCATCGGATTCCAATCCGGCGATACCCCGCCTGTTCTCTCCGAAGAGCTTCGACAACGCCAGACGAATGACAGATCTCAATCTGACGCTGCTGCCGGAATCCCGCGTCAGTTTCCGTCTTGGATACGGAAGGAACACCTTCGCCGGGCCTTCGTTTAGCACAATCCCCGAAGCTTCCGACGACGAACTTATCGAAACTCTGCTTGTTCAACACAACAAAGTCATAACCGACAGCTACCAGGTGGGGGTGGATTTCAGGATCCTCCCCAAGACCACAATCAGCTTCGACCAGTTCGTCACCCATACGAAGTACGGGACTACCTGGCAGGACCAGACTTTTTCTTGGGTTCTTCCCGACGGGACTCCTACAGATCTGGGAATTTCCTGGAACACTGTAAACGGACAACCCTGTTCTGTACCGTTTCCGGCCGGTCCACCTGTGGCCGACCCGACTTGCAGCTTGTACCTTGCCTACCGCCGCTCAAACCCAATCAGCACGAACACCCCTACGGAACAGTTGAGCTTTCGGTCAAGCTATGTGCCGAGAGTAGATTTGAACGGGCGTGTGAACTACAGCAAGGCGGACATGAAGAGTGAGTTTAACGACTTCTTTAACGGCTTCCTGCCGGATCTTGGCACCCGTCAGTTCACGACTACGGGACCGATTTCCGGTGAACGCATTTCGGTGAGCACAGATTTCGGCGCTACGATCCACCTGACGAAGAAACTGCGCCTCACGGACCAGTTCCGCTTCTACAACTTCCGCATCCCGTCGAACTGGAACTCTACACTGTCGACGTGGTCCGGAACGTCCGCCCTGACGCAAGTCGGGCCGACTTCTGACTCGGTAGACAATACTGTATTTACGCGGTTCCTTGGTGAAAACACAAAGTGGAATGAAATTGGACTGGAGTATGACTTCACCAAACACGTTGGTGCGCGGCTCGGTTACAAGTACCGCACAACGACCTATCGCCACATGGATGAACTCAACGACGTCACCAGCGGTGATATCGAGACCGGGGAGGACATCGTCGATGTGAACTTTCATACCGCAGAGTTTGGCGTGTGGTTCCGTCCTAATGAGAAGCTCCGCGCAAGCCTTGATACGGAGCTGACCACTGCTGACAATTTCCTCACGCGCATCAGTCCGCGGCGCACCTTGCAGTATCGCTTCCGCACCAGCTACCATCCGCTGCGCTGGATCAATTTGGCGGCAACGGCAGACCTCTACGAAGCGCGCAACGGCGTTCAGGAAATCAGCTATAACGCGCACAGTCGTAACTTCGGTTTTACTGCCAGCGCACTTCGCAATCAAAGGTTTGGAGTCGAGCTCGCCTACAACTACAACAACACAGCCTCAAACAGCTTTATTTGCTTTCAGGACACGGCTTCTTTAATTCCAGGAAATCCCGGAGCTTGCGCGGCTGATGCCGAGGGCGGAGCACCTTTCGAGCTCTACCAGGTCTACAGCAATCGAAATCACTTTGGGTCGGTAACGCTGTTGCTGAAGCCCGTCAAACGACTTACGACTAACGTTGGCTATAGCATCGTTAACTCTGACGGTGACGCCACGGTCATCAACCCGCTGCAGCCTTACGGCAGCTTACGTAGTAACTTCCACCGGCCCTTCGCCGATGTTGAGTTCGAGGTTGCCAAGGGCTGGTCCGCGGTTGCGAAGTGGAACTATTACGACTACGCAGAGAAGAACCCGTTTTTTGGCCCCACGTATCCCCGGGACTTCCACGCCAATGTGACCACGTTGGCTTTGCGCTATTCGTTCTGATGAAGTAGTGCGAAACAAGTCGGGGTTCTGGACTGAATTCAAGGAGGATCATTCGATGAAACGGAATTTGATTCGAGTGTTAACGCATGCCGTGGTTCTTGCTGGACTGATTGCGATTTGTGAAATGCCTTCTCTCGCTCAGAGTGGAGGGGAAACATTGTTCAAGACAAAGTGTGCAGCCTGTCACGGGCCCAATGGAAAAGGTGAGGTGCCGATGGGAAAGAAACTCGGCGCCCGCAACCTGAGTTCGTCGGAGGTCCAGGGTCAATCGGATGCACAACTCATCGATGTCGTGATGAAGGGTAAGAGCAAGATGCCTGCGTATGACGGCAAGCTGACCAAACAACAGATCGCCGACCTTGTCGCTTACATTCGAGAGCTGGGGAAGAATCACTGATATCGGGTCTTGGAGAGTTTCCAGATTCGCGTTGCACCATTCGTTCTAGAGGAAGGCAACAACAATGACTTGTCCGGAACTCCGGCCATTGATCGAACGATGGCGGGCTGATCCCGATAGCACGTACCAGACGTGGTTTCTCTGGGAAGAGCGCCTAAAGAATTTCCGTTCGATCCGTCGAGGCCTGCAACAGGTCGTTGCGGAGATGCAGGCCGGGACCTTCGGCAATCTGTACAAGGGTTCCTCGCTTGAGACAGTAGTCAAGTCCATTGCTGAGCAGCGGCAAATCTTTAAGGGTGCGGACCACCCTTTCCTCTGGAAACCGAAGCTGCGCATTCCTGACATCTACGAGTCACGCGAGAACCAACTCGCGTTTGCCGAGTTCTTGGATACTTGTGCCTGCTGCAACGTTGAAAAGCAAGTGCTGGCCGCCATTCATCGTCTCGATGAACACCGCATCAAGGGACTCGGCCCGGCCGCTGCCAATTTGCTCTATTTTCTCCATCCAACCATCATTCCGCCTTTCAACACAGCAATCGTAAAGGGCTACAACTTGCTCACCGGCGCGAATGTGAAGCTGGGGAAATGGGGAGAGTTCTTGGCAATGCGAGACGGCATCGTCCGACTGAACAACTTGTATCACCAGTTGCTCTCGAACGATCTGGGAGCCATCGGCGGATTGCTCTTCGACATCGGTGCTGGACATTACGCGCCACCGCCCCGAGGAGATGACGCTCAGCTACGGGCAGTGTGGGAGCGTGATCTCGCCAACGTCCGCGAACTCACTGCTAAGGAGCACAAAGAGTTGCTGGCAGCCCGCGAAGGAGACTGTACCCATACTGAGGTGCAGGGCTGGCTACGTGATCTCGGCAAGGCACTCGGGTTCGATGTTTGGATAGCAGCAAATGATCGGGCACGCCTGCTAGGCACCGGTAAACTCGGAGATGGATGCCTCGCAACCCTTCCATCAAAAGTTGGGAATATCGAGGGTGCGGACGCCGTGCGCCTGATCGATGTGCTATGGCTTGCCCTCGGAACGGATACGGTTGTCGCAGCTTTCGAGGTGGAGCACACAACGTCGATTTACTCCGGTATCGTCCGTCTTCTCGATCTCTCTACTGGGGTGGAGTCGGCGAAGGACTTGCACATGTTTCTCGTTGCTCCCGATTCCCGTGAGCAAGACGTTCGTGATCAGTTACTTCGGCCAGCATTTCGCAACGTCAACTCGCTGAAGGTAAAATTCCTGCCTTACGGCGCATTGCAAGAACATCGAGAATCTATCGCTCGGTTTGGCACCGGGATGAAAGCAATCGAGGCCATAGCGCGAGCCATCGCGAACTAGGATTCGCTTGTGAGCGCGTGAGGGTTCGAGAAGGGTTCGATAACGCTTCCTAAGTATGCTTTTCGGCTCTAATTGTTGCGATCCGTGCCTTAGGTTTCAATTACTTATGACTCGAAATATCTCTTTCACGGCAATGCCAACTGGCGAAAAGAATCGTTGCCGTATTGAACTGTGGGCCTTGTGCGCTGTGTCCTTTTTGTGTCCTTCGCAATTAGATTCCGTTCGATTTCACCAACTTTTTCAACGTTTTCGGAAGCCGTCCATGCGGGTCTTGTGATCGTTAAGTTATTGTGGTGACTGCAGTTAATAACGCTGCAGCCGAATCGAGAACCATAACTCTTAATCAGTAGGTTGTAGGTTCGATTCCTACCGCGCTCACCATCTTTTCAAGCACATGCCTACTGCACGCGTTGCGGGCTGTGGGGACTATTGTGGGGACTTGCTTCGAAGCGCGCGATCTCCGCGTGCTCCCGGTTGCGCTCTTCGACGGCGACCCGGATCTGCTCCAGTCCCGGATGCTGGTACTTCATCGTTGTTTGGGCGTCCCCGTGGCCCAGGGCTTTCATGAGCGCCGCGAGGTTCCCCGTCCGCTCCAGTGCGTCCGTCGCGAACGTATGGCGGCAGCAGTAGAGCTTCACGGCAGGATCCAGACCGATCGCCTTGCGAGTGCATCTCCATTGATTGGCCACGTTCGAGACGTGGCCGCTCTTGGAGCGCTTTGATGGAAAGACCCAGCCGTTCGCAGCGACGCCTCTCAGCTCCAGCGCTTCGACCACGCGCTCGCTCAGAGGCACGTGCCGCCGGGAGTTCTTCGTCTTGCCATACGGGATGAACAGCACTCGCTTGAACCAGTTGATGTGCTCCCATCGCATCCGGAATGCATCCTGCGGCCGCATGCCCGTGTCCTGCATGATGAGGATCACATCACGCAGGGGTTGCAGGCTCGCCGCAAGGAGCTTCGCCTCGGTCGCGGGATCGATCAGGATGTCCCGGCCGCGCTCTTTGAAGAGCTTGATCCGGGGGCAGGATTGGATGACGTTCCATTCGGTCGCCTTGCGGAGCATCCTCCGAAGAGTCCGCAACGCAACGTTGCCGTTCGCGCCCGATCCGGGGAAGCGCAGGGCCTCCGCCGCATCGGTGAAGATGCGATCCAGCCGCATCTTCGACGCTTCTGTTTTCTGAAGCATCCGCGAGCCATATTGGTAGTAGCGCTTGGTCGCGAGTTCAAGGGTATAAGCCTCCAACCAGTTGAGAAAACGCGGAGCGAATTCGGACAGGATCGGTATGCGACTCGTCCGAATAAGGCTTTGGTTCTCTCGAGCTTGGTGCATCAATAAAGCTTCCACTCGTTTTGCCCGCGTTTGGTTTGTTTGTTCGGTTGAACCTCGGTACCGGTTGCCTCGGTACCAAAAGTCGTAGTGCCACATCCGATCGCGTCTATACAGGGACATCGTGTTCCTCCATGTATGCGCGCACGGAAGGAGTCCGACGGCCCCTGTCGATGTATTCTACGAGATCCTGCGTGTCGTAGAGCACCCGTCCCTCAAGTTTGATCCAACTGGGCCCGGTCCCCGCGCAGCGCCAGTACCGGAGCGTGCTCTCCGGACGGCCCAGTATGCGGGCGGCCTCCTTGGGGTTGATGAGCGTGGGTAGTTTCACTGGGTTCTGCATGTCTCCTGCGCATTAAGACGACTCGAATAAACATCTTCTGACTATTTCGAAAAAGACTGAAAAAGGTGTCTTGTCGGGCCTCTCGTCGACAAGACTATTTGGTGCCGAGGTTTTCCTTTCCTTTACGGAAGATACGAAAAAAGACACCTGGCCTATTAGGAGATGCCATCGGGTGTCTTGTCTCGCGGTGGCTTCGGAGAAAATCCGAGGGTGTCCTTCGATGTGTCCTGCGCCTGTCCTCCATGAGGACAGGCGCCGGCTCGTAAGTCCATATTTTTCCGAAAGATAAAATTTCCAGGCGCGACCCTTTTAGAAGCGGGAAGGATGTATTTTGCGATTGAGTGCTTGCGGTATTAAACGCTACGATTTTTCTGGTTCAACGCTGACCGGCGAAGGCTCGTACATTTTAGCGAGCTCCGCCTCCCAGCGATAGGGAGCCGTTTCCGGGATCTCCATATTCTGCAATCGTTCTTTCAATGCCCGCACTGTTTCTGGGTTTATGTCGTTGCGCACATGCACCTCGTAGACATTCCCCCCGTAACGAAGGAGTTTTTCTTCCTCCTCTATGTCCGAGGTGCTCAGGTATGCGCCCGTCATGACTTCCAAGGACTGTGGTCCTGCCCATTCGGCAATTTTGGTGTACTCAGAAGACCCTCTAATCGGTACCGTCGCCGAGCCTTGGTGCTCTCCAACGGCAATGACGACTGGAGGCCTCATCCGCTCAATAGTGCGCTGGTAGTCTTTTGCTCCCTCCGGATGGACCCACGATGCGACGATCCCATCAAATTGCGTCGAGAACAGGCTCCCCACCTCGTTATCCGCATCGCTGGCTACAAAGTGCAAATTCGCCGTTGCTCCATACATAGCTTTGCCCTTGGCAAGTTCTTCCGGATCGAGGTCCAAGTCGACCACCATGCTTCGCACGTTTTTTTCGCGCAGATGATCGGCAAGAAGCTTGTCCAAAAATCCTCTTCCGCCGCCAAGGTCCAAGATGCGCAGTGGCGCAGCTGAGTTTCCGGCATCATAACCTGCTTCGAGCGCCGCCGCCATCCGCTCAACATCCAATTTCCTGGGCGGATACCAGGATGTTTCCAGGACATCCTTGAGTTCCGCGTGCTCCGGATCTACAGCATGTGCAAGATCGCGTCTGTTCGTCGGAAATTTATCAATCAGTTTGATGCGCTCTTGCCTATCAAGGAGTCGCCTCAAACCCTCTAATTGCTCTAGTTCCGATCGCCTCTTGGCAATGGTTGCCCGCAAAACTTCTTGCGCCTTTGGAGACGCGGCCGTAAACACCCGGCTGAAAAGGCTTTTTGGTTCTTTTTCCCGCTCCGCAAACCGTAATTTTTCTTCAAGAGCGTCAAGCTCTTTCCGTAACAGGTCTGTAACTGCGTCCGTTTGCCGCAATACTTCTCGAGTTGGAACCGGTTCTTTTGCGGATTCTGTCGCGCTCCCAGTCTCCTGAGTTGCCTCCGGAGTGGGTTGTAATAACGTTTCTGGGTTACGCATAGAGGGAAGCGGTCCATTTAATACTAGCTAACTGTCAGGAATGAACAAGGGATTGCAGCGGACTACTTCTTAGGCGGGTGCCCCTCTGGGTATGAAAAAAGCAGCTCTGATCTGAGCTGCTCGGTTTTGGTCCCGCTCAATCCAGGACGAAGACGGCCAGGACGGCGGGGAGGGGCTTCACCCCGGGAGCGAA
>Ga0137378_10005910_pt1 | contig 10608 bp, 5 predicted proteins | sample SagtaG_21_FD_104813 | JGI IMG/M metagenome (GOLD analysis project Ga0137378, IMG submission 104813) | Vadose zone soil microbial communities from Sagehorn Ranch, Mendocino, California, USA - Sage2_L_60_16 metaG | ecosystem: Environmental > Terrestrial > Soil > Vadose zone | place: USA...
AGGCGCGCAGGTTTCGGATGCCCCAACGGTCGAGGGTTTCAAGCAGGCAGGCGGCGGATTTCTTCTCGCTTTCTTCTGTCGGGTTCGCAAACAGTACTGCCGTCGATAAGGGGCCCAATCGCGCTGCTTCTTTGCCGGGGGGGATTACGGTGACGCCTACGCGGGCAAGAGTGCCCGCGCCACACAATCCTCGAGCGGCAAGCACGGCTGCATCGGGATTGGAGGCTACGGCAATGTTGGCTTCGAGTCCGAGGGTGGCCGCGCGGATATGGATGGCGCGGGAAATTTCCGGCAGCGATCCGAGAAGAGATTCCATGCCCGCGAGATCGAGCAGGGCGGTGTCGCAGGCTGCGTCTTCCACGCAGGGGGAGAACGACTGGGCGCAATCGAGCAAGGCGGCGTGCGCGGCGGATTCGTGCAGCGGAGATCGCGGGCGCATGGCGAGTTCCGGGCACAGTTCGGATTGAGACTTGGTCATGCCCGGCGCGATCCCCATGCGGGCAGCTTTTTCATTGGCGGCAATGATTTTTTCCAACGGAGGTTTGCCTTCGAGAATGGCGACGGCGTGTGTCTTCAGTTCAGGCTCGGCGCGCAAAGCCGCCGCCACGGGAAAATTCGGAACGTAGATGCAGGCGAACGGCATGGAACCATTTAGTAATTGAGTGATTTGGTAATTGAATAATTTGGTTTCATCTTGTTCATCCGGACATGCTCATCCAGACATGTTCATCCGGCCCAGGCGGTTTTGGTTGCGAATGCCACAGAGCGCGCGGGTTTGCGGTCCAGACGCGAGCGGATTAGTTCCGCGGTGACATCAAGGCCGGTCAGCAAGTGCACGTGCGCGGGATGTGGAAGATCAAGTTCGGGTTGGGCAGATATTTTCTTTCGCCCCTCCGAGGCTTGTTGGTCTTCGCCGTCGAACCCACGGCTTGCGCCGTGGGCTGCATTCTCACGCCGCTTCGCGGCTGGTTCATCCGCTGACAACATCGGATCGCCTGCTCCTAATTTCAGCAGCAGGCTTGAGCAGCTTCCGGCGATGGGGTGTTGCTCGATCGTCAGCAGGATCGTGGGCGTGTGTTCGATGGCGCGGCGGAAGCGGAACCATGTGGTCAGCGGGATACGGCGGGCGGCGTGAGACGGCAGGTCGGCGAGATCGAGGACGATCAGGCCGAAGCCTCCGCTCTCGAGCAGCAGATCGGTGGCTCGCAGGACTTGTTCCAGGCGGTCGTCGGATTGGCGCGAACTATTTTCATTCAATCCATTTTTCTTCAACCCAGTGCGGTCGAAGTCGAAACCGGCTTGGGAGGAAATCCCCACCCGTTCGACAGGCTCAGGGCAGGCTTCTCGCGCAACAGACGCGCGAGAAATGGGGCACCCTGGTTTGGTGCGGGATTTTTGGGGAGCATCTTCGCCGCAGCGCACCCACAGCAGATGGTCGAGTTCTACGCCGGCGGCTGCGGCGGAATGGGGGTCGAGCGCGTCGCTGGCGTCGACTAGAGCGCAGAATTCTCCGCGGCGGGTGGCGGCGGCTAGCGCGGCTAAGAGTAAGGTGGTACGTCCCGAGGAGGCGGGGCCGCAGATTTCAGTCAGGCATCCGCGGGGCAGGCCACCGGTCAGGGTGTCGATTGCAGGGGCGCCGCTCGAAACCATCTCGGGCGCGGGGCGGATATGGAGCTGCGAGGCTGGGGTGACGCGGGCCGGGGAATTTTTTGATTTTTGATTGTTGATGGCTGATTGCAGGCAGGCGAGGTGCGACTCCGGCATTCCCTGCAGGTTTATGTGGGGATAGCCGCCCTCGGCTGTCCGGTCGAGCGCAGCTCGACTGGTATTGCCGAGTGAGCTAACCTCGGCTTCGTCATCAAAGACAAAAGGGCGGCCCAGGGCCGCCGGAGTGGAAACCACTGCGGAAGACATAAGATTCCTCGGAAGATTTCAGGGAACGCCGGGGCTGGAGTTCGACTGGAGCCGCGGAGGCGTTTTCGCTTTTTATTCGCCTTTATGAATTCTGCGCGAGCCGGGACAGTTTGTCAAGAGGATGGTTTTGCGCTCGGTTGTGAGTGAAATCGGGATTTTTCGCCACTTATGCTCGGCAGCTCCCCAAGGGTTGCCCTCCCCCTGCAAGTGTGGTTGCAAAGAAACGGTTGCCTGCCGTTCCCTACAATGGGACGTTCAAGCCAATGGCTCGTCGGATCACATTCGCATTATTGTGCGGCGCGGGGTTTACGGCACTCTTATCTCTGATGCTGCGCTTGTCCTATGTGAATTTGTTGGCCTCGCTGTTGCTTGCTCCGGGCGGTATGATCCAAGCGCTTCTGAGAGGCAGCGACTCTCCGCTAGCGATCCTAGCGGCAAATTGCGCAGTCTATTCGGTGCTGATCTTCGTGATCGCCACAACTATTGCCGGGATTCAGAAGAGAGCAGAATCGCGTCGAGTCAACATTTGGCTTGCCTTCCCGGTTGGAGTACTTGTTATTTTGGCCTGTGTCCCGACACTGGACCCATTGTGGCCAACCGGAATGAGTCAGTTGGCAACGCAGGAAGCGCAGCTCCACGAAATCCTGCCTGTTGGTATCGATCTGGAACAAGCACGCGGAGTACTACGCTCCCAAGGAATACAGTTTTGGGAACACGTCGAGAAATACGACAACGTCATCTTCACCCGTCCAGAGGGGAGCATTAGTGCAGCCTCGGGTGACACAGTCATCTCCGCCCAAATTTGGACGAAAGCAGGTCAGTTTCCGTGCAGTTACCGGATTGATGTCGTTCTACTGTTCGGCAAAGAACAAGGGCTCACAAAGCGTTCCATACATCGCATGCGGATCTGCCCGTGAACGGCGACTTCTCTCGGCGATTAATTGTCGAAAACGGACCATTTCACTCATCACCCGCCGCTCTTGCTCTCCGTTCCTGCTTGCTCACCTCCCCTCTCTCCATCCGTCCAATCCCAACAGCATCGCGATAGTGTTGTGCTCAATCTCAGTTTCCAAATCCAGATTCTGAACCGTCGACTGCCGATTCCGGCGGAAAAAAGGAGCTTCCTATGCCCAGAGTTCGTTTGCTTGCTTTGTTGTCCAGTGTTTTGTTTCTAGCAAACTTTAGCCAGGCTCAAACCGCTACGGGCGAAACCCTGATGCTCGATCTGCCGCGGCAGAGCCAGCATGCGGTGGTGACGCAGCGCATTGGCATCACCGACATTACCGTTAACTATCACCGGCCGTTGGCCAATGGACGCCAGATCTGGGGCAAGCTTGCGCCTTACGGGCAGGTGTGGCGCGCGGGCGCGAACGAGAATACGACCATCACGTTTAGCGATCCGGTCACCGTTGAAGGTCAGGCGCTCGACAAGGGGACGTATGGGCTGCACATGATCCCCGGCGAGAATCAGTGGACTGTGATCTTCTCCAAGAATTCGAAGGACTGGGGAAGCTTTACCTACAAGCAGGAGGATGACGCGTTGCGCGTCAACGTGAAGCCGCAAACGGCTGAGGGCCACGATGCGCTGGCTTATGATTTCGATGACCTGAAGGCGGATTCCGCGGTCGTGACCATGCGGTGGGACAAGGTTGCAGTGCCGTTCAAAGTCGAGGTCAAGGTGAACGATCTGGTCACCGCCAGCATTCACCGGCAACTGCATGGGCTCAATCAGTATTACTGGGAGGGTTGGGACGATGCGGCCGGCTACTTCCTGGCCAACAAGATCAATCTCGACGAGGCGCTGAAGGATGAAGAGCAGTCGATTCAGGCCGAGGAGCGCTACGACAATGTGATAAACAAGTCGAAGATTCTGGATGCCATGGGGCGCAAACAGGATGCCGAGGTCGCGCGCAACAAGGCGCTAGGCATGGCGAATGCGCTGCAACTCTACGTATACGCGCGAGGGTTGCAGGGAGAAAAGAAACAGGATGAAGCGATCGTGGTCTTTCGTTCGAATGCCAAGAAGTTTCCCGACTTCTGGACTTCGCATCTGGGGATGGCGCGGGTGTACAGCGCGCAGGGAGACTTTGATAATGCAGTGAAGGAAATAAAGCTGTCGATGGTTGGGGCTCCGGACGCCAACAAGACGGCGTTGGAAGGTTATGCCAAGCGGTTGCAGGCTAAGGAGGATATTAACCGGTAGGAGTTGTCATGCTGAGCGGAGCGGTGAGGATCGCGAGGCGATCCTCACTGCGGAGTCGAAGGTACCTATCGTGCCTTGACTTCGGAATCCGCAGAGTTATCCTAAGAAGTGTTTCGCGGACTGCGTCAGCATCAATCGGGGCCCCGGCTGATAACCGGGGCTTTCGTGTTTTCTGGGGCGCAGCCCATGTGGTGCGGACGTCCCGCCTGCCAGGATATTGCCCTGATGTGAATTCCCGAATCGACACAGCAACCCAAAATTATTCGCCCTCGTCCATCATTCGATCCAGCAGCCCGAGTAGAATTCCTTCTGCAGACAGCGTTTAGAGGGTGATGCCAGTGGGTACTGGACGCCGTTTGCGAAACGGTCGAGTGGCTCATCAGCCATTAGGGTTCGACTCCCTCACCCTCTGTCGTCACTCGACATAATCAATTCCGCTTGACTTAGTCGCTGCCAGAGTTATCCTAGAAGTGTTTCGCAAACGGCGTCTCCAGTATCAAGACAAAGCCCCGGCTGATGGCCGGGGCTTTCGCTTCTTTGGGGAAAGGCCGTGTGGGACGAGGCATCCGCCCCATACGATCTACTCTCACCAGACCCTGCAGGCGTTGGCTCTGACCATCTTTTGTCCGGCTTTGCAACCGAAGGCTTGCTGGAATTCGGACATGTTCGAGAGTACGTTGTCGATGCGGAAGACTGGGAGAGAATGCGGGTCGGTGGTCACGATGAGGCTGGCGATTTGGGGACGCACGTTCGCGCACCACGAGTACGCATTCGACAGAAAGAAGCGCTGGCGGTAGGTCCAGCCGTCGGGGCCTTTGTCATCGAGCGACTTGCCTTGCTGTTTGAGCGATGCTTCGAGGGCGTTCAGAGCGAGATGGATGCCGCCATTGTCGGCGGTGTCTTCTCCTTGAGTTAACAGTCCGTTCTGTTTGACTCCGGGGCCGGCTTCGGGCACGTCCTGGGTGTATTCGTCAGAGATGCACTTGCCGCGTTCGTCGTATTGTTTGGCGTCTTCGGCGGTCCACCAGTCGCGGAGATTTCCGTGCGCGTCGAATTTGCGTCCCTGATCGTCGAAGCCGTGAGTCAGTTCGTGTCCGATGACCATGCCGATGGCGCCGTAGCTTACGGAGTCATCCATGGTCGCCTCGAAGAACGGCGGTTGCAGAATCCCGGCGGGAAAATTGATGGTGTTCAGCTGGGGATCGTAGTAAGCGTTGATGGTGGGCGGAGTCATGGTCCACTCGCCGCGATCGACGGGCTTGCCGATCTTCGCCACCCAGCGCTCGAACTCGAACGAAGTCGCCTGGGCGACATTGTGCAGATAGCTGTCTCGCGTGACCATCACGCTGGAATAATTGCGCCAGTGCGAGGGATAGCCGATCTTGTCCTCGATTGCCTTCAGCTTGGTCATCGCCTGCTCTTTGGTGGCCGGTGACATCCAGGTGACGCTCTGAATATCGGCGCCGAGAGCCGTTTCGATGGAGTGCACCATCTGAATGGTGCGAGCCTTGCTGTCGGGCGGAAAGGCGCGGTCGACGTAGGCCTGGCCTAACGCTTCGCCGAGATCCCGGTCGGCGGCGCGGACACAACGACGCCAGCGCGGACGTTGTTGTTCGGCGCCGGCCAGGGTGCGGGCGAAGAAATCGAAATTCTCATCCACGACGGCCTTGTTTAAGTAGGGGGCGGCGCTGTGAATCACCTGCCAGCGCATGTAGGCCTGCCAGTGTTCCAGTGGATGGTGGGTGAGAAGCTTTTCTTCGGCGCGGAAAAAATCGGGCGAAGTGACGATGTAATGGTAGCTGGCCGGAGCCTTCACCGCTTTCAGATAGGCGTCCCAGTCAATGGAGGGCGTGAGTTTACGGACCTGTGCCAGAGTCATCTTGTTGTTGATGTTCTTGGGGTCTCGGCGCTTGACGTTGTCCATCTGCGCCTGGGCCATGGCGGTTTCGACTTCGATCACGGTGCCGGCGTCGGCTGCGGCCTGAGCCTCTGATTCTCCGGCGAGAACGAGCATCTTCTGGATGTGGGCGCGGTACTTGCCGAGGATTTCCTTCGACTTGTCGTCCGTCTTCAGATAGTAGTCGCGATTGGGAAGGCTCAAGCCGCCCTGGTCCATCTGCGCAACGACTTTGGAGGCGTCGTCGTAATCCTGCTGGCCGGTGAAACCGAAGAATGGCGAGTCCGTCTGGTTGTCGCCGTATTGCCACGTTCCGGGGAACAGGTGATGCAGGTGGGCGATCTCTAGCGTGATTTCTTTTTTGGACTTCAAAGCGCTGATGCGATCGAGCTCCGGTTGCAGTGGCTTCAGGCCGGCGGCTTCGATCCCGCTTTCGTCCATGCAAGCGGCCCAGTAGTCGCCAATCTTATGCTGGACAGGGCCGCGCTTGGGATCGTTGGCGCTAGCGCCGACCATGGTTTCGCGCAGCAGATTTTCGTTCCACAGCTCAAGGCCGCTACCTGTGCTCCAGTAAACCTGGTCCGCGGGGATGGGATTGGCGGTCAGCCATTTGTTGCACGCGTACTTATAGAAGTCGTTGCAGGGGTCGAGCGCCTTGTCGACCAGGTCTGGGTCGAAATGCTGGAGTTGAGGCGTTTTGTTTTGATCGGCGGGCGCGCTTTGCGCGAACAAGCCCGCGGACATCGTTATGGTTAGACTCAGCGTGAGGGCAGCGGCGAAACGGGCGACGGACATGGAGCCTCTTTTTACGATGCTGTTGGATTTGGACGGACTGGGCCGGTAGAAGGTACGCATATGGGGAAGAGCAAGTTCCGCACGAGGCCGAAGCCACACACTTCGGCAACCGAATAACATACTACAGACGGACAACGCGGTTGTCGGTTAGCGCGGGGATTACGGGAATCTGTGACATGATAGGAACATGAAGAAACAAGCGTCCGATCAACAATTTCATGACCGCCGGTATCAGGAGCGGAAACGGGCCGAAGCTGCGAAGCAGCCCGTCAAGAAGAAAACTGCGAACAGCGAGGTCAGTCAATCCGTTCCCGCCAAGGAAGAGGCAAAGGAATAATGATCGCAGGATTGCAGATTTCAGATTGTAGATTTCGGATTCAGACTTGGGAAATTATCAAGTGCTGACGCGCCGTGCAAGTAGGTTTTCAATCTGCAATCCGAAATCAGAAGTCTGAAATTGCCTTCTTGCCGCGTCGTCTTCCTAGCCCGTGTTGTGCAGGCCAGCAGCGATTCCGTTGATGGTTGCTCCCAGCGGATACTCCAGGTCCGAGCTCTGCTGTCCCTGCTGTTTGCGCCGCAACAGTTCCACCTGAATCAAACTCATGGGATCGACGTAGGGGTTGCGCAGGCGGATGGAGCGAGCCAGTACGCGATTGCGCGCCAATAATTCCCGCTGGCCGGTCACGCGGAGAATCATGCGGCGGGAGCGCAGAAATTCTTCTTCCAGCATGGAGAAGACGCGTTTGCGGAGTGCCGCGTTTTTGACCAGGCCGGAATAATTGCGCGCGATACCGAGATCTGCTTTGGCCATCCCCAATTCCACGTTGCGAAGAAGTTCTGAGAACACTGGAAATCCGCGCGCGATCTGGCGCAGAGGCTGCTCGTGCCCGGGGCCGTTTGCCGCGAACTGCTGGAGGGCATGACCCACGCCAAACCAGGCGGGCACGGCGTGGCGGCTCTGCATCCAGCCGAAAACCCAGGGGATGGCGCGCAAATCCTCAAGACTGCGGCCTTTGCTCCGGCGAGATGGACGCGATCCGATGCGGGCCGTATCCAACTCGTTCACCGGAGTCGCCTGCTCGAAGTATTCCAACACTTCTGGATTGTCGGCGATTTCCTTGCGGTAAATGCGATATGCCTCCTGAGACATTTCCTCGACAGCTTCTTCCCATCGAAGTTGTTGCGGCGACTGCTTCTCGCGATGCAGCATCAGCGTTTCCAGACTGGCTGCGATCATCAGTTCCAGATTCCACTCGGCGAGCACGGGGTCGGCATATTTCCAGTTGAGAACCTCGCCTTGCTCCGTGATGCGAATTTGGCCGGAGAAACATCCCGGCGGCTGCGCAAGGATGGCGGCGTGCGTGGGCCCCCCGCCGCGGCCCACTGTTCCGCCGCGGCCATGGAAAAGGCGAAGCTTCACTCCGTGTTCCAGTGCTGCCCGATGCAACTCGCGATGTGCCTTGAACAGTTCCCATGTGCTGGTGAGCATGCCCCCGTCTTTGTTGGAGTCGGAGTAGCCGAGCATGACTTCCTGCCAGCGTCCCCAGGAATCGAGTAGAGGCTGATACTCGGGATCGCTCCACAGGCGGCGCATGACGGCGCCCGCGGCACGCAGCGAGTCGATGGATTCGAACAAGGGCACCGGCATCAAGCCCGGATCTTCATCTGATCCTGCAACTTGGACTCCACCCACTTTCGCGAGGCGAACCACCGCCATTACGTCGTCCTCTGACTTGGCGCCGCTGATGATGTAGTGGCGAATGGATTGCGCGGGATAGGTACGTTTCAGTTTGGCGATGGTGCAAAAAGTCTCGAGCAGCTCGCGGCTCTCGGCGGAGTTCGTGCTGCGGTCGGGATTGGGCCCTAGTTCGTCGATGACGCGCGCGTGTACCTGGGCATGCTGGCGGATGTCGAGCGTGTGCAGATGGAAGCCAAACGTCCGCAGCTTCCGCAGCAGCGAATCGACCCAGGTTGTGGCCAGCCGTTCTCCGCGGTTGGATTGCAGACTGTTCCGCACGAGCAGGAGATCGTCCTCAAACTCTGCGGCGTTGCGGTAGGAGGCGGGGGCGTTCACGGCATCGCGGCTGCGCTGAAGTCTGTGGAACATATAGGAGAGAAACCGGCGATAACTCTCTGTTGTGTTGTGCGGCCCCCACGCCAGGTGCACGCCCGCGATCGTGCGTTCGTAGTGGTGCAAGCGCGCCAGCAGTTCTTCCGAGACCCCGGTTTGCCGGTGCGAGGAACTGAGGCGGTCGCTGAGGGACTCAACGTCGCTGAGATACTCGCGGACGATCAAGGCGCGCGCCATCTGTAGCGCGTCGCGAATGCAATCCGGCTTGACCAGCGGGTTGCCGTCACGGTCTCCGCCAATCCAGGAGCCGAAGTGCACGAGGTTCGGCAAGGCGTTTTCGTCGAGATCGAGACCGTAGACTTCGCGGAAAGATTCCGCGACCTCGGCATAGACCTTCGGAAGCGCGTCGAACAGCGAAAGGCGGAAGTAGCGCAGGCCGATGCGGATTTCGTCGTCCACCGTCGGCTTCGCCATACGCACTTCGTCGGTCTGCCAGAGCGAGGTCACTTCCGCGCGGATATTGTTTTCGCAATGCTCCGCCTCTGCGGCTGTGAGCGGAAGGCGGTCGAGGCGTTCGAGTTGCTGCGCGATGCGGCGGCGCTTCAGCAGAACGGTCTGCCGAGCCACCTCGGTGGGATGCGCGGTGAAGACGGGAGTGATCGCGATCTGACCGAGGGCGGCGACGGCGTCTTCCGCCGAAATTCCAGCCTCTTTCAGACGCAGGAGGGTTCCGCGAAACGAGCCGGGGAGCGGAGCGTGGTCGCGGTCCAATTTGCCGGCGCGGCGGCGGCGCCTGCGATGGTTGGTCTCGGCGAGGTTGGTGAGCTCGAAATAGGCTGCGAAAGCCTTGGTGACCTGGTAGGCGCGGGGCAAGTCCATGCGCGAAACAATTTCCTGAGCCTTGACCATGAGTTCGGGCGAAGAGGAAGAGGCTTGCTCCGGACTGCGGCGAACGGTTTCGCGATGCTCGATCAGAAGCCGTCGCAATTCTTCGACGGAGTCGAACACTTCTTGACCCGACTGCTCCACCAATATTTGTCCAAGGATCGCGCCCAGCGATCGAACGTCGCGGCGCAGCGGGTTATCTTTCGCGGGCTCGTCGGAATGCGCAATCACTTCGGCCAGGCGGGCATGCTGGTCGTCGGCTTTCCACAGCGGCTTGGTCTTGTTCGGGGCCATGTAAGGATGTAGGGAGAATAAACGACGCGGCGTGAGCGCGGGATGAAAAGAGTGGATGTTTTGGGATCCCTAACGCTTTCGCGGTGGCATGGACGCGGAAGGAAGTTCCTTTGGACTTGAGGGAAAACTCCCTGAATCGGGGAGGTTGAATGCAGAATGTAGGGGTCCTTCGACTGCGCTTTCGTCCGCATTCGCGGACGAAAACTTCGCTCAGGATGACGAACGGGAGGGGTTACCGGTGCGTCTGCTCTTATTTCGGTACTTCGAACCTGTAGCCGATGCCGCGGAGGGTTTTCAGGTATTGGGGATGGCGGGGGTCCTGTTCAATCTTTTCGCGGAGGCGGCGGATGTATACGTCGATGGAGCGCGGGGTCACGAACGGAGTTTCTTTCCACACCGCGTCGAGCAGTTGGTCGCGGGTCAGGACGCGGCCGCGATGGGTGGCCAGGTATTCCAGCAGGCGGAATTCGCGCACCGTGGTGAGGACATTGCGGCCTTGCACCTGCACGGTCATGGAAGAGACGTCAATTTCGAGTTCACCCAGTCGCA
>Ga0137378_10005914_pt1 | contig 10605 bp, 9 predicted proteins | sample SagtaG_21_FD_104813 | JGI IMG/M metagenome (GOLD analysis project Ga0137378, IMG submission 104813) | Vadose zone soil microbial communities from Sagehorn Ranch, Mendocino, California, USA - Sage2_L_60_16 metaG | ecosystem: Environmental > Terrestrial > Soil > Vadose zone | place: USA...
GCCCTCCGCGCCGAACGCGACTGCGTTTGCCGCCTGCTCGGGCGTATCCGCATTTGTGCGCACACCAAGCGCGCGGAATTCATCCGTCCACTTCATCAGTTTCGCGTACTCCTGATAAGTGACGCTTTTTTTCGGATCGAGGGAGCGATCGACCAGCACTTGAACAATTTCCGATGGCGCAGTTGCGACTTCGCCGGCAAAAACTTCTCCAGCAGTTCCGTCGATAGAAATATAATCGCCTCGCCTCAACGTCGTGCCGTTCGCGCTGAGTGTGCGCTTTTGGTAATCGATTTGAATTCCGGTCGCGCCGCATACGCACACTTTTCCCATTTGCCGCGCAACCAGGGCTGCATGCGAAGAAACGCCGCCGCGCGACGTCAGGATGCCTTCGGCAGCGATCATGCCGCGCAAGTCTTCCGGCGAAGTTTCAATGCGCGCGAGCACCACTTTCTCCCCTTTCTCCGAGCGCACCACGGCTTCCTCCGCGCTAAAAACAACGCGGCCACAGGCCGCGCCAGGGCCGGCGGCCAGTCCGCTGCCGATTTTTTTCGCCTCTTTGACCGACTGCCGATCGAAGATCGGCGCTAAAAGATGAGCAAGTGAATCGGCCGGGATGCGGCGCACCGCGTCTTTTTTTGTGATCAATTTTTCGCCGACCATATCGACCGCAATACGGACGGCGGCGTGGCCGGTGCGCTTGCCGTTGCGCGTCTGCAGAATGTAGAGGCGGTTTTCCTCGACTGTGAACTCGAGATCCTGCATGTCCTTGAAGTGATGTTCGAGGATCGCGCGGACCTTCATCAGCTCTTTGTGGGCTGTCGGCATTTCTTTTGCCAAATCAGCGATAGGATGGGGCGTGCGTACTCCAGCAACGACGTCTTCTCCCTGGGCGTTGATCAAATATTCGCCATAAAAAACTTTTTCGCCGGTCGCTGGGTCGCGTGTAAATGCAACCCCGGTTGCGCTCGTTCCTCCCATATTTCCAAACACCATTGTCTGGACATTCACGGCTGTTCCCCAGTCGTGCGGGATGCCATATTTCCGGCGGTAAACGATCGCGCGATCATTCATCCACGACCCGAAAACCGCTCCGATTGCGCCCCAGAGCTGCGCTTGCGGATCTTGCGGGAAAAATTTCCCGGTACGCTCTTTGATCAGTGCCTTGAACCGTTGCACCAGCTCCTTTAAGTCAGCGACCGTCAATCTGACATCCGGGAAGTCGTGCTTACCGTAGCGTTCATCTTTTAGATGCTCGATCACCGCCTCAAACGGCTCATGATCCTCGCCTGGCCGTTTCTGGACGCCCATGACGACGTCGCCGTACATTTGCAGGAAACGGCGGTACGAATCGAAAGCGAAACGCGCGTTGTTCGTTTTTTTCGCGACAATCTCGACAACTTCATCATTCATCCCGAGGTTCAGGATGGTGTCCATCATTCCGGGCATGGAATCGCGCGCGCCGGACCGCACAGAAACAAGCAAAGGCCGCTCTTTGTCGCCTAATTTTTTTCCGATGGATTTCTCGACTTTCGCCAGCGCCGCCGCAACCTGCGCCTTCAATTCTGGCGGGTAGTTGCGGTTATGCTCGTAAAAGTAACTGCATACTTCGGTCGTGATTGTGAACCCCGGCGGCACAGGCAGACCTATGCGCGTCATCTCGTGGAGGTTTGCGCCTTTGCCACCCAGCAGCGGTTTCATGGCGCCTGATCCGTCTGCGTGACCGTCGCCGAAGTAATAAACGTAGCGCGATGTGTTCGTTTTTTTCCCCGGAGCTCTCGCTCGCGTCGGTAAAGTCGGTCTTGTCCTTGTGCGCCGAGATCGTTTTTGGGTAACGGATTTCCTTTTCATGGCCATATTCAGAAGTGCGGAAAATCCACAGCGAACGAACTGGCCAAAGTAGTTTCGGGTGTCGCAGTGTCAACGATGCTGAGCAAAAGTCTTGCCCTGAGCGCAGTCGAACGGGTCGAATAATAATCATCTGCAGGTCAGAGACCATTGCAGCTCGCGAAGGCTTTCGGAGCTGCCTCCACAGAAAACCGAAATGAGCGGTTCAGCGGTTAAGCTGGCGCGCCTTCGTTGTTCGTCAGAACTTCAGCGATCGTCGCCGTAAAGTCATCGACGCCGGTACTGGGCACGATGATGCTGTTGCGCCGGCCATGCGCTTCCTCCGTGATGCGCAGGAATCGTCCACGGTCGTTCTCCCGGAGCTCCACGTAGAAATGCTTGCGCTCGATCTGCAGTTCTCTCGCCTCGATGATGTTATCCATTTTTGCCTGGAGCCGCCGACTTTACAGCACCCCATTTGGGGAAGGGAAGAAAAAAATCCGCGGGTTTATGTAATTTCTTCGCGCCGGTGCAGCCGGGCCCGAATGCCGGGCTTTATTCCCATCGGCGGCCATAACGGTACCATGGGTTGCGAGGATAGCCGCTCAATCTACAATCTCGTGCGCGTGTTCGATTGAACGCGCTCGAGCATGCCGCAGCCAATCGATTCGAGCTCCTATCAATCGCCGGAGAGTCAACGTCCTGCGGTTACTCAGCCGCTTGAAGGCGAGCCGCGAGCGCATGATCCGTACGCAGCCTTCCGTTTTGCGGACTTCAGCCTGTTCACAGCTGGTAACTTACTCTCGATCACGGGCCGTCTAATGCTCGCTGTCGCGGTTGAATGGGAGCTCTATGCACGCACCCATTCCGCGACCGCGCTTGGGCTCGTTGGCTTGGTCATTGCCGTGCCGGTAGTTACCTTGTCGTTGCCTGCCGGTCATCTGGCGGATCGATTCAGTCGAAAACGTATTATTCTGGTCTCGCAGATCTTCAGCGCGCTCGCGTCCGTAGCGCTCGCTCTCGCTTCCTGGAAGCATCTCTCCATTCCTCCGATCGCACCGTTGCGTGGCGGCAATTGTGCGCTGGCGGCGATCGCCGCCGTTTTCGAGCGTCATCATCCAACGTTCCATTTTGATGATGCTTCGATCCCGCTGATTTATCTGCTTCTTTTCGTCGGAGCAGTGGCGCGCACATTCAGTTGGGCGGCGCGCAGCTCATTTTTTCCAACGCTGGTCTCCCGCGACGCGTTCTCGAACGCGGTGACTTGGAACAACAGTGTATTTCAAGTGGGCTCAGTTGTTGGCCCGGCCGTCAGCGGATTGCTGGTGGCGTATGTCGGGTTCCCGCTTGTGTATATGCTGGATGCGCTTTGCGCGTTTGCCTGTTTCCTTCTGATCTTTCCGATCCGCCGCAGCTCGCAGAGGCGAGGCCAGAATGAGGCAAGCACGTGGAAAAGTCTCATTGCTGGGCTCCGATTTGTATTCAGTAAAAAAGTGATCCTGGCAACGATTACACTGGACCTCTTCGCAGTATTACTGGGAGGTGCGACAGCACTTATGCCGATCTTCGCCGATCAAATCCTGCACTGTGGACCGGTCGGGCTTGGTTGGATGCGGGCAGCACCGGCCATTGGCGCTTTCATGATGGCGCTCGTAGTAGCGCATCTGCCGCCTATGAAGCAGGCGGGCAAGGCTTTGCTCTGGTGCGTCACCGCTTTTGGCGTCGCGACCATCATCTTTGGTTTATCCAAGACGTTCTGGTTCTCGCTCGGCGTATTATTTCTGATCGGGGCATTCGACAGCGTCAGCGTGATTATCCGTGGGTCCATCGTGCAATTGATGACGCCAGACGAAATGCGTGGACGGGTGTCAGCCGTGAACAATATTTTTATCGGCACATCGAATGAATTCGGTGCGCTCGAGTCAGGTTTGACTGCGGCGCTGTTTGGTCCGGTGATTTCCGTGGTTGCGGGAGGCATTGGAACAATCCTGGTGGTGCTCGGCGTTGCATGGCGCTGGCCGCAAACGCGTAAGATAGGCGCGCTGGACAGGACTCTGCGCTAGCTTGGGGCGATCGACCTCAATCGCCGCTCAATTCTCCGGTCTGCCGCGGCGCGCCCGGCGGTCGCGTCCCTACCAGTCACTTAAAACGCGCCGTGCAATGAGATCATTCCATATGGGGCGCCGCCATCGTGGTGGTAGCGAATGTCCGCACGATAGAAATCGAAATCTCTATATGGTTGGTACCCGACCTCGCCTGTGGCCGTTATAACGGGCGAAATCTTCCAATCCAATCCCGCCCCGGTTCGCACCTCGCTATAGCTTAGGATCGCGTGATCGAGCCGCGGAATCCCATGTGCGTCTCCGAAATGGTCGTCCACGCGGAAATTGGTCTGCTTCACATTCGCCCCCGCGTAGAGCGTTACGTCTCGGTTCATTTCGAACTCTAGACGCGGGGTCGGCAGCACAGCGTCGAGCACCCACTGGCGTCCCATTCTCCAGCGAATGCCGGCGGCAGGAATAACCGGATACTTCCGTTCGACATCGACACCGACGCCCAGGATAATTTGCAAATCGGGGCTGTAGATATAGGTGCCGCCAATGACAAACGGCAGGTTAAAATCGTCGGATAAATCGTCAAGCCCCGTGTTATAGACGCCCGGCTGAGCTTCGACTCGAATCAGGATTGAATCCGACAGTTGTGTATCCAATCCAATAACCAGGTTGACTGATTGCAACGTATCTGGCAGCGGCGCGCTATCTGGAAAACCGAATGAGAATCGTTCCCAGGCTGCGCCAAGCCGCAAGACGCCAAGTTTGATCCGCGGAGTAAAAACAAGCTGCAGGATCGAGTCGTTTTCATCAAAGTCGCGAACGCCTTTGTGAGGTCCGCGTCGAACATCGCCATCGCCGACGTACGTTTCCTCTGCGATATATTCGCCCGAAAGCGGAAAGATCGATTTGAAGAAGCTGTTGCTTTCTTCGCCGAAAACATTCGCGGTTGCACCCAGAAACAACGACCCGGCGCACACCACCGGAACAAAAGATCGACACAAGAGATGTTTCACCGGTCAGCGACCTCCGCTCGTATCGCGCCGAAACAGTGTGACGGCTTTGGAGATATTTTTCATCATGACTGACTCCGATCCGAGCCGCTCGACGCCATGCAGAGAGCCCAGTGAGGCAGCCGAGATCATATCGCCGCGCCAGACGAGCGTGGAAGCTTTTCCTTCCACCGTAACAGGCCACATCTGGTACAATGTGAGCGCGACATAATAACCGCCGCTCGCGTAATAGAGAACATCCGCAGATTGATAGGCCCCGCCCGCCCCGCCACGGCTGTAGGATGCGCCCAACGTTACTACACCTTGATTATCCACGTCGAGAAGCTCCCAGTAGAGTTCCGGCTTGAGCGATCCAGCGCCGCGCCCAATCCCTGTGGCTCCAAGTAACCCCGAAAACTGGCGGCGGATTTTCTCCTGCTCGCGCAGCAAGCCATTTACTTCGTCGCTCGCCCGAATAGACGGACCGGCGTGATCGTACGGCGGTTGCCCTGACATTCCGCCAGATACAAAACTTTTTGTGCGCGCGGCCAGCACATCTGCCCAGAAAGCCGCAACCGATGCAGGTATTGCGCCGCCACCGCCTCCGCCAGGAAACTTCTTTGCCTCGTCCCGGCTGATCTGGAGATCGGAACTAAGCTTTTGAGTGGCTGCAACAAAAGAACGCACCGAGCCGTTGTCGGGCGCGTTTCTCAGTTTCTCGAAATTGGCGGCTGTCGGATTCGACGGTAGGTCAGAATGTAAAAAAAGCTTTAGCTCGCGATGTTTTGTCGGGTCCCACCGGCGCAAAGCCTCGACTTGGCGATCCGGGGCACCTGGTGTCACGTAGCAGCTTTGCACGGCAAGAAACCGCGGGTTACTCATCGGCGGCCCATGGGCCGTTTTCACTTCGCTCCTCGCGAGCTGCGCAAGATCGACCTTGTCAAAAATTGAAAATGCGGCGAGCTCGGAAACAGGGTCAGCGCGTGCGATTGTCGATCCTAAGTGCGGAAGTAGGAGTAAGACTAAGAGGCCGCAGGCCTTTGCAGGGAAATACCCTTGAAAGTTCAACATCTTAGGTTTCATGAGCAACATATGTGAGGCTTATTGCCAGATGGTTGCAAATTTTTCGGATCATCGCAATAGAGTTTCACCATGAACGAACCGGTCATCGTGCTCGACCACTTGAGCAAGAGCTTTGGTAACGTCCATGCCGTCCAGGATCTTTCCCTTCAAATCGAGGCGGGAATGATTTTTGGTTTTCTCGGCCCTAACGGTGCCGGCAAAACAACCACCATGCGAATGTTGTGCGGCCTGACTCATCCTACGGCTGGCCACGCCACGGTCGAAGGCGCGGATGTTTGGAAAGATCGACATCTTGTACGGACTAAGTTCGGTTATGTCCCGCAACGCTTCAGTCTTTATCGCGATCTCACCATCCTTGAAAATTTCCGCTTTTTCGGCGGTGCCTATGGTGTGCCTGGCACTGAATTAGAGCAACGAATTGAGCGCCTGCTTCGTGTGATTGATTTGCAGGAAAAACGTGACACGGCCGCGCAAAGTTTATCGGGAGGGATGCGGCAATTGCTGGCCATCGGATGCGCGCTGGTGCACAATCCCTCGCTGCTGTTTTTTGACGAGCCGACCGCGGGCCTCGACCCGGTGCACCGGCAGCAAATCTGGGACCTGCTTTACGATCTAAGCCACAAGGGAAAAACAATTTTTGTTACCACGCATTATATGGACGAAGTGGAGCGCTGCACGGAGGTCGGCTTTATCGAGGGAGGGCGGCTGCTGGCAAAAGCTTCACCGCGCGCTTTGAAGTCGACCTTTCGCACTCGATTGCTTGAGATCGATATCGAACCGTTGATGCCGGCTTTGGTGCGATTGCGGGATGTTCCCGAGCTGCTTGGTGTCTCATTGCGCAGCGGCAGCCTGCGCCTTTACGCAGCGGAACCCGAGAAATTGATGGCGAGATGGCGCGAAAATTGGCCATTCTCCGATCTTCGCTTGTTAGGCGAACGCTGGGTAGACCCCGACATGGAGGATGTTTTTACCGCATATTCACAAGGCTACGACGGTGTTTTGAAAAAATCGGTTTCATGAAATGGTTGTCATTCGAGGCGATTGCCAGCGTCGCTTACAAAGAATTCCTGCACATTTACCGCGACCGGCGGGTGCTGCTCTTGGTGCTGACTCTACCGCCACTGTTCACACTTCTTTTCGGCCATGCCTTTGAAACCGGCGAATTAACCGGCGTGAACAGTTTGTTGATTGACCGGGACAACACGCCGCGCGCGCAAGAGTTCATCGACATCATTTCGAAGAACAAAACGTTCCACTGGCGGCGCGGGTCGCCTGATACGAAAGACGAATCGGATTTGCTCGGGCACGGGGTACAAACTGTGCTCGTTATTCCGGCTGGCTGGAATGAAAGTTTGGAAAACGGCGATCCAAAACCGTTACTGCTCTATCTCGATGGCAGCGACATCAATACGGCGTCGGCAGTGGAAGGCAGTGTTCGAGAGAGTTTGGGAGATTTCCAGTTGAAACAACGCGATCGGATGATTGAGACGTTGCCGGAAGAGGTCTTTGAACTGGGCAAGCAGCTTCCCGTGCAAATACGCAAACGCTTTGTTTCCATGATGGAAATGTGGGCAGTGAACCGCAAATTATTGTACAACCCAAAATCCCGCGTTATCGATTACGTTGTCCCCGGCATCATCGGACTGATTTTGCAGTTGCTGACAGTCACGCTGATGGCCTGCACGATCGCGCGGGAGCGGGAGTCAGGCACGCTCTACCAGTTGATGGTGACTTCGCTGCGCCGTCGTGAAATCGTGATCGGGAAAATGTTGCCTTACCTTGTGGTTTCGATCTTCTTGGTTCTGGTGATCATGGTGCTGAGCGGCTGGCATTTTGGCGTTGCATTTTATCAGCTGCCGGCTCTTGCGGTGGTCTGCCTGCTTTTCCTGCTTTGCTCGCTCGGACTCGGATTGCTAATCTCGGCGTTTTCCCGCACACAAACGCAGGCCATACAATTTTCCGTTTTCTTCCTGCTACCGGTATTTGTTCTCTCAGGCGCGTTTGCGCCGCTCGAACAACTGCCCAAAGCGATTCGCTACATTTCCGAGCTTTTTCCGCTGACCCACTTTTGTCGCGCCTTTCGGCTGGTGAATATGTATCATGCCGGGCCGCAATTTTATCTTGCCGATCTCGTCGTCCTGCTGGCGGGAGCGTTAATCACATTTCTCGGCGCATCTTTTCTCCTAAAGCGGATTGAACAGTAAACTTCCTTAAGCGGCCAGTTTGGGCGGCGCGACCGATCTTGATTTGAGAGGATGACAAGATGAAATCAAGAAACGGTTTATCTCTCGCGATCGCAGCGATCGTCATGGCAGTCTCTTTGGACGCGATGAGCGCCGCCTCGAAGGAGTCCTCGAGCTCGACGCCGCAGCAAGTGTTCGACGGCATGCGCCACAGTTTCCAAGCGAATAAAGCGAAGGGAGTGCATGCGCGCTACCAATGGGAGCTCAGCGGACCGCAGGGTGGCGAATGGTGGATCGACGTAAACGACGGGACATACAAAATGGGAAACGGAAAGATCAGCAATCCAAATGTGACTTTCGTGGCGAAAGACAAGGATTGGGTCGCCGTTTCAAACGGGCAACTCGGCGGTACGTGGGCGTATCTTAGCGGCCGGCTAAAAATTCGTGGCGACCAAACGCTGGCGAGGAAGCTCGGCGAAATGTTCCCTTAGAATTTTGCCTCGGCGGAAATTCTGAGGTATGGAGCAGGCTCCGTCCGCTTGGCTTGATCGGCCCGGAAAAAATCGAAATCGCGCACCACGGTACAGCCCGCGCCCGCGATGATTGCAAGCGTCTTGAAGCCCGAGTACTTCACCTGGACCCCAACGCGATCCTCGCTGTATTGCACCACTGCGTTGTGTAATTGCAGCTTCTTCTCGGTCGTTATGACATCATCTGTCCGGTAGCTCTGGAAAAAGAGTTCTCCAAGCAGCCGGAATTGCCAGTTGTCATTCGGTTGGTACACCAGTGCCGGTTTCGGAAACACGCCTTCCAGACGCAATTGATCGTTGAAGAGCCAAATGATCCCGCCCCCTGGGGCCACAATTGGGTCCTGGTAAATTGCGAAGCCCAAGCCGACCACGGCAAAGATTTTGTCTTTCTTGAGCGGAAAGGTCACGAACACTTTGCTTGGTATATCAAACGCATCGCCGGTGACGCGGTTCTGAAAATACACACCTGGATCCAGCTCGATTCCGGCGCCGGCATGGTCTTTCACGATATATTCGTAAGCCAGATGGCCATAGATCGCTTGCAGGTGATTAGGCAGATGATTCTCAGAGTTCCCGAAATCAAACCGCTCGTATTCAACCCCGGCGCGAAAATACCATTTGCCGGTAATGAGAAAGCGGTGGTCGTAGCTGAAATCATCGTACAGCGAATCGCCGCTGCCTAGCTTCGATTCTTTGAAATCGCTGCGAAACGTGTATGTCGTCTCCCACGAGAAAAGCTCGTGCGAGTTTTCGTCCGCTGGCGGAGGGGAAGGTTGGGCCTCGAAAGTCGTCGGCCCGGCAAAGGCTGACGTGATCGCAGTAAGGAAGAAGAACACGAAGAATTCTCGAATGGTTTTCATGGTGGTTAGGGCGACCCGGACATCGACATATCGGATGAGCAATGTGAAACTCGTGTATCGGAACAGGAATATTTTAGCAAGGAGTATTTTCCAATACCTGCTCCTGGCGATTTTTCCCTTCGGTCGTTCAGAGCAGGTTGTTAATGACTTTTGACGCGAATATCGTGAGTTGACTAATGCGATTTCGGGGATAGAATGTTGGCGCTTTTGTGACAGACACACTGATTCTCCCCCAGAATTCCGTGGCCCTGGCCATGCTCAATCCCCTAGCGGGCCCCGATCACGAGGTCGCGACATGGTTCCACGCGCACCTGACTCGCGCGTTTGTCAGTGTGCTGCGCGCGTTCACCGAGTTCGGTTCAAGCGAGTGGATTGGTGTTGTTCTGTTTTCGCTTGTGTTGTTTTTTGTGTGGAAACGATTGTGGCCTTCGCTCGTTACGCTAATCGTCGCCGTGCCTGGTGGCATGTTGCTTAATGAGCTAGTGAAGGTTCTTGTTCATCGGCACCGGCCATTTGTTGACGGCCCATTTGTGGATTGGTCGGGTTACAGTTTTGCCAGCGGACACACGATTGGAGCAACGCTGCTGTACGGGCAGCTCGCTCTTTTCATTTTACCCATGATGAAGGGGCGCCGCTGGCGGACGCTGACAGTTTCAAGCGCGGCGTTGCTGGTCGTCCTGGTCGGATTCAGCCGCGTCGCTTTGGGTGCGCATTTCTTAACCGATGTTCTCGCCGCGATCTTTTTCGGGACAATCTGGCTGACATTTTGCTTGATTGCCGGCAAGCCGATGCGACGAAGTGTGGTCCTGACTCCTGACGCGCCCCTTATTAGCCAACCTGTTTTGGTTCGCGTCGAAGAGACTGGACCACCTGTGCAAAGTTTCCTGAGCTGATCGGACGCTGCTCAGCGTAGATCTGCTCGCTTTCGGGATAGGCGCATCGTCTCACGCGCGCTCGAATTGTCTCGGAGAACGAATGAAAGCGCCGGGCAAAATTCAGGTAACCGTATGGCTGCTTGGCCTTGCTGGAGCGGCTCTTTTTACGGTTCTGCTCATCCGGCAAGGCGTCGGCCAGGTCCTCGA
>Ga0137378_10005918_pt1 | contig 10602 bp, 5 predicted proteins | sample SagtaG_21_FD_104813 | JGI IMG/M metagenome (GOLD analysis project Ga0137378, IMG submission 104813) | Vadose zone soil microbial communities from Sagehorn Ranch, Mendocino, California, USA - Sage2_L_60_16 metaG | ecosystem: Environmental > Terrestrial > Soil > Vadose zone | place: USA...
GCTCATAATCCCTGCGCATCTCCGGCGAAATCCCGGTGATGTCATATCGCCAGCTTGCGAGAATCGCGCCGACTACGTGATCGTTGCATCGGGTTCGAGCCATTGTTATCACTCACTTCCACTACTTTGATTTGCTTTCCGGCCGTGTCAACGCGGTTCACGCGGCAACACGGTTACCCCACTTCGATGCGACCAGTGCTGCTTCGGTCGCCAAAATAAAGCTCCAAGGCCCTGAGCCTCGGAATTTCCCGTGTGCCAATCCCCTGGGTCCAGAGTGATGCTCGTGCCTTACCATTGTAACCTGTTTTGATTAAAACAAGATAGGGGCTAGTGGCTCGTGCTGGGTCGCAAGCAGTAACCGGTTCGCCAACAGGCTGGCCCGCCCATTCAACGCTCGCTCGGCCGAAACCCGCGCCAATTCCGGAAGGTTGTTGCTCTCCGAGAGGTGCCCCAGGATCACGTAGGTTGCATGGCCGTCGTAGCTCGTCTCCAGAAACTCCGCCGTGGCGTCATTCGAGAGATGCCCGACCCGCGACAGTACCCGCTGCTTCACCTGCCACGGGTACGGGCCGTCGCGCAGCATCTCCAAATCGTGGTTCGACTCCAGCAACAGCAGGTCCACGCCCTTCAGCTGCGCCTTCACATTGGGCGGCACGTAACCCAGGTCCGTGGCCACCGCCATCCGCACCCCTTCCGCATGGAACACGAAACCCACCGGGTCAACCGCATCGTGGGGAATGGTGAACGGACTCACCGCAATGTCGCCAATCTGAAACGGGCGCCCAGCCTGGAAGAATTCAACCGCCGGAAGCCACGTCGGATCCTTCTTCGGCGATTCAGGCTTCGGCGATTCGGGCTCCCCGTCTTCCCCGGCAACCGCCGCGCTCTTGTCCGCGCTCGCCGTCAGTTCAACCGCAGCCTCTTCCTCCTCGGCTTCGTCGCCTTCACACTCGTCCAAAGAAGCGGCTTCCGCGGGAACAACCACCTCGGCCTGGCGTTCAGCAGCCTGCTGCCGGCACTGCTCCAGCCATTGCTTGTAGGTCATCTGCCGCCGCGGTGTAAGCCACCGCATCCACGCCCGATGCGTCGCCTCTGTAAAGTACACCGGAATGCCCAGCTTGCGCGCCGTTACCCCCAGTCCATTGATGTGGTCCTGGTGTTCGTGAGTCACAATAATGGCGTCAAGCGTCGCAGGATCTTCGCCGGCCAGCTTCATGCGCCGGAACAGCTCGCGGCAGCTCAACCCGGCATCCACCAGGATGCGCGTGTGTCCGCCCGAGACAATCGTGCTGTTGCCCTTGGAACCCGACGCCAGCACCGTGAAGCGGACCATGTTTTAGAGAATACAGCCAACGCCTGTGCAGCGCGCGAATGCCCGTCCCACAGGAATGCAGCCAGCCAACACCCCCGGTCGCCAACTGCTTCTCTTTCCCAAAATGCACCTCAGCTCATCATCGGCCACGGCGGAATCTCGTCACGATCGCGGGTCTGTCAAATGGCATTTCATGAGATGCCCGCCATGCCATCCCGAACTCGAAGATCTGCCCAACTTGTGGCTTCCTTCGGTCATCGCATGGTATGTGAGCGCGGGAGAGCCCGCCGAGTAATGCGATCAAACTGCTCGTTATATGCACAGGTACCGAGCGCCAGGGGACGTGCGCGCAGCGAGAAACATCGGCAGCCGAATGTCCTGGCATCCGGCTGGCCGATGTTTCTCCATGTGAATACGCCTTATTAGAACGCGTAGCGGAGGCTGAACTGGAATTGCCGTTCAGAAGCGTAGGTCGAGCCTTTGTTGGTCACGTCTCCAAACGTGCCGCTGGTTGGGCTTACGTCCGGATTATCCCAGTTGGGGTGGTTGAGGTAGTTGAAGGCCTCCGCCTTGAAGACGAGTTGATGGTTCTCATGGCCCGGAATGATGCCGAAGCTCTTCTGGAGCGCGGCGTTGAAGCTCTGGAAACCGGGGCCGTGCACGATGTTGCGGGAGCCGCGAGGGGCAAAAGTGCCGACAGCGGCGGCCTGAAATACGTCCGATTCAAACCACTGAGCGCCGCCAGTAGAGCCGAACTTGTGCGGCAGGCTTGGTGTGCGTGTGTGCACGTAATATTGATTACCCGATCCAGGTCCGACGCCGGCCTGGTCGAGGTTCCGCGAGACAGCTCCCGAAGGCGGACGGCCGGACTGGGCCTGGATGGTTCCGGAGAACTGCCAGTCGCCAACGGTCTTGCGCATAAACCTGTTGGTGGAGTGAGTTGCGTATGGGATATTCCAGACGTAGTTCATCACAACCACGTTGCGAGTATCGAAATCGCTGGGTCCGTACATGATGCTGTTGTCAAATGCGTTGGTCAAGCTCGTGCCATTCGAGGACCCGTAGTCGAGGCTCTTGGACCAGGTGTAAGCGACTCCAAAGAGAAGGCCCCTGGTCAGCCGGCGTTTCACGTTGGCCTCCATGGCGTGGAAAAACGACCCACCGGCGTTCTGCGCTTCGATAATCGTCGAGTACCCTTTGTACGGGCGAAGTGCGTCTGCGTTGGAAACGGTGGGATTAGCCTGCCTGGTTCCAGGCTGAAGCTGGTTAACGTTTGCCAGTTGCTCCAAGTGGTAACCGCGGCGGCCGACGTAGCTGAGCGTGAAGGTTGCAATGTTTGGAAACTCGTGCTCACCCGTCAAGTTCCATCCCCAGGCTTCCGGGCTTGGGTAGATATAGGAATGGGAGAAGAAGGCGAGCGGCGTGGCGTTGACGCCGATGCCTCCGGGGTTGTCGACGCTGCCCAGGGTAACGGTGGACGCCGGCTGGAAAGGAGCGTTGCCGCCAACGTGTACGGTGTCGCTGATGCCAAGTCGTTGTATGTAGCGGCCACCTCCGGCACGTACAACGGTATTGGGACTGACCTGATATGCGAAGCCGAGACGCGGCTGGATGTCGCTGTAGACGGTGGGAGAGTAGCCGCTGTTATAGCCGCGGAAGAGACGCTGGTAGCCGCCGTTGAGAATTGCGTCGGGAACGTGCCCTTTGGCTGCGCTTGGGAAGCCACTGCCTGGAATGACAACTCCGTTCAGGGGATCTCCGCCAGTGATGAAGCCGGTTTTGGGATTGACGGTGGGAGCAAGCGCCGGGTCGTAGTTCTTCTCGCTGAAGAACGCCTGGTTACCTCAGAGCGCGTGGTACGGCATCCTGACGCTGTAGCGGATGCCATATTCGAGCACAAGCTTCGGATTTACGCGCCACTGGTCCTCGCCAAAACCCTCGAACATATTGCCACGGAACAGAGTGTAGGAACGCGTGCCAATCTCGCCATAGGTATCGAACAGGCCGAGGGCAGTGTTCGCGACGGCCGCTTTTGAGGTCGCGCCGCCAGGACGGGAATCGGTAAAGACAAACAAGCCGTTCTGATTGTTGGTGGTGCCGGGGCGTGTGTTGTCGACGCTGATCTGGTCGTAATTATTCTCTCCAGCGTACTCCCACAACCCACCGAACTTGAGAGTGTGATTACCCCAGACCTTGGTCAGGGTATCGCCGACGTCGTAGACGATGCCGCCCGAGCGCGAGGGGTAAGGACCACCGTCGAGCGTGCCGAAACTCGCAAGCTGAATCGTCGGAATCTTGTTGGGAACCACCTTGCTGGCGGATCCAAAAAGGTAGGGATAGTCGATGCCGTACTTGGTGCGGTCGAAGCGGCCGGACGTGGTATCGATGTTGATATTGACATGGTCCGCTGCGCCCGAGACATAGGCATCGTTGACCATGGTGGGATTAATAGTCCAGGTGTAGTGAAAGACAGCAACCTGGTTGGGCCGGTGGAAGATGCGCGGGTTGGTGTTGAAATTGCCAAAGTGGGGCTCGTAGTCGTCATAGTTGTAGTTGAGAAAACTGAACCGGAAGTGGTGAGCATCGCCGGGAACGAAATCGATGACGATGCTGTCCTTTCGCTGTCTCTCGGTATAAAGCGCAGAGTCAATCCAGTTGCTGGAAGGATTATTAGTGAGATTGGGTGCAGGGTACGCGTTGAGCAGACCAATGCCGTTGGCGCTGAGCTGACCGCTCGGAATGACGTTGTTGGGATAGGAAGCGCCCGTCGTGGGATTCACAATCTGTACAGGGGACTTGTAGAAGATGTTCGGGCCGAGCAATTCACTGAAGTCACCGGTGCGCATGAGAGTCGTGGGTACTTTTAAAGTGGGGGATGAAGTGTCATCGTGGTTGTACTTGACCCACTCCTGCCCAAGCAGAAAAAAGAGCTTCCTACGATCCCGATTGAAGCGCCCTGGAATGAAAATGGGGCCGTTCACGTTCCAGCCGAATTGGTTGTAACGGAAAGCTTGTCGCGCAAGCCCAGTGTGATTCCGTTGCCAGGTGTTGGCATTGAGCACGTTATTACGAAAGTATTCATAGGCGCTGCCGTGAAAGTTGGTTGATCCGCTCTTGGAGATCATGCGGATCTGGCCGCCCGATGTGCGGCCGTACTCTGCCGGATAGCTCGTAGTAAGCACTTGGACCTGCGAGGTGGAGTCCACATCGGCAACGCCAACGCTGGTTCCGTTGGAGCGCGTGCGCACCATCGGCACGCCGTCGAACGTCTGCAGGCTCTCCTGGCTGCGCGCACCGTTCACGTTGAAGGGGTTGTCAAGCCCAAAGCCAAGGGCCGCCATCGAATTGCTGCGAACAACGCCTGGTTCCATCTGTGCGAGATACAGCGGGTTGCGCCCATTAAGCTGGATGTTCTTGACCTGTTCTTGAGTCACGAGCTGGCCTACCGCGGCACTCTCGGTCTGGATTGCATTGACGCCCGCCTCCACGGTGACCTCGGTTTTGGTGTCGCCGACCTTCATGGAGATTTCGACCCGGCGACCGATGCTTGGATCGACGTGCACATTCCCGAGAGTTGTGGTTTGGAAGTTCGTTGCCTCGATGCGAACACTGTAATCGCCCGGCGGCAGGTTAGTGAGGTTGAAATTTCCGCTTTCGTTGCTCACGGTCGTGCGATCGGTATGGGTTGCGTTGTTGCGAACCAGGATCTTGGCATTGGGAAGGGCCGCGCCGGAAGGGTCGGTAACGATGCCGGACAGCGATGAGGTATCGGATTGCGCACCGGCAGAAATGCAAAATCCGAAGGCGCACGCGGCGATAAGCAACGACACTCGACGAAAGATTCGCTTCGTTCGATCCAAAATAGCCTCCAGTGATCAGAGAGTGTGGGTGGTCAAGGCAGACACAAGGAAAGAGGAAGCGCAATTCTCAATGCGTCAAGTTCGGTTTACAGCATGTTGCTGTTGCCCGATATGAAAGTTCTGTTTATTAGGTGATAAGAGTTCATCACCTCTTGCGCCGCTGAGGAAGCACGCCGAAGTTTAGTGAGAGTGGTCGCTCAAAGTCAAGGGGTAGTCGAGCCGAAATTCGGGACATAAAAACCTCTGGGAATGGCAACAAAACTCTCGATTCCGGCAATCACGATTCCGCAATCAATTGATCCGTGCCGTCGCACGTTTGTCATGTGATCCGTGCCGTCGCACGTTTGTCATGGCAACGGTCGAGAAAGAGCCTCCGGATTTTAACGGATTGACGGCAGGACCACGGGGCAGCTGTTCAATCTCGGACGAGCTTTCTCGAATCCGGACATCCACCTTCAAGCTGGACACGAGGTACACAGGCGTATTTATCACTAAATGGACAACTTACTTCCGCGACCATCTGGCGCGAAAAATGCTCAGCCAAATTAAGGCCTTTGACAGGAGGCTCCATGCGAACTGTGCAGTTCCTTCGGAATTCCCTTCCTCCGGCAATCCTGTTCTCGCTTCTGTGTGCAGCGCGGATCGCCGATGCGCAGAGCGCAAACCCGACCCTGCCAACTTCGCAGACCTATGCGCTCACTGACACCCGCAGCCTGGTGGAACAAGGCGTGAAAGCCGAGATTGTCGAGTATCGAGGCCGCAAAGCCGTCCGGCTGACCCGCATCACGCCGTCGGCAACTCGCACATCACGCCCAGCACATTCCCATCCGGATCCTTCAAAAACGTCATCCACAAATCGTGATCCGGCATCTTCGCAATCAAGTGCGGCGCGTCCACAAACTCCACGCCGCGCTCCCCCAAAATCGCATAGACCGCGTGAATGTCCTCCACCTTGAAGTAGATGATCGCTCCGCCGCGCGGCCCTTCGCCACCCTCGCCCGTGCTGATCATCAGGCGAATATCGCCGCACTGAAAAAACACCAGGTGTCCGGTCTCGAACAGAAACCGCATCCCCAGCGTGTTCATGTAGAAATCCTTCGCGCGTGCCAGGTCCGTCACCGTCAGCGCGATCTGCCCAATCTTCTCCAACTGCACCTGCGATGCAGGAGTGTGAGCTTGATATGTCATTGTGACCTCTCTTCGCAACGCGACCGATTGTATCGAATCGCGCCCTCGATCTAGTTCCCGTTGTACACCTTCGCCGGAATCTCAATCGACACCAGCGTCCCCCGCCCCGGATTGCTCACCACCGTAAATCGCGCATCCTGCCCGTACAGCACCTCCAGCCGTTCGCGCACATTGTTCATGCCGATGCCCGCGCCCGTCCGCGGCAGCGCACTCGCCTGCCGCCCCTGGATCCCCACTCCGTCATCCGCCACCTCAATCAGCAGACGCGTGCCCTGCAGCCGGCTGCGCACCGTCACCGTCCCCCCGTGGATGCGCGGCTCCAGCCCATGCTTGATGCTGTTTTCAATTAGCGGCTGCAGCAGGATGCTCGGCACCAGCACCTCCAGCGTCTGCGGATCGATATCCTTTTCCACCTTCAGCTTCTCCGTTCCAAATCGCACCACTTCGATATCGAGATAATCGTCCGTAAACTTCAGCTCCTGGCTCAGCGGAACATGGCTGTCGTGCTCCCGCAGCAGCGCGCGCAAAATATTCGCCAGCTTCACCGTCATCTCCCGCGCCAGCTCCGGCTTGATCCGGACAAGGGATGCGATGGAATTCAGCGTGTTGAACAGAAAATGCGGATTGATCTGCCGTTGCAGCGCATCCAACCGCGCCTCAAGCAGAAGCCGCTTCTGCTCCTCCAGCTTGAGCTCCAGTCGCAGCGCATTCCACACCTTCAGCGCAATGCCCACCACCACCGGCATTGACAGCCACACCAGCACCCGCAGTCCCCACGACGACGTGTGCAGTGAGAACAGCCGGTTCGGATACGCGCGGGCAATCCACTCCCGCGCCATCTCCATCACCACAATGATGAAAAGCATCAGGAACTGGCGATCCACCCGCGGCTGCCGCAAATTCCGCCGCACCCACCGATACAGGCTCAAATCGATGAACGGCGTGAACTCCCAAATCTCTTCCCGCTCCACCGTCCAGCCCAGCACGCCCGCCGCCAGCCCCAGTGCCGCATTGAACGGCAGCGCCAGGTACTCGTGGTGATAAACCGCCGGCAGCGCCAGCACCACGCCCCCCAGCATTGCCGAACTCGGCCCGATCAGCAGCCCCAGCAATATCACCGTCTCGAAGGAAACATCGGCAGCCAGAAAATTCGGCACCGTGGTCCGCACCCAAACGCCCAGCGTCAGCGGCACCAGGAAGAACGCCAGCAGCGCCATCGTCTGCGCCGGCCGCCGCCGTTCCGCAAACAGCAGCTTCTGGAACGTGCGTGACCGCGCCAGTGCGCTGGCCACCGCCGCGGCCACCCCCAGCTTCACCAGCAGCGTAATCAGCAGCAGTGTGTTGGTCACGCCTTCACTCTATCAACTCGCAACTGGCTCGCGCGCCTACCACTGAACTTGCCTCCTGAGCGCGGCGCAGTCGGGGTCCCCAGCGACGGGCGGGAACCTCTGGGTGGTCGCTGGGGCGAGAAGTCGAAGGATCCGCAGTTGTTCTTCGTTCGATTCACCACAATCCTGGGGTGCCCCAGGTCTGGATTTTCAGACCTGGGATACCACGAACCCTATCCCGCCTTGTCATCCTGAGCGAAGCGTAGCGGAGTCGAAGGATCTGCAGTTGTCCTTGCATTTGCTCTTTACAAAGCGAATTCACAACTGACGCTCCGTGCCCTGTCTTTGCGCCTTCTTTTCGGCGCAAGGGCGGGAGACCACAGACCTCACCCCACCCAAGTAGATGTCATCCTGAGAGCCTGCACTTTTTCGATTCAATTAGATTTGTTTTCCTGAGCGGAACGCAGTGAAGTCGAAGGATCTGCGGTTGTTCCCTAACCAACAAATTTGTCATCCTGAGCGAAGCGTTGCCCGGGGTCCCCGGCGACAGGTCTTCGTCGCTGGGGTGGTTGAGCGGAGCCGAAGGACCTGCTTTTGCCCATCTACAACACAAACGCCCCGTTATCGGCAAAGCTCTTAATAACTGACTCCGCAGTGATCAGTAACTGAGAGACTCCGACCAAAGGCCGACATCTCGGGACGAATCCAACAAGTTTTCCCAGTCGCTTACTTCAGTTTGGGTCAGACTGATAATTCAGGGTCTAGTGAGACGGCGAAAATTACAACCTTACTGAAGGTTATCCACCATCGTGATGGAACTCGTTGGGAGGAATTGCGCAAAAAGCACAGTGCGTCCATCGCGTGAAGCAGAGAGGCCCGGATTCCATGTGAGGGGGTGTTCCGTAATTTGGAATACGGGCGTCAGGCGTTTTGTTTGGAAGCTGTAATACATCACCGTTGGCCGTGGCGGTGCGTCGGTATCAAGCAGGTAGATCCCCCCGTCGGTAACTGCAAAATGGCCCCAGTATCCACGGTGCAAGGCATCCGTGACACGTTGTTCTGTGCCACCAGCCACAGGGACGCTCCAGATTCCAGCGCCGTCGAATTTTGCATAGTAAAGCATCTTCGCGTCATAGGACTCAAAGGCCGCATGTCCGCCGTTACGGGTCACCTGGGTTTCTTCTCCTGTCGCCAGTTTGCGGTTCCACACCTGCCAATTTCCGGTGCGGTTGGAGGCGAAGTAGATTGAAGACCCATCGCGCGACCAGCTTGGCACGTCATTTTCATAGTCCCCGGCAGTGACCGAGTGCAGGTTACGGCCCTCAGCATCAACCATGAAAATCTGGCTGTGCGCAGTGATGCGGTAGTCGAATACGATCCACTTCCCATCGGGCGACCAGCGAGGAGTTCCAGCAAAGCCCCTTGCAGTAACGGTGAGTTGCAGCCGGTTATCGCCATTCGCTTTGCTCGTCCATATCGAGCTGCCGGACCGGAATACGATCTTTTGTTCATCGGTAGAGAGTTGCGGCGAATCATTTCCGGAGGACGAAGCGATAATCTTGGCGAGCGACAGGATTCGTCCGGCAGAACTGGCAAGTTCCGCGCGCCAGATCGTACGAGACAACCCAGACTCCTCGACATATGCCAAGCGCCGGCCGTCGCGCGAGAGCGTCCCGACGCGCGGATATATCGTTTCTTGTTCAATCGCGCCACCTGCCGCGGGGACTCGCCACGGCCGGCCAGTGCCACCATCTCGACTGGAATCGAAGATGATATATTGCCCGTCTGCCGCCCACATCAAGTGATTGGCTATGCTCTGGCCGTCGTGGGTTAATTGCTTGAGATGGTTGCCCGACACTTCGATCGTACAGATCTCGTCGCGGGATATTGTGCTGCTCCTGATGAATGCCACGGTCTTTCCATCCGGAGAAAGCGCCAGCGCTATATCTCCTGAGTCACCTCCAGTTGGAGGTGTGGTTAGACATCGCTTTTCGCCGGTCGCCAAAGAGAACTGGACGATTCCCCTTGGACCATCCGGGACACAGCGATCTGCGAGAAGCAGCGAGGCTCCATCAAGCGTCCAGGTCGGATAGCCGTCGTATCCAAACAAGCAGGCCGCGTCGGTAATCTTGCGTTCCGGACCGCCCAGCGCCGGAACAACATAGATCCCACCCCCGTAGTCGTCACAGCGAGTAAAGGCAATCTGGCGTCCATCCGGTGACCAGTTTGCGCAGCAGAGGAAGCCGCTGGGGGTATGCGTGAGCCGGAGTGGTTTCTCACCCCCGACCAACTGCACATCGCCGCCTACTAACTGTATATACAGGTCACTCGGCGTTGCCTTATCTGCGTCCCAGAAGAATGCAATTTTCTGACCGTCCGGCGAAAAGGCCGGATAGCTTACCAGGCCTGGAACGGATGTAAGCGGAACGTAACGCACCCCGGTGGATCTGGCGGCCCCGACGGACGGCGCACCAACACGACCCGCCCGCCCGCGAATAACTCCATACACCAGAAATCCGCCCACGAGGATTATTAGCAGAGCCACACCCGATCCAGCGAAGAGAATTTGTGCCCGTTTCCGGCGGCTGGCGTCAGGCTTCCGGCCCTCTTCCTCGGTCGCTCCATGCGCCCTGCCGTCATCGAGTGGCCGAGTCGTTCCATTGGTCCCAGCCTCACTTGTGACGGCTTCTTGCGCTATGGCCTGAACCGGGCAGAGGAGCCGGTATCCAAGCGTCTGCACCGTGGCGATGTAGCGCGGCTCGCGCGGATCGTCGTTCAGCAATCGGCGCAGTGTCGCAACGCTTCGCGTCAGGGAGTTGTCCGACACCGAGCAGTCGTTCCAGACGGCGTTCAGAATCTCATCCTTGCTCACCAGCCGGCCGGGGTTTCGTAGCAGAAACAACAGCACCCGAAA
>Ga0137378_10005919_pt1 | contig 10601 bp, 10 predicted proteins | sample SagtaG_21_FD_104813 | JGI IMG/M metagenome (GOLD analysis project Ga0137378, IMG submission 104813) | Vadose zone soil microbial communities from Sagehorn Ranch, Mendocino, California, USA - Sage2_L_60_16 metaG | ecosystem: Environmental > Terrestrial > Soil > Vadose zone | place: USA...
CCCGGCCGAAGGAAAATTGAAGATGGCCCGTAGTTCTCAGCGAGCTTCCATTCTGATCGTTTCATTTTTGGCGCTTTGCGGTTTTTTGGGGATGGTCTTTGCCCAGAAAAACCCCGCGACGGCGCACGACGGCGACTCCGATGTCAGCCAGAGCCTGCGCGAGTTCACGCAAGTGTACGACATCGTGGAGCAGAACTACGCCGAGCCGGTGAACCCGGATAAAGCCATCTACAACGGCGCGATTCCGGGCATGCTGCATGTGCTCGATCCGCACTCAAACTTCTTTGATCCCAAGTCGTACTCGCTGCTGCGCGAAGATCAGCGTGGTAAGTATTATGGCGTGGGAATGACGGTTGGTCCGCGCAACAACAAGGTCATCGTCATCGCGCCCTTTGTGGGCACGCCTGCATACCGCGCAGGCATTCATCCTGGTGACATCATCATTGCCGTCGATGGCAAGCCCACCGACAACATGACCACCGGCGATGTGGCCGATCTGCTCAAAGGGCCGAAAGGCACGACGGTCCACATCACAGTGCTTCGCGAAAGCGCTGAAAAGCCGCTGGAATTCGCGGTAGTGCGCGATGAGATCCCCCGCTACAGCGTCGACCTGCACTTCCTGATTCGCCCCGGCATCGGCTACATGCACGTTTCCGGATTTAATGAGACCACCGAGAAGGAAGTCCAATCGGCTCTAGACCAGTTTTACCAAGCCGGAGACTTGAAGGGCCTAGTGTTTGATCTGCGCCAGAATCCAGGCGGTTTGCTGAATGAGGGCGTCGGGGTTGCTGACAAGTTCCTGCACAAGGGACAGTTGATTGTTTCTCACCACGGACGCTCGTCACCTGAGCGGCGATACACAGCAAGCCACGGGAACGGCGGTAAAGAATATCCGTTGGTGGTACTGGTAAACCGCGGCACCGCGTCTGCAGCCGAAATTGTGGCAGGCGCGATTCAGGACCACGACCGCGGCCTGGTCATTGGAGAAACCACTTTCGGCAAAGGCTTGGTGCAGACCGTCTATCCGCTCTCAAACGATACTGGCCTGGCGCTTACCACTGCGAAGTACTACACGCCCAGCGGACGATTGATTCAGCGCGACTACAGTAACGTATCGCTCTACGACTACTACTTTGATCGCGATGGAATTAACGACACCACCAACAAAGAAGTAAAGCTCACCGACAGCGGACGCACAGTTTACGGCGGAGGAGGAATCACGCCGGACGTGAAAGTTGATCCGACCAAGAGCAATCACTTTCAGGACACGTTGCTGCAGCACTATGCGTTCTTCAATTTTGCAAAGCATTATATTGTCAGTCACCACGTAACCAAGAGCTTCGAACTCGATGACAATGTGATGCAGGAGTTCCGCAAGTCCCTCGACGCCGACAAGGTGCCGTACACCGAAGCCGACCTCGTCCAGAACAACGACTGGGTACGGTCCAACCTCAAGAGCGAGATCTTTGTGGATGCCTTCGGTCAGGAAGAGGGCTTGAAGGTCAAGGCGGAGAGCGATCCTGAAGTAGTTAAAGCCCTCGATCTACTGCCGCAGGCTCGGGCATTGGCCGAGAATGCGCGAAAGATCATTGCCGAGCGCAACAGCTCTACTTTGCCCCGCTAGTTCGGCTCTCGTAAGTATTCGCAAAGGCCCGATTATCCGGGCGTTTCTTATTTTTCGGGTCAGCGGAGGAGCGTCAGCAAATTAGACGCTCGCTAACGCCTTCTCGAAAGCGCCCGTTCACTATAAAATTTCCAGAACTCCCGTGGCCAAGACAATTTGGATACTCGCGTCGCTATTTGCGTTGGCAGCTGGCATTACCGACCTCCGTTGGAGGAGAATCCCCAACTGGCTTACCTATGCGGCGATTCCTGTCGCGATACTCCTTCACTGGATAGTTGCCGGACGACACGCGGCCTTGCTCTCCCTGGAAGGCGCGGCGCTGGGGCTTGGAATACTGCTGCCGTTTGTGTTGATACGAAGTCTGGGCGGGGGCGACTGGAAACTGGTCGGCGGCTTAGGAGCGTTTTTCGGGCCAACCAAGCTCGTTCAAGTCCTGGTCTATACGCTCCTTATCAACGGAGTTATGGCGCTATGTCTGGTCATTTGGAAGCGGCGACTAGGGCAGACCGTGCGCAATCTGGGCCGCATGGCGGCAGCTTTTTCCCGGTTTCACCTTCCGGGCCAGGATCTGACCATTGACAATCCGCAGGCAGCGAAGGTCCCCTTTGGCATTGCGGCAGCCATTGCAGTCCTGCTTTATACTGCCAGCCAGCCGTGGTTGCCGTTTTGAGGAAATGAAATCACAGTTTTCAGCAGCGCGCCCGAATTCCCTGCATGAAAGCCGCGGATCGGAAATTGCCGAAGCGGCGGTGGTATTGCCGGTCCTGTTCATGCTCCTGATGGCAATCTTCTGGTTTGGCCGCGCCTTCAATGTTTACGGAACCATCAATCATGCCGCGCGCGAAGGCGCGCGGACCGCGGCCGTTCCCGCATGCGCAAATTGTAGTGGAGGATCTACATGGTCCGGAACTTCGCTTCCGGGCGACGCACCGGTCGTAGATGCGGTCAATGTGGCGCTGAATGCCGCGCACATCGATCCCACACGCACTTCTGCGTTCACTCCCACTCCCGTGCCCGCTTCGTGCCCTACGGCAATTGTGCCGGGCAGTTGCGCGACCGCCACTGGCACACCCCCCAGCGGCACGATCACCATCTGCCGGAATGTATTGCTGGATCCGAACAGTAAGTCGCCTGCGGTTTGTGGGGTTATCGTGAGCTTTCAGTATCCATATCAGCAAGTGCTGCCGTCCATTTTTACAAGCAAACAGCAGATTTTCCTGAAAGCTCAAGTTGAAATGAAGGCCGAGGACTAATGCGCCGCGTCCGCACTCATCATCTTGCAACCGATAGTCTGGGCTCTCAAATTGTGGAATTCGCGGTGGCGGTGCCGCTGCTGGTGGTCTTTGTCGTCGGCATCTATGATTTCGCTCGAGCTTACAACGTGCGTCAGAAACTAAATATCGCTGTGAAGGATGGTGCGCGATTAGGGGCAGAGCAACCAACCAGTGATCTCAGCCAGGATGCTCCACCCTCAGTAGTCGCGATTCGTGATCTGGTGGATGCCGATCTCATCGCGGAAGGAATCGACGACTGTGGGCTGGGGTCAATCAAGCGCATTTCGGGCCCGGCAGTGGTTTGGACGGTTACTGGCTCCTGTCAGAACTCCGGCACTTTCACTTTGACCATCGACCGCGGCTCAGTGACACCGGCGCTGTCCCAGCCAGGCATCCCATTGAGTGGTGGTTCAGGCAGCATGCGACTTATCGCGACCCACGTCTCTCTTGAGTATCCCTATCGCTGGCACTTCAACAGCGCTGTTCAGTTGGTTGCACCGGGTTCGGGATTTGCCGCAGTCACTTCGATTGGCGTCGACGCCATCGCCGCCAACCAGGATTGATATGAAACGGAATACCCGTCGAAGAGGAAATCGCCTGCAGTTCCGGCCTGAGCGAGGGCAAACCTTGCTCCTCGTCGCTGCTTCCATTGTCAGCATCATCGCGATGGCAGCCTTGGCCATTGACTTGACGACCTTGTACGTAGCGCGCGGAGAAATTCAGCACGCGGCTGATGCCGCAGCGCTGGCCGGAGCTAAGGCCTTTGTGGACTCCGGCGTAACCACGTCCCCCGGAAGCACGCCTTTGCAAGGACTGGCCCAGACGATGGCCCCGGCGTTCGTCACTGCGGTCGTGAACCAGAACAATGTCTCCGGGTCGCCGCCGCAACAAGTTGGGGCGCCGGTGGTGAATCTTAGCCTAGACGGCAATCCGCGAATCACGGTAACTCTGCAGAGGACGGGTCTGCCTCTGTTCTTTGCAAGGATTTGGGGAAATTCGAGCGCCTCCGTTAGCGCCACCGCGACAGCCGAGGCCTACAACCCGGCCCCGCAGACCAGCACGGCCATCTTTACTCCGTCGGCCCCGCGCTGCATCAAGCCGCTTCTTTTGCCGAACAGTGATCCCGTACAGTCTGGCAACCCCGTGTTCGTGAACCCTAACGGTACGATCAATACTCCGCCTGCGCCATTCATCGGAGAAGCGGTCCCCCTGAAATCCGCCTGCAAAGGTGCAAATCCGTCGGGTTGCAACCTGCCCGGAAATAATCCTCCGAATCCGGGGGAGTACCTGCCCATGCAAGCTCCAAGTATCCACCAGTTCTGTCCCAACCAATCATCCACCGGATGTTCCAACCCCAGCGGCACAGACTTCGAGCAAAGTATTTCGTGTTGTGACGGGACGGCCTTCAATTTCCAACGTTGTGGCACATCCACAACTCAGGTGGCATGGGATCCTACAATCAATCCCCGAGGACCGGGGGCAAATGGCCCCGCCATGAGCGGCTTGCAATGTCTGATTCATACCAACACTCCCGGCCCATCGATCGGAACGCAGGACACTCTGAACATCTCTGGGCAGATAATGGCAGGCGATTTCAGCCAATCCCGCTACAGCGTTCCCGCCGGAACGGTACTCGGAACCAGCGACTCCATTATCACAGTACCGCTATTTGAGAACATTGCCTCGGGGACGATGCCTCCCACGGTGGCTATTGTGGGCTTTCTGCAGCTGTTCGTTGACGATGTACATTCGAACGGCGACATCGATGCTCATATCCTGAACGTGGTGGGATGCGGCACTTCCGCCTCAGGACAGGTTGTCTCAGGCGGCGGCTCGTCGCCTATTCCGGTTAGGCTAATTCACAACTGAGAGCCTCTAGTTCGGCGGAACGTCAGGAGGCGGCCCGGGTGGTTGCCTATCTGGAGAAAGCTGTGGTGGCTGGGCAGGATCATCAGGCGGAGGAGCCATTCCCTCGGGGCTTTGCGGTTCAGTGTTTTCTGCAAAGGCGGGCGAAGTATAGGACGGGTTCTCAGCCTGCGGCTCGCTCACACCACCGGACTCCCGGCTCAGAATCAGGCTGCGCAAGCGGTTCGGATCGGCTTCGGATCCTACGACTACAAAATTTAGTCCCGAACCGTTGAGGAGTGCCCCAAGGACCTCGCTCGGCGATCCGGGACCAAAATCCGCAGCAACCCGGTCTTGTTCAGTGCCAGAAGGAATCGCGATCTCGGCGCCGGTTTGCTTCTGAATTTGAAACAACACTTCTGAGAGGGTGGCTCCAGTCGAATGAATGGTGAGCAGGCCATTCGAGAATTGCACGTTGACGCTATTTCTAGGCATCGCCTGAGTTTGCCTTGCCGCACTCTTCTGAATAACGAAGGGACTGCCCTGCTGACGCACAGGCGTCGGCGATACTGCGCCCGATACCCATCCAATAGTCGGCTGCGTGTTACCTGCATTCTCAGGATCGGATCCGAAGCTTACGAGAAGGCCAGACGCATCCGGCGCAATGCGATACCACTGCGGGCGGGCAAGATCGACGACGATTCGCGTGGTGGGAGGCGTGGCCGCGAACAAGCTCACGCGAACTTTGTTCACTTCACCGCTGCGCACAGTAATTCCGCGCAGACCACTACCCGGAGTAGCGTTGGGAAAGTCGATAACCAGGCGCTCTGGGCTGGAGACCATCTGCGCTTGCGCCGAAACCTTTCCGCTGGTCTGAATTCTTAGCTGCAGCGGGCTAGAGCTAACCACAGAGACGCTGCCGACGGAAACCTGTCCGCTCACCTGTGCGTTTGTGAGCGCGGTAAGCAGCGCAAACGCAAACATAACGAAGAGAAATTTCAGAAATTGCATCCGCCTGAGCGGATTCTAGCAGCGGCGCACTTGTGGGGAGCTGCACTTTGGTACTAGTACCCAAAGGAAAACCCCCTAAAACTTGAAATCCGGTTGAAAACTGTGCAAGAAAGGCGGGAAATTTGTGCAAGTTCCCGGTTCCCGCTCAATTATTGCACTTCTGTCGAGAGCACCGGCATGGACATTTGCTGCAACTCCCGTGCTGCTTCCCGCGCTCGCCATTCTCTCCGTTTTTCCTGCACTTTCTGCTGATTCGCCAACTCTTCCTCACGGGTAAACAGGTCAGAATATCGCTGGTACATTGCCGGGGGTTTTTGGCAAAAGAAGCGGCTGCACTTTTGAACGTGCATCCGTCGTATCTGTACCACGTCAATTACCCGTTCACGAGACGTAGCCCGGAAACTCGCCGGTTGCGTTTCTCGCTGTTCGGAATTCAGGAGTACATCAGAGGCAAGTAAATATTTTACTTAGGAGAAAAACACGATGCCAAAACGAAGGTCAACCGGGGGAGTTGTACGCACGACCCGGCACCAAAATTTGGTGGTTTCACTACTCGCTGAACGGAAAAATTTTCCGCGAGAGCAGCGGAACTGCAAACCGAACTATCGCCCAAAAGAAACTGGATAACCGGCTAGATGAGCTAGCTAGGCGTGTCCCGCAAGATGAAAACGCCGTTTCTGGGCCCACACCAGGAGAAGGTCACAATCAATGAAATCGTGGATGATTACGTCGAGCAATACAAACAGGGAGGGCCGTCGGGGATTGCCCGCGTGGTCAGCCCACAAATGCAATCCCATTTAAAGTGCCTAAAGGCTTTTTTCGGTTCCCTGCTTGCCATGCAAGTGGGTACGCGGGACATAAAAGCCTTCAGAGCCAAACTGAAAGCGGAAAAAAAAGCAAACGCGACGGTTAACCGCCCTCTGCAATTGTTGCTGACTGCATATCGTTACGCCGTCAGCACCGACCCGCCCAAGCTTGCGCGCGCGCCGGGAATCGAATTGCTTGAAGAGAAGAACGTGCGCAAAGGCAAGTTTTCTCCGCTGGAAGCCGAACTGGTTGCAAACAGCTTTCCGCCGTACATGGCAGACCTGGCCAGATTTGCTTACCAGACCCGTGCTCGGGCGGGAGAAATTCGGAAACTGCGCTGGTGTCATCGAAGACCGGATGCTATTGCAGTCCCGGGAGAAATCGCCAAGAACCGGGAAGATCGTCAGTGGCAAAGCTTGACCGATGATCCGCTCATGCGACTGTCCGCGGTAGCTGAGGCGCTTGATCTTTCCCGCGATACGCTGAAGCGCTGGATTCGCGCAGGACGTTTACCGGCGGTCAAACTGGGAGGCGTTTACCGGGTTCGCAGAAGCCGAGTCTTGGCTTTGTTAGGGAATGAAAGTGAGGTTATGAATGCCACGAACCTGCACGGTGTGTAATGCAGCGGAGTATCTCTTGCAGATTGAAGCTCGCCTGCGCGCTGGTGAATCCCAAACCGCGATTGCGAAGGAGTTTGGATTTTCGCCCGATGCGGTTCAGCGTCACTATGCCCGGCACGTGCGCCAGGACAAAAACACCGGCGGCGAATTGGACGCCGCATCCATTTTCCACGAGATCGCCGAGCGCGCCGGTGAGATTGCCCGCAGCGCCACGCTCACCGGCGATTTGCGCGGAGCGATTGACGCGTTAGGTAGGCAAGCGGCTGCGGCTGAGAGTTACAGCCGGATAGCTGAGGCACAGAAGGCCGTCGCGAATGCTCCGGAGCCGGTTTGGAAAAACGGGGAGTTGAACCCCGACGCCTTACAAAGCAGCATGACCGTCGGCGATTTCGATAAGCTGATCGAGAAAGTTACAACGGAAACGCATCCGCATCTGGATTTCGCAGAATCGTGTCCCTTCTGCGGTCAACTCGGGATGCCGAGAACAATTTCTGAATCGTTGGAACCACAGTAAGGTTGCACAGGGGTTGCACAGACTGCCCAATTGACGCGGGTTTCCGTGGCCTACATTGGGTGTTGATCCCAACGTGCCCCGCCTTCAAAACGAGTGATCCGGTTGTGCCTTCCCTGTTATTCCAGCCACGCTTTCGGGCGTATGGCACGTTAGCACCACGTGTTACGCGGTTCACGCCGACTTCACAGGCGTCCGCACCCAGCGCTGGGCAAGCCGCAGAGCACCACTGTCGAGTTATCAATAGCGAGTTCGTTGCTCCGAGTTGTCTGGAGTCACTCTCAAGATAGTTTGGTTTAGTCTGCCCGCTGCACAAAAAGTTATGCACATTAGCCACAGGATTTCCACAGCAGTAACTCCTTTGTTATTAGTCGTATAAACCGAAAATCTAACCTGTTATAGCAGGCCCCCAGTCGGTGCGTGCACATACCCGCCCTTGAAGTCAGACTGCGCGAAACCGATAGCAGTGGCCGAAGGGGTTGAGCCGCGCGCGGGCACAAAACGCTGGGCGTATACGGCGACGGCTCTTCCTTCTCCAACTCAGATTCACTACAATGACGGCCTCGCGAGTTTGAGACATTTGCAAGCAGCAAAGAGAGTTCTTGTTGTCGCTCCCGAGGAGGAGAATTAATGAATCGGGTGTATCGACTGGAAGTCGTGGCGGGCTTGTGTTGCCTGTGTATTGGCTGTGGTGCCCCTACGATCACACTGCCAAACACTCTGATTGCTACGACACAAAACCCTTTGGTTGCGCAATACTGGATGGTTAGCGCCTGCAGCGGTCAAGTCATGGTGGAGTTCGGCCCTGATACCTCCTATGGCCGTAGCACATCGTGGTCTTCGATCCAAAGCCGCTATCCCACGCGCCTCCTAGTCGCTGGTATGCGAGCGGCAACAACCTATCACATGCGCTCACACCTCACTTGCGGGGGAAGTCCCTGGACGAGCCGGGACCAAACATTTACGACGGGCCCTTTGCCATCCACCAGTTTCCCAACCCTGACAATCACGCGCCCAAACCCATCTCTGAGTTCGACAGAGAGCCCCGGAATAGAACTCTTAAATCTGCTTGATATCACCGGAACAAGCAAAATGATCCAATCGCTAGTTACAGACCGTGATGGTAATCCGATCTGGTACTACGATACGGGCGTGAAACAAGGCTATTTCCCATCCACATTTAAGGTATTGCCCAACAGCCACATGATCTTCAGTATCTCCAAGGGCAACTTGTTTGGAACTATTTTGCGAGACATTGATCTGGCGGGAAACACAATTCGCGAAATGGATATTGCAGCCCTGGAGCAGAAAATGCAAGCTCATGGCGGATTCGACTTTGTGCCGATGGGGTATCACCATGACGTACTGCCGCTGCCCAATGGTCATTTGATCGTGCTGGTGAACTTCTATCAAGACTTTACAAACCTGCCAGGTTACCCTGGAACTACTTCAGTTTTGGGCGACGGTCTCGTGGACCTCGATCAGGATTGGAACCCTGTGTGGGCGTGGTCAGCTTTTGATCACTTGGATGTGAATCGTCACTTGAACGGCTTACCCGATTGGACCCATGGCAATGCGGTTGTCTACTCGCCCAATGATGGCAACCTTCTTCTCTCCATGCGACATCAGTCGTGGATAATAAAGATTGATTACAACAATGGGACCGGCACGGGAAATGTGCTGTGGAAGCTCGGTTATGGAGGCGACTTCACGTTGGCCAGCACAGATCCGAGTCTGTGGTTTTCCTTCCAGCATTTTCCCTCGTTGATCGACCAGAACGGTTCACAGGACACTCTGGCGGTTTGGGACAACGGAAACAACAGGCCCATAGATAGCTTTGGAAATGTGTGCAATCCATCGCGAAGCCCTCAGTGCTATTCGCGCGGAGTAATCCTCCAAATAGACGAAAGTACGAAGGCAGCATCGATAGCTTGGGAAGACTTGCCGGGATTCTTCAGTGTTTGGGGTGGAAGTATCGGCCAATTAGCAAACAACAACGTAGAGTTTGACATAAATGCTATGGCTTTCCCGTCAAATCCGAGTTTAGCTGGGCAGGTACAAGAGGTTACGCAGACTCCCAATCCCCAAATCGTTTGGCAAATGGATATCAATACTGCTCCGGCTTATGCGTATCGGGCCTATCGAATACCGAGCTTGTACGCTGGTGTCTCCTGGAATTATTGAGAGAGCAGTAAAAAGCGATGTCCGGATTTCCAGACCTAAGAGATTCTCTTTTGTGCAAGCGCTTTCGCCATATTGAGGTCGCGAATTCCAAGGGTGTTCCGTTCAGAGTGAGTGATCGCGGCACGCCCGAGATAGTGGAACCCGGACTGTATCGCGAGTTCTCGGATTGCGGCTGATCGAACGCGTTCACGAAAGTAGAGGACGCCCAAAAGCAGTGCCGCGGCTATCAGCGAGACGTAACCCCACGTATCCACGGAACGAAGTTTACCGCAGCTTGGGGGCATAGCTGTCGTAAAATCGCGATTACACCAACAACAGAGACACCCTTTCTTACGGTCCCCTGAAAAGGCGGGCGGAGGGTAGGAGAAAATTCCGGTGCACCTCCGCTTTCTCTCCTTAGTGCACCAATCGAATTGCCAGGAACTCGACATGACATGAGAACCACTTTCGTCCGTCTAACCGGGATCATTGTGCTGTGTTTTATTAGCGGCTGTGGTGGTGGCGGAAATTCATCCTCTCCGAACATGCGCCGTGTCTAGACGTTCTGGCACAAGCCCAGCGAGTGCCGCACGACGGGCCTCGACGCGGACGTGTGAATAGCGCTTCTTCATTTGGTGGGTGATGGCGACCCGCAATTGATTCAATAACCTCTTCGGAGACGGTGGGGTTTTCGCACAGGCGAGTGGTGGCGGTATGGCGCAGATCGTAAAGCCGAAGGCTTTCAA
>Ga0137378_10005925_pt1 | contig 10593 bp, 8 predicted proteins | sample SagtaG_21_FD_104813 | JGI IMG/M metagenome (GOLD analysis project Ga0137378, IMG submission 104813) | Vadose zone soil microbial communities from Sagehorn Ranch, Mendocino, California, USA - Sage2_L_60_16 metaG | ecosystem: Environmental > Terrestrial > Soil > Vadose zone | place: USA...
CCCGGATCAACTCGGCGGCGACACGTTTGCTGCTCGAATCGTCGCCGCAGTACACCAGACTCGGTCGCTTGGCCTTGCGCCTGGCTTCGTACACGCGGAAAAGCACTTCGCTCGGCACGGTGTTGAAAGCGGAGATGACTCGCGCTTTCGGAACCCTCTTGGCAAGCTCCTCCGCGCCGGACGAGGTGAGGCCCCGCACGAGCCCGCTGTTGTCATCATTCATCGGTAGCGAGCAAGTGACGATGACCTTGCCGGCCAGGTCGCCTGTCTGCTGCAGCACGTCGCCGAATCGCGACCAGTGCACCGCGAGGAGGAGCACATCTGCTTGCTTCGCGGCCTCGCCCGGTGTGCCCGCCCTCGCTCGCCCGCCGGCCTCCCGCGCAAGCTCCTCCAGCTTCTTCTTGCTGCGCGCATAGCTGAATACGACGTCGTGCCCGGCACGCGCGAAGATCGTTCCGAGCTTGCCGCCCATCAATCCCGAACCCAAGATGCCTACTCGCATGCTGCTCTTCCTCGGTTTCGTCGCTTTAGAGACCGGTCCTTTTTTCCAGGGCTTCGGGGTATCGCGCCCCTTGCACCGTGATCTTCGAGGCGGCACTCTCGATGTCGCACAGATCGTCGGACGTGAGCACGACGGCAGCGGCTCCGATGTTCTCCTCCAGGCGATGCAGCTTCGTGGTGCCCGGGATGGGAACGATCCACGGTTTCTGGGCAAGCAGCCAGGCGAGTGCGATTTGAGCAGGTGTCGCCTTCTTTCGTTTTGCGATGGTGTCCAGCACGTCGACCAATGCCTTGTTCGCCTTCCGAGCGTCCGGCGTAAAGCGAGGAACGATGTTGCGGAAGTCGGAACTGTCGAACGTCGTGTTCTCGTCGATCTTTCCCGTGAGGAAGCCTTTGCCGAGAGGACTGAATGGAACAAACCCGATTCCGAGTTCCTCGAGGGTGGGCAGCAATTCCTCTTCAGGGCGCCTCCACCACAGCGAGTATTCGCTCTGGACGGCGGTGACCGGCTGGGCTGCGTGTGCGCGGCGGATCGTTTGCACTCCTACTTCGGAAAGGCCGAAGTGCTTCACCTTGCCTTCCCGAATCAGATCCTTCACCGCTCCCGCCACGTCTTCGATAGGCACGTTCGCATCGACACGGTGTTGATAGTACAGATCGATGGCATCGACCTTGAGTCGCTTGAGCGACCCCTCGGCACTCTGCTTGATGCGCTCAGGCCGACTGTCCTGGACCTGCTGCCCGCCGGGATCCATCTTGATCCCGAACTTGGTGGCGATCACCACCTTTCCGCGGAACGGAGCTAAAGCTTCACCTACCAGCTCTTCATTCGTGAACGGACCGTAAATTTCGGCAGTGTCAAAGAATGTGACGCCGCGTTCGACTGCCTTACCCATGAGAGCAATCATCTCCTGCTTATCTGCAGGCGGACCGTAGGCAATGCTCATTCCCATGCAGCCGAGCCCGACCGCCGAGACTTCCAGATTGCTCTTTCCAAGTTTGCGCTTCTGCATTGTTTCTCCTTCGAGCGTATGGATCGCAGTTTCCATGGTCAAGTCACAGTTCCTGGCGCGTTGGCCGGAACAGGATCTCGTTCACGTCAATGTCCTCCGGCTGGCTGATCGCGAACGCGACTGCGCGAGCGAACGACTCGGCAGGAATCGCGATCTCGTAGACCTTGCGCATGTTCTCGGCGATATCCGGCTCGGTCACGCTCTCGGGCAGTGCGGTGGCGACCGCGCCCGGCGAGATCACAGTCGTGCGGATGTTGTAGGGCTTTACTTCCAGGCGCAGCCCTTCGGACAGGGCCAGTACGGCATGCTTGGTGGCCGCATAGACCGCGCCGCCGGCGCGGACCTTGTGACCCGCGACCGACGAGACGTTGATGAAATGGCCGGCCTTCTGCTGTTTCATATACGGCAGCGCCGCGGCAATGCCGTACAGCGTGCCCTTGATGTTGACGTCGATCATCCGGTCCCAGTCGTCGATCTTGAGGCGATCGAGCGGCGAGCTTGGCATCAGCCCGGCGTTGTTGATCATCACATCGATCCGCCCGTATGCCTGCACGGCGACATCGACCAATCGTTTGACCTGCACGCAGTCGGTGACATCGGTCGTTACGGCGATTGCCTTGCCGCCGCTGCCAGTCAGCTCCTTTGCTAACGATTGGAGACGATCGACGCGCCGTGCGCCCAGCACAACGGTTGCGCCCTGTGCGGAGAGAAGCCGCGCTGTCGCCTCGCCCAGCCCGCTGCTCGCGCCCGTGATGACGACGACCTTTCCTTCGATGCTATTCGTCATAAGGGGCCTTGTATTGTTCGTCGGTGACCTTCTCCATCCAGTCGACGACCTTGCCGTCGAGCGCTTCCTGAATGGCGAGATGGGTCATGGCGGTGGTCGGCATAGCGCCGTGCCAATGCTTTTCACCCGGCGGGCACGAGATCACATCACCCGGTCGAATCACCCTGATCGGGCCGCCCCAGCTCTGCACCAGTCCGCAGCCCGAGGTCACGATCAGGGTCTGACCCAGCGGATGCGTGTGCCGATTGCTCCGGGCGCCTGGCTCGAAAGTGACGCTTGCGCCGCGCGCGCGTGCCGGATCGGGTGCCTCGAACAGCGGGTCGACGCGCACATAGCCGGTGAAATACTCGGCCGGCCCTTTGGCGGAAGGCTGTGAGCCGCTTGGTTTGATATCCATTGAAAAAGCCTCTGTCTGATTCGAGTAGTGGTCTGTCTCCTGAGTTGACAAGGTACAGGCGTGGCCCCCGCTGATTAAGTGGGATAATTCGCATGGGCTCATGAAATGGATTCATGAATGCCGCGCCAGGTTATCAACGACCTGATCGCCTTTCTCGCTGTCGCACGAGAGCGGAGCTTCACCCGGGCGGCGGCAAAGCTCGGGGTTTCCCAATCGGCGTTGAGCCACACCATTCGTGGGCTCGAGACCAGACTGGGGCTTCGGCTGCTGACTCGCACGACACGCAGCGTCTCTCCCACCGAGGCGGGTGAACGTCTGCTCCAGACCGTTGGTCCACGCTTCGAGGAGATCGAGGCCGAGCTCGAAGCCCTGAGTGAGCTTCGGGAGAAGCCTGCCGGCACCATTCGGATCACGGCTACCGACCATTCGGCCGACACCATCCTCTGGCCAAGACTGGCGAAATTCCTGCCGGAGTATCCGGACATCAAGGTCGAGATCACCATCGACTACGGATTCACCGACATCGTCGCCCAACGTTATGACGCGGGCGTGCGATCCGGTGAGCAAGTGGCGAAGGACATGATCGCAGTCCGGATCGGCCCGGACATGCGTATGGCGGTCGTCGGCGCGCCTTCGTATTTCGCGAAGCGATCACCACCCAAGAAGCCACAGGACCTGACCGACCACAACTGCATCAATCTGCGCTTGGCAACTCATGGCGGCCTGTACGCCTGGGAGTTTCAAAAAGGCGACCGCGAACTGAAGGTGCGCGTCGAAGGCCAGCTCGTCTTCAACAACACTTTCCAGATGCTCAACGCGGCTCTGGACGGATACGGCTTGGCCTATGTACCGGAGGACGTGGCGCAGCCTCACCTCGCCAAGGGTCGTCTCAAGCGGGTGCTCGAGGACTGGTGCCCTCCGTATTCTGGCTACCACCTCTACTATCCAAGCCGCCGCCAGTCCTCACCGGCGTTTACGCTGCTGGTCGATGCGCTGCGCTATCGAAGCTAACGCAGCAACATCGAACCTACTCAGTTCGCACATGGCCCGACATCCTGTTATCTTCCTCGCGCTTCTCATCGCCCTCGGAGTCGCCAGCGTGCACGCCCAGACGAAAGACCCCGCTGCCGAAGCAGCAGCACAGCTCAAAGCCCTCCTCGACGAAGATCTCGACGCGACGTTCCGCCGCAATCCCATCCAGGCGACCGTTCGCGGCGTTCCAGGCTACAACCATCTTCTGCCGGACTTGTCGCCCGCCACGCTCGAACGCGAGCACGCGCGCGAGCGCGCGGCGCTTGCGCGGCTGAAGGCTTTGGACGCCAAGGCCCTGCGCGGCCAGGACCGGATTTCGTACGAGCTGCTCCTCGACAAGATGGAGCTCGCCGTCGAGGCGCAGCAGTTTCCGGACGCGGACGCGCTGGTGCTGACGACACTCGGTGGCCTGCACAACGTCTTGCCGCGCGCCGCGGAGGTGACGCCGTTCCGCAAGCCCGAGGATTATCGCGACTACATCAAGCGAATCCGCGCGGCGCCCAAGCTCGCCGAAGACACGATCGCCAGGTTGAAGCCGGGCATGGCCAGCGGATGGATGAGCACCAAGCCCGTGCTGGACCGGATCGTCGCGGCGATCGACGCGCACTTGGTCGAGAATGTCGGTGAGAGCGCGTTGATGTCGCCTTTCGCGCGCATGGCCGAAGGAATTCCGGAAACCGATCGTGCGGCGCTCGCGGCGGATGCGCGACGTGCGATCGCCGACGATTACCAGCCGGCGCTGCGCCGCTTCAAGGCTTTCATCCAGGCCGATTACCGCCCGAAGGCGCCCGACATCGCGGGACTCGCCTCGTTTGGAGGCGGCGCGCGCTACTACGAGTTCCTCATCCGCTCGCGCATCGTTCACGGCCGCTCCGCAGGGCAGATCCACGAGCTGGGATTGGCCGAGGTCCAGGCGTTGCGCAAGGAGATCGGTGCGATCGCGAAGGAGATCGGATTCAAAGGAACGACCGACGATTTCATCGAGAACATGCGCACCGACAAGAGATTCTTCTTCCACTCACCCGACGCGGTGCTCACCGCCTACCGGGCGATGGCGCCGCGCGTCGATCCACAGCTCCCGAAGCTCTTCCACAACGTGCCGCGCATGCCGTATGCGGTGCGGAGCATGACGCGTGCGGAGTCCGCGAGCAGCGCTGCGGCGAACTACCAGATCGGCTCGCTGGCCTTGGGCACGAGCGCCTACTTCACGATCAATGCGCAGGGCTACGCGAGCGAGGCGAAATGGCGGACGGAGACGCTCTTCCTGCACGAGGCCGTGCCGCGGCACCACATGCAGCTGGCTCGCGCGGCCGAGATCGAAGGCCGGCACCCGTGGCGTTCGCAGGCGAGCTTCAACATTGCATACGCCGAGGGCTGGGCACTGTATGCCGAGTGGCTCGGCTACGACATGGGCTTCTACAAGGATCCGTACCAGCGCTACGGCAACCTGCAGGCGCGCCTCTTCCGCGCCGCGCGCCTCGTGGTGGACACCGGGATTCACGCATACGACTGGCCGCGCGACAAGGCCATCGCCTACATGAGCCAGCAAGGTGGCGTCGACCAGGAATTCGCCGAGAGCGAGGTGGACCGATATTTCTCGAACCCTGCGCAAGCTCTCGGCTACCTGCTGGGCTACCATAAGATGCGCGAGCTGCGCACGCGCGCGGAGATGGCGCTCGGCGCCCGGTTCAACGTCAAGGACTTCCATGCGGTCGTCATCGACAACGGCTCGATGCCGCTCGCCGTCCTCGAAAAGCTGGTCGACGAATGGATCGCAGCGGGAGGAGGGCGAACCCAGGCACATTGACGGGGACTTTTTCGTGTAGCGATATGTCGTGGAGGCTGGCTTGAGGCTAATTTTGGCTTTCGTGGTTGGTCTCGTCGGAGTGTCCGCATGGGCTGGAAATCCCGGGCCCGTCACAAAGTTGGATGCGAAGCTCGCCGCTGAGTACACCGGGAGTTATGCGCTTGCCAAAGATCAAATCATCGACGTCGGACCGATGGGTGAGATGGAAGGCGATCTCGTTTTCCTCGATTCAAAGACACTTCGCGAGGGGCGCCTGTATCAGGTCTCCGAACCCGAGTTTGTCGCAGGTCCGTCATTGGGGCTCGACGAGCCGGTCGTAATTCGCGTTACGTTCCTTCGCGATCATCGCGGGAAGATCAACGCGATTCGCTGGAATGGCGACAGGGTCCACAACCGCGTCGCCGGCCGCATCGCTCCCCACAAAACCGAATCTATCGAGATTCGCAACGGCGACGTTGTCCTGCGAGGCGAATTGTTCCTGCCGACGACGAAAGGACGACATCCTGCAATAGTGCTTGCACACGGCTCCGGCCCTGCAACGCGCCATGTGGGTATGTGGAACGTCTTCTTCGTTCGACTCGGCATGGCCGTCTTGTCGCTCGATAAGCGCGGTGCGGGGGAATCGACCGGCGATTTTCGCACTGCTTCGATGGACGATCTGGCGAGCGATTGGCTTGCCGGAGTCGCATTTCTGAAATCGCGAAGCGACATCGATCCGCGGCGCATTGGCGTCCACGGGTCGAGCCAGGGCGGGTGGACCGCGCCACTGATGGCAGCACGCTCAAGCGACGTCGCTTTTGTCATCGTTCGCGCCGGAAGTGGCACCAACCTCGCCGACACGATGCTCCACGAAATCGAGTGGAGCGCGCGCGAAAGCGGCATGCGAGAGGAAGAGATCAGTGAGGGAATGGTCGCAGCCCGTGCGGCCATGGCGATGATCGCGCGCGGGGCTTCAACCGCGGAGTACGACGCCGCGACGAGTCCGTATCGCAGTCATCCCTCCTGGTCCGATGTCTTCTGGCCGATCGATGAGACGCCTCGCGGCCGCAACTGGATCCGACTCAATGCGGCTTATGACCCGATCGATTCCATTTATCGGATTCATGTCCCGATCCTATGGTTTCTCGGCGACAAGGACCACAACGTTCCTACCGAAGTCAGCGCACCGCGACTGCGGCAGGCGTTCGAAGCCGCCGGAAATCGCGACGCCACGGTGATAATTCTTCCTAACGCCGGTCACGCCTTCTTGTCTAGCCCAACCGGAAACAACAAGGAGTTCGCCAAACAGAGTCACTTCGTGCCCGGCTATTGGGACGCGATGGAGCAATGGCTACAGGCGCGCGGCTTCACTCGGTGATGCGTTTCTCTTGAAAGCGGCCGCTCACCATTCACCAGACATCACTCGTCGGCCCCGTACGACGAGCTGTGGCAGCGAAGCATGCGCGAGGTTGGCATCCGGATGGATTTCCAGGTTCAGACTTTCCCGGAGGCGTTCAAGGCCGCGCATGCCGGACAGCTGCAGTTCTCGAGCTTCGGCTGGAAATCAGACGCTAAGGGCGATCGCGGTCTACAAGCATAGCCGTCGTACGCCGCATGTGCCTCACGGCTCAACGACTTTGCGGTAAAGATGCCCACGACAAGGCCGCGCGCACGGATCAGCAACATCGGTACCATCGCCAGGTCCGGCACGCGCGGAATGTCAACGCAAGGTCCACCCTGCGCTCGAGCTTTTTTAATCCAAAGAGCGAGCCGCAGTCAAACGGGATTGACCATCGCGTTCACCGTTCCGTTACCAGTTGGTCCACCGCTCGGCGATAATATGAGTTTTGCCCGTCGCATCACGGAACGCCACACATGAACGAAGTCCGATCCCCGGAAACCCTCGGTTTTCAAGCCGAGGTCAAGCAGCTCCTGCACCTGATGGTGCACTCGCTGTATGGCAACAAGGAAATCTTCCTCCGCGAGCTCATCTCGAACGCATCGGACGCCTGCGACAAGCTGCGCTTCGAGGCGCTCGCCGACGCAGGCTTATGGGAGAACGATCCGGAGCTCAAGATCCGCGTCGCCTACGACAAGGCCGCGCGGAGCTTAAGCGTCTCCGACAACGGCGTGGGCATGTCGCGCGACGAGGTGGTCAGCAACATCGGCACCATCGCCAAGTCCGGCACGCAGGAGTTTTTCCAGAGCCTCACCGGAGACCAGGCCAAGGACTCGCATCTCATCGGCCAGTTCGGCGTCGGTTTCTATTCATCGTTCATCGTCGCGGACAAGGTTGCGCTCGTCACGCGGCGCGCCGGAATGGGCGCCGAGCACGGCGTGCGCTGGGAGAGCGACGGCCAGGGCGAGTACACGCTGGAGACGGTGACCCGCGAAGCGCGCGGCACCGAGGTCGTCCTGCACCTGCGCGAAGCCGAGGACGAGCTCCTCTCCGGGTCCCGTCTGCGCTCGATCCTGCGCAAGTATTCAGACCACATCACCATTCCGATCCTAATGAAGAAGGAGGAATGGAACAAGGACAAGAACGAGTACGCACTCAAGGATGAAGACGAGCAGATCAATCAGGCTTCGGCGCTGTGGGCGCGGCCCAAGTCGGAGATCACCGACGAGCAGTACCAGGAGTTCTACAAGCACGTCGGCCACGACTTCGAGGCGCCGCTCGCCTGGACGCACGCGCGCGTGGAAGGGAAGCAGGAGTACACGCTGCTCCTCTACCTGCCCGCGCACGCGCCGTTCGATCTATGGGACCGCGAGCACCGCCACGGCGTCAAGCTCTACGTCCAGCGCGTATTCATCATGGACGACGCCGAGCAGCTCATGCCGGCGTACCTGCGCTTCGTGCGCGGCGTGATCGATTCCAACGATCTGCCGCTCAACGTGTCGCGCGAGATCCTGCAGGAGTCGAAGACGGTCGAGGCGATTCGCGCCGGCTGTGTGAAGCGCGTGCTGACGCTCCTCGAGGAGCTCTCCGAGAACCATGAAGAGAAATACGGTGACAAGTACGCCACGGTGTGGAAGGAGTTCGGGCGCGTGCTCAAGGAAGGCGTGGGCGAGGACCATGCGAACAGGGAGCGCATCGCCAAGCTGCTGCGCTTCAGCTCGACCTCCGAGGAGAAGGAAGGCGAGACCGTATCGTTCGCCGATTACGTGTCGCGGATGAAGGAGGGCCAGGACAAGATCTACTACATCACCGCCGACACTTTCGGCGCGGCGCGGGCGAGCCCGCACCTGGAGATCTTCCGCAAGAAGGGCGTCGAGGTCCTGCTGATGCACGACCACATCGATGAATGGGTCATGGCCAACCTCACCGAGTTCGAAGGCAAAAAGCTGCAATCGGTGGCGAAGGGCGACCTAGATCTCGGCAAGCTCGAAGACGAAGCGGAGAAGAAGGAGCAGGAGAAAGAAGCGGGCGAGTTCAAGGAGCTGACCGACAAGATCGGGAAAGTACTCGGCGAGAAGGTCAAGGAAGTGCGCGTCACGCATCGCCTCACCGACTCGCTCGCATGCCTGGTCGCGGACCCGTCGGCGATGAGCACGAATCTCGAGCGGCTCTTAAAAGCGGCGGGACACAAGGTGCCGGAGACAAAGCCCACGCTCGAAGTGAACCCGCACCATCCGCTGGTGCGAGCGCTCAAGCACGAGTCCGACGAGAAGCGGTTCGCCGACTGGAGCTACATCCTGCTCGACCAGGCCGTGCTGGCCGAGGGCGGTCAGCTCGACGAGCCCGGCGCGTTCGTGAAACGGCTCAACGAGCTGATGCTGGCGCTGGCGGGAACGGGGCCGAGGATATGGACGCCGGGGGGATAAGGTGAAGTTCTTTCGTGTGGAGTCGGAATGAGGCGGCGCGATTTCGTGGCGATGGTCGGCGCAGCAGCGCTGGCGAGCCCGACTTTGACGCAAGCGCAGCAGCGTGCAACGCTTGCGATCGGATTCCTTAGCGGCGGCTCGTCCCGCGGCGCTCATGCGGCCGACCTCGATGGCTTGCGACAAGGCCTCGTGGAAGGCGGCTACATCGAGGGCCGCACCGTGACCATCGAATACAGCTTTGCCGACGCGGCACGGCCTGCCCTACTTTTTCGCTGGTGTTGCTGGCGCCGGGGAGGCTGGCGCCGGGGGGGCATCGGAGTTCCACGTGTCGCGGATGATGAGCCACTTCCCGCCGCTCTTCTTGTAGACAGTAAGGTACTTGCCGATTTCGACCGAAGCACCCGATTTGGCCTTGACGGCATAGGTTCCCGACTCCCAGGCAAGGTCACCGGAACTGCCCACGTCGGAGTTGGCGTCGACGCTGAATGTGACACCGGCCTTTGCGGATTCTGCAGCGTCCTTGGCGATATACGCCTGAATCGCCGCTTTGCCCTTCGCAGCCGGGGCGCCCGGCGGTAGAAGCACGGCTTGTTCCCCATAGAGGCCGGCAACTGCCTTGGCGTCCCCTGCGTTATAGGCTTTTACCCAGGCTTGAGTGATTGCGTGGATGGCTGCTGCTGTCGACGATTCCGCGGCAGATGCTGCCGCGGTGTAGCCCGCAAGCAGGAGGACCCCCGCAAAGAAGCTCACTGCTTTCTTGAGTCCTATCATTTGATTTTCTCCCTTGGATTTCCGGCATCGACCCCTGTTCGTGCCGTGTCGAGATGATACATGGACTGCGATCCAACCCGACGAAGTGTGGCCAAGGGCTGTGGAATTGGGCGTCCACATTTCTGTCTTCGAATGTCGGCTTTCCGGCGGACCGACTGACAGATCAGAGACCCTGAACGATCTCTCGGGATGGCGCAAAGCAGTCATTCCAAGCCGGCGAGAGCAAACGCTCAACGTGTGTGGCTTGAGCTGCGAGCGAAGCGATTCGGCTCGAAGCAATTGTTAGGCGCGTCGCCTCTTCTCTCCCACTCCCTTGAAGAACGTGTAGCAGAAGACGCCGTCCGCCTCAGCCGTTCGATGGAGATCTCGAACACCTGCATCAAACGCTTCGGCACCGGCGATGCCGGCCTCAATGGCGGATTCGCGAATGCCCTCGATCATCGCGGTGAACGTCTTCCTGGTGAAGCCGTCGACGAGGTCG
>Ga0137378_10005927_pt1 | contig 10592 bp, 10 predicted proteins | sample SagtaG_21_FD_104813 | JGI IMG/M metagenome (GOLD analysis project Ga0137378, IMG submission 104813) | Vadose zone soil microbial communities from Sagehorn Ranch, Mendocino, California, USA - Sage2_L_60_16 metaG | ecosystem: Environmental > Terrestrial > Soil > Vadose zone | place: USA...
CGCTGCGCAGCCTCATCGACATCGAGCGCGACTGCTGCCGCTGGATCACGTTCGAGCTCGACGGACCTGTCGTGACCATGACGTCGCCCGGGGCCGGTGAGGCGGCGATCCGGGAGATGTGGGTTTAGCGCGAGGCGGGGATCAGCTCGAAGGTGGCCTGCTCTCCGTCAGTCAGAGGCTCTGACCCTTTCGACGGCTTGACGAAGCTTCCGTATTTGGCGCGCGCAAGTCGCGACACCGCGCGGGCTTCCTCGGGGTCGGTCACGTGGCGAGGCTTCACCTTCACCGTTAGGCCGCCAACGCGGAGCTCCGCTTCGCCGCGGGCCACCAGGTTCTGAGGCCAGTCGCGCCGAAAGCCCTGCCCGGAGCGCACAAACAGCTTCTTGCCGTCGCTCGTGATCCAGATAGTGACCTTGCGCGGCCTGCCGGTCTTGCGCCCGTAGGTGGTGAGGGCAACCTCCTTCTCCTGCGCCGCCGCCACAAAAACGCTCGACCTGGTCATGGCACCGGCACCGAGGGCTCGATGTTCTGATTCAGGCGGAAGACGTTGGTCGGGTCGTAGCGGTCCTTGTACGTGGCGCCGCCGAAGCTCGCCGCGTTGGCGCCCGGCGGCGTTCGGTGCAATCGGCCGGCCCGACCATTAAGTGTCGAAACGCGGTCGGAGACAGCTGAGGCGCGGCAAGACGTGTTCGCCGGCGGTGCCTCGGATCGCCCAACAAGTAATTTCTTGACAGTTTTACTTAACGTCATGAGAATGACGGAGCCCCGTCAGCGTGCCGCGGAGAGTGGCCCCTCCGCCATGAGGATGCAAGAGATGAGCGTAAGGCTCCGACTCCTGTCCGTCCCTTTGGTCGTGTCTGTGCAGATGCTGCTTGGGACCGCCTCGGTGATCACGGCGCATGCGAACAGCCCAGACCCGGTGACCATCACCAAACACTCCGATCTCGGCTTCACCACTGGCATGCCGGTCAGCATCGACACCGGCATCGCTTCTCCCCCCTGTTTGCTGGACATCGCGGGGATCTGCGCATTCCATGGCGCTGTCAAGTTCGTCGGGACACTCACCGCCGGGGTGACCATTGGGACGGACGTCGCCCTGACCTATAACCCGGCCGACCTCAACACCCCAAATGGACCTCTGCCCGTCTCCATCAAGTACACACCCACGCCCGGCGGGTCCACCGTCACCTACGCGGTCGACGGCAACATGACCTTCAATTTCGACGGGTGCACTGGGTGCGCAAATCCCGTGCCCTTCCATGGCCATTCGGCGCCCAACACGTTCACGGCTCCGATGGACTCAGACGCCCCGGTCACGATCCCGGGCTCCAGCAGTGGCATCACGCTCAACGTCCTGGGCCTCGACGTCATGACCGCGACCCTCGGCAGCTCCCTCACCCTGGCGCCGGCTCCTGCGGGCTCGCTTCCGGGTCTGGGCGGGGCGGCCGCCGTGGTCCAGGTCACGGGCGCCAGTGGCGCCCCGCTGCTGCCGATCGAGTGGGACTCATCTGGAGCGTCGCAGGGCTTCACCCTGACGACGCCCGCCAGCCCCACGCCGCTCGGGATCTCCCTCAGCCCACTCGTCCACTGGGTGGGCACCTCGGGGAACGCGGAAATCAACCTCCACTGGACCGATGACTTCCAGACCGCCGTCGAAGTCGCAGCCGACATCGCCGGCGACTGCATCCTGCCTTTCTGCGTCCCCATCTGCACGGTCTTCGACTGCACGGTGAGCGACCCCTCTCCGATCCCCCTGTTCTCCGGAGGCCTTGGCCCGGTCTACGTCTCGGCCGGCCTCGACACGGCCATCGGGAGCGCCATTGGCGGCCTGGCCGGATCCCTGGTCGCGAGCAGGGTCGCGGCCGGGTTCGTTCCCATCCCCCTGACGTCGCCACCGCTGGCTTCGATTCCGCCGTTGTCGACGGGAGCACTCGTGTTCGGGGTGCCGGCGGTCTCGATCGCCGGAGCGCCGGCCGGGGTCGTCCTCAAGGGCAACTCGATCGCGCTCTCGGCCGTCGTGAGTGGCGGCACCGGCCCGTTCAGTTTCGCGTGGACCAAGAACAGCGCGCCATTCGCCGCGACGGTGGGCATCACCGACACCCCGGCGCTTGGAAGTACGACCTACGCCGTTACGGTCACGGACTCATTCGGGGCGGTGTCCAATACAGCGACGCTGGTCGTCAAGGTCTATGACTTCACAGTCGCAGGCAGCCCGACCAGCCTCCAGATCCTGACCACGGGCATGAACACTTACGCCATCACGGAGGCGCTGGTGGTTGGATCGCCCACCACGGGCCTCCCGACCATTGACCTGTCGGTGTCCGGCCTGCCGTCTGGAGCCGTCGCCGGCTTCAGTCCCTCGAGTGGCAGCGCGGGAGGCTTCACATCGACGCTGACGATCACAACGGCGAACGCGCCGCCCGGCATCTTCACGCTCACGCTCACGGGCACGGACGCTCGCGCCGCTATCGGCGGGACGAGGACGGCTACGCTCACATTGCAGGTTCTGACACCCGCCCAGGCGATCCCCAATGTGATCTCGACCATTCAGGGCTTGAAAGCAGCCGGGGTTCTGAACGGCGGCCAGGCCAACTCGCTCATCGTCAAGCTTCAGCACGCAATCGACAGCCTCACCACAAAGCCCGACCAGCCCACGGCGTGCAACCAGCTGCAGGCGTTTGTCAATGAGGTCCATGCCTATGTGCAGGCCGGAATTCTCACGCAGGCGCAGGCCGACTCGTTGCTGGGCGGGCCACTTGGAATCCTCGCGATCATGGCCTCCATACCCTGCTGACCGAGTGAGCTCCAGGCCTCCGGGCCTGGAGCTCAATTTCGTCAGCTGGGAGATGGCTCGATGTTCTGATTCAGGCGGAATATGTTCGTCGGGTCGTAGCGGTCCTTGAGCGCGACCAGGCGCTCGTATGCCTCCTCGCCGTACGCCTGACGCACGCGCTCGCGTGGCTCCTGCACCAGGTAGTTGGCGTAGGCGCCGCTGCTGAGGTGCGGCTGCAGCAGCGCGAACCCGTCGCGCGCCCAGCGAATGTTCTCCTCGTCCCGCGCCGGATCGGTCCACTTCGCGTTCACCAGCAGGTTGTACTTGGCGCCCGCGAAGCTCGCCGCGTTAGCGCCCGGCGGCGTCCGGTGCAGGGCGCCATGCAGGTGCTCGAGCTGGACCTGGCTGCCTGGCGATTTCGCCGACATGAACACCTCGTCGAGCGCTTCGATCGCTGCAGGAGTGAGCGGGCCCATGGCATTCGTCTTCCAGTAGTTCCGCACGCCCCACGGCGAGGTCGCGTCGAGCAAGCGCTGCGACTCCACGTACGAACGCGTCGCCAGGCCGTCCCGCAGTGGCGCAAACCGCGACCGCATTCGGTCGAAGACCGGAGCCGCGGCTTCATCGGGGCCGCAGAAGCAGGCAAACACCGAGGCCACCGGGTCGCCGGCGGGCAATCGGTGGACGACCAGGTCGAAGGCCAGCTCGTCCGGCGCGCTGCCGGCGAACTCGTCATAGAACTTCAAGAAGTCGCTGGAATAGGCGAAGTCGATCAATCCCGACACCACGCTCCCGAGCGTGTGCAACGCGAACTCGAACGTCGTGACCACGCCGAAGTTGCCGCCTCCGCCGCGCAGGCCCCAGAGCAGGTCGGGGTTCTCGTCGGCGGTCGCACTCACGCGCTCACCAGACGCGGTGACAAGCTCGGCGCCTACGAGGTTGTCGCAGGTCAGGCCGTATAGCCCGCGCAGGACGCCGATGCCTCCCCCGAGCGTCAGGCCGGCGACTCCGGTGCTGGATACGACGCCACCCGGCGTGGCGAGGCCGTGCGCCTGCGTTGCCGTGTCGAGGTCGCCCCAGGTCGCTCCGCCCTGCACGCGGGCTCGCCGGCGCACGAGGTCGACCTCCACGCGGCGCATGAGCGACAGGTCGATGACCAGCCCGCCGTCGCACACGGCGTTGCCCGCCACGTTGTGCCCGCCTCCGCGGACCGCGACCTGAAGCGAGTGTTCACGCGCCAGCGCGATTGCGGCCGCCACGTCGGATTCGTCCAGGCACTGGACGATCAGGGCCGGCCGACGGTCGACCATGCCGTTGAACACACGGCGCGCATCGTCATAACCGGCGTCGCCCGCCCGCAGGGTCCTGCTCATTTCACGGTCGCCAGCCTCGATGACAGCATTCGCGGCGCGAGCGATCCGACGACCGCCATGAGAACGGCACCGGCGAGGGGCGGCCAGAACGCCGGCGGGATCTGGCCCGTCGCATCGACGAGCATGCCCGCCGAAAACGGCCCGACGAACGCGAGCAGGTAGCCGGCGGTGTACATGACCGCCGAGTATGTCGACGCCTCGCTCTCGTTGGCCGCGATGAGCGGCGGCAGAGCGATGGAGGCGACGAAGGCGGCGCCGGTGCCCAGTCCGACCATGAAGACCAGCGGGCGCACGAAATCTGTGAGACCGAACAGCAGGCCCAGCGATCCGATCACCGCCACGCCGCCGGCCATGACGTAGAACCACGTGGACAGCGCGAACTGCCACCGAACGAACGTCAGCGCGAACAGCGGGACGATGGGGAAGAAGGTCAGGAAGAGAAAGGTCGTGGCGATGTCGGCTGCGCTGTGCCCGCTGAGCAGGAACGGCACCCACGTCGCGACCGTGTAGTAGACGAGGTTCTGGAACGTGAAGAGGGCCGCGACCTGCCACACACGCGGGTCGCGAAGCACCTTACCGAGGTCGACAGGCGGCGCGGCCGCCTCGTCGCGCGGCGTGAAGCGGGCCCAAAGCAGAGCGCCGATGGCGGCGACCGCGGCCCACACGAGGAACATCGCGCGCCAGCCGATGACGCCGGAGATGAACGGCGACAGCGATGCGCCGAGGACGTTGCCCATCAGCAGGCCGTTCGCGTACAGGTTGCTCGCCCGCGTGATGGTGGTGGGGAACCAGCGGCGGATCAGCACCGCCAGGGGCGGCTGCGCGATGGCGATCGACAGCGTCAGCAGAGCGCTGCCGGCGAAGACCCAGAAGGCGCCGGGCGGCAGGGCGATGGAGGCGCCAAAGATCGCGAGGCCGGCGGCGCAGACGGTCACCAGGCGGCGCGCGCCGAAGCGCGTTGCGAGCAGAGCGCCGGGGATCGACGCGATGCCCAAGGCCAGCACCGCCACCGAAGTGATCGAGCCGGTCGCGAGGTAGCTCAGGCCGAGGTCGGCGCGCATCGCCGGCAGAGTGGGCGGGATGGCAAAGAGGAGCACGCGCAGGTTGAACGCGGTCAGCCAGATCAGCCCGAGGGTGGCAACGTCTTTGCGCAACGAGGTCGTGTCAGATCCTGGACGAGTCCGGAACCGGGTTGTGCTTGCGCACCCACCTGAACACGTCGCTGGTGGCGAGCTGGCCGCCCGTCACGTACAGCACGTTGCCGGAGACCCAGCCCGCCTCGTCGGAGCACAGGTAGACCGCGGCGGCGGCGACGTCGTCGGGGACCCCCACGCGGCCCAGCGGATAGAACGATGCGCGATCCGCCCTCTGCTCGTCGGTTTTCAGCCATGGCTCCGTGAGGCGCGTTTCGATGACGCCCGGCGCGATGGCGTTGACACGGATGCGGTCCTTGCCCAGCTCGTACCCCAGCACCTTGGTGATGTTGGCGAGCGCGGCCTTGGCCGAGCCATAGATGCCTTCTGTCGGCGCGGGGAACACAGCGTCGATGGAGACGATGTTGAGGATCGCTCCGCCCTTGCCCTGCTTCGCCATGTGCTTGCTCGCCGCGACCGCCGCGAACAGCGGCGACCGCACGTTGAGCGCGTACATCGCATCGAAGGCATCAAGGGTCGTCTCGGCGAGCGGGCCGATCGAACCGGGAAGCTCGGTGATGCCGCCGGCGTTGTTGACCAGCACGTCGAGGCCGCCCAGCGCCTTGGCGGCGGCGTCCACCATCTCGACAGCTTTCGGCGTGTCGCCCATGTCGACCACGTGCACCGATGCGTTGCGCCCGAGGGCCCGGATCTCGCCGGCCACGTGCTCGAGCTCCTCACGGCCGCGAGCCGCGATCGCAACGTCAGCGCCCTGCTGCGCAAACGCGATCGCGATCGCGCGACCGATGCCTCGCCCGCCACCCGTGACCAGCGTCTTTTTGCCTTCGAACGAGAACATGCGCGACCCCTCCTCTTCCGTGAGTGAGAGCCATGGTAGCTTTCGACATGCGATGGCTGAGCGGGTCGGCACATTGATCGTCGGCGGCGGCATCGCGGGGTGCGCGCTCGCGCACTACCTGGCCGAGGAAGGCGAGACCGACATCCTGCTGGTCGAGGCCGACGAGCTCGGCAGCGGCTCCACGGGCGGATCTTTCGGCGGCGTGCGGCAGCAGTTCAGCACTCCACTCGAGATCGAGCTTTCGCGGCGCGGCCTCGAGTTCTGGCGCAGCGCGGAGCGCGTCTTCGACTCGCCAGTGCCGTGGCACGAGAACGGCTACCTCTTCATGAGCGGCAACGCAGACATCGTGGCCAAGCTGGCCGAGGCGGCCAAGCTGCAGCGATCGATGGGCCTGACCGACGTGGACGTGCTGGACGTCGAGCAGATCAAAGAGCTGACGCCGTGGGTCGGCACCGATGGTCTTCTCGGCGCGACCTACACGCCCCACGACGGCAAGGTCACGCCAACGGATGGCGTGTCTGCGCTCGCGAAGGCGGCCAGGGCGCGCGGTGTGCGCATCCGGGAGCATTGGGACCTGAAGTCTCTGGAAAAGTCAGGTTCCGGGTGGCGAGTCGCGGGCCCGGAGGTGGTCGACGCCGGCCGCGTGGTGCTGTGCACGGGCTACTGGTCGAGCGATCTGCTCCGCGCGTTTGGCCTCGAGCTGACGATTCACCCTGTTCCGCTGTATGCGGCCATCACGGAACCGGCGCTTGCCGGTCAGCTGGTGCCCCTGACGATCGACCTGGACACAGGGCTCTTGATCGAGCGCGAGAGCGGCGGCCTGCTGATCGCGGTCCTGCTCGAGGAGAACCCGCCCGGCTACGGGCACGCGCAGATGCTGGACAACTACGCCGACCTCGCGCGCGTGCGTGCGCCGTCGATCGTCGATGTGCGCATCGCCAAGCACGTGGTGGCGAACGTTGACCTTGGCGGCGACGGACATCCTTACGTCGGTGAGGTCGAGGATGGGCTCTGGATGATCGCGGGCTTCGGCGGCCATGGCGTGATGCACGCGCCGCCGGTGGCGCAGCTGCTCGCGAAAATCATCGCCGGCAAACCCGACCAGACCCTCGACATCTCGTCGCTGACCCCATGGCGCAAGCCAGGCGCGGAGTCGGAATGGATGGTGGCATCGAAGAAGGGCTGACCCTCGCACTCACCCTGACCCTCTCCCATAGGGAGAGGGGAACCTAGACCTTAGCCCTTTTCGTAATGCACGCCCGTCGGCTCGATCCTGAAGATCTGCCGGCGCTCACCCTCGAAGAACCATGGATACCCGTCGGCCTTCATGTACCGCCGAGCGAGCGCGTTCATGTGTTCGCGCCACCCGTCCTCCGACCACGAGACGACCCTGCCCGTGATGTCCAGGTGGCGGTACGGATTGCGCGGATCGACGATCGACAGCGCGACCGCCGGCCGCTCGCGCATGTTGGCCGCTTTGATGCGGTCGACGCGCACGTCCACCAGTATCGTGTCGCCGTCGTGGTCGATCCACAGCGGCGTGACGTGCGGCGAGCCGTCGGCGCGAATGGTGGCCAGATGACCGAGGGCGTCGCTCTCCAGCAGGTCGATCATGTCCGGCGGGATCTGTGCCGACGCCATTAGCCGAAGCATACTTACAGCCGGCATGAAGGCCGACGCGCACCGACCGCCCGTTCCTCCCGACCGCCTGCGGCTTGGCCTCATCCTCCCGACCTGGACCACCACGAATGTGCGGTGGTCGGAGGTCGTGGAGATCGCTGGCGTCGCGGAGGAGGTCGGGTTCGACTCGGTATGGGTCAGCGATCACCTGCTGCTGCCGAGCAACAACGCAGAGCTCAAGCGCCGCGCGGGCGTCGATTTTCCCGACGACCCGGACGTGGAGCTGGAGGGCTACCTCGAGTGCTTCACCACAATGGCCGCGCTGGCCGTTGCGGTCCCGCGACTCGAAATCGGCTCTTTCGTCGCGAGCACCGGTTACCGCAACGCCGGCTTGATGGCCAAGATGGCCGTCACCATCGACGACATCAGCGGCGGCCGCCTCATCCTCGGTGTCGGATCAGGTGACTCGGAAGGAGAGCACCGCACGTTCGGATTTCCGACCGAGCAGCGCGTGGGGCGTTTCGAAGAGGCGCTGCAGATCACCAAGAAGCTGTTCGCGAACGAGTCGGTCGATTTCGACAGCTCGCATCACCAGCTGCAGGGCGCGAAGCTACTGCCTGGCGCGCAGAGAAAGGGTGGGCCGCCGATCATGATCGGGACCCTCAACCCGAAGGCGCGCATGCAGCGCCTGGTGGCGCAGTACGCGGACATCTGGAACGGATGGCTCGGCTATACAGACGCGAGCCCCGAGTCCGCGCAGAAGCAGCTGGGCATCATCGACGGCGCCTGCGTCGAGCACGGTCGCGATCCCAACAGCCTCAGGGCCACGACGGCAGTGCGCGGCGCCATGCCGGGTTCGGGCTACACGCCAAGGCCGGATGAGAATCCGCTGCAGGGCCCGCCGCAGCAGATGGCCGAGACGCTCCGCGGCCACGCGAAGCTGGGCATCGCCGAGGTGCAGGTCGCGCTCACCATGGGCGGGCCGGAAGGCGTTCGCGCGTTCGCGCCGGTGATCGACGAGCTTCGGGCCAAGAGCTGAGGCTCGGTGCAGCTGGCTCAGTCGGACCTGACGGCCGACGAGCAAGACAGAGCCTGGAAACGGAAAGCGCTCGGCGCCGTGCTCGAGGAGGCGGCGCAGAAGCGCCCTAGCGACCCCTGAGCAGGTGCTTCTGGATCTTGCCTGTCGGCGTCTTGGGCAGCTCGGCGATCAGCTCGATGATGTCGGGCACCATGAACCTGGGGACGCGGCCGCGCAGGAATTCCCGCAGCTCCTCCGGCTCCAGCGTCATCCCTGACTTGAGCACAACCACGACTTTCAGGTCGTCCTCGGTCGACGCCGACTTGACCGCCATCGCCGCGCACTCGAGCACCGCCGGATGCGCGTTGACCTCGCGCTCCACCTCAAACGACGAGATGTTCTCGCCGCGCCGGCGGATGTAGTCCTTGATCCTGTCCACGAAGAAGTAATTCTCGTGCGCGTCCTTCCGGAACGCGTCGCCGGTGTGCAGCCACAGGTTGCGGAACAGACGAAGGCTGGCCTCCGGATTGCGGTGGTACTCGGTTGCCAGCAGCCACGGCTCGGATGAGCGCACGACCAGCTCGCCGACATCGCCAACCGGAACATCGCGATCGTGCTCGTCGACGATGCGGATGTCGAAGCCCGCAACAGGCCGCCCGGCGATCCCAGGCTCAGTGACCTCGTAGTCGCTGATCAGGGGGACGTTCACCTCCGTCGAGCCGTAGCAAGTGCACACGCGCACGCCAAAGCGGCGACGGAAGTCGTCGACGTCGTTGATGAGCGGAACCACGAGCATCCGCTCCATCGGGTTGTCTACGTCGTCCGCCTTCGGCTCCTGGCGGGCGAGGAAGTTGGCCATGGCGCCGAGCAGGAATGAGACCCTCGCCCCGGATTCGCGCACGGTCGACCAGAATTCGCCGGCGCTGAAACGGCGCCGCACGATCGCCGTGGCGCCGACCTGGAAGCACGCGTAAACGAGCGCCCACTGGCCCGCGATGTGGAACAGCGGCAGCGGCGCGAAGTAGACGTCGCCTTCCGCCAGCTGCATCGCCTCGCCGGCGTGCTGCGCGTACGTGAACGCCTGCGCATGGGCGACGCGCACGCCCTTCGAGGGGCCCGTGGTGCCGGACGTGTACATGATCGCCACGATGTCGTGCTCGGCAGCCGTCACTATCGCGTTGCGGGGCAGCTCGGTGGCGCTTTCGAAGATGTCCTCCCAGTCCCGCGACCCCGAGCCCACGACCAGCGAGCGCCGGAGGGCGCCGCGGTCGGCGCCGAGGGCCTCGACGCGTGAGACGTACGCCTGGTCGATCAGCATCAGCCACGCCCCGGAGTCCTTCACCTGGTGGCGCAGGATCTCGCCGACGTACTCGGTGTTGACCGGCACCTGGATGGCTCCGATCAGCGCCAGCCCAAGCCAGGCGTCGACGAACTCGATCGTGTTGTCGAGCATCACGAGCACCGCTTCGCCAGGCTTGACGCCCTGGGCGGCGAAAGCAGCGGCGGTCCGGCGAGCGCGCGCCCACAGGTCGAGGTAGCTGTAAGCGGCGGTCCCGAAGTCGACGCCGATCCGGTCGGGCCACCGCTCCGCCGCCGCCTCGATGGTCTGGCCGACCGTGCGCCCGGTCTTGACCGTCGTGGCCATGACCCGAATCGTAGCTACGGATAGGCTTTCGAGCATGGAAGAGGGATTGCAGGGCAAGGTCGCGTTGGTCACCGGTGCTAGCCGCGGCATCGGCGCCGCGATCGCGAAGGAGCTGGCCGAAGCAGGCGCCCATCTGGCGCTCGCGGGCCGCGACGAGTCGACGCTGCAGGA
>Ga0137378_10005928_pt1 | contig 10592 bp, 8 predicted proteins | sample SagtaG_21_FD_104813 | JGI IMG/M metagenome (GOLD analysis project Ga0137378, IMG submission 104813) | Vadose zone soil microbial communities from Sagehorn Ranch, Mendocino, California, USA - Sage2_L_60_16 metaG | ecosystem: Environmental > Terrestrial > Soil > Vadose zone | place: USA...
AAATGTTCGACTTGCCGCAGCCGTTGGGGCCGATGATGGCCGCCACACCGTCCCCGTGGAACTTGAGTTCGGTGCGGTCGCAGAACGACTTGAACCCGAGAATCTGAAGCCTCTTCAGTTTGAGCAACGTGAACTCCTTAGAAACTGTGGCCAGTAGTCAGTGGCCGGTTGCCAGTCGTGCGCGCCTGGGCACGGGTGTTTACTCAAGAGATTCCTCCCCTCGATTCGATGCATGCTCGGGTCAATGGAACGACCGTTTCTCACCCCAGGCTGGACGAGGTGGGCACAAAGATAAGCTACTGTAACGGTGAAATTGGGGCGGGGTCAAGCAATATAACACCATATATGGTGTGTCCTTACGAGCGACCGCGCTGGGTTGCACACTCATTGCAGCAGATCGATGGTCTTTCGGTGGAGAGGGAAAGGAGGTGGGAGGTATCGCGAGAGCAAGATAAGGCTAGCGCAGTTGGCATAAGTACGCAACAGGGAAGACATCCTGCGAGTGCTCAGTTTGCGGGTAAGACGAGCTCTTAACCGCGGAGGACGCAAAGAACAACCGCGAAGAACGCAAAGAAGATCAAGAACTCAGTCCTTCGCGTGACCGGCACTGAGAAAATCCGGTCAACAGATTCCCGGTTAACAGCCACTCTTAACGAGTGCGCTCAGGCTGCTCCAGTACGAGGGTAACGCGTTCCAGGGATTCGGTAGGCCGAGGTCGGTGACGTAGACCCATCCGACGTTACGCTGGGTTGAGAGTGAGACCGTGTTCGGCATTTGCGTAGAGGTTGCGGAGTACACCAGGTGCGAAAACCGTCCGCTCGGATAGCTGAAGGCCCAAGAGGGAACGGCTGCACTCACATAGTTGGTGTAGGAGTCCTCGAACACATTCACGATGAACAGAGAATTTGAAGGAACGCTGATGTTGAGGTACGACTGGTCGGGATAGACTCCAGGATTCAGCATCACGCCGCTGCCTGACTTCTTGGCGGTGATGTAATTAGCAAGAGGCTGATAGTAGGAACTGACGAGGGAAGCGGAAGAGGCGGTTTGGTCGACAAAGATACCGTCCACGCCATACCAGGAATAGTACTTGTCGATGTCGGCTTCGACCGTTCGCAGCGAGCGCTTGCCGTACTTGGAATAGACGTAGCCGAAAACGAGGAAGTTGCTTCCCGCCGCGTGGACGGTTTTAACCGCGTTCACGTAATCCTGATTCAGCGAGTTTCCGGGCCCATTGCTGGGATTCATGATCATGATTCGGGCGGTGTCGGTGGGAAGAGGCGCATCGCTCACGGCGGTATTCCACTGCGACGTTGGTTGCGAAGGGTAGAAGTACGCCGGTACTGCGATGTTCTGGCACGTCGCCGCAAATGTGATGGCGCTGCAGGCACAAAGACATGCCAATGCCAGTCGACGAAACCAATTTCTTAATTCACGCCGGTTCATTGTGATCTCCTCAAAGATATTGCTGCAGCGGGCGCGGCTGAGAGCCACGCCCGGTGTCGGCTGCCAAAACGATGCTATTGTTCGTAGGCTCCGATGTTGATCTGGCCGCTGCCGTTTACGCGGGGGTTGCCGGCATAGTCCAGCACGCCAATGACGTTTACGCCGAGGTTTGTGCCCGAGTTGATGGCGGGCGAGCCGGACGAGACGTCAAAGTTGTAGGGCGAGGTTGTGACATTTACATAGAGAGGGTCGGCGAACTTGGAGTGAGCGTCCTGCCCGGAGGTTGATTGGTAGGTCGAGAAGCCGGTGACGCCTTTGCCTTGCCAGTCCCAGAGGCTGCCGGCTGCGCCGACTGTGTTGTAGTAGTCGTTGTAGTCGAGCACGGCCGGACTGGGTTCGCTTGAGGTGAAGTCGTAGAGCAAATACTTTGTTGTGAGCGTGTAGCCATCCACAATATTATTCTCGATGGTGTTGTTGGTCGCGTGGTACTGAATCTGCAACTCGCCCAGGCCGCTGTTGCCGAAGGTTCCGTCATCCCATAGCGAATTGTTGACGATCATGCAGTGGTCGGTGCCGCCGACATTTTTCGAATACCCGCCAATTGAGAGTCCCACGTACAGGGAGTGATAGATGATGTTGTTGCGGAACATTACGTAGCTGGACACATGGCCGGAGTGTTCGCTGGCCATCTCGCTGAGATCCGAATCGTGAATCAGGTTGCGTTCCACGATGATCCGGGTGCAACCGTCGCAATAGTAACCGTCGGCGCCGACCTGATTGTGATAGACAGGATTGGTAGTGGAACTGATGTTGTAGATGGTGTTCGCGAAAACCCATCCGTCGCGGGCTTGATCGTAGGCCGAGTTGGGCGAGACGCCCTCGAAGCCGATGTTGTCGAGCCCGATGTTGTCTCCGTCGTGGACAAGATTGTTGGCTTCCACGAAGTACTGGACGTTACCGTCGAATGAGACATTCTCACTGCAGCCGGTTGTGTTGTGGTCAATTTCGTTCCCGCGCAACGTGACATTGTTGATCGAGGCGGGAGCCTGAGTTCCGTAGAGCGCGATCGCCAGGGCGTTGGCGGCGTTACAGCTGCCCAGGGTCTGAACGATGTTGTGAATGTGGTTGTTCAGAATCTCGATGTTGCTGCCTGCGCCTTCGAAATCGATGCCCACCGGAACTTTGCCCCGGGTGGAACTGGAGAAATTTCGAATCTCGAATCCCTGAATGACGATGTAGTTGAAGGTTCCTTCCAGACTGAACAAGCCGGTCTGGCCGCCAGCCACCAGGCCCGTTCCGTCGACGATGGGACTCTGGCCAGGATAGTTGGTGAAAGTGATGTAGCCCTGCGTGGCATTGCCGGAAGTCGTCAGGGTGACGATCTCGTTGTAGGTCCCGCCTTCGACTTGGACGGTGTCGCCGGCATGCACGGAGTTTGCCGCGTGCTGGATGGTGCGCCAAGGAGCGGCCAACATGCCCGCATTGGTGTCGTTGCCGGCGGTGGAGACGTAGTAGGTCACTCCGGACCGTGAGGGCAGTTGAATGGTGACCGTGGCAGTCGCGGACTTCGTGGGATCCGCCTGGGAAACAGCCGTAACCGAAACGGATGCAGGGCTCGGGACAGTCGAGGGACCGAGGTAGATGGCCTCGTTGGATGTTCCCAAGACGGTGGTCGAGATCAGTCCGTTGGTTGAACCGCCACCGCTCACGCCGTTGACCTGCCAGGTCACAGCGGTGTTGGTCGATCCGGTTACGGTGGCGGTGAAGGGCTGCGTGGCCGAGGTTGCCATCGTGATCAGGGTTGGAGAAATCGTTACGGTGACTTGGGCCTGGGATCGGCCAACGACGAGCGAGACAAGAATGGCAACTGACGCCGCGAAAACCCGCCGCCCTCGATTCAATTTCAGAAAGCTCGCAAAGTTGCTATTCATTTTTTCCTCCTGGTGGCCGGCGCGGGAACCGCGCGGGCTTGATCTTCGTTTGGTTACGAGTATGCTTACGAGTTATTCCGAATAGATTCTAATAGCTTCAGAAGAGAACACCGAAGATGGGGGTTGTCAAGGGCTTTTTTGGAAATGTTTTCGGAACGCGGTCTTGTCGCCAGCTCGCTCAACGGTGTCGAGCCCACAGACACGCGGGCGGGGGCGCCCGCGCCACAGGAAACTGGTTCTTTCCCGATCTGTTAGGCCGCCAGATGAAAGCGGTCGTGGAGAACGCACGCACTTACCAGACTCATCAGGACCTGATCGTTGGCGACGCGAGCGGCCTCGTCCATGGTAATCAGGCTGTCGAGCAGGCCGACAACTTTCTTCCGATCGAAGTAGGGGATCGAGGCTAGGATCGGACCGCGGAGCGTGTCCTGCACGAAAGCACTGAGCCGCTTTTCGGGGTTCAACGTCGCAGGCGGGCTCAGGAACGGATGCTTCTGTCGTCTGTAGACCGTATCGCTGATAACGTCACGAACCGCCTCTCTCAGGACAAACTTTTCCGTCATGCCGCGAATTTTCTGTGACACCGGCTGGGAGCGCAACACTTCCACGACATGGTGATCCAGGAAGGGTACGCGTCCTTCGATGGAGTGCGCCATCTCCATGCGATCGCCGAGCATGACGAGAATGTAGTTGGGGAGCATAGATTTCGACCAGAGGTAGAGTGACTGGTTGAGTGCATCGCGCCCCGCCAGTTGCCCGCGGACATCCAAGCCGCTGAGCAGGGCATGGTAGCTTTCGCGCTTCTCGAACCGCTCCCGGAACTCTCGCGCCAGCAGCGAACGCATTTTTGACGAGCGAGCGGAAAAGGCTTCAAACCAGGAGGGAACAAAACCGAGAAGGCGTTTTACGCCATGCATGGGTTGGACTTCGCCGTGCGGGAGCATCAATCCCCGGGACACGGGATTGAGTCTGCTCAGATCGTCAAGCAAAGTCGCGATCACGGCAGGGTCCTGTCCCTCCCGGTTGTACATCAATATGTCGCGGCGAAAGTGTACGTAGCCTCCGAGAATTTCATCCGAGCCCTCGCCGGTGAGGACCACCTTGTAGCCGGCGTCGCGCACGGCGCGGCTCAGAAGGTACTTGGCCACGCCGTGAGCGTTGACGCAAAAAGTCTCCGATTGCAGGATGGCGTCGGCGAAATGATCGGCCAGATCATCTTGCCGAATGGGAATTGGATAGAAGTCCGCGCCCGCCTTCGTGGCCATCTCTCGCGCTTCTTTTTCTTCGTCGTAGTCGGCATGGTCGAAGGTCAGGGTGAAGGCGCGAATCGGTTCGGGATGATGTTTCGCAGCCAGGCCCAGGACTGCGCATGAGTCGAGGCCGCCGCTGAGGTAACAGCCCACGGGAACGTCAGCCCGCAGGCGAATGCGCACAGCCTCCTCAAGGGCATGCCGGAATTCGGCGGCATAGTCTGCGTCGGAACGGTGGGGCGAGACATGGTCGGCTCTGGGGTAATCGAAATCCCAATAGCGGTGCAGTTGAACGTGATTCCCGGTCGCGATCAAGTAGTGGCCGGGCGGGACTTGGTGGATTCCGTCATACAGCGTGCGTACCTCGTGTCCGCCGAATTCGACCGATTGATAGACGGACTCGGCGTCCCAGCGGGCCGGTATTCCGGCGGCGAACAAGGCTTTCACTTCCGATGCGAAATAAATCGTTTCGGCGTGGACGGCGTAGAACAGCGGCTTGATGCCGAAACGGTCGCGGGCGGCGAAGAGGGTGCGGTTGGTTTCATCCCAAAGAACAAATGCGAATTCTCCGCGCAGCTGGTGTAAGCATTGGGCGCCGAGATCTTCATAAAGGTGCAGAGCGATTTCGCTGTCGGATCGGGTACGCAGGCGGTGGCCCGATTGTTCGAGTTCCCGCTGAATGGCTTCGTAGCCGTAGAACTCGCCATTGACGACGATGTGCAGCCGCTCGTCCTCGCTGGCGATGGGCTGATCTCCGGTGGTGAGATCGATAATACTGAGTCGCGCGTGGCCAAGGGCGACGTGGCGGTCGGGCGCTATCCAATGCCGCTGGCCGTCAGGTCCGCGATGGTGGAGGCTCGTGGTGGCGCGAAGCAGTGCTGCTTCCGAGATCGGATCACGGCGCGAGAAGAGCGCGACTATTCCGCACATTCTGAACCACTCCTTAGTCTTAAGGGCCAGATGAACGGACTGAATTCCGTTCGGTGGTGAGTGAGCGGATTATACCTGCTCAGGCGCTTTGGGGCTTGCAGTGTGGAGAGGTGCGCTCGCTGCGCTTGCTGGACGGGCGAAGGCGCCCGTCCCTCCATGAGCCATCTCGACATGAGCGTCCACACACGAGCCGTCTCCACACGAGTTCTGGCGAGGCTTATTTTTCTCCTAGCTTCTCGAAGAACGTGCAGATGGTTTCGATCCCGCGGTGAAAGTTTGGGATATGGAACTTTTCGTTGGGGGCGTGGAGGTTGTCGTCGGGGAGGCCGAAGCCCATCATCACGCTGGGAATCTTCAGGACGTCCTGGAAGCCGGTGACGATGGGAATGGAACCGCCGCTGCGGATGAAGACGGTTTCTTTTTTGAAGGTGTCGTGCAGAGCTTCGGTGGCGGCTTTGATGTAGCGGTTGTCGGTGCCGACGACGGCGGCGGGGCCTTTGCTGTGGACCGTTACCTTGGTGTCGATGCCTTTGGGCGTCAGCTTCTTCACGTAGACTGCGTATTTCTTGAAGACATCGTCGGCGTCCTGGTTGGGGACGAGGCGCATGGAAACTTTCGCCGCAGCTTTTGCGGGAATTACGGTCTTCGCTCCGGCTGCGATGAAGCCTCCCGGCATGCCGTGGACTTCGAGCGTGGGGCGCGCCCAGGTGCGATAAAGGACCGAGTAACCGGGTTCGCCGGTGAGGACCTTCGATCCGACTTCGGTTTTGCGGTAGTGCTCTTCGTTGAAGGGCAGGCGCTTCCAGGCTTTGAGTTCGTCCTTCGTCGGGGCCTTGACACCTTTGTAGAAGCCGGGGATCAGGATTTTGCCTTTGGCGTCTTTTAGTTTGCTGATGATTTCGATCAGCGCGAAAAAGGGATTCGGAGCAGCGCCTCCGTAGACGCCGGAGTGAAGGTCAACTTTCGCGCCCTTGGCTTCGATCTCGGTGTAGACCAGGCCGCGCAGGCCGACGCACAAGGTGGGAAGATTGGGAGCGAAAAGCTCGGTGTCGCAGACGAGGGCGAAGTCAGCTTTCAGCTTGGCTTTCTGCTTGACGATGTACTCGTCGATGGATTCGCCGCCGACTTCCTCTTCGCCTTCGAAAATTACCTTCACGTTGATCGGAAGCTTGCCGCCGCCCGATTGCATCAGGGATTCGAGGGCTTTGACTTCCATCCAGAGTTGACCTTTGTCGTCGACGGCGCCGCGGGCGTAGATGTTGTTGTTGCGCTCCGTGGGTTCGAACGGTGGAGTGTGCCACTCATCGAGGGGTTCGGCGGGTTGCACGTCGTAGTGGGCGTAGCAGAGGACTGTGGGCTTGCCCGTAGCATGCAGCCAGTCGGCGTAGATGAGGGGATGGCCTTTGGTGGGGATGACCTCGACGTTCTCCATACCGATGCGGCGCAGTTCGTCGGCCACATAGTCGGCGGCGCGTTGAATGTCGGGCTTGTGTTCTTCGAGGGTGCTGACACTGGGGATGCGAAGAAGATCTTTGAGTTCGTTCAGGAAGCGCTGCTGATTATTGCGGGCAAAATAGACTGCGGGGGAAGCCATGGGTGCGTCCTTTCATCTAGAAGAATGCAAAAGTGCGGAAACGCAACAGTATACCGCGTAGCGCTGGCGCCTCGCCGGCTGTCGTGTGGGCGTCCCCGCCCACGCCGTTGGGGGCGGCGCAACTGTATTTGATTTTAAGTTCGGTTTGAATTGTGAGCGGTCGAGGCTCGGGTAAAACTCGAATGCTGATTTTGTTCTCCAGCACGGTGGGCGAGGACGCCCACCGGACAGCCGGCGGGACGCCGGCGCTACTCAGAATCTTGCCGGAGAAAATGCGGTCAGGTCATATTCTGGAGTGCGGCCTTCGATTACTGCGGTCATGACTTCTGCCGTGATGGGAGCTAGCAGGATGCCGTCTCGGAAATGGCCGGTGGCGACATAGTAGCCGGGAGTTGGGGTCTCACCGAGGATGGGGAGGGCGTCGGGAGTTCCGGGGCGGAGGCCGGCCCAGTCTTCGAGAATTCTGGCGGTGCCCAGATCGGGAACTAGGGCCAACGCGGCGTGGTGAAGCCGCTGAATGGTCGCGAGGTCGGTGCGTTTGTCGAATCCGGTTTCCTCGACTGTCGTGCCGACAAGCAGGCGTCCGTCGCTCCGCGGGATGAGGTAGGCCTCGGGCGAACGAACCACATGCTTAAGCAGCATCCGCGAGGGCATCGCCAGGTAGAGCATTTGTCCCTTGACGGGGCGCGTAGGGAAGGCGTGGGGCCCGATCTGGCCGGACCACGCTCCGGCGCAATTGACCACTCTGGCGGCGCGGAATGCGGTCTTTGTGGTTGTGACGCCGGTGGCGCGGCCGTCGACAATTGTGACGGCAGTGACTTCGTCTCCGGAGGAGAAATCAACAACTCGGTTCTTCGCGGTCTTCCAGGCAGCAGCGGCGAGCGCTCGCGGATCGACGCAGCGTTCTTTCAGGTACAGAGCTGGACAATTTGGGTTGGCAAGCGCCGGCTCGAGTTCTTTCAGGGGGGAGGGAAGCGGGTGGCTAGCAACGAACTCGGTATCGCGCTCGGCGTCCTCCGGCGCGAGAAGAAGAATTGTGCCCTTGTCGCGCAAGTCAACGTTCATTCCCGATTCAACTTCTAGTTCGTGGGCGAATTCCGGGTACATCCGCGCGCTTGCGGTCGCAAGCGGCTGCAGGGCAGCGCGTGTTTCGAGCGGGCAGTCGACCAGCATGCCTCCGGCGGCGTGCGAGGCTTCGCGTCCCGGCTCTCCGCGCTCGACTACCAGGACGGTCGCGCCGCGTTTGCGTAGGGCGATGGCCAGGGAGAGGCCTATGATGCCGCCGCCGATGACGATGACGTCCCAGGTCTTCACATCAGCATTGTACAAAGCGCGCATGCTGTCGTTTGCTGGGTTCGGTTCCAGGTCTCGATGTGACAGCGTAGGGTCCTGGCTCGGTTTTGGTCCGCGCGAGATCCTTCGCTCCGCCTGAAAAACGGCTACGCTCAGGATGACGCACACGGGAAGATGGTGACAGGGAGCGCGCGGCTGCATAAAATGGCTCGCATGAAGAAGATCTTCGTTTCCGGGGTGTTGCTGACGATGCTCGCGCTGGCGGGCACAGCGTTCGGGCAAAAGGATAAGGACGACGAGCCGACCTGTTTTCTGTATTTCAACGTCATCAAGGATGACAACGGGAAGCCGGTGCGCAATGCGGCGGTGATCATGCATGAGGTGAATCCGAAGGGCAAGCAAGGCCGCGGGGGCATGGAGTTGAAGACCGACCCGGAGGGGAAGGCGAATTTTGACGGCATCCCGTACGGCCCGGTGCGGGTGCAAGTGCTGGCGCATGGATTTCAAACGTTCGGCGAAGACTACAACGTCGACAAAGCGAAGATGGAGATCACGATCAAGCTGAAGCGGCCACAAGGGCAGTATTCGGTGTATGACGATCACGCGAAGGACCCGGAAGCACAGCCGAAGCAGGACCCACCACCACAGGATCAGAATAAGAAGCCGAACTAGAACGATTGGGGACGCGAGATGGATTACTTGCTGAAAACGGAACCGTCAACATATTCGTTTGCGGATTTGCAGCGCGAGAAGACGACCATATGGGACGGCGTCTCGAATCCTGTGGCGTTGAAGAATCTGCGCGGGATGAAGCCGGGCGAGCGGTTGGTGATTTATCACACCGGCGATGAGAAAAGCGCTGTGGGGACGGCCACCGTGGTGTCGGTCGACGCCACGGACGCGAAGAACCCGCAGGTGAAGATCAAGGTCGGCAAGGCCAATCCGAAACCGGTGACTCTGGCGGAAGCGAAGGCGAACAACTTATTCGCGGAATCTCCGCTGGCGCGACAGGGGAGGTTGAGTGTGGTGCCGCTGACGGAGGCGCAGTTTAAGTTTCTAACCGGGGAATGAAAATCAAAATCCCCACCCCTTCGACTGCGCTCAGGGCAGGCTCTCTTTCGCAGAGAACGCGAAACAACGGTGGGGCTCCACTTCTTTCTGGATCGGCTCGCTCCCGCGCAAGTTCACGAGGTGCGGGCTTCGCGGCGGATCAGGGTCGAGTCCAGCAAGTAGCCAAGGCCCAGCGTGAAGGGGATGGCGCCGGAGGCGGCGGCTATCAGAGCATCGGGTTCGACTCTGGCGATGATGGTGAAGGTCAACATGTAGCCGACAGCGCCGGCGATGAGCAGAATTCCCGCGCGGCGGGAATGGGCCACTTCGGTAAGATCGGGCTCCATAGGGACGGTCACTCCCCGCTGCATGGCTGCGAGTCGCTCTTCCGTGCGCAGTTTGCGCACGCGATAAAAGGTGTACATTCCTAATACTGCCGTGGGCATTCCGAGAAACATGATGACCGCTGCGAGACCGGTGATTCCGTCCATGGTGGTTCTCCTTCCCGTTGCGCTTGGCGCGCGCGGAGCTGAATTTGCTCGCGAGAGTAGATACGGAGGGCGTGGCCGGAAAGTTCCCCGGTTGGGCCAACTCGGGCGGGAGGGGATGCTTCCAAGCAAGGAAAGTTGGCTACTTGGTATTTTTTCGGGTCGCCTTTCTGGAGACGAGATGAAGTTGGGAAATTCTTACGGGATTCGTTCAGGCGCGGCGGGCGGCTGCCTCGCGCTGCTATTTTTTGCTCAGACGCTCTGGGCACAACAAACGACGGAAAAGGTTACGGTCGACGATGTAGACCGCACCTACGTCGTGCGCTTGCCGAAGGGCTACGACGCGCAACAGCATTACCCGGTCGTGTTCGTGCTGCATGGCATGCATCAGGACGCGGGAGACGTGCAGCGCCTGACGCGGTTCGATGACCTGGCCGACAAGGACGGAATTATTTCGGTTTATCCCAGCGCATTGCATGGGCGCTGGAATGTTGGGGTGCAGCCGCAGGAAAGGAGGCCGACGGGCATGGGACCGGGCAGGCGTCGTCGGGGTTACGGTTATCCGGGCGGCGGTTATCCAGGAGGCGGTTACCCAGGCGGAGGATATCCC
>Ga0137378_10005930_pt1 | contig 10589 bp, 4 predicted proteins | sample SagtaG_21_FD_104813 | JGI IMG/M metagenome (GOLD analysis project Ga0137378, IMG submission 104813) | Vadose zone soil microbial communities from Sagehorn Ranch, Mendocino, California, USA - Sage2_L_60_16 metaG | ecosystem: Environmental > Terrestrial > Soil > Vadose zone | place: USA...
CATGACGATCAACAGCACGTCCTTGGCCGGAATTCCACCCGTCGCAGGGCCGACCGCGGAGCTGGTTCTTCGACCAACGCGAGTGCTCCGCCTGCCGCGCTCGCCCAAGGTGATCGCCGGGCTTGTCATCCTCGGGGTCTTCGGGGTCCTCGCCATCATCGGTCGATGGATCGCACCCTACTCTCCCAACGCGACCGACCAACAGCACTGGGTCCGGCACGTCTTGGTCCCTGGCACTGGCGCTGGAACCGGCTTCCCGGCCAGCTACTACCCACTCCCGCTCCCTCCATCGGCCGCGCACTGGCTCGGCACCACGGTCTTCGCGCAGGACGTATCGTCCCAACTCCTCGCCGCCACGCAGGCCACGATGTTCGTCGGCCTGCTCGCCGCGGCGATCGCGACCCTTCTTTCGGTGCTGTTCGGCGTGACCGCCGGCTACCTGGGAGGAGGTACCGATGAGGGCCTGTCGCTGGTCGCCAATGTTTTCCTCGCGATCCCGGGGCTTCCCCTCCTCATCGTGCTGGCCGACTACATGCCGTCTGCGGGCTCGAGTGTTCTGTTAGTCGCGGCCATCATCGCGGTCACGACGTGGGCCTACACCTCGCGAACCCTGAGAGCGCAAACCCTGTCGCTGCGCAACCGCGACTTCGTCGAGGCGGCCAGGGTTTCGGGGGAAAGGCCCGTTCGGATCATCCTCGTCGAAGTCCTTCCCAACCTGATTCCGATCGTCGCCGCCTCCTTCCTCTTCACCGCGCTCTCGGCGATGGGCGCGTACGTGGCCATCGCGTTTCTGGGGCTCGCCGGCTCGCCCACATCGTCGCCGCCAGGGTTGTGGAACTGGGGCGAGATGTTGCGCGAGGGCTTTGCCAACAACGCGGTGCGCGGCGGTTGGTGGTGGTGGTGGGCGCCTCCCGGCATCTGCATCGCCCTGCTCGGGACAGGCCTGGCGTTGCTCAACTTCGGCATCGACGAGTTCATCAACCCCCGGCTTCGCGCCGCGGGCCTCTCGCGCCAGACCGCGAAGAAGGCTGGCATCAGCCTCCGCTCCACGCTCGGCATGACCCCCGTCGCGCACCGGCGGGCGGTGGCCGTCATGCGGCAGGCAACGGCGATGCCATCCAAGCCTTCGTCTCTACGCAACGCGGCGGAACCGGTTCTCACAATCCGAGGCCTCAGCGTCGATTACGGTTACGGCGACGAGGGGGTCCACGCCGTCGTCGACTGCGACCTGGTGCTTCGGCGCGGCCAGGTCCTTGGCCTCGCGGGAGAGAGTGGCAGTGGCAAGACGACATTGGCCCTGGCGGCCATCCGTCTGCTTCGAGCTCCGGCGCTGATCACCGCCGGCGAGGTGCTCTTCGACTCCAAGCCGATCAGCGGAGACGGGCCGGTCGGAATCGTTGACATGCTGTCAGCGACGGAGGACGAGCTGCGTTCCGTCCGTTGGTCCGAGATCGCAGTTGTCCTGCAGAGCTCGCTGAATGCTCTAAATCCCGTCATCACGATCGGCGCCCAGTTTGACGACATGCTCCGGGTCCACCGACCAAGCCTTGCACCGTCAGCACGCTGGGTAAGGGCCGGCGAGTTGCTCGACATGGTCGGGATGAACGCAGACCGGCTCCGTAGCTACCCGCACGAGCTCTCCGGCGGCATGCGCCAGCGAGCCATGATCGCGATGGCCATTGCGCTCGAGCCGCAGGTCATGATCCTGGACGAACCGACGACCGCTCTCGATGTGGTCACCCAACGGGAGATTCTCGAGGAGCTGATCGGACTGCGGGATCGGATCGGGTTCGCGACGCTGTTCATCACGCACGATCTCTCCTTGCTCGTGGAGTTGGCCGACGAGATCGCCGTCATGTACGCGGGTCGGTTAATGGAGCGCGCGCCGGCCGCCTCGCTGTTTCACGCCCCCCGACTGCCTTACACCTATGGCCTGCTCCATTGTTTTCCTCCGATGCATGGGGCGCGCGTTCCGATGGAGGGACTGAAGGGGTCCCCGCCTGACATGCGGGACCTGCCCGGTGGATGCGCGTTCCATCCGCGCTGTCCCTGGGTCATGGCGCGTTGCCACCAGGACGTCCCAACGCTGGCGTCTCTTCATGGGTCGGCTCGAGAGGTCGCCTGCTGGCTGCACCGCGGAGAGGCGAGCGTTCCCCCTGAGCTGGCGCAACCCGAACCGTTGTCGGCAAGCGGTGGGCGGCCGGGAACGATCGCACGGGTAGGCGAACCATGAACCTCGCGGCCGCCGCAACGCCGACCGCGTCGACTGTGCTGGAGGGCCGGGCGCTCACCAAGTCTTTCTGGGTGAAGCAGAGCCGTGGACTGCTGGCGCGCCGGGCCCGAGTTCACGCGGTCGAGGGCGTCACGGTCCATCTCGAGCCCGGCAGGGTCACCGCGCTGGTAGGTGAAAGTGGGGCGGGAAAGACGACCGTCGCCCGTTTGCTGGCCAGGATCATCACGCCCGACGCTGGCGAGGTGCTGCTCGACGGCCGGCCCGCGCCGCCAGGGCGGCCTCGCTCGTACGCGGCTCAGGTCCAGATGGTCTTCCAGGACCCGTTTGCATCGCTGAACCCGGTCCACCGGGTTCGTCACCACCTCGTCCGGCCCCTCCAAATCCATCACATGGCCAACGGCGACCCGGATGCGGCCGTGGCGGACCTGCTTCGCCGGGTCGCGCTCAAGCCCCCAGAGCATTTCGCCAACAAGTTCCCTCATGAGCTCTCCGGCGGCCAGCGACAGAGGGTGGCCATCGCGCGGGGGTTGGCGGTCCGCCCCCGTGTGTTGATCGCTGACGAACCGGTGTCCATGCTGGATGTCTCCATCCGACTTGGGGTGCTCAACCTGCTCGCCGATCTGCGCGACCGGGAAAAGCTGGCGATCCTCTACGTCACCCACGACATCGCCTCGGCGCGCTACCTTGCCGACACGATCGTGGTCATGTATGCCGGTCAGCTGGTGGAAGCGGCGCCCAGCGTCGATCTCACCGACCGTCCCGCGCACCCGTACACGCAACTCCTGCTTGCCGCCGCTCCCGACCCCGATCGGGTACAGGCGCCGGCTCTCGCCGGTCGCGGCGCGCCCCCCAGCTTGCTGGCGCCGCCAAGCGGCTTCCGTTTCCACCCGCGCTGCCCCTACGTGATGGAGATCTGCAAGCGCCAGGTGCCGCCGAGTGTCGCCGTCGCCAGCGATCACTCCGCGGCGTGCTGGCTTCATGTCGACCCGAACGAACGACGCGTGAACGAAACGAGCCTTCCTGCGACCACGACCGCGCGCGACTCGTTGGACCAGCGGAATTGAGAGAGGTGATGAGGGATGGGAGAAGGGCGACTGCGTAGCGGGGTCCCGACGCCGATTATCCATCAGCAATCCACGGCCTTCACGGGCCGTGCGTAAGGAAGAAGGGGTGAGAACGCAAATGAATCGACGAGCATTGACAGGCCTGGTCGGAGTTGCGGCTTTGGTGATTGCCGCCTGTAGCACTTCGACGCCTTCAGCGAACGGAGGCAAACCTCTTATCGCCGAGCCGACGACAGGCGTGACGTTCTCGGAAGACTTCAACCCCTACGACAGCAACTCGGTCGCGGCCGCCATGGGCACCCGGAGCATGGTCAATGAGCCGCTGATCGAGTTCGATCAGCTCGACGCGACCCCCGCTGGCACGCACCCGTGGCTGGCGACCGCGTACGCGTTCCAAAACGGCGGCAAGGACCTGCAGGTGACGATCCGCGAAAACGTGAAGTTCAGCGACGGCTCGGCCTTCGCTCCGGCTGACGTGGCCGCTACCTTCAAGATGATGATGAAGAATCCGAAGGCTAACATTCGTGGGGTGCCGCCCCAAGCGGCGGATCCGACGGTTAGCGGCAACAATGTGACGCTACACTTCGCGTCACCGCAGTACACCGGGCTGTTCAACATCCTCTGCAACACCTTCATGCTCAAGGCGTCGATGGCGGACAAGATCGCCCAGAACGAGAAGATCGCGATCAAGGTGCCATTGGGCACAGGGCCCTTCATGCTCGACAGCTACTCCAGCTCGGTGATCAAGTGGAAGCCGAATCCGAACTACTGGGGCGGAACTCCACCGGAATCGGCGATCTGGACACCTTCCATCGCCACCAACGCCGCGGCGAGCGACGCGCTCGTGAGCGGTCAGTTGGACTGGGCCGGAAACGACATCCCGAACGTCTACGCGAACTACGTCAACCAAAACCCTCTGACCAATCACGCCTGGTTTGCCGCCGGCAGCACCGTCACGCTCTGGTTCAATCTGAACCCCGGTAACGGTGGCGCCACGGGTATTGATGAAGTGGCGGTCCGCAGGGCCGTCAGCTACGGCGTCGACCGCAACGCGCTGGCGCTCCTGGGCGAGTCCGGCTACGAGCAACCCGCGAGCTCATCGAGCGGGCTCATCCTGCCCAACCAGAAGGCCTTCATCGACAGCAGTCTGGCCAACGACCTGTCGATCAGCGGAAGCGTGCCCGATGCAGCGACGGCGAAGGCCCAGAAGCTACCGGACGGCGCGGACGTCTACGACATTCTGAAGAACGGCGGCTGGACTCCCCCCGCCACGTCCCACTACGACAGCGGCACCGGGACCTACAAGTCGGGCGGGAACTGCGACGGCAGCAACAAAGCCAACTGCTGGACCAAGGGCGGGAAGATCATCGCGTTCTCGGTCTACGATCCCGTTCCTTTCTCCGACTACTGGGAAAACGCCGCGCTCATGTCACAGGAGCTTCAGGCTCTGGGCATGAACGTGACCACCAAGCCGGGGCAGGGGTACTCCGACTGGAATACCAACATCACGTCGGTTCCCTCCGCCTGGCAGACGGCTATCCACTGGGGCAACGGTGGCGACATTCCCTACATCCAGTACCAGAACTGGTTCGACAGCGCGGACTCGAACTCGGTCGCGCACTACATCGGATGGTCTAACTCCGCCGCCGACGCCGCGCTGAGGAAGTACGAGAGTACCGATCCCAAGGACACGGCCGCCCTCTATCCAGTGGTGCAGCAGCTGGAGAAGATCATGTCGACCGAGGTCCCGGAGGCTCCGTTGCTTTACGGCGCGGACTGGAACGTCTACAGCAGTGCCAAGTACACCGGATGGCCCAACCAATCGCACCCGTACATGAATCCCTCGCCGAGCGACCCGCAGATGCCGTACATCCTGATGCAGCTCAAGCCGGTGTCCTGACCATTGGAAGAAGTCGCCAGGACGATTCGCAGTGATGAGTCGGGCCTCGTGGCCCGACTCACCCTCGAGCAGAAGGTCCGCCTGCTCACCGGGGTAGACTCCTGGGCGCTGCACGGCGAGAGCGCCATCGGTTTGCGACCCATCGTCATGTCCGATGGCCCGGCTGGCGTGCGAGGGACACGCATGGACCCGGCTAACCCATCGACCTCGCTGCCTTGTCCCGTCGCCCTCGGCGCCAGCTGGGACCCGGATCTGGTCAAAGAGTTGACGACAGCGCTGGGGCGCGAGGTCCGCAGCAAGGGCATCGACGTTCTCCTGGCGCCAACCGTCAACATCATCCGCACGCCGCTGAGCGGTCGCGGATTCGAATGCTTCTCGGAGGATCCGCTGCTTACCGCACGGATCGCGGTCGCCTACGTGCGCGGCGTGCAGCGCGCGGGCGTCGGCGCCACCGCGAAGCACTACGTGGCCAACGACTCGGAGACCCAGCGGCGGACGTACAACGCTCGAATTTCTGAGCGCGTGCTCAGGGAGTTATACCTTCCGCCGTTCGAGGCTTGCGTCGATGAGGGGGATGTCTTGGTGGTCATGGCCGCATACAACGGCGTCAACGGCGCCACGATGACGGCCAACTCCGTCCTCCTGCATGACGTGCTCAAAGGGGACTGGGGGTTCAGCGGGGTGGTGGTTTCCGACTGGTCCGCCACAACGACCACCGTGCCGACTGCCCTGGCTGGGCTCGACCTGGTGATGCCTGGACCCGATGGGCCCTGGGCCGACAAGCTCCTGGCCGCCGTGCGGAACGGTAGCGTGCCGGAGTCCGCGATCGACGACAAGGTCATGCGGATCCTCACCATGGCCCGCCGACTCGGCGGATTCGACGGCAGGAGCGCCGCGGCGCCGCTGGAGTTGATCGATCCGGCGTTGCTCCGAAGGGCGACCTCGTCATCATTCGTGCTGCTCAGCAACCGCCGCGCCCTGCTTCCGCTGGACAAGGCCACGCTGAAGAGCGTCGCTCTGATCGGGCCCAACGTCTTCGCGCCCCAGACGCAGGGCGGGGGAAGCGTCCTCGTCCTGCCGGCGGCGCGCGTGCAGCTTGCGGAATCCCTGCGGCAAGCCCTTGAGACCACGACCGGTGTCCGCGTGCACCAAGGGTGCGTCACGAATGCGACGGTGCCCATCCCGGCGGCGGGCACGCTGCGCGACCCCGTGACCGGAGGGGAGGGCGTGCGCCTCGAGATTCGCAACCCGGACGGCGAGGTCCTTTACGACGCGCCGATGGCGAGCAGTGTCATCACGTGGTGGCACGGCCTTCCGAGGGCGGTCAACGTTCCAGGCGCACAGGTCGGCCTGCGAGCCACCTACCGCCCCCAGTCCGATGGGCTGCATGTCCTCGGTGTGGCCGGTGTGGGTCGCACGCGCGTCTCCGTCAACGGGTCTGTGCTGGCCGAGGCGACCAGCCTCTATCCCGGCGAGGTGATGGAGATGTTTTCGCGTCCGCCGGAGCTGCGCGTACCGATCCAGGTCGAAGCCGGACGCGAGGTCGAGGTGCAGGTCGAATTCCGGCCCGATAAGGAATTCGTAACGCTGCGTCTTGGCATCGCGCCGCAATGGGACGACGAGCAGTTGATCGACGAGGCGGCGCGCGCCGCGAGCGGGTCGGACGTCGCGGTGGTCGTGGTTGGCTCGGCGGAGGGGACCGAGAGCGAGGGTTCGGATAAGACCTCGATGGCGCTCCCGGGCCGGCAAGACGAGCTGGTGCGACGCGTTGCGGCGGCCAACCCCAACACCATCGTGGTGGTCAACTCGGGCATGCCGGTGCTCATGCCCTGGGCCGACGAGGTCGCGGCCGTCATGCAGGTGTGGTTTCCGGGCCAGGCGTTCGGCGAGGCGCTGGCGGACACGCTGCTGGGCGTCGTCGAACCAAGCGGCCGGCTCCCGGTCACCGTGCCTCGCCATGAGGCCGATTCGCCGGTCCTGCATGCGCGCCCGGAGGGCGGCGATCTCATTTACCGCGAGGGCTTGCTCGTTGGCTATCGGGGCTACGATCGAAGTGGGATCGAGCCGCATTTCGCCTTCGGCCACGGCCTCGGCTACACCGAGTGGACGTACGAAGCGATGGTCGCTGATGCCGCGTCGGTGGCCGTGAACGAGGAGTTCACATGCGCGGTGACAGTCCGCAATTCAGGTCGGCGTCCAGGTCGCGAGGTCGTGCAACTCTATCTGGAGGGGCCCGATAAGGATCCAACGCGGCCAGCCAGGGTGCTGGCGGCATTTGCCTCGGTCAGCGCGGAAGGCGGCGCACGCATGACCGCGCGGCTGACCGTGCCGGCGCGTTTGTTCCAGCGCTTCGATGAGTCGACACGCGCCTGGATACCGGTACCGGGCACGTACACGCTGCATGCCGGGCGCTCGTCTCGAGACATCAGGCTGAACGCATCAGTGGCTCTGCGATAGGAGGTAAGGGAGATGAGACTTCGAACCGTTCGTTCACTGGTCGTCGCGGGCGCGTTGGCACTGGCATGGTCTACGAACGCTGCGGCGCTCGCGAACGAGCCGAAGCCAAGCGCGCCGAACTTTGGATCGAGCGTCCACATATTCGATCCCAGCATGCCGCAGAGCCAGATCCAGTCCACCGTTGATGCGATCGGCACCCAGCAGGTCAACAACGAATTCGGCCCGCAGCGCTATGCGCTGCTGTTCAAGCCCGGAACCTATGGATCCACGGCAAATCCGCTCAACTTTAGGGTCGGCTTTTACACCAGCGTGGCGGGGCTTGGCCTTTCGCCGACCGATGTCGTCATCAATGGCTCCATCTATGTCCACAATCAGTGCTTCGGTCCCGCCAATTGCATCGCACTCGATAACTTCTGGCGGTCGTTGTCGAACCTGACCATCAACGTAACCACTCCGAACTTCGGCTGCTACAGTGGCGAGTTCTGGGCGGTCTCTCAGGCGGCGCCTATGCGTCGCGTGCACGTCAACGGGTTCGCCACGCTGATGGACTATTGCACGGGCCCGTCATTCGCCAGTGGCGGGTTCATCGCCGATTCGGCGTTCGACGGGAGCACAGTGGTCAACGGCTCGCAGCAGCAGTGGCTGGTCAGAAACAGCAGGCTCGATGGCTGGACCAACGGCGTCTGGAACCAGGTTTTCTCGGGCGTCGTCGGGGCACCCGCCCAGTGCTTCCCCAGTCAGAAGTCATGCGGCGGCCCCTACACCACGCTGGCGACCAGCCCGGTGACGCGGGAGGCACCGTATCTCTACCTTGATGCGGCTGGCAACTATAGCGTGTTCGTGCCGTCGGTGCAGCGCAACACCTCGGGAACCACATGGGCCTCGGGCCAGACGCCGGGCGCCTCGATCCCGATCGACCGGTTTTTCGTTGCCCGACCGACCGACTCCGTGGCGACGATCAACAACCAGCTCGCCAGGGGCAAGAACCTCCTTCTCAGTCCCGGCATCTACCGCCTCGACGAGCCCATTCGCGTGAAGCACGATGACACGGTGGTACTCGGCCTCGGGTTCCCCACGCTGGTGCCCGAGGATGGGAATGTTGCCATGAAGGTCTCCAATGTCAGCGGGGTCGACCTTTCCGGCATGATCTTCGATGCGGGCCCGGAGAATTCACCGGTCCTCTTGCAGGTTGGAAGCGGCCGAAGCGAAGGGGACGACGGGGACGGGAACGACCGCACTGCGGCCAACCCGTCGGCGCTCCAGGATGTCTTCTTCCGCATCGGCGGAGCAACGCCCGGCAGGGCGACGACCGCGCTGGTCGTCAACAGCGACAACGTCATCCTCGACGACATCTGGTCCTGGAGGGCCGATCATGGCAATGGGGTTGGCTGGACTGCTAACACCGCCGACACCGGCGTCGTCGTCAATGGAGACAACGTGACCGCCTACGGCCTCTTCGTCGAGCACTACCAGAAGTACAACGTCATCTGGAACGGGAACGGGGGCACGGATGTCTTCTTCCAGAACGAGATGCCTTACGACGTACCGAACCAGGCCGCCTGGATGGAGGCCCCGGGCGTCGACGGCTGGGCCGCCTTCAAGGTTGGTGCCAAGGTGACGAGCTTCAAGGGGTACGGCATGGGGAGCTACAGCTTCTTCAACCAGGGTGTGGACATCTTCGCCGACCATGCCTTCGAGGTCCCCACGACGCTGACGCCAGCCAGTCTCAATGACCTCCTCACGATCTTCCTCGATCCATCGCACGGTTCCGGAGGCATTCGGCACGTGGTGAACGACGTTGGTGGATCGTCGACCAAGGCCAACCCCGACACCCCGGTCACCGTGGTGAGCTACCCCTGACCGGCTGACCGTATCCACGTTCGCTCAGGCCAGCAAGCCCCGTCACACGCAGGCGGGGCTTGCCGAGCCCTCGACCGCCCTTCCGGTGTCTACGGAACAGACTCTAGGTCGACAGACGATCCGGAGAACAGCTCCTGGTTAGGAGGAGACGGTCGGGGCCTTGATGGTGACCGCGCCGTTGAAGTCGTGGAGGTTGATCACGACGTGGGCTGTCAGATGCGCTATTGAGCCGGCAGGGATTTGCACGGATTGGCCATTTGGGCCCGTCCCGTTGGCGAACGCCGCGGATAGCGAATGCAGATCGGCAGTCACGTCGGCGTCATAGCTGACCCGGCGAATCAAGTGATCGGATGTGCCTGTCCAGACATCGGCCGTCAGCTGCGCGTTCTGCAAGATACCCTGGAGTGCGGCTGTCGCTTGCGGGTCCTTTGACGGGCCCCCGGCGGTGACCTGCGCCAATAGTCTGACAAGGTCGGGAACGATCCGATAATGGTCGACGGCGACGCCATTGATCGTCGAGGGCTGATCGTTGATTTCGGCCAGCGATTTGGCGGTATCGATCAGGGCCTGATACGACAGCCCGGCCTTCGATTTCGCCGAAGCTGCACGGTCGGGTTGCCCCAGCCCCTTCCATTTGCCCGTCATCGGGTCCTTGGCATAGAGGCGGCCGGCGACCGCGATGACTTCCGTATCCACCGTTAGGCCGCCGAGTTTTGCCTCGATCGTGGCTTCCAGTTGGTCCGGCTTCTTGACGGCACCGCTGATCGTCAGATCGACGGTCATATTGCTGCTCAGGAAGCTGCCTTGCGAGCCGGCCTTGGTCCGCAACTGCTCGACAAGCGACGTCGGCAGAGTCAGGCTCACGGTCGCTTTCGCGTCGAAGCGAACCGATTTCAGCTTCGCCATCTCCTTGCCGGTCGCGGCAAGGCTCTGCTGAGGGGTGTCGGTCTTGGACGCGGCCGGGGCGTTGAAACCGGCGCACGCAGAGAGCAATCCGATCGCCAGGACGGCAGTCAGGGTTCGCCTCACGTTCGTCAACGAGTATGCACCGCTGAGGCCGGAAATGTGACGCGCA
>Ga0137378_10005932_pt1 | contig 10588 bp, 10 predicted proteins | sample SagtaG_21_FD_104813 | JGI IMG/M metagenome (GOLD analysis project Ga0137378, IMG submission 104813) | Vadose zone soil microbial communities from Sagehorn Ranch, Mendocino, California, USA - Sage2_L_60_16 metaG | ecosystem: Environmental > Terrestrial > Soil > Vadose zone | place: USA...
GTCTGGGCGCGGAAGGCCGAGCCGGGCTTAGCTTTGTAGAAGTCGGCGAGGAAAGGATTGTCTTCGCAATCGTAGATGCGGCGGGCGTGGAGGCGTTCGGCAAGGATGCGGGCGAGAGTGGTTTTGCCGACGCGGAGAGGGCCCTCTATGACGATGAAGCGGGGAGGCTGAGGACTGCGCTGCGGAACGCGAGCGCGCTTGGCGGCGGAAGGGTCGTTGCCGGGCATCGTTTCGTGTGACCACGGCAGGGCCGGGATCAACAGGCGGATTATACCAGAGGCGCGGACGGAATCATCTGGGGTTTGTGTGCCCTCAAAGAGCAGTACGGCAAGGCCGAAAATGTCAAAATGTTTTCTCATTTGTGGCCTAGTACTGCCGTTTCAGAAGGGGCTAAACGGAGGGCCCAGCAGGGCGTACTAATCAAAATGTGACCAATAGGCCAGTGCCACCTGACCTTTTGTACAGTAAATTGCCGGTATTGCTAGTGGGGACGGACTTGCAAGACCCATAAACAACACTGAGGTGGCCCGAATGGTCATTGCAACTCTGCTCCTAATCTGTTCCATCCCGCAGGTGGACGACCCGGCGAAAGTGGTTAACGAATCGCCCGCAATCGCTTCGGAGGGCGCGTCAAAAGATGCGATTCTGGTAGCCTCCCTTCCTTCCGCGCCCGTGCCCAAAGTGAAAGCCGATGCGGAGCCGATCGCTCCGAACCCGGCGGTGCGGCCTTTTCTGCCCGTGAAGCCGGTGTTGACCCGGCCGCGCGAAACGCCCCGGCAAAGAAAGATTTGGTATGGACTGACATTGGCGGCACACAGCGGTGCGGCCTTTGACGCCTGGTCCACGCACCGGGCGGTCGCTGGCGGATACGGCCAGGAGGCGAATCCCTTCCTGCGCCCCTTCGCAAACTCGAACGCGATTTATGCGGCCACGCAGGTTAGCCCGGCCGTGATGGACTACCTGGGCAAGCGCATGATGGTCAGCCAGCATGGCTGGGTGCGAAAGATTTGGTGGCTGCCGCAGACGGCGGGCGCGAGCATTTCATTCGTGTCGGGCGCGCACAACGTCGGCGTTGTGCACTAAGAATTCCCTCAATCCCCCCAAACGGAAAGCGTCTCGGTGACCCTCCTCACCGGGACGCTTTTTGCTTTCTGGCAGGCGTTGACAACCTGGAGCGCGCGATTTTCTGTTACCTCCCGACCACCACGATCACGAAGGAGCCGGGCTTCATCTTGCCGCGGCGTTCGCCGGGAGCAGGTGGGTCGAAGTCGGCGGCGGGGAGAAAGATGTTGTGGGTCTTGAGGTCCAGGCCCATGGTACGCGCGCTTCGTTTGGTCGGAACATTTTCGACAACCGTGAATTTGTCCGGCGAATCTTCGTGGATGATCGTAAGGTTGCCATCGCCGCAGGAAGCGAACGCGTAAGCCGTCGAGGGATCAAAAGCGCTGGCATCCGGGCCTTCGCAGATGGCCGGAGTGGCCACGACCTTGCCGGTATCCGCGTTCACCACAGCCATCACTTTTTCGTCGCAGACGGAAAAGAGGCGGCGATTGGCGACGTCCATGGCCAGCCCGGAAGGCGATTTGCAAGGCGCAAGCGGCCAGTGGTGGAGTTCCTTGAGGCTCTGCGCGTCGAGATGGTAGAGGTCAGAAGTATCTTCGTTGTTGACGTATACGGTGCCCTTGCCGTCAGCGGCGGCGAATTCGGGCTTGCCATTGAGAGGGATCGTGCCGACTACCGTGCCATCCGCGGCGTTGATGGCGGTTGCGTTTTTGCCGCGGCCGTTGAAGGTGAAGACGCGCTTGGTGACGGAATCGTAGAGGATGGCGTCGGGATTGCCGTCTGTCTTTACCGTGCCGATCGTCTTCAACGTCTTGAGATCGAAAATCGTGACGTCGTCGCCGCGGCCGTTGCTGGTGAAACCGCGGCCGAGGTCGGAAGCGACGGCGATGCCGTGAACGCCTTTGGTGTCAGGGATATCGCCAACGATGGCGTAGGTGTCCGCATCGAGAACGACGACGTGCGTGCCGCGCGAGACGTAGACGCGGCGGGCGTCACTATCCACGTAGATGTAGTCCCAACCGCCCTCGCCGCCGATCGGGACGGTTTTGATGACGTGATAGCCCGAACCCGCGGGCGCCGGTACGGCCGTGCGCGAGAATGCTCCCGCAGAAAAGATGATCGCAACTGCGAGTGAACCGAGAAGGGTGAAACGTGTACGCATGGTTTTTTTCTCTCTTTGAGTTTCTATCCTTTGCTTGAGCCTGGGCCAACTACCTATATAGCTACGAAGATAAACGCAGCATTAATGCGCTGGATCCGGCTACATCTTCGATTTGTGCTGTTCGAACCAGCCCGCAATATACAGCATTTTGGCGATGTGATGGCTGGGACGGCGGGCGATGCCATGGGGCTCTTCGGGAACGCGGACGAGAACAGTATCCACATTCAAGAGTTTGAGCGCTTCGTAGAACTGCTCGGCTTCGGAAATGGGCGTGCGATAGTCGGCCTCGCCGGTCATAACCAATGTGGGAGTCTTGACTTTGGCGACGAGATTGGTGAGCGAGCGCTGCATGTAATTGTCGGTGCTATCCCAGGGAAGCCCTGGGAACCAGTATTTGGTGATGAAGGGGATGTCGGACGTGAGCGCAAAGCTGTACCAGTTGATGACGGGGTAGAGCGACGCCGCGGCGCGGAAACGGTCGGTGTGCTCGATGGTCCAGCAGGTGAGCACGCCACCGCCGCTGCCGCCGGTGACGAACAGATTGTTCGTGTCGATGTAGCCCTTGGCGATGACCGCGTCGACGCCGCTGTTGAGGTCGGAAAAATCGTCGCCAGGGTAGGCATGATGGATGAGATTGGCAAATTCTTCGCCGTAGCTGGTGCTGCCGCGCGGATTTGTGTAAAGAACCACGTAGCCTCTGGAAGCGAGCACCTGTTTTTCGAAATCGAAACGGTCGCCGTAGTCGGCGAAAGGACCGCCGTGAATTTCAAGAACCAGAGGATATTTTTTGGAAGGATCGAAATCCGGCGGATGCACGATCCAACCTTGGATTTTACGATTATCTTTTGATGATTCGAACGTGATCTCTTCGACGTGGCCGGGTTTTTCCTGCGCGAGCAATTCCTGATTGAGCGATGTGAGAACCTTCATGGCTCCATTGTTGGAGATGGCGATGTCGCCCGGATTGTCCGGACGCCCGTAAGTGAGGGCGATCATGCCGGTGCGGGCGAGAGAAAAGGTGCCGCTGCCGCCGGCGCTGAGCGTGGAAGCAAGATGATCGGCAATATTCTTGAATGCGCCATCCACGGAATAGAAACCGACCTTGGAATCGCCGTGCTCGTCGTAACGGAAAAAGACTCCACTGTTGTCGGGGGCCCATTGGGGGTCCTGGATATCGCGGTCGAGTTTGTCGGAGAGCGAATGCGCATTGCTGCCGTCGCGATTCATGAGGTAAAGCTTGGTGGTTTGATGGCCTTGGTAGCGATCATCGTAACCAGTGTAGGCGATGAGTTTCCCGTTGGGAGACACGGCGGGAGAGTTGTCGGGGCCCTTGCGATTGGTCAGAGGACGAAGCGAGCCGTCGGCCACGCTGAATTCGTAGACTTCGTCGTCCAGGTATTCGTGATCGGATTCGGGATGCCGATTGACAGAAACAATCAGATACTTGCCATCGGGTGTCCAGGACGCGCGAGAAGGGCCGAATTCGTTGCCCCCGTTGGGGAAATTTCCGTTGGTGACTTGCCGCGGCGCGCCGCCTTCGCTGTCGACGACGAAGATCTGCATATAACCGGGCTTGAGATAACCCGCTCCATTGAAGCGATAGACCAAACGATCGTAAGCGGCGGGAGCGTCAGCCCATTTTGCGCCGGAAGGTGGCGCCGGTAGATCGGCGATGTGCGGTCCTTTTCCGGGAACGAGCGACGAGAAAGAGAGCATTTTTCCATCGGGCGACCAGGCAATGGCGTCGGGGGCCTGTTCGAGATTGGTGATGCGCGCGGTCTGGCCGGTGTCCATCCAGCGGATGTAGAGCTGCTGTTTGCCGTCGGCATCGGAAAGGTACGCGAGGCGCGTGCCGTCAGGGGACCAACGCGGAGAAACGTCGCTGCGGTTGCCGGTGGTGAGAGGGCGATGGTCGGTTCCGTCGGTATTGATGATCCAGAGATTCGAATAACGCTTGTCGGTCATGGGATCGGCAAACCGGCGCACGTACGCAATGTGCTTTCCGTCGGGAGAGATCTGCGGGTCGGTGGGAAGCTGAAGTTGAAACTCATCCATGGCTGTGAGTTTGTGGGAAGCATCCTGCGCCCAGAGGGCAGGGTTTGAAGCCAATGTCAGAGTTGCAGCCGCAAGGGCAGCGACGATACGCACTTTAGATGTCATGAGAAAGAGCCTCCTCGCGGGGGGAGTTAACAACGCGATTGGCGTTATGTCAAGATGATGAGAGCGGAGAACTGGGTGCGTTTGGAGCGTTCGTTGACACTCTCACGTCGGCTTCGCTAGACTAACTTCAGTCGTTGATGGAACCGTTCCTGCCATCCAGATCCCCGGTAGCTCAACGGTAGAGCATTCGGCTGTTAACAAACCTCAAAAGCGTTGAATCGGCACCGCTTATACCGAAAAAACGCCGGTTTAGCGGCCCTTCGTTGGAACCAAGTTGGAACCAGATTACAGCCAACGAGCTTCCTGCATTGCCGACACAGCGGTGTGTCAACCTCTGGCGGTGCATTGTTAATGTACCGGCGCGCCCGATCCGCGGCTGACTTTGGAAGCCCTAGCTAGGAGATAGTCTCTGGCTCGTTCCACCGTAAATGGGTTTCCTGTTTCATCCTCGAAATTTGAACGCAAGTCAGTCCAAATGACACCATCAACTCTGTGTTTCGCGCCCCATTGTTGAATCACCGGCACGAGTGGCGGGTGAAGTAACCGGGATTAGGTAAGAGTAGCCGGGAGCTATCTCGTGTCGCAATTCGGATCGCAAACCAACAGCACGGCACCGTACTGAGTCCCCCCTCATTAACCAACAACCAAGGTTTCAACGATTTCCCGGCGGTTCGCGCAAGCAATCCGACGGATGGCCAAAAAGAGCCGCCAAGCACCGATGAGTTTCGGCCGCCACCCCGGTTATACACAGTGAAAGCGCTCAAAGCTCTGTAATGGCAGATAGCCCGCAGGGAAGGCTTAAGTGGCATTCACAAGATGCAACAGCCGAAGGCCGCAGGCACACATATGTTCCTAATTGCGCATGTCGCGCAAGGACTGGCGAGGTGGGACGGTGCCGAGCGCGAAAAAAAGTGAGAGGCAAATTCCAAAGGTCATCTCACCGAGAAGTTTTCGCAGGAGGCACTACGTCATGAAGACGATGCACGAATCGAAAATGGCCCCGCCGATTTTCATCGGCAGGTGGACACCCAAAGTTTTGTTTTCACTGAAAGAGAGGCCTTATCGTCACGGGCAGTTGCGCCGCTACCTTGGAAGTGTCTCCCAACGGATGCTCACAAGAACTCTTCGCAATCTCGAATCGACAGGATTAATCACCAGGCGCGTTACGAGAGCGAAGGCCATTGCTGTCGAGTACTCCTTGACCCGGCTGGGAAGGACAATCATCACTCCACTCAGGGGCATGTGCCGCTGGGCAAGACGACACGGCAGGGGCGTGAGTGCCGACGTATACCTTCCGCAAGCGTACGAGACGCAATGAGCGAAGGCTGGATGTCAACTTTTTTCAACGAAAAACGATCCAAGAAAAGGAGAACAGTATGAACATTACAAATAAGGCAGTCTTGATCACCGGGGCCAACCGCGGTATCGGTCGGGCACTCGTCAACGAGGCCCTTCGACGGGGCGCGAAGAGGGTCTATGCGGGAGCGCGCAGCGCGTTTCAACACGCCGACAAACGCGTGACGCCGCTGACGCTGGACGTGACCAGTGCTTCGCAGATCCAGCGGGCCGCCGCCGAGGTCGACTCGCTCGACGTCCTCATCAACAATGCCGGCATCTACCTCTACGACGATCTGGGCAATTCCGATATCATCGAGCAGCACCTGGCCGTCAACCTCTTCGGATCGTTGAAAGTGACCCGCGCTTTTTTGCCGCTGCTCAGACGCTCCAAAGGGGCCATCGTCAACAACCTGTCCCTAACGGCGCTCGCCCCCGTGCCAGTTACCCCCGCTTATTCCATTTCGAAGGCTGCCGCATTCAACATGACGCAATCACTGCGAGCGCTCCTGGCGGGCGAAGGCGTGACGGTCCATGCCGTCCTCTTGGGCCCCGTCGACACCGATATGACCCGAGGCCTTGAGATTCCGAAGGCTGCGCCCGAGTCGGTCGCGCAGGGTATCTTCGATGGGTTGGAGAAGAAGGAAGAGGATATCTTTCCCGATCCCGTGTCTCAGTCTATGGCCGAGGGCTGGCGGACGGGCGTAGCCAAGGCGTTCGAGCGCCAGTACGCAGGCTTCGTGCCGGAGCGCTCAGCGTGGGCTGCCGTAGCGGAGTAAAAAAGGGCGGAGCACCGGTGCGCAGCTTTCGTGCCGGAGGATGCGTGCTGGCGTAGCCGAAGCCCGGGAGCGCCAGTACGTAGCTCTCCGCGAATCTTCAATGACACGACGTAGCGACAGGAGAACAAGCCATGATGAAGCAAGGTTTCACCAGTAGTTTTTCGGTAGACCAAACTCCGCAAGAGGCATTCGCTGCCATCAACAATGTTCGTGGATGGTGGTCAGGACAAATCGAGGGCGACACAGACAAACTCGGCGCCGAGTTCACCTACCGTTACAAAGATGTGCACTTTTCCAAACAAAAAATCACGGAATTCATTCCTGGCAAAAAGGTCGTTTGGCGCGTCTTAGACAGCAACCTTAGCTTTGCGAAAGACAAAAGCGAGTGGAATGGCACGGACATTGTTTTCGATATCTCTGAAAAAGAGGGCAAAACGGAAGTACGTTTCACACACGTAGGTCTAGTACCCGAATACGAATGCTACGGCAGCTGCTCGAACGCCTGGGGCATGCTCGTAAACGGCAATTTGCGCAAGCTGATCACCACGGGCAAGAGTCAGCCAGACGCGTTCGCATAGAAAAGAAATCATCGCGACCAGTACCGATGAGTTTCAGACGCGACACCGGTTCTACATATGGGGGCAGACGACGCCACAAGGAAAGCTACGAGGGGTGCAACAGCAATTCGATAGGCAATTGAAACTTAAAGGAGCTCAAGATGAGAAAGGTTCAGACAATTGCAGTAATCGTTGGTCTATTGTTCTCGTTCACTGCGAGCGCGCAAACTAAACCGACTCCCGGCGGGATGAATAAAATCGAGCCTCTGCCGCGAGATTTGGAAATTCAGCTGGCGCTCAGCGCGCTCCCACCGCACCTCAGAAACAATGCGACCGTCTATGTTTTGAACCCGGACAAGGGCTTCGAAGTCGCCCGCAAGGGTACCAACGGATTCCACGCTTTGGTTGCTCGAACCGGCGATGATACGTTCCGCGGGTCCTGGCCGTTTGCGAAATATAGAGATGATATTCTCTACCCGATTTCCTTTGATGAAGCGGGCACCAAAGCACAGATGCGCGTCTTCATCGATGCCGCAGAGATGCAGGCGAAGGGAACTCCTCCCGAAGAACTAAAGGAGATCATCCAAGAACGTTACAAAGCAAAATACTACAAAGCGCCGGAGCGAGCCGGTGTCTCCTACATGCTGTCCCCAATCCTGAGGACTTACGTAAATCCGGATCAAAACGACAGCGTAGCTATTTCTAACATCCCTCACATAATGCACTATGCCCCGAATGTATCCAATGAAGACGTAGGGGGAGCAATCCCAAAACCCGAAGAATTCCGTTACTACAGCGAGCATGGGCGGTGGCCGGACAGCCCGTCTCCGTTTGTCATACTCCACGGTCCCCATGGATACTTCATCCAGTTTCTCGGCGTAACGGAGAGAGACGCCATCAATAAAGAGTATGAAGAGATGCTTACACGACTTTGCAAAATCAAAGAAGCCTGGTGTTTACCACAGTAAGAGATCGAATCGGGCAAGGATCGCGCGCCGATTCCTGCGCCGGCTCGCGTGTGTTGAGTTCAGAATCGGGCGCGAGTGCGCAACTTGAATTCGCTAACCTTACGGCAGAAAGGATGGAAGAGCATGAATAATCAAGATTTCACCGCGACCATTTCGGTGGACAAAACGCCGAAAGAAGCCTTCGATGCCATCAATAATGTTCGTGGATGGTGGTCAGAAGAAATTGAAGGTGGTACCGACAAACTCGGCGATGAGTTTACGTATCATTACAAAGACGTCCATCGCTGCAAAATGAAATTAGTCGAAGTGATTCCTGACAAAAGAGTGGTTTGGCTTGTCTTGGACAATTGTTTCAATTTCATTGAAGACAAAACTGAGTGGAAGGGCACAAAAGTTGTCTTTGAGGTCTCCAAGAAGGGCGATAAAACGGAAGTCCGTTTCACTCACCTGGGCTTAGTTCCTGAATATGAATGTTTCAATGTCTGTTCCAACGCATGGGGCTCTTATATCAACGGCAGTCTACGGAGTTTGATCACCACGGGTAAAGGGCACCCCAACCAGAAGGAAAAATAACCGCCAAGCACCGATGAGTTTCAGCCGCCGCGCCGGTTATGCACATTAGATTGGCATGTGTGACCACGCTGGTCCAAGAGGACAGAATGCTTCCATTGATCGGCAAGAACGTGGTCGTGATCGGCGGGAGCCGAGGGGTAGGACGGAGGATTGTTGAAGCCGCTATCCGCAATGGCGCGCGGGTTCTTGCGGTGGCGCGACGGGAGGTTCCGCTCCGGCAATTGGCCCAAGAGGTTTGCGGCACCGAAGTTCTGTCGCTCGACGCAACGGATGAAGCGGCTCCTTCCAAAGTATTCGAGGTCTTCCAACCCGATATCCTGGTTCTGTGCGGGGGCGCATTTCCGCCCGCCTCACCGCTGCATGAGCAGAGCTGGCAGGAGTTCGCCGTCAACTGGGAAACTGACGTCAAGATCGCATTTCACTTCTGCAAGGCAGCGCTGTCGCGGCCTCTGCCTGCATGCACCTCGGTGATTCTGATCTCCAGCGGCGCCGCTCTGGCAGGGTCGCCGAATTCGGGAGGGTATGCCGGAGCCAAGCGCACGCAGATATTCATTGCAAACTACAGTCAGAAGGAATCCGATCGCCTTTGTCTCGGCTTGCGATTCTTGGTACTTGCGCCGCGCATCATGCCTGACACCGAACTCGGAAAGCATGCGGTCGAGGGCTATTCCCGCTATCTTGGTATATCCTCGGGTGATTTCATTCAGAGCATGGCTTCGCCGCCGACCTCGTCCGATGTCGCGACCGCGGTCATCGAGTTAGCTACAAACCCGGATCGCTCTAAAGGGAAAGTGTTCATCGTCACCGGGAAGGGTCTCGAAGTTGTGCCCGGATGATGAAGCACTCGAAGAAACTCACCGGAGATAATATCGACTGAAATGACGGCGGAACCATCGAATCAAGAGCAAGCCCCGGAACGGACAAACCAGGCGTTTGAACAGCTCGCCGGACCGTTCCGCCGCGAAATCAAAGTGCATTGTTATCGCATGCTTGGCTCCCTGCACGAAGCCGAGGATCTCGTGCAAGAAACCTATTTGCGCGCCTGGCGCAGCTTCGACAGCTTCGAGGGCGGATCGTTTCGCGCATGGCTCTACCGGATCGCGACCAACGCCTGCCTGAATACACTGGCCAGCCGCAAGAGTATGCAGCGCTGGCTGCCTGACCAGCACGGACCTGCCGCCGTGGAGACGACGGTGGGCGGCCCGGCAACGGACGTGGCTTGGCTTGAACCTTACCCGGACTCAAATCTGGATGGCATCGCTGATGATGCACCTAATCCGGAGGCGCACTATACGTCCCGCGAGGCCGTACAACTAGCTTTTGTCGCCACCATCCAGCAGTTGCCGCCGCGCCAGCGCGCAGCGCTCCTGCTGTGTGACGTGCTCGGTTGGGTTGCCGCTGAAGCCGCAACGCTGCTCGGCGGCTCGACTGCCTCGATCAACAGCGCCCTGCAGCGGGCGCGCGCGACGCTTGCTAAACCCTATCCCGACGACCGGCCACCTGTGGTACTCCCGCCAAATCCCGCACAGCAAAAGCTCCTCGGACGCTATCTCCAGGCCTGGGAAGGGCATGATCTGGACGGCTTCGTGGCCCTCCTCAAAGAGGACGCGACCTACACCATGCCGCCGTGGCGACAATGGTTTGCGGGGCGCGAGGCCATTCGGTCCTTCTTTGCAACGGCTTGGAAGGGTTGGACCGGCTTTCGCATGGTACCAACGGCAGCCAACGGGCAGCCCGCCTTCGCCCTCTATGCGCACCGCATCGGCGCGGACGCGACGCGGGCCGCACACTCCATTCACGTGCTGGCGCTTGAGCATGACATGATTTCCAGGCTGACCCTGTTCGTGCAATACGCCGACCCGCACCTGTTTCGCGCCTTTGGACTTCCGCTCATCCTCCCGGACGCCGGAAGCGCGGAATTGAATTCCACGGCGCACCACTCCTAAGACGGTCCTCCATGGTCTGAGGCGTCTCCCGTGAAGCCAAAGTCCA
>Ga0137378_10005939_pt1 | contig 10580 bp, 7 predicted proteins | sample SagtaG_21_FD_104813 | JGI IMG/M metagenome (GOLD analysis project Ga0137378, IMG submission 104813) | Vadose zone soil microbial communities from Sagehorn Ranch, Mendocino, California, USA - Sage2_L_60_16 metaG | ecosystem: Environmental > Terrestrial > Soil > Vadose zone | place: USA...
CTTCGGCGCAGCCGCCGCCGCCGTGTTCGTGTGGGGGCTCGGGGGGCTGCCGAAGTTCGGCCACTACCACGGCGTCTACGGCCGGGCCATCGACCGGGTGGCCGTGCGGGAGCGCCACGCCACGAACACCGTCAACAGCGTGACCTTCGACTATCGCGGCATCGACACGGTGGGCGAGGAGTTCATCCTGTTCGCCGCGGTGATGGGCGTCACCATGCTCCTGCGCCTGCAGCGAGAGGAGTCCGAGGGTCCTCCCGAGGACCACGCGGCGAAACGGCGCATCCCCCACACCAGCGACGCGGTCCGGATCGCGGCGCTGTCGCTGGTGGCGCCGTCCGTGCTGCTCGGCTGCTACGTGGTGAGCCACGGCCACCTCACCCCGGGAGGTGGGTTCCAGGGGGGCGTGGTGCTGGCCGCGGGGCCAGCCCTGATCTATCTGGCCGGCCGGTACCTGACCTTCCGCCAGCTCAGCCCGATCGCCCTGCTGGACTTCGCCGAGGGGGCGGGCGCTGCGGGGTTCGTCATCGTCGGCGTGACCGGCCTCCTGGCCGGAGCGTCGTTCCTGTCGAACGTGTGGCCGCTGGGGCGGACGGTCGGTTCCATCTTCTCCGGCGGCATGCTGCCGGCGATCAACGTCTCGGTGGGCCTGGAGGTGGCCGCTGGGACGGTGTTCGTGGTGTGGGAGTTCCTCGAACAGACCCTGGCGGTGAGGAGGCGGTCGGGATGACGGCCGTGCCCTTCCTCCTTGCGGCGTGGCTGTTCTTCGTCGGGCTCTACGGCATCGTCACCAGCCGCAACCTCATCCACATGATCATGTGCCTGTCGGTGGCGCAGTCCTCCACCTACGTGCTGATCCTTCAGGTGGGCTACGTGGCCGGAGGGACAGCCCCCATCTTCAAGGACGTTCCCGTGGGGACCAGGGCCGTCGACCCCGTCGTGCAGGCGCTGGTGCTGACCGACATCGTGGTGGGGGTGGTCGTGGTGTCGCTCCTGCTGTCGCTGGCCCTGCAGGCCCACAAGCGAACGGGCACGCTGAACCCCGACGACCTCAAGGCCATGGTGGGCTGACCACGAACGTCATCCCGCCGCTCCCCGTGGTCGGCCCCGTGCTGGTCGCGGCGGGGATCGCCGCGTTCGCCTGGGTCCTGGGGCGGCGAGCCGTCGACGTCGTGGCCATCGCCACCGCCGCCGGCACCACCGCCCTCTGCGTGGTCTTGCTGATGGGGGCCGAACACCACGCCGTCGTGTACTGGTTCGCCGGGTGGCGGCCCTCGCACGGCGTGGCCCTGGGGATCAGCTTCACCGTGGACGCCGTCGGGGCGGGCACGGCGGCGCTGGTGGGGCTGCTCACCACCGCGGCCCTGGTGTTCTCGGCCGGATTCCTCTCCGACACGGTCGAGCACCGCCTGCCCATCCTGATCCTGGTGTTCATGGGGGCCATGGTCGGGTTCAGCCTGACCGGGGACCTGTTCGACCTGTTCGTGTTCTTCGAGCTGATGAGCGTGGCCGCCTACGCCCTGACGGGCTACGAGGTCCAGCATCCCGGGCCCCTGCAGGGCGCCATCAACTTCGCCGTGGTCAACAGCCTGGGGAGCTTCGCCATCCTGTTCGGCATCGCCCTGGTGTATGCCCGAACGGGAGCGCTGAACTTCGCCCAGATCGGGGCGGCGCTGGCCACGCGCCCGCCGGACCGGCTGGTGGTGGTGGCGTTCGGCCTGCTGACGGTGGGCCTCCTGGTGAAGGCGGCGGTGGTGCCGTTCCACTTCTGGCTGGCCGACGCCCACGCGGTGGCCCCGGCCACGGTGTGCGTGCTGTTCTCGGGGGTGATGGTAGAACTGGGGTTGTACGGGGTGGCCCGGCTGTACTGGTCGGCCTTCGATGGGACGCTGGCGCCGCACCAGATCTCGCTGGGCCACGTCCTGCTGGGGTTCGGCGCGGCGACGGCGGTGGTGGGAGCGGCCATGTCGTTCCTCCAGCAGCACCTGAAGCGGCTGCTGGCCTTTTCCACGATCAGCCACGTGGGGCTGTTCCTCATCGGGATCGGGCTGTTCGACCACGTGGGGCTGGCGGGTGTCGTGGTCTACGCGCTCTCCCACGGGCTGGTGAAAGGTGCGCTCTTCCTGGGGGCCGGGGTGCTGATCTACCGGCTGGCCGCCATCGACGAGGAGCACCTCCGGGGGCGTGGCCGGGGCCTGGCGGGCACCGGGTTGGTGTTCGCCCTGGGCGGGCTGGCCATGGCCGAGGTGCCGCCCTTCGGGACATTCGTCGGCAAGACCCTGATCGAGGACGCCGCCGGCGCCGCGGGGCACCACTGGGTGCCGTGGGTGTTCGGCCTGTGCTCGGCCGTCACCGGCGGCACGATCCTGCGAGCGGCCGGCCGGATCTTCCTCGGCTGGGGCCCACCGGAGGAAGACCGGTTCTCCTCGGAGGAGGCCGGGGAGTTCGAAGGGTCCGACGACCTCCAGCGGCGTCCGGATCGAACCCCCGTGCTGCTGTGGGCTCCGATGGCGGTTCTGCTGGCGGCGGGGCTGGGGGTCGGCCTGATCCCGGGGCTGAGCGGTCATGTCGAACGCGCCACGGCCGACTTCCAGGACCGCCGGCGGATCACGGTCCACGTGCTTTCGGGCCGGTCGCTCCCCGAGCGGCCCGTGGTCCCCGAGGGCCCCAGCGCGCTGGGGATCTGGTACGGCCTGGCCTCCGGCGCCGGCGCGGTGGCCGTGGCCGGGGTCAGCCTGTTCCGGCGAAGGCTGATCCCGTCGAACGTCCGCCGCCGGGTGGCCGGGGCGCTCACCGGGCCGGTGGTGCGGTTGCGGTTGCTCCACAGCGGCCACGCCGGCGATTACGCCGCGTGGTTCACCGTCGGCCTGGCGGTGATGACCGGGGTGTTCGCCCTGGTCCTGCGGTGAGGCCGCGGCCTGTCGCGTCCCGCGCGCAGGCTATGGGGCTTCGCCGAACGACGACACTCGATCCGATGCGCTTGCCGAAAGGAGCACAGAGGCTGTCTCTAGGCATTTCAGACCTCGAGTGGTACCAGTTCGAACCTCGTCGTGTCGACCAGGCCGCGGTCGGTGATCTTGAGCTCGGGGACCACCGACAGCGCCAGGAACGACATGGCCATGAACGGCGACGGCAGGGTCGCCCCGAGCCCTCTGATGGCTTCCTGCATGTGCCGAACGGCTGCGGCCACCTCCTCGACAGGGCGGTCGCTGAGCAGCCCGCCGATGGGACAGGCCACTTCCCCGACGACCCGACCACCGTCGACCGCGACCTGGCCGCCACCGATCTCCCGCAGGCGGTTGACGGCGGCCGCCATGTCGGCGTCGTCCACCCCGACCACCACCACGTTGTGAGCGTCGTGGGCGTGCGTCGACGCGAGCGCGCCCCGCTGGAGGCCGAACCCCCGGACGAACCCCAGGCCGATCCGGCCGGTCTCCCGGTGGCGTTCGACCACGGCGATCTTGGCCAGGTCCCTCCTGGGGTCGGCCACGGCCCGGCCGTCCCGCCGGCCCGGCTCGTCGGCCAGGGCCCGGGTCACGATCTCGCCCGCCTCCACGCCGATCACCCGGACCCGACCGTTCGCCTGGATGGCGAAGTCCTCGGCCGAGAGCTCCCTGACCCGGACGCTCCCCCGCATCCAGTCCGGCGCGGGCGAGGCCGGCACCGGCGCGGGCAGCGCCTCGCCGTCGCGGGCTACGAGCCTCCCTCGCTTCCACACGGCAACCGGCGTGATGTCCTCGAGGCTGGGGACCGCCACGAGGTCGGCCACGAACCCCGGCGCCACGGCGCCGTGTTCGTACAAGCGGTGATATCGCGCGGCGAACAGCGTCCCCATCACCACGGCGTGGTACGGAGGGCAGCCCAACCGGACGGCCTTGCGCATCACCGCGTCGATGTGGCCGTCGGCCAGCAGGTCGTCGGGCTCGCGGTCGTCGGTGCACAGCAGGCAGTTCCCCGGCCCGTGCTCGAGCACCAGCGGCAGGAGGGCCTCGAGGTTCCTGGCAGCCGAACCCTCGCGGATCATGATCCACATCCCGAGGCGCCGCTTCTCCAGGGCCTCCTGGTAGGTGGTGCACTCGTGGTCGCTTCGAACCCCCGCCGCCAGGTACGCGTTCAGCGCGCGGCCGGAGAGGCCGGGGGCGTGGCCGTCGACGTGGCCGTCCCGCTCCGTGCGTGCCGCGGCCAGCTTCGCCAAGGAGTCCTCGTCCCCTCCGGCGACGGCCGGGTAGTTCATCATCTCGGCCAGCCCCAACGCCCTCGGCTCCTGACGAAGGAAGGTCGCGATCTCCTCGGGCGTGACGGTCGCTCCGCTCGATTCGAACTCACTCGCCGGGACGCAGGAGGACACCATGACGAAGAAGTCCAGCGGCACCCCATCCGCCAAGGCCAGGAGGGCCCGCACGCCGTCGAGGCCGAACACGTTGGCGATCTCGTGGGGATCGATGACCACGGTGGTGGTCCCGTGGGGAAGGACGGCCCGGGCAAACTGGTCGGGCAGGAGCTTCGTGGACTCGATGTGCATGTGCCCGTCGATGAACCCCGGGACCACCACCAGCCCCGACGCGTCGAAGGCCTCCTGGCCCCGATAGCCCGGGCCGACCGCCGCCACGTGCTCGCCTGTGACCGCGACGTCGGCGTCGAGGAGCTCGCCCGCGAACACCGGGAGCACCCGGCCGCCCCTCAACACCAGGTCGGCCGGCCGATCGCCCCGGGCCACGGCGAGCCGGCTCGCCAGTCGGCTCCGAAAGTCCCGATCGATCGGCCAGTTCCCCGCCACGCCTGGCGAGGAAGTCTAGCCCTCGCGGGCGATGCGGGCCGCCACGCGGTGGCCTTCCATGGCCACCTCCTGCTCGTCCACGGTTACCAGCCGACCGGCCCTCACCACCGGGCGGCCCTCCACGAACAGGTCGCGCACGCGCTGGGGCGCGCACAGGAGGAGCCCGGCCACGGGATCGGCTTCGGCACCGGCGAAGGCCAGGCCGGTCACGTCGAACAGCGCCACGTCCCCGCGCTTGCCGGGCTCCAGGGAACCGAGGTCGTCGCGCCCCAGGCACGCCGCCCCCCCTCGAGTGGCCACCCGCAGGGCGTCCCGGGCGGTCATCGCCGCGGGGTCGGGCTCGCCCCAGGCAGGTGCCGGCCCCCGGGTCACCAGCAGGCCCTGCCGCGCCTCCGCCAGCAGGTGGCCGGAGTCGTTCGACGCCGAACCATCCACCCCCAGGCCCACGATCGCCCCGTTTCCCAGCAACGAACGCGCCGGGGCGATCCCCGACCCCAGCCGGAGGTTCGACGTCGGACACCAGGCCACCCCGGTTCGGGTCTCGGCCATGGTTCGAACGTCCCTCTCGTCCAGGTGCACGCAGTGGGCCAGCCACACGTCGGGACCGACGTAGCCGAGGTCCTCCAGGAGCTCCAGCGGGCGCCGGCCGAACCGCTCCAGGCAGAACCGCTCCTCGTCGAGGGTCTCGGCGACGTGGGTGTGCAGCCTGATCCCGAGCTTGCGGGCAAGCTCCGCGGACTCGCGCATCAGGCGCTCCGACGCGGAGAACGGGGAGCAGGGCGCCACGGCGATCCGGAGCATCGAACCCGGAGCGGCGTCGTGGAACCGGCCGACGGCCTCCTCGGTGTGGGCCAGGATCGTTTCGACGTCCTGGACGACGGCGTCGGGAGGGAGCCCGCCCTGCGACTGCCCAAGGTCCATCGACCCTCGGCAGGGATGGAACCGGAGGCCCAACCGGCGGGCCGCGCCGATCTCGGCCTCCAGGAGCCCGCCGGCCCCGTCCGGGAAGACGTAGTGGTGATCGGCCGTGGTGGTGCACCCGGAGAGGGCCAGCTCCGCCAGGCCGACGGCCGCGGCGGCCCGCTCCCACTCCTCGTCCACGCCCGCCCACACCGGATAGAGCTCTGCAAGCCAGCCGAACAGGCCCTGCTCCGAGGCCCGGGCCCGGGTCAGCACCTGGTTGAGGTGGTGGTGGGTGTTGACGAGCCCGGGAACGGCCACGGTTCCCACGCCCGACACTCGTTCGGCTCCCTCGGCCTGGGGGGGCTCACCGGGGCCGATCCACGCGATCGCTCCGTCCTCGATCAGGATCGACCCTCCGGGGATCTCCGTGCCGGCCTCGTCCATCGTGACCACCACGTCGCACCGGTCGAGGAGCAGCCGGCGACCCGAACCCGATGAGGCGCCGGGGGCGTCGGCGGCCTCGGACTGGGGCCTCCCGAAGGCGCCGAGGATCGATCGTTCCCACCGGCTCCGGTCGGTCATGCCCACCTCCCCTGAAGGGAAGGGACATCAACCTCGACTCGAGGTCGATGTCGAGATCGCATCCAGGAAGCCCCCAACCGGCGGGTCAGGTTGAGCCCGTACCTCTGAGCCAGGGGATCAACAGGTGTCCCCGGGACGGCGGGTCCACGTGAGGATGAGGCCAGCGCGGCCGCGTTCGGTTCCGCTCCCATGCGCCTACCCCCGGCGAGACCTGGCATCCAGACGGCAATCCTACGGTGCCGGGAGGACCGGGGCCTCGGCGCGACTAGGCGGAGCAGGCTGCCCGAAGGTACGGGTACGGGTCGACGGCCGTCCCCACCGTGGCCACCCCGAAGGGGCTGACGTGCAGGACGGCCGGGCGGGTGGCCGGGTGCCACTCGAAGTGGTCGTGGGTCGCGCCGCCCAGGGCGTCCCCAGTGTTGCCGACGAAGCCGACGACCTGGCCCGTCACCACCGACCCCAGCTTGCCGTAGGCCACGAGGTGCGCGTTGTACACGTAGCCCTTCGTCCCGTACACGGTCACGGCGAGCCCCCCGAGCCGGTTGGGGGTGGCGTGGGCGATCCCGTCGAAGGGCGCAACGACCGGCGTGCCCCGGGGGGCGAAGATGTCGTTGCCGGCATGGAGGTGGAACCCCCCCGCATACCGGGGGGCGCCGAAGTCGTCCGAGAAGGATCCCTGTCCCTGCACCGGGCACATCCGGAGCGCGTCCTCCACGCCGGCCACCCGGCGGGTGATCGTCTTGGTGACCGTGGTGAACTTGTACGTGATGACCCCAGCCTGGCCGGCGTCGTTCTCTCCGTTGGATGGCAGTGCGGCCGCCGGGGTCCCTTCGCCCCAGAACTCGCTGGACGACGAGGCGATCTTCGAGCGGGCCGACGCGGTCTCGCCGCACCCCGTGGCCACGAGCGCAAGGACCAGACCCAGGGCGGCCAGCGCGGCCAGACGGGCCGGGGCGGAGCGAATCGAACGGAGCCCGACCGATCTCGCGACCACCGAACCCATGGCGCGGAACCTCTTTCCCGGCCGGGCTCGGGCGAAACGAGGCAAGCCGTTTCGACGCGTCCGGGCCGGGCGCGCCGCGGCCCGGGGGGACCCTCCCGCCCCCGGAGGTCCGGCTTGCACACCGGCGCCCTGCCGTCGTACACTTCGCATGACTAGTTATTTATAGTCAGTCTGCCCGCGACTGTCCAACGGAGATGGAAGGCAGGACCGGGAGATGAGGATCCGAGGGCTGATAGGGATGGCGGCGCTGGCCGCCGTCATGTGCATGGGCGGGGCCGCGTTCGGGGCCTCGCCGAGCTCGCTGACGATCGGGCCGTCCCATACCTCCGGGGGGTGGAGTGGCAAGGACTTCCTCCTGGGCGCGACGGCAAGCCCGTCGCTCTGCCCTGAGGCCACCGATCCGCTGAACACGCTGTGCGACCACCTGACGCTCATCTCCGACGCCAGCTCGAGCTACTGGGACACCCATACCGGCAGCGCCACGGTGAAGATCACTTGGAGCAGCTCGTCGGACAACTTCGACCTCTACGTCTACACGTCGAACGGCAGCCTCGTGGCCAGCTCGGCCGCCTCGTCGTCCTCGAGCGAGTCCGCCACCTTCTCCAACCCCGTCGGCAGCTACGAGGTCCGGGTGGTCCCGGTGAACGTGACGAGCTCCGCCTATTCCGGTACCGGCAGCTTCAGCGCGAGCCAGGACCCGCAGCCTTCCCCGAGCCCGAGCCCCAACCCGCCCTCGCCCTCCCCGAGCAACACGCCATCTGGGGGTGGCGGCGGGGGTGGGGGCGGCGGGGGTGGGGGCGGTGGCGGCTCTGGCTGGTCGCCCGGGCCCAGCTCCACGTATCACGACTACGGCCCCGGTTCACCCTTCTACTACGGACCGAGCTACGACGGCGGGGGCTACGGCACCGGGCGCCAGATCTTCGTGCCCGGCTCGCGCACCCAGATCTCCTACAGCACCCAGACCCGGAGGGTCCCGGGCAGCCGCTCGGATTCCGAGTGGGGCCCGCAGACGAAGGTGGCGCCCGTCGCCTCGGTCGTCCCGCAGTCGCCCGGCATCCTGTGGGCGCTGGTCCCCCTGGGCCTGCTGCTGCTCACCGCGGCCTGCTACGCGGTCTTCGAGCCCGCCTACGAGGCTTCGCTGGGCCGGAGGATGGCCGCGAGCAAGCAGCGCCGGGCCGAGGTCCCCGGAGGGTTCGTCCGGGGGGCGGCCGGCACGGCCCGCCTGACGGCGTCGGCGGTTCGAAAGGGCACCTCCGCCATCGGGTCCTCGAGGGCGAAGCTCAGTCCGACCCGGCTGATCAGGCGCCCGCGCAAGGGAGCGTGATGGCCCGACCCGGGCAGCCCTCGCCGCACGAACGGGGGAGGGCGGCGTGACGGCGTGCCCTTCCGTCCGGACCTGCGTGGCGCTCGCCCTGGCCGCCACCGGGCTGGTGGTGCTCGCCGCCGGGCCCGGCCGGGCCGACGACTCCGGCCAGGACCCCGCGTCGTTCGCCTATGGGAAGGACCAGACGAACTGGTACTGGAAGGAGCAGCAGACCCAGAACCTGGCGGGGCAGCAGCTCGGGCTCCCCAGCCCGCAGGCGTCCGACACCCTTCCCGTGGCCGTGGCCGGGGGGCAGCCCGACAAGCTCTCGGCGCTGCAGCTCGACCTGGACTTCCGGGGGTACCAGCCGGGTGCCGCCATCACGTCGCTGGTAGTCACCCTCGCCGAGGGCACCGCCCAGAACGACAAGAACCACCCGCCGGACCTGCAGCAGGAGTTCAACCAGGACGGGAAGGCCGTGCAGGCTTGCATGATCACGGCGTCGTGGAAGGGAGGCCAGGCCGGCGCCTGGAGCGAGCAGCCCGGCTACGACGGTTCGACCTGCGCGGACGGCCAGTACGACAAGCAGGCCTCCACGTGGACGTTCGACCTCACCTCGATCGCCCAGCAGTGGGGCTCCGGGGCGGAGAACGACGGCGTGATGCTCGTCCCCGTCGCGGCGGAAAGCGGCAGCGGGTCCGGAGGCGTCCAGGACATGAGCTGGCAGGTCAACCTGAAGATCCCGGCCCAGGACGACGCCTCGACCTCCGGCACGAACGAGTACGACGAGACGAAGTCGCAGTTCACCCTGGACTTCCAGTTCGGGGCCGGCGAGCCGACCGATCAGGCCACCCCTCCGCCCACGGTCGGAGGGGGAAGCTCCGTCTACACGGGGACCACCGGCTCCGGTGGCGGGGGCATCTCCGGTCCGTCCTCCACCACCTCCACCACCACCACGACCACCAGGGGCTCCGCGGGGAACGGCGGCCGGGACCAGACGCTCGCCGCCAAGGCCCCGCCGGTGGGCTCGGTCCCCAAGCTCCCCTGGTACGCGTGGGTCCTGTTTCCGGCGGTGCTGATCGCGCTGGGGTCGGTTCGGGACGTCATCGTCGAACCCGCGGCGGGCCCCCGGCCGGACGGGGCGATCGCGGCCATCCGGGCCCGGAACCAGCAGGTCCGGGGGGCGGGGGGCGAACCGGCAGCGGCGGAACGCGTCCGGCCCATCCCGCCCGTCCCGCCCTCGCTGGGCCAACTGGCCAGGGCCGGCCTGGCCCGGGCCGCCGCGTGGGGCTCCGAGTCGCTTCGCAGGATCCGATCGAGATGACGCCCCGCCCCGCTCCGCCGCGGGGGGCCTAGCGAAGGCCTCCTGGCGGATGCGACCCCTGTGGAGCCGGCCATGACGAGCTACCTCGGCGCGGGGTTGTATGAGGGGGCGACCTACGGGCTCCTGGCGATGGCCCTGGTGCTCGTGTACCGGCACACTCGCGGGTTCAACCTGGCGCAGGGCGAGTTCGCCTCGGCCGGTGCCTTCATCGCCTTCGCGCTGTTCCACGCGGCCGGCCTGCCGTACGGCGGGGCGGTCGTCCTGTCGTTGGCCTGCCTTGCGGCGTTCGGACTCGTGGTCGAACGCGTGGTGATCCGGCCCCTCCGAAGCGCACCGCCCCTGACGCTGCTCCTGGCCACGGCGGGGGTGGCCCTGGCGGTGATCGGCCTGAGCCTGCTGGCGACACGCTCGCCCACCTCACCGTTCCAGCTCTCCCTGGCCGCACCGGGGCCGGCCTTCGACGGCGCCGGCCTGACGTCGGGGCACCTCCTCCTGGTGCCGTCGGTGATCGCCGCGGCCCTCGTGCTGCGATGGTTCTTCCGGTCGGACCTCGGCCTGCCGGTGCGTGCGGTGGCCGAGGACGAACTCGGCGCTCGGACGCTCGGCATCCCCAGGGTGAAGGTCTCGCGGGCCGTGTGGGCCGTCGCGGCCGTGCTTGGAGGGGTCGCCGGCATCCTGCAGGCGCCGGTGC
>Ga0137378_10005946_pt1 | contig 10575 bp, 15 predicted proteins | sample SagtaG_21_FD_104813 | JGI IMG/M metagenome (GOLD analysis project Ga0137378, IMG submission 104813) | Vadose zone soil microbial communities from Sagehorn Ranch, Mendocino, California, USA - Sage2_L_60_16 metaG | ecosystem: Environmental > Terrestrial > Soil > Vadose zone | place: USA...
GAGGCTGCTTTGACCAACGGCGCCCTCGACGGGTCCTGGCACGCCGGTAGCCGGCGTGGCGTTCGAGGTGCTCTTCGAGGCTGAGCAGCAGTGGCAGGCATGCCGGCGCTGGGCGGCGTGTTACTCCCGGCGCACCAGCCCGGTGTACCCGGCGACGAGGAGGGTGGCCAGCGTCCACCCGAGCCCGGTTGCGATCCAGGTGCCTGCGACCCAGGCCTTGCCCCATGCGGCGTGCCCATTGGACGCCGGGTCCGGGGCAGTTGTCTTGCTGCATGCAGGGGGCGGCGGTGATGGCCGTATGTGGGAGCTCGCCGGGTACACGGCGGCGCTGGCGGGTACCGAAGGTTGCTGGATCACCGTGGGCATGGCCGCAGCGACTGTCCCGCGGAGTTGGCCGCGCACCGGCTCGGCGAATACGTCGAGGACGTGGTTGCGGTGCTCGACGGCGCCGGGGCAGGCCGGGCGGCGCTGGTGGGTTATTCGGCCGGGGCCCGGATCGCCTATGCGGTCGCACGCCAGTATCCCGATCGCGTCAGCGCCGTGGCCGGGATCGGCTCGGTGGGCGCACCTGGCGATGATGACAGCGACTGGGCCGGATGGGCGGCGGAGGTCCACGCCGGCGGTATGCGGGCGGCCATGGGCGGGCTGGCCGCCGAGGAGTCTGAGCCGGCGCCCGGGTGGCTGCTGGACAACCTGGCCCAGACCCGGGCGGAAATGTTCGCGTTGCTGCTGGAAGCCGGGGCCGCCGAGCCGGGGGCGTGGGCAGATTTCCCGCATGTGCAGGCCCCGGCCCTGGTCATATGTGGTGAGAACGAGGAGCCGCACGCAGCGCGGAATGCCCGGATGGCCGCTGACATGTTGCCCCAGGGAACGGCGGTCGTGCTGCCCGGCCTGTGGCACCTGCAGGCGTTCTGGCGGACCGACCAGACCCTCCCGCCGCTCACCGATTCCTCCACAAGCACCTCAGCGCCCGCCAAGAACCCGCGCCTTAGCGGTGAAGCCGCCCTGGCCACGACGCCCGTCCCGCAACGCCGGCGGCGGGAATGCAGCCACAGCCGAGGCTCCAGCCGACCAGCGCCGGGAGTCCGCAACCGCGCGACCAGCGGCAGAAGCGCGCATTCACGCCCAGCGTTGGCCATGCATAAACATACGGCCTGGGCCGCCTGCCTGCTCGTCCGTGGTCGAGATCGCCAACCATGCGGAGAGCCCTTGATAACCGCGCGCCGAGCTGCCGTTATGTAGATTTTTTCTGTGCAGGCTCTCCGCAGACGCAGGCATGCGTAACAGGGTGATCTGTGTGGGAATTCGAAGTGGGCGCGGATATCAGCACAGGTGTTGGCGATGCGCGCGGGCCGACCGGAGGTGCGGGCGAGCTCGCCGCCCGGCCGCAGTGCTCGCTGGCATGTCGCGTACAGCGACGTCTGGCCCGCGGCTGCGGCGAAGCCACGTGATCACAGCTTCGGCGTCGGCGGAGAACCAGCAGCTGATACGCGGAGTGACGTGGGGATAAGGTGAGTGGTCAGCTCGTTGACTACGGGAAACCGCCGATCTAGGCTCGAACAGTCTCTTGCGATTGGTAGTGATGCGGTGCCGGACCGTGTTGCCTTGGGGGTCGGAGGGCTCGAAGCCGAGACCGGCGATCACATCCGGCGAGTTCGTGGGCAGGCCCGATTTCAGCGGGCGCTTCGCGTTCGAGGCGGGCGGCCTGGCCGCACCTCAAGGCCGGAACCAGGGCCTGGGTGGCGGCGGGTGAGGCGGCATCGGCGAGCTGAGCGGCGGGCCGGGCTGGCTGGTGCCGAGGATGGCCAAGATGACATCGCAGCGACGGCGGGCCAGGCAGATGAGGGCGGCGTTGTGGCGTTTGCCTTCGGCTCTCTTGCGGCCGTAGGAGGTTTGGAGGCGGGGTCGCAAAGAGGCGAAGACGGCCAGGAACATGGCGTTCTTGAGCCGGTGGTTGCCGCAGCGGCTGCGGGGATTCACCGGCCAGGGTGGTGCCGGACTGGCGGGTGACCGGGGGCCAGGCCTGCGTAGGCGGCAAGTTTGAGGCCGTCGGTGACGGCCGAGCCGTCGCCGATCTCGGCGAAGATGCGGCGCCGGTCCGTGGCCCGATCCCTGGCCGCGCCGCGCCAGAACGGACATTCTGCGCCCATGGGGTCGCATATGCCTGCTGCTCCAGCAGGCATTCCTATTCGGCGATATGCGTGCTTACGAGCGTTCAGCGCCCACAAAAGTGCTCACGTCATGTAGCGGACGGGGTGACACGCCCGATGCCGCCGCTGGCAGCTCGCGATGGCCCAAGCCTGGCCAGGCGGCCGGCCGAGATGCCGATCCGTGCCAGTCTTCCGCGCAACGTCCCGCACTCCGGGGTCCCATCCCGCCAACAAACAGCCAACAAACGATCAAGAAGCCCGACCACCGTCTGGCAATCGGGCCTCTGACCTGCATTTCCTGGTAGCGGGGGCGGGATTTGAACCCGCGACCTCTGGGTTATGAGACCAGTCGGCAGTGTTCAACACAGCCCGGTTCCCTGCGTCCCTGTCCGGCGTCGTCCCGCAGAAGGCAGGCAGACGGTCAGCACGACAATGCCATCACAGGCATCGCGGCAGAACTCAATGCTCGTCCGGCAGCGTGGCCTCGGATATGGCTCATCGGGTTCAGTGAGGCGATCTGGCGCCCCACCGGGCCGGGTCCCTGTCGCCGAGTCGATCGACTGGGTCAGACGCGGCCCCTTCGGGAACCAGTCGCAGCCCTACGACCAGCTAGCTGGCTGCTACCTGCACGCCGGACACGACGGCCGTGCTGCTCGCCAAGCAACGGCACCGGCGGACCACGCTCGGCACCCCCGGGCCGGGCGCCGGCAGGCTGCTCGACGCGACCGTCGGCCACGGATACCGGCCCTGGCTCGCGGCGATCTGGCTGGCCATGCTGCTCACGGCCGGCACCGCCGTCTACGCCATCGACCGCCCGCATGCCCTGGCCGGCGGCCCGTGCCGCCATTCAATGCTCTCGCCTACACCCTCGACCTGCTCATCCCCATCGGCGCATTCGAGCTCGTAACGCCTGCGCATCGGCCGGCCGGGCCCAGTGGCTGGCCGACGCCCTGATCGCCGCCGGGTGGATTCTTGCCACTGCCGTCATCGCAGGCGTCACCCGCACCGTGCGCCACGACTAACTGGCCACGGGCGTGTTCACGCGAGTCGGGGTTCCCGCTCCATCGGCGTGCCGATGGCCCTCATCCAGTGGCACCCTCTGCCGCCAGGTGACGGCAGAACTCAGTGACGAACCAGTGACAAAGATCAAGGACCTGACCGCCGGAACCGGCTGTCAGGCCCTTGACCTGCTGCTACGCGAGTAGCCCGACCGGATTGAACCGGCGCTACCGCCTTAAGAGAAGGCGCGGCACTGTTCAACCGCAGAAGGTATTGGCTGACACTTGACGACATGTGGCTTGGATCGACTACTATGTAGTCATGGCAAAGCGCTCGGCAACCCCCGTGCGGTTCGACATCGATGTAGCTGAGAGACTGACATCCTTCACCGCCGCCAACCCAGGCATGTCGCTGTCCTCAGCCGCCAACCGGCTCGTAGATGAGGCCCTGCGGATGAGCGAGCACCCCGGCATCGCGTTCCGGGCGGGCCCTACCGGCAGGCGCGCGGCCTTGGCGAGCGGGCCAGATGTATGGGAAGTGGTTCGCGCGATCAAGTCCGCGCGAACCACCGAGCCCGACCTTACAGAGGACGACCTGCTCGTCCTCGTGGCGAGCAATACTGGTGTCCCTGTGCGCCTCCTGCGCATCGCAATCCGGTACTGGGCGTCTTATCCCGCCGAGATCGACACCGAAATCGCCGCTGCGCTGGCAGCCGAGGACGCTGCCGAAGATGCCTGGCGGCGCGAGCGCGACCTGCTCGCTGGATAAGGCATGGGCTGCAGGCTGCTGCTTGATGAGATGTTCTCCGACACCATCGCCCAGCAGCTACGCGCCAAAGGCCACCACGTCCAGGCCGTCGTCGCCGACCCGGCCCTGGCCTCACTCCCTGACGACCAGATCCTCGCCCACGCCACCGCCGCCAAGCGGGCTCTCGTCACCGCCAACATCAAAGACTTCATGCCGCTGGACGCCGGATACAGGGCAGCGGGCCATGACCACGCGGGGCTGATTCTCGTCTCCACTAAGACCTTCCCCCAGGACCGCGCCTATACCGCCGCCATCGCCGGTGCCCTCATCACCCTTCTCGACCTACTTGAGCAGATTCAGCCAGGCCAGGTTCTCTTCCTCCCCAGCCGCTGAGGGGTCAGCGAGGATTGCCCGACCAAATACTGCTCCTTCGGTGACGTCTGATCGAACGGGTCCACAGCACCGCGACCGGCGCGACCGACGGCAGCATCATCGCAGCCATCATCACCACCCACAGCCCCAGAAGGGCAACAGCGCCAGGCCCATCATCCCGGGCCGTTACCCATGTCCCGGGCCTTCATGACGGTGATTACCCAGGCCACCGCCGCGAGCCCGGCGACCGCGATCCACGACAACCTGTCGCCTTGGCCTGCGAGGCTCTCGGCGACGCGCGCGAACCCGGTCACTGACCCGCAGCACCCACATCCGAAGGAGACGACATGGCCCGCCAGCGCACCGCCGGCGACACGATGATCACCCGCGAGTACCGCGTCGTGACACCAGCTATTCCGAGAACACGCACGACGAACCGATGATCCACGATTTCGAGAACGCCGGTGACGTGCCAATCCGGTTCGTCACCGCTGAGCTGCTCGACTGAAATGGCCCGACCTCTGGTGCATCCGGATCCTGCTGCCCCTGCCCTGCCACAAAGATCAAGGCCGACCGCCGTCTCCGGCGATCAGGCCTATGACCTTCACTTCCTGTTAACGGGGGCGGATTCGGACCCGCGACCTCCGGGTCATGAGCCAGCGGCGCTGTTCAACACAGCCCGGTTCCACACGTCCCCGTCCGGCATCGTCCCTCAGGGCGCGGCACGTTCAGTCAAGCATCACGCGACAGCGCCGTCGCGCAGCAGGATGCCGCTAACCCGCCCAGGCCGCGATGGCATCGAACGCGCGGACTGTCGCGAAAAACTTCCAGGCGTCCTGCGGCAGCGGCCAGCTGGACAGCTTCACGGCCACCAGCTGGGCCGACCGGTTGATGTAGATCATCTGACCATGAATGCCCAGACACAGGAGGATGTCCCGGTCCGGGTACGGGATCCAGAACTGATTGCGGTACATGCCGCCAGGCAGGCCGTTGTCCACCGGACCGACCGCGAAGGCCGCCCGCGAGTCCGGGTCGCCGGTGATGGTGTCCTGGATCTAGGCCGCAGGAACCACCTGCTTGCCGGTCAGGGAGACCCCGTCCGCGAGGATCATCGTCCCGAATCGGGCAAGGTCGCGGAGGACGGCGGAGATCCCGCCGTCGAACATCCCCGTGCCGACGGCGTCCACGGCGATGTTCGCGTCATGCTCGGCCCCAGGCGGCTCCACAGCAGGCTAGACAGGAGCTCGGGCATCCGGGTCCGGCTGCTGCCTCGCACACCCAGCCGAGCACATCGCTCTCGCAACTGCGGTACACGAACGGGCCGCCGTGCGTCGATTCGTGAGCGTCAGCAGGAAGTCGTACATGGTGCCCGGCACGCCCGGATTGCGGCGCGGCGCCCAGCCGATCGCCTGCTCCAGGAGCCGAACCTCGGCGGCGGGATCGAGGTAGTCCTCCGAGAACGCGATGCCCGAGCGCATGTCCAGCAGGTGCCGGATGTGAGCGCCGGAGTATCCGGACTTGGCAAGCTCGGGCACGTAGTCCGATACGGGCCGGTCCAGCTCGAGGGTGCCGTCGGCCGCGAGCGCGCCGACAACCGTGGCGATGAGGGACTTGCTGACCGACATCAGCAGATGCCGGGTGTCCGGCGTCATGCCTTGCAGGTACTCCTCGGCCAGCACGACACCGCGGTGCACGACCATCCACTCGTCGGTGTGCGTGGCACTCATGACTGCGCCCGGGCTCGACCGGGTGCCGTCATGCAGGAGCACCGGGATGTCGGTGATGGGCGACAGCCGGACAGGAAACGGCTGCACCGGCCCGTTGCCGCGCGGGATCGCGGCCGTGGAGAACAGATCCGCGATGTGCTGCAAGGACCACGAGAGCTGTGGCGCGGTCTGCCAGTTGTCCAGCGTGACGCCGCTGGCGGGACGGCCCGCACCGTCGATCTTGGCTGCAAGCAGACCTGACCCTGCGGGACGGTGCCGCAGTCCCGGGCCGCCTCATGTTGTTCCGCTGCCGCCAGTGCCTCGTCGGTGGCGGTCACGGGGCGGCCTTTGCCGCGGCCAGGGCAGACAGCAGCTCGTAGCCCGCGTGGGCAGCGGAGATCCCGGTGATCTGGGCGTGGTCGTAGGCGGGTGCGACTTCCACGATGTCTGCGCCGATGAGGTTAATGCGGGAGAATGGCTGGCGCGCGGACGCGGTGCCCGGCCATGCCCACGCATACCAGCGGTCCCCTTTCCGGCGGAGCTGACCTCCCAGCTGCGCGCGGTCCGTCAGCAGGCGCGTGACGGCCTGCGCGCCGGCGAGCTTCACCCCCTTCAGTCAGGGTGAGATGGAAGTTCGACGCGACCCGCAGCACGTACCCCTGGTCGTGGTCCTCGAAGAACTCCCGCAGTTCGGTGCAGCTGCCGTAGACCCCCGCAGATGAAATCGAACAAGATGCCATCCGCGGACGCATCCGTGCAGATGTCGATAGCCAGCTGTCCCTTCGTACGGAACACCAGGTCCTGCGGCAGGCCCATAACCAGAGACGTCACCAGATCGTCAATGTGCTCTCGCGGGATCCACTGCCGCGCGTCGGCCAGCGCATGCCCGGCGTGCTCCCGCACATAGGCTAGGTGCACCGTGCTGATCCCGTTCGCCACCCGGCCGGCGCACCCCAGGTAGGGGTCGCTTGACCCCGGCCGTGGCGCTGCCCTGCTCTTGCTGCCCGGTCTCATCAGCGCCCCGACCACCAAGGCGCCCCGCCGCCCCGGCCGCCGCGCTGCCTCATCCAGGCCCGCCACCGCGAACCGCCGCACTACCCCCATCACCGCGGACGTGTCCCAGACAGCACGATTCAGCAGCCGCTGGGTCCGGTCCGGAGCACGGTCCCCGATCTGCTCGGCGATCGTCCAACCGTTGCGCCTCGGCAGCCCGCTGGCCAGCGCCCGACGTATTTCCCCGCCTGCAGCCACCGCTCCGGGCAAAGCACGGCCGAAGCAGCCCCAGCAGCTCTGCACGTTTCCGGCCCGCCAGCCCGGCACCTATCCTGGCAGCAGCAGCCTTCGGTTTTGTTGTCTTCACACACCTGATCGGCAGGCGGCTGCGCCATGCCTAACCGGGTTGCCCCCGCGCTCCGCCAGGTCAACGCCCGAATGGCGGCTGCCGTACTGGCGCAAGGGATACAAGAATGTGCACGTCCTTACCTTTGCTTGACCAAACCGTGAACCTTGTGTTACCACAGTTTGGCGAGCCCGTTACCATCGGTGACGGGCGATCATTGGGTCGGCGCTTCGTGGGCGGGCAGCCTGAATCCTCTGAGGGCCACTCCCAGTAAGGGGGGTCTATCGGAAAAGCATATGGGGCTTGTCTGATGGATGAGCCAGTGGTCACGAGCTAGGGATGGCTATGTCTGGTACTGGAGGAGTAGATGGCCCTTCCGTTTATCGATGTCGGTGACTCGCAGGGCTCGGTTGATTGGGATCGCGTCCGCAACGGCGGCAAGGCCGTGATCGCGGCGTGCAAGACGACCGAGGGGGGAGACTTCCGGGCCACCACGTTCTCGAGAGCACGGGTGAATGCGATCCACAAGGCCGGGCTCCCGCTGATGCCGTACCACTACCTTCGTCCGCGCACGGATAGGCACGGGTCGAAGGAGGCGGAGTTCGCGCTCGCCGTGCTTGACGACGCCGGCTGGAGGCCGCGCACAAAGCGCTTCAAGCGTGGCCCAGACTTGCCAATCGTGATGGACATCGAGCAGCACCTCAACGAACTGATGCTCGCGAAGATGTCGGGCGCGGAGCTGCTCCACTACACGGAGGAGTTCGCCGGCACGGTCTTCGAGGCGGTGGGCAGGGGGGTGATGACCTACGTCTCTCCAGGTTTCATGCCCGAGCTCGGCAACCGCGCGCCCGCTCACGGCGAGGACGTGTGGGTCGCGGCTTTCTCGTTCCAGCCCGGGAAGCCGCCGACGCCGGCCGGATTCTCGAAGAGCCGCGTCCGCGCGCACCAATTCTCGGAGCACGGCACTTTCCCGGGCGTCGGCACGCCCGTCGACCTCGACGTGTGGCTCGGAAACGCGAAGAGCCTCGCTGCCTGGATCGAGGGCGGGCCGGTCGCGGGCGCGGGCGGTGCACAGTCGCCGGAGCCGACCATGTCCACGAAGGAGGTGCAGACGCTCCTCAAGCAGATCGGCTTCCCAATCAAGGTCGATGGCGTCCGCGGGGGGAAGACCGTCCAGGCGATCAAGGACTTCCAGCGCGGCTACGTGGGAGCACCGCCGGTCGACCCGTTGCTGCAGGACGGGCTCGTGGGTCCGAAGACGGAGAAGGCGCTGCGGGCGAGTGCGGCGAAGAACGGCCTCTGCTCGGAGCATTTTAGGTTCAAGGAGTTCGCCTCCTCGCACACGGGCGCGATCCGTACGCACCGGGAGCTCGTGATCGGGCTCGAGAAACTGCGCGCTCACATCGGCCGTCCGATCGGCGTGCTCTCGGGCTTCCGCGATTTCAACCTGGGGGCGTCGATGAGCCAGCACAAGTTCGGCAATGCGATGGACCCGACGGAGCCGCTCTCGACGGTCCAAGAGGTAGCGGCGCTCAAGGTCTTCTCGGGTATCGGCCACTCGCCCGGCAGCGATCGGGTGCGCCATGTGGACGTCCGCCACGTCGGCCCCAACACGACGCCGGGCGCCAGCAAGTCGCGGCCCGAGATCTTCATCGACGCGTTCTGACCAGGCCCCACCGAGCGCGAGCGCAGCCTGCGCGGCGATGCTGCCGACGCGCGGTCGCGACGGCCTCCCGCCGCCGCCCGCGGGCGGATCCGCGCCGACCGAAACGCGTACCTTGCGTGCTTGCGGGCAAAGCAAGCGCCTTGACCGCAATCATCAGACCCGAATCCGCGAGTAGCGCGCGGAGCTGATCTTCAGGGTCGTTTCTGATCTTCGCGGGTGCTGTTTCGGGTGTGGGGCAGGCTTGATGCCCGGGTGTCGCGCCGGGTTCGCGGGTTCCAGGTTCCGGGGGGCGGGGCCGTGGGGGCTGGTGGTCAGGGCATCGCGGGGAGGGCCCGCAGGCGGGCGAGGACCTCGGCGAGCAGTCCGTGGCCGGGCGGTAGCCGCAGGATCAGCTGGCCGGCGTGGCGCACGAGCCGGGCCGGGATGCTGATCAGCCGGCGGCGGAGGGTTTCGATCATGGCCTTGCCGCCGCGGACGCCGTGGCCGTCCAGGATGGTCTCGCCGCTTACCGCCGGCACTGCCGTATACGCCATCGACCGGCCGCATGTCCTGCCGGGCGGGCCAGCGCCGCCGTTCAACGCCTTCACCTACACCCTCGACCTGCTCATCCCAATCGGCGCCTTCGGGCTCTGCAACGCCTAAGCCTCCACCGGCCCAGTGCCTGGCCGACGGCCTCATCGCGGCCGGCTGGACGCTCGCCACCGCCGTCATCGCAGACATCACCCGCACCGTCCGGCGCGAATAATAGCCCAGAACAACGGCAACAGCCTGCGACCCGCCCACGAACGCCCAGAATGCGGCAGCCAACCCGGCACCGGACAAGCCCAGCAGCGATCGCGGCCGTGTTCACGCCCGCCGGGTCCGGACCCGTCATAAGTGCCGATGGCCCTCATGCAGTAGCGCCCGCTGCCGCCGGATGACGGCAGAAATCGATGACGAACCAGTGACAAATGATCAAGGGCCTGACCGCGGTGACCAGCGATCAGGCCCTTGACCTGCTGCTACGTGAGTAGCCCCGACCGGATTTGAACCGGCGCTACCGCCTTGAGAGGGCGGCGTCCTGGGCCGCTAGACGACGGGGCCAGGTGATGCGCAAACAGTCAGCGACCGCGGCGCGGACTAAGGCTAGCGTACCGGACCGGAGCCGCGCCAAACGGCCGCCGGAGGCCGCCGTCGCGGACGCCGCGACCACCAGGCGACAGGCGCACGCCAGCCGACCGCCTGCGGCGCCGCCGCAGGACCGGACTGGGGCCGGCCTGCGGCATGTTTGGCTGCAAACGCGGTAACTACACCGCCATGGTGACATTCATTGTCGTTTTGATCATCGTCGGCCTCATCGCCGGCGCCGTCGCGCGGCTGCTTGTCCCGGGTCGTGACCCCATCGGGCTCATCGGCACCATTCTCCTCGGTATCGTGGGTTCCTTCCTGGGCGGGTTCATCGAGAACCTGATCCAGTTCCACCGGCTGGCGATTCACCGGGTCCACACGACCGGAATCATCGGCTCCATCATCGGCGCGATCGTCCTGCTGTTGATCCTGCGCGTAACGGGCGTCGAACGAGGTCGCTCCCGCAGCCGCATCTGACGGACGCCTGGC
>Ga0137378_10005947_pt1 | contig 10575 bp, 8 predicted proteins | sample SagtaG_21_FD_104813 | JGI IMG/M metagenome (GOLD analysis project Ga0137378, IMG submission 104813) | Vadose zone soil microbial communities from Sagehorn Ranch, Mendocino, California, USA - Sage2_L_60_16 metaG | ecosystem: Environmental > Terrestrial > Soil > Vadose zone | place: USA...
CCTCAGTAGGCACACCGGTGACCGTCAAAGAATAGATAATTGCATAAGTTGTAGCCGGCATCGGTGATGCCGGACACCTAAAGGCAGGCTGGGCCAGCAGATCGCCGATCCCGGCTAAAGCTCTAAGAATTTGTGCTAAAGTACGGCTGCGATATGAAGCGAAGCATCATCGATGACAAGTCCAGCGACGCAGTGCAATTGAGCGCCGAAGAACTGCAACGTTACTCGCGGCATCTTATCATGCCGGAAGTTACGCTTGATGGACAGCGACGATTAAAAGCTGCGCGCGTGTTGTGCATCGGCGCAGGCGGACTTGGGTCCCCTGCTGCTCTTTATCTTGCCGCAGCCGGCGTGGGCGCAATTGGAATTGTCGATTTTGACGATGTCGATCTCTCGAATCTGCAACGGCAAATTCTTCACGGAACAAAGGACATCGGCCGCAGCAAACTGGAATCAGCCCGGGATCGCTTGCACGATATCAATCCGGAAATTGAAATCGAATTACACAACTGCCGTTTCTCCAGCGAGAACGCAGCCGGACTCATCTCAGGCTGCGACGTGGTCGTCGATGGTTCGGATAATTTTCCGACCCGCTATTTATCCAACGATGTCTGTGTTTTTGAACGCAAACCGAATGTGTACGGCTCAGTATTCCGGTTTGAGGGGCAGACTACGGTGTTCGCGCCTCATCTAGGCGGACCTTGCTATCGTTGTCTTTTTCCGGAGCCGCCGCCGCCAGATTCAGTTCCGAGCTGCGCGCAGGCGGGCGTGCTCGGTGTTTTGCCAGGAATCATTGGCATGCTACAGGCGATCGAAACAATCAAACTCATTGTCGGCATTGGTGAACCTCTCGTTCGTCGGCTGCTTTACTTCGATGCGCTCAGCGTAAGATTTCGGGAGCTCAATCTCCGGCGCGATCCTCAATGCCCCGTTTGTGGTGAGAATCCAACAATTTTCGCACCGATTGACTACGACCAATTTTGCGGAGCGCGCGCCGATCAAGCAGTGCCCACGATTTCCGTCCACGACGTAAAGCACAAGATGGACGCCCGCGAAGCATTCCAGTTAATCGATGTGCGGGAAACATTCGAATACGAGATCGCGCGGATAGATGGCGCGAAGTTGATTCCGCTTGGAGAAATTGCCGATCGGGCGGACGAGTTGCCGCGTGAGCAGCTGATCGTTGTGCATTGCCATAGTGGCCAGCGCAGCGCGCAGGCAGTGCGACTGTTACGCCAGCGCGGCTTTGCCAACGTTTACAATCTCGAGGGCGGAATTGATGCGTGGTCGGACCAGATCGATTCTAGCGTGCCGAAATATTGACCATTATTTGACGACGGCGGCTAGTTCTTTAGCGCTCGGCACATCATCCCATTGCCGCAATAATTCGCCATCCTGGCCGAAAACGAATACGTGAAAAGGGGTCGCACCGGGTTCTGCGCCAAGCTGCGCCGCTATCATCCCACCAAAATCGGCGACAACGTAAATGTCCTGCCGGGCCGGATGCGCGATTTTCATTGCGTCGTATCGCGTCTGCAGCCGCTTCGCCTCCTCATCGACCCGATGTCGCACGAGAGTCATTGCGATCGCGCGCCCCAACTGCGTGTATCGTTTTCTGAGATTGAGCACAGTGATCATCCGATAATTCGCGTTGCCCAGACAATAATCAGGCACATGGTCGCCGACCGCGCGCGCCCGCGTCAAATCTTCCCTTGTAGTCAGGACCAATACGATGACGTGCCCATCGGCAGTCGAAAGCGCGCGGCCATCAACATCGGAAAAATTGACTGCGTAGCGTTGACCGTTAGAAAGCGTCCCGTACAACAGCGCCGCGAGACCAAAGGATAACACCGCTGTAGGCAAAAAAATTTGAAGTGCGCGCAGGCTCACAACTGAGCAAATTGGCGACGATGTCGCGCGCCGACAAGTCTTGGCTCTATTGGTTGTCGATTTTTTTGGCCTTCTGCTTCGTCGGGTGCGATCGCTTGCTTCCGTCGCGCTACAATCAACTCGTTCAGGATGCCGATAACAAAGCAACGCAAGGCGACTTTGGGCGGGCAATCAACCTGTACGAGGCCGCGCTCGATGACAGCCCTCGTTGCGCCGAGGTTCACTATAAGCTGGCACTGCTCTACGACGACAAACTGAATGACCCGGTGAGCGCGCTTCATCATTTCAGGCGGTATCTCGCGCTCAGCCCAAACGGTCCTCATGCAAACGATGCCAAGAATTCTATCCGGCGGGATGAGCTTGCCGCGCTTACGAGTTTGTCCGGCGATTCGATCGTCACTCGAGCCGAAGCGGCCCGATTGCGCAACGAAAACCTCAATTTGCATAGACAACTTGAGGCACGCGCTGGAACATCGCAAAGCATCCCCGGCAAACTGCAGACGGGGAACGCTGCTACAACAAAGAGCACTCCCAAGAAATCAGGTGAGCGAACCTATACCGTCCGCGAGGGCGACACCCTCGCCTCGATCTCGCGCAAATTCTACAAATCGCCAAACCGTTGGCACCAAATTCTCGAAGCCAACAAACAAAGCATCCAAAACCCGAAGAAGCTCACGGTCGGGCAAACTCTCGTCATCCCCTAGGAATTGCGTCAACGTTGTAGCCGGGATCGGTGATCCCGCCAGAATCGACCTTCCCAGGAACCGGCATGAACGATGCCGGCTACAACTTCACGCTGTCATTCCGAGCAACTGGCGTTGCCACGGAACCAACAGGGATGTCGCGCGACTTGAGTCCGTGGCGATGGCCAGGAGGGCACTGCGCGGCGCAACAAAGGCCGGCTCTAGGTCGAGTTCCGTGGCTGCCCGATCACGCCGATGCCGCAATTCTTCCGCTCGACGAATTGTGTCCGGACTTGGTCGCTGCCCGAAGCGGCGACGCAAAACGGGCCATTCCGATTCAGGCAACTCTAGTGCGCTTTGCGCAGCTTCTTGAAATGCCCGCCGCCGGCGTGCGGAAAAATGTCTGTAGTCAGGTATTTCTCCCTCGGCGAAATTTATGGCCGCATCCAGGAGTTCGCGGTTTTGCAAAATATGAAAGGGCGGGCGGTCTACCGCTTCCGCTTCTTTCTCTCGCCATTGCCAAAGCGCGCGCAACACTGCAGCCGGGCGGCCTCGAAGGTGTGCAGAACCGCGGATGCGCCAAAGTTCACCTTCATCGCGAATCCTATCCACCGCTGCCTGCTCGATGGCGCGCTGACATGATTGCCGTAACCAATCAATCCGGCCGCGCTCCCGCAGTTGGGTTTCGAGACGGTCCGCCACAGGCAATAGATAGTGCACGTCGTTGATCGCATACGCCAGCATCTTTCCAGGAAGTGGGCGCCGTCCCCAATTTTCCTTTTGAGAATGTTTGCCAAGTTCCACGCCGAAGTAACGCTTTATCAAAGCGGCGAGACCAAACTCGCGGAGCCCAAGGAGGCGCGCGGCAATGGCCGTGTCGAAAATCCGGCACGCGGTGAAGTTCAAACCGCGGCGGAGCAATCGCAGATCGTAATCCGCGCCGTGCAACACGATTTCCTTTTGCTCCAGCGCAGCCGTTAACGGTGCAAGATCGATCCGCTGCGCGCCCGGAGGGCAGCCGGTTCGCTGAACCGGCTGGATCGCCCAGCCCCTTCTCTTTGCGTGATTGCTCCGATTGCGTTGCTGCGATTGAAGGGGCTGCCCGCGCGAGGCGGGTCCGGCGACAGTGGCTAATGGATCGACAATGAAGTCGCGTCGCTCTAAACCGCGATCATCGGTCCCCGCTACACCCGGTAAACTGATTTGCAGCAAGCAAAGCTTTTCCCGGTAAGAATGAAGACTGTCAGCTTCGGTATCGATTGCGACGCGATCGACTGGATCTATTTTCGCGAGCAACTCGGCCAGCCCGGTGTCGGTCGCGATGAGACGCGATTGTAATGACGAATGAGAAATGACGAAGTCCGAAGTATTGCGGGCAGCCTCAAAGCCCTGTTTCGTCATTCGATCAGTCGATCTTCCTTCGTCATTGGTCATTCCTGTTGCGTCATTTCTCCAGCAATCATCTCAACCCGCTGAGCAACAACTCGGCATTGGTCTTCGTGGCGTGCAGATTGTCGATCAGCTTTTCCATCGCTTCGAGAGGAGGCAGCGCCGCCATTATCTTGCGCAACTCCTGCACGCGCTCCCATTCATCGGGATGATAGAGTAAATCCTCACGTCGCGTAGCGGAGAGCAGCGGATGAATCGCCGGATAAAGCCGTTTCTCTTGCAGTGCGCGATCAAGATGCAACTCCATGTTGCCCGTGCCTTTGAATTCTTCAAAGATGAGTTCGTCCATGCGGCTGCCGGTTTCGGTCAAAGCGGTCGCGAGCACAGTCAGGCTGCCTCTTTCTTCGACGTTCCGGGCGGAGCCGAAAAATTTCTTTGGCTTAATGAGCGCCTTCGCCTCGACACCGCCTGACATGATGCGGCCCTTGCCGGGTTGGAGGTTGTTATAGCCGCGCGAAAGCCGGGTGAGGCTATCGAGCAAAAGCACGACGTCCTGTTTCAGTTCCACCAGCCGTTTGGCGCGTTCCAGCACTATCTCGGCCACTTGGACATGGCGTTGCACGCTCTCGTCGAAGTTCGAATGGTAAATCTGGCAATCGCCGGACCCGCCTCCGGCGGGCAGCCCCTTCGAGCGTTCGAGTGCAGCAGGAGGAGTGATTCCGGTGGGAGGCGCTGGGCGATCCAGCCAGTTCGAAGAAGTGGCTGCCCTCCGGGCGCTCAGCGGATTGATTTCGCGCTCCAAGTCGGTCACTTCCTCAGGCCGCTCATCCACTAACAACAAAATCAGCACGATGTCTGGATGATTTACTCGAATGGCCTTTGCGATTTCCTTGAGCAGAATTGTCTTGCCAACTCTCGGCGGGGCAACGATGAGCCCGCGCTGGCCGCGGCCCAGCGGCGCCAGTAAATCAACCGCTCGCGCGCTGATGGATTGCGTTTTGGGATTTTCCAGCATGATCCGGCCCTGGGGAAACTGCGGCGTAAGCTGATCAAAATCGATGGGTGCCTGCCATTGCTCAGCCGGTTGGCTCTCCACGGTTGTCACGCACTCCAAGGTAAGAAATTTCTCGCGCTGAGCCGGCAGTCGCAACGTTCCAGCAAGCTTTTGGCCGGGCCGCAACCCGTATTGCTCGATCAGCGCCCGCGGGACGCATACATCCTCAGGGACGGGGAGGAAATTCAGATTCGGCCAGCGAAGCATGGCAAAAGAATCGCTGACCTGATCCAGAAAACCTTCCGCAGTAACGGTAGCGCCAGCGGTTAAGGCGGCCCGGATCAGATCGAGAATGTGCTGATGCCGCGAGCGCGCTGGGTGCAAATACAAACTCAGATCGCGCGCTAGGGCTTTCAGCTTTTTGTCCGAAAGTTCCTGCAGCTCGTTAAGATCAAGCGAGCGCGCTGTAACTGTAGTGGCAGCTGTCCCAGCCGCAGTTTGAAAATCCGCAGGCGACCCGTCTTCGGTCGCCGCGGCGACCTCCTGCGTGGCGGGCAAGCCCGCCTCTACAGTGTCCGCTCCCGATGAAGCTGAGACTTCTACCTTTTCGTCCATGATTGCTGCTGCCACAGCGCTATCAGAAAGCGCGCCTGCACGGCAAGGGTCGCGGGATCGCCATTATTCCAGACCACGTGGTCTGCACGTCTGATTTTTTCGTCCAAAGGCATTTGTGCGTTGATCATTTGTTCGGCTGCGACGCGTTCAAGCGATGCGCGCTCCATCAGCCAGTGTAACTGGGTTCGCGAAAAACAAGCCACCACCACCACCCGATCACACAAGGCTTCAGCACGAGTTTCATAAAGAAGTGGAATATCAGCGAAGAAAAAATCGGAAGAGTTGCGATGCTTTTCCGCTTCGGCGCTCCATTGGCGACGAATCCGCGGATGGAGAATCTGTTCGAGCGCACGTTTCTTTGTCGCGCTGCCAAATACTATGGCCCGAAGTTTCTCTCGATTCAAGTGCCCATCGCCTGTGAAAACCTCCGCGCCAAATTCGGCGCGAATTTCATTTTTAACTTCCGGGTCAAGGTCCGCGAGCTGATGCGCGGCTTGATCGGCATCAAAGAATCTGGCGCTGGGAATAATGGCGCGCAGCGATTGGCAAAAGCTGGTCTTACCCGTGGAAATTCCGCCAGTGATCCCAATCGCAGGCATAACCGGAAAACCTCACCGCGGTGTGATGCCTTCGGCGAGATCAACATGGAAGGTCTGTTTCATTTTCGTTGTGCCGAAGGTCAATTCCGCGGTGTAATCTCCGGACGGGAGAAGCCGCTTTGGGTCGTCGCCGCCGTACTCGGCAATCACATCCTTGGTCGGCCGCAGGTCCCAATTCAATCGAGTAAAACCCGGCGTGCCAGGCGCTTTGAGATTTGCGACTGGCTGTCCGGTTGGTTTTGTCACGGCGATCTTAATTTCGTCGCCGGTAAACTCTTTCACCCACGCAGTGAACAACGCGCCCTCTGGCGGGTTTTGCCCTCGGTAAACTCCTTTGCCGTTTGCGTCCACAAAACCCGGTTTAAGATAAGCGCCGGTCACGGAACGCACGCTAAACAATTGAGCTGGCTTGGACGCAATCTCCGGTGTGAATTCCCGAAACGGGACCGTGTCGTCAAGAATGGCGATGCTGCGACCATGTGTTGCGATCACAAGGTCTGATGTGCGCGGATGAATCTGAATGTCATCCGCGCGGACCGAAGGAACATCGCCGATGCGCACCCAATGCGCGCCTTGATCGAACGACGTGAACACTCCGAAGTGCGTACCCGCATAAAGCAATTTCGGATTCACTGGATCCTCGCGGACAACTTCGACAGGATTGCCTTGCGGAAGATCGCCCGTGACCGATTGCCATGTTTTGCCCAGATCAGCCGTGCGTAAAATCATGGGGCGATCATCACCCGAGCGATACGCATTGGTCGCAACGTACGCCACATTCGGATCGATATTAGACGGCTCGATACGCACGATCCATTGACCGCGCGCCGCCTCCGGCAAATTAGGCGTCAATTCCATCCACTTGCCGCCCTCGTTCTCCGTGACCCAGAGCCGCCCATCGTCCGTCCCTGCCCACAAAAGACCGGCGCGCTTCGGCGACTCGGCCAGCGAAAATACCACCCCGTAATTTTCCGCGCCGCTTCCAGTGGCGTTTGTTTTAGTCGGATCGTTGTACGTAAGGTCAGGACTGATCACAGAATACTTTTCCATCCGGTCGGTGAGTTTGAAGACACAGTTGCCGCCCAAATAAATCACGCCCGGTTTATGTCGGCTCATGATCATCGGTGAATTCCAATGGAAGCGATAGCGCGGCTGACCTTCGGCTGGTTCGGGACGCAAACGGCGTATCTCGCCATTTCGCAAATTGATCCGATGGACTTCGCCCTGCTGACTTTCCGCATAAAACGTGTCGCGATCGGTCGGATCGAACAGGACATAAAAGCCGTCGCCACCGGCAAGCGCAGTCCAATCGCAATTGCGAATGTCTTCCTTACTTGGAACGCCGCTGGGTCCGACCCAGTTTTCGTTGTCCTGCAGGCCGCCAGCAATTCGGAAATACGGTCGCGTCTCATCGAGCGAGATCCGATAATATTCTCCCGAAGGAATCTTGTTCAGATGATCCCAGTCCTTGCCGCCGGCAAAACTTTGGTACACACCGCCATCCGTCCCGAGCAGCAAACGCTGGCAAACTGGCGGTTTCGGCGGCTTGTTTTTGTCTTCCGGTTTAGGCGGCTTCGGCGGCGGCACCGTGCCGGGCTGAATCGCGAGCGCGTGGCAATCTGGATGAACTTTCTCGCTTAGATCTTCGCGAAAATTTTTGCCGCCATCGTCAGACACCAGCAGGGCGAAGCCGAGAAGATAAACGCGCTGGTCGTTTGCCGGGTCGATGCGAATCTGGCTGAAATAAAATGGGCGCGGATTCATGGCGCTCATGCGCGTCCATTTTTCGCCTCCGTCATCAGACCGAAACACGCCGCCCGTTTTACTGCGCAGATCGTCCAGCTTACCAAATCCTCCTTCGTAACTTTGCACGATCGCCATGACCACCTTCGGGTTACTCGCGCTGATGGCGAGGCCAATCCGACCGGTTTGAACCGGCAAACCGCCGCCAAGCTTCTTCCAAGTCGCGCCGGCATTCGTGCTTCTAAAAATTCCGCCAACGTCTTCGCCGCCGGTCACGCTCGGACCGGACGCGAAACTCCACGGCGTCCGCTGTCGCGCATAAAGTGCGGCGTAAACGATTTCCGGATTCGTTGGGTCGATCATCACATCGCCACAGCCTGTGCGCGCGTCGTGCGGAGCAGCCGCTTTCAAAATTAGTTTCCATGTTTTGCCCGCATCGGTTGTCTTGCACAACCCGCGTTCGCCGCCGTCCGCCCACAAATTGCCCATTGCCGCCACGTAAGCGACCTCCGGCTTTTTTGGATCGATAACAATACGCGCGATGGCGCGACTGTTTTTCAGCCCGACGTTCTGCCACTTCTCCCCGCCATCGGTCGATCGATAAACACCGTCCCCCCAATCAGACGAATTACGATCGTTGGCTTCTCCCGTTCCTACCCAAATGACATCAGAATCAGAAGGCGCAACGGCAACCGCGCCGATGGACAGCATCGGTTGCTTGTCAAAAATTGGCTCGAACACCACGCCGTTGTCGTTCGTTTTGAAAACGCCGCCGTGCCCGAGTCCGACGTAAAAAACAAAGGGATTATGCGGATCAATCGCAATGTCCGAGACGCGGCCGCCCATTACCGCCGGTCCAATCGAGCGCGCTTTCAGATTCTTGAAAAGCACATCGGTAAGTTGTGCCGGAGTTGGCGAAGAAGCCGGGGCTGGGGAAGGCGACGAAACTTCTTGTGCCGGCAAAATTGAAACCGTACAAATCGAAACAACGAACGCGGAGAAGATTGAGAATCGAGCAGTCATAAGTCGCAGACTTTAGCGAAGACGGGGCATCTTTGCGATGTTGGAAATGCGGGTATCATGCAGAGACTTATGACTCAGCAGATTTTGGAAGGAAAGATCGGTGTCGTTTTCGGCGTGGCGAACAAGCGCAGCATCGCTTGGGCGATCGCAAAAGCGTGGGCCGCCGCGGGCGCACGCTTGATTTTCAATTATCAAGGCGAACGGCTAAAGGAAAATGTCGAGGAACTGATCGGCGAATTTGGAGAGAAAACGCCCTTGTTTCCTTGCGATGTTTCCAGCGATGATGAAATCAGAGCATTCTTCGAAAACGCGCGGCGGGAGACCGATCGCATCGACTTGATGCTTCACTCGCTTGCGTTCGCGCCGCGAGAGGCATTGGAAGGCGATTTTATCAGCACAACGCGCGAAGCGTTCCGCGCCGCCCACGATATCAGCGCTTACTCGCTGGTTGCGCTCGCGCGCGAAGCGGCTCCGATGATGACAAACGGCGGTAGCATTTTGGCGATGACTTATTACGGATCGGAAAAAGTCGTGCCGCACTACAATGTGATGGGCGTGGCGAAGGCGAGTCTCGAAGCGAGCGTGCGTTATCTCGCCTACGACCTCGGGCCGAAAAAAATCCGGGTGAACTGCATTTCCGCTGGACCCGTCCAGACGCTCGCCGCGCGTGGCATCAGCGGCTTTACGTCCATGCTCAAACATTATCAGGAACGAGCGCCCTTAAAACGCAGTTGCGATCCGGCCGAGCTTGGCGCCACTGGAGTTTTTCTTGCGAGCGACGGCGCGGCAGCAATCACCGGCCAGGTCATCTACGTCGATGGCGGCTATCAAATAATGGGAATGTGATTAGCTCTTGCTCTCACTCGTGCTCGTAATCGTAATCGAATGAAAATCCAGCAAGTACGAGCACGCTCACGAGCACGAGCACGAGCATGAGCGCGAGGTTAGGCGAACAATTGCGCAAGTTGTTAGGCGATGCCGCAGTTGCCGACGACGCAGCCACGCTCGCTGCCCACAGCGGCGATAAATGGTTCGCGGCGCACGACCCCGAAGTTGTCGTCTTTGCAAGATTCACAAGTGACGTAAGCAAGCTGCTCCAGTTCGCGTCGCAAGAAAAGATTCCAGTGACCGCGCGCGGTGGCGGCTTTGGTTATGTCGGCGGGTGCGTCCCGGCGTGCGGCGGAATTGCCTTGTCGCTAGTGCGGATGAATCGGATCAAGGAAATCAGCTTTACGGATGCGATTGCGATCGTTGAGCCGGGCGTGTTCACAGCTGACCTGAAAGCGGCGGTGCGCGAGCAAAAATTATTTTATCCGCCCGACCCGGCGAGCATGAAAGATTGCACGATCGGCGGGAACGTCGCAACGAACGCGGGCGGCCCGCGCTGTTTGAAATACGGTGTGACGCGCAATTACGTGATTGGCCTCGAAGTGGTGCTAGCCAATGGTACAGCGGTGCGGACCGGCGGGCGTGTGCACAAGAACAAAACCGGGTTCGATTTGATCGGCCTCTTTGTCGGCTCGGAGGGACTGCTTGGCGTGGTCACGGAAATCACGCTGCGTTTGCTCCCGCTTCCTCCGGCACGCGCCACTTTGTCTGCGGCTTTTGCCACTGCCGCGCAAGCTGCGGAAGCAGTCCA
>Ga0137378_10005950_pt1 | contig 10575 bp, 11 predicted proteins | sample SagtaG_21_FD_104813 | JGI IMG/M metagenome (GOLD analysis project Ga0137378, IMG submission 104813) | Vadose zone soil microbial communities from Sagehorn Ranch, Mendocino, California, USA - Sage2_L_60_16 metaG | ecosystem: Environmental > Terrestrial > Soil > Vadose zone | place: USA...
CGATGCGCTGCTGCGCATTCGCGCGCACATGGTCGACCCCGGCATCCTCTTGCTCGATCTGATGGTTCCCGTGCACGCCGACCACCCACCCGGGGCTCCTGTCATCGAAATTCGCCAGCGTATGCAAAGCGACGGATCGGCCATCGCATGCCGCTCGGAAACGCTCGTCGATGCCGCGCGCCGCATGGTGCGCACGCAGCGGCGCATCGAGCATCGAGCGGGCGGCAAGATCATCGCCAGAGAGGATGATTTGCAAACGATGACCTGGTACAGCGAGGATGAGATCAGGACGCTCCTCGGCGACGCCGGATATCGTGACGTTCGCATCGAGCCCCCGGCGCGCATGACCGACGAAGCGCGACACTACGCAGTCAGCGCGCGGTTGTAGATGCGGATTCATTCGCACGGGCTGCCTGCGATTGACGACGCGCCGCGTGCGCAGGGGTAGGGCCGAAGACCGCGACCCGGAGCGGCCTGCCTGTCTACCAGCTCCCCGAGCTTCCTCCGCCGCCTGAGCTGCCGCCGCCACCGGAAAACCCGCCTCCGCCCCCGGACGAGGATCCGCTCGAGCTCGACATGACGAAGCCGCCGATGCTTGCGCTGCCCTTGATCTTGAGGTCGCTGGCGGCCTTCTGGTACCACGCCGTGCGCGAGAGAATCAGCTTGGCGATGGGATAGCCGATGACGTAGGTGCCGAGCAAAAACATCGTCCCGCGCGTGCCGACGATGATGAGCGGAAACATCGCCCAGAAAGGAATCAGAAACACGTAAAGGAACCATCCGACGCCGGGCGTCATGATGCCGACGAAAGTGAACAGCCCGATGATCCCGAAAATGAACGCACCGAGCAGGATGCGCTCCGGCCACGCGAGATCGGGCTCGTTGAAATGCATCACCGAGCTTTTGCCGGAATCCGCCGATGGCGCGGCACCGCTCGACGTCGCGTCACCCTTGCCTTCGAGCTGGGCGATGATCGCGGCGACGCCATCCTGTACGCCCTTGTCGTAATCTCCAGCCTTGAACTGCGGCGTCATCAGATTGCGGATGATGCGGCTCGCCGCTACATCGGTCAGCGTTCCCTCGAGCCCGTATCCCACTTCGATGCGCATCTTGCGGTCCTGCGGGACAACGACAACCAGTACGCCGTTGTCCTTTCCCTTCTTGCCCAGCTTCCAGTTCTCGAACACCCGCGTCGCATATTCCTCGACCGACTCTCCGTTGATGGTCGTCACGGTGAGCACGGCAATCTGGTCGCCGGTCGCGTCCTCGTGCGCCTTGAGCGACTTCGTCAATTGCTCGCGCGTCGCGGGCTTCAAGATTTCGGCGTTATCGACGACCCGGCCGGTTAGAAAGGGTACGTCGGCTGCGCTCGGCACGCATGCCCACGCGGCCGCAAACGCGCCGAGCAGGATCGCGCGAGTGAGCGTGCCCGCGTTCATCGCACACCCTTGAGGTCGATGGGACGATTCGCAAGTTCGTCGTCTGCACCGGCCTGAAACTTAAGTCCGCTGCGGACCACGGCGTCCTCGAGAGCGGCGAGGCCCGCCTCGAGCGCGGCCGCACAGCGCCCTTCGCGAAGCAAGGGCGTCATGCGCGAGATCAGCTTGCGCCACTCCGCCGCGCCGATCGCATCGTGCAACCCGACGTCGGCGAGGATCTCGATCTTGCGTTCGAATCGAGCCACCAGGATCAGGACGGCGTTGCGAGCGCGCGTCCTGAAAAGCTCTCGCCTCAGGAAAAGCGACTGCGCGTAATGGCGCACTTCCACGTCGCGGCGATGGCTCGTCAGGTAGAGCCGCGCATACGAGGGAACGAAGATCGCGAGGAGCGCGCTCGCGCCGCCCGCGCCGAGGATCATCAGCGTCGTCACGAGCACGACGTGCGAAGTCGGCCATGCCGGATACACGAAGTCGGCGATCGCGATGACGAGTCCCGCCAGAGTAGCGCCCAGGGCAAACGCCATCCACGGCAGCTCGGCGTAGGAATCCGCCTTGCCGATCACTGTGGTGACGACCTGCACACCGGTGCGCTCCTCGACACCTCGGACGTGCGCCTCGAGGGCAGCGGATTCGGCCTGGCTCAGATACATCGCGGCAGGTCCGGTGCGTTACGGTGACGGCTATCGCCTGCGCTGAAAAACCTGGAGCCGCGCCGCATCACAGCTCGAGCGCCATGTACACCACGCCGGGCAATGGATTGTCGTAGTAGCGCGCGCATTCCCGAAACCCGAGCCGGGCGTAGACGCTGCGCGCGGGCTTCATCCATTCGAGCGTATCGAGCTTGAGCACACGATAGCCGATGCCGCGGGCCTCATCGACGAGCGCCTGCGCGAGACGCCGGCCCCAGCCCTGGCCGCGGTGCGCGGGCTGCACATAGAGTCGCTTGACTTCACCCACCGTCGCATCCGTCGCGCCCCGCCCCGCCGTATCGAGCGGGCGCAACGCGATGCACGCGAACGCGTCGTTCGGCGCGCCCGCAAGAAGCAGGCGCCCGCGCGGCGGCGCATACGCGCCTGGCAGGGTCCGCAATTCATCGTCGAATCCCTGGAAGCATAGATCGACGCCGAGCCATTGCGCATACTCGCGAAAGAGCGCGCGCGCGAGCTCGACGTCGGCATCGCCCGCGAGGGCGCGAATCGCGGCGACGACATCGTTCGCTGCTGCGGGCGCCGAAGCGCTCACCTTGAGGGCCCTATCCCGTTTTTTCGCACGTTCCGACCTTGATCTCGCTGCCCTGGAAGTCGTTCTGCAGCTCCTTGAGCTTCGCCACCGCAGGTGCCGGAGGGTCTCGTACGACAAACACCGATTGCTGCACCGACTGCGCTCGCGGGCCCACTTTAGCGACTTTCACGCCCTGCTCCTGCAGAGCGGCGAGGCGCGCCTGCGCGGCGTCCTCGGTGCGGAACACGCCGAGCGAAATCGCAAAGCGCTGCGGTCCCGCATCCAATGCCGCCACGTCGCGTATACCCTGGGCTTTGAGCTCGGCGACGCGCTTGTCGGCCGCTGCCTTGCTTGCGGCGGGCGCGATGTACACCCAGTAATTGGTGATCACCTCGACTTTTTTCTGGCTCAGGAGCTTGCCCAGATCGAGCGGTTCGAGGCCGGCGAGCGCCCGGGGGCGGTCGGTGTCGGCAATCGGTCCCCATTCGACGCAGACGTCGGCGAGCGACGCGACTTTCGCCGGCCCGAGCGCGGCGACCTGTTGCGGAGTGAGCAGCTTGATCTTGTCCGGCTGGACCTGCTGCCCAAGCCGCACGCCTTCGCCTGAGCCGACGCTGTCGAGCCGGGTGTACGCGAAAAGCGTCAGGTTGGCGAGCAGCAGCAGGAAAACGAGGGTTTTCAAGGTGGGGAACCTCTAAACAAGTCTCACATGAGTCGCGTTTCTGTCGCAATGGCTTCAGATGCTAGGCCTCAGTTGCCAACTGCGGGCGCAGCGAATAGTTCAGGCTATTCGCAAGCCGCGCAACAACGCAGATGGGGCCATTGCGCCGAAACCCGGATGGGACGGGGCTTTCCGGGCGATCTGCGGTGTCGCGCCGCTCGCCAATGGGGGCCTACCATTGGCTTCGCGTCGCTTCGTGCATCTCATCCCGGGAAGCCTCCGTCGCGACCACGCGAGACCTGTTCAGAGGTTCCTTAAATCGTGGCAAGCGCGAGGACGCCCTCGAGCACCAGATTATCCACGACCTCCACCGGCGCGGTAAGGTGCGAGGCAATGTCGGCTGCCGCGCCGCCGCTGATAATGCATCGGGGCGCGGCATCGGCCCCGAGGCGGTGGCGCATCTGTTCGATCGCGCCGCACACCGCCTGCATCGCTCCCGAGTACAGCGCGTCGGCGTTGTTGACCGGAAAGTCGTGATACTGCCCCGGTGGCATCTTGAGCGACACCGTGCTCGCCGCGAGCGCCTGCATCATGAGATTGAGTCCGGGCAGGATGATGCCACCGCGAAACACCCCCTCCGCGTCGAGCGCATCGACGGTGACCGCGGTGCGCGCGTTGACGACGACGCACGGAGACGGAAACAGCTCGCCCGCCATCCGCCGCTTCGCGGCGATCAGCGCCGCCCAGCGGTCGGCGCCGAGCTGTGAAGGCCGCGCGTAGCGATTGACGACACCGTCCGCCTGCTCGGTCGCGATCAGCCAATCGGGCATCGTGCGCCAGCGAACGAGCTGCGCCTCGACCCGCACCCGCGTGGCTTCCCCTGCAACGTTTATTCCGACGACGCGCATCGGCCTCGGCAGGTTCTGCCAGTCGCGCAGCGCCAGCGTGCCGATTTCCTGGTTCGGAACGGCGCCCAGCGCGGTCCAGCCTCGCTCGCCTGCGAGTCCCCACGCGAGGCGGCTATGACCGCAATCGAGCACGAGAATCATCGCGGCCGGCTACTGAACTCTGTGCAAGTGGGCGAAAACCACTTGCACCACGAAATTTCCCTCGCCCGCGCGCGGGGCGCGGGAGAGGGGGAAGGGGTGAGGGCGAGACTCGTAACACATTTTTACGAGGCTCGCTAGTTCCCGCTTCGGCGCAGCGATACTTCGCCGGTCACGAAGCGCCGCCGCCGGCCGCCGTCGTCGAGCACGAGCGCTCCGTCGGCATCGACGCCTGCGACATGACCGCGAGCCGTGCTTCCGTCGGGCAAGAGCACGCGTACGGCTTTCCGGTGCAGCGCGTGGCGCCGCTGCCACTCGGCCATGAAGGGCGCAAAACCGTCGCGCGCGTAGCGCTCGAGCAGCGATATCAATTCCTCCGCGATGCGCGCGAGAAGGCGATTGCGGTCGATTTCGCGCGCCGGATCGATCGAGGTCAGATCCGCGACCGCCTGCGCGATATCTCGCCGCGCGCCTGGCGGAATGCGCACGTTCAGGCCGACGCCGATGATCGCGAGCGAGGGTCCCAGCGCATCGCCGGAAAGCTCGATGAGGATCCCGCCGATCTTGCAGTGGCGGTAGAGAAGATCGTTAGGCCACTTGAGCGCGATATCGCGAAATCCTTCGGCTTCGAGCGCACGCGCAAGCGCGATGCCGACGGCGAGCGATAAGCCCGCGAGGAAGCCCGCGCCCTGCTCGAAGCGCCATCCCAGCGAAAAAGCGAGGCTGCCCCCTGCCACCGACGTCCAGCCGCGCCCGCGCCTGCCGCGGCCCGCGGTTTGAACTTCGGCGACGAGCAACCGCCGATGAACGCTCGCTCGCGCCGAACGGCGCAACAGCTCGCTGCTTGTCGAATCGATGCTGTCGGCTACTTCGATCGAAACCTTCGCAGCGCTTGCGCCGAGTGCGCGCTCGATCGCAGCGCGATCCAGAAAATGCACCGGGTCGATCAACCGGTAGCCGCGGCCGCGTATGCGCTCGAGCGCAAAACCCGCCGACTCGGCCGCCTTGAGCACCTGCGAGACGCGCGCACGGGTCATTCCGACCGAGGTTGCCAGCCTCTCGCCGGAATGAACTTCGCCATCGGAGAGCCTGCGCAGGAGAGCAAAACCAAGCGGAGGAAGCACGGAGGGTGCCGGATTCAATAGGTTGGTCGAGCGGTGCGCCCGGCGCGCGCCCGCCGGGCAAGCGAGCGCCGCGATCCAGCTACGACTTGAGCACGCCGCGCCGGATCTGATCCTGCTCGATCGATTCGAACAGCGCCTGGAAATTTCCTTCGCCGAATCCTTCATTGCCCTTGCGCTGAATGATCTCGAAGAATATGGGGCCGATCACGGTCGTGGTGAATATCTGCAGCAGCATCTCGTTCTTGGCGGGCGCGCCGTCGAGCAGGATGCGGTTCTGTCTCAGCCGCGCGGTGTCTTCCTTGTGTCCGGGCAATCTGCTGGCGAGCGCCTCGTAATACGTGTCAGGCGTGTCCTGGAACGAAACGCCGCGGCGGCGCAACGCCGACACGGTCTCGTAGATGTCGCCGGCGCCCAGCGCGATGTGCTGAATGCCTTCGCCATGATAGGCCACGAGATATTCCTGGATCTGGCTCTTGTCGTCGGAGCTCTCGTTAATCGGAATGCGGATCTTGCCGCACGGGCTCGTCATCGCCTTGCTCTTGAGGCCCGTCAGCTTGCCCTCGATATCGAAGTAGCGGACCTCGCGGAAGTTGAACAGCCGCTCGTAGAAGTTCGCCCACTCTTCCATGCGGCCGCGATGCACGTTGTGCGTCAGATGATCGATCGTGGCAAGCCCCGCGCCCATCGGCTGCTGTTCCACCCCGGGCAGCGGCACGAAGTCGATATCGTAGATCGACACACCGGATCCGTTGCCCTTGTAGCGGTCGACGAGGTAAATCAGCGAATCGCCGATCCCCTTGATCGCCGGGATGTTGAGCTCCATCGGGCCGGGGTGGGCTTCGACGCCCCATGCGCCCTGCTCCGTGAGCTTCTGATACGCGTAGCCCGCGTCCTTGACCCGGAACGCCATCGCGCAGATCGAGGGGCCGTGCACGCGCGCGAACCCCTGCGCGAAGCTTCCGGGCTCCGCGTTGACGATGAAGTTGATGTCGCCCTGCCGGTAGAGCAGGACGTTCTTCGATCGGTGCCTGGCGATCGCGGTGAATCCCATCTGCTCGAACAGCCGTCCGAGCGCGGCCGGGTCGGTCGCGGCGTACTCGACGAATTCGAAGCCGTCGGTGCCGAGCGGATTTTCCCAGAGCGATGGATAAACACTCGCCATGGCAACGTCTCCTGCGTGCTTCCCGAAACGCATAGGATACCGCCGACGCGACGCCGGCGCATTGAGCTAGCGCGGTACGATGCGCACGCCGGCGAGCTTTTCCTGCGCTTCGACAAGCGACGCGACGTACTTGTCGCCGAAGCCCAGCAGATTCGCGGTCACGAGGCTCTGGTGAACGGCCTCCCCCACGATCGCCGGCACCGGCAGCGATTCGGCGAAGTGGGTGTAGTAGCGCAGGTCCTTCATGGCGTTGGCCAGAGTGAACTTGAGCCCGGTGAGGTCTCCGCCTTCGAGCATGCGCCCGACCATCATCTGGAAGATCCCCGAATTCACGCCGCCCGCGGAGACGATTTCGTGCAGCTTCGCAATCGATACGCCCGATTTGGCGCACGCGGCGCACGCCTCGGCCGTCGCGGTCGCGATAGCCTGGGCGATGAAATTGTTGACGAGCTTCAGCATGTGCCCATGGCCGGGCGGGCCGACGTGAATGACGTTCTCGCAATACGCCGAGAGCACGGGCTTCAACCGCGCGAAGGTTGCATCGTCGGCACCGACCATGGTGTTGAGCCGGCCTTCCTCGGCCTCCCTCGGAGTTCGCGCCAGCGGCGCATCCACGTAGCGCGTTCCTTTGGCGGCGAAATCCTTGCGGATCCTTGCCGTCGAATCGGGCTCGGCGGTCGACGTATCGACGACGACGAGGCCGTCGCGCGCGGCGCTCAAAAGCCCGGTTTCGCCGTAGACGATCTCCTCGATTTGCGGCGATCCGGTCACGCAGAGGATGACGACATCGGACGCGCGGGCGAGATCCGCGTGCATCTTGGCTTCCTTCGCGCCGGCGGCGAGAATGTCTTCCGCGGGCTTGCGATTTCGATGCACGCACACCGTCAGCGGAAAACCCTTGCTGACCAGATTCTTCGCCATGCCGTGGCCCATCAGGCCAAGACCGACGAAGCCTACGCGCGGCTTGTCCGTGCTCATCGTTCCTCCGGGAAAAGGACGCCAAGCCGACATGCGTCGGCGTCTATGCCTATCTTAACACTCGCTAATCGACGGCCGCCGGCTCGGAGGGCGGCAAGCTCGCGCGCCAGCGCTCGTACCAGGTGAGCACGACGCCGCTCCCGGCGATCACCACCATGCCCGCGAGCGTCCAGGCGTCGGGAAAGGTCCCGAACACCAGCCAGCCCGCGATCGTCGACCACACGAGCTGCATGTACGTGAACGGAGCGATCGCCGACGCCGTCGCGCGCTGGAACGCCTGCGTGAACAGGAAGTGGCCGAGCGTGCCCACGAAGCCTACCGCCAGCAGCAATGCCATGTCGCCCGCCGAAAACGTCGGGTGATAGTCGAAAAACGGAACGAGTAGCGACATCGATGCCGCTCCGACGGCGCTTGGTATGAACAGAAGCACGATCAGATGCTCGCCCGCAAGCTTGCGTGTGAGAATCTGAAACACCGCGTACAACGCCGCAGCAGCGAGCGCAAGGAGCGATGCAGGTTGCAGCATCCCGCTTCCCGGACGCAGGATGAGCAGCATTCCTACGAATCCCGCGGCGATGAACATCCACCGCGGGATCGTCAGTCGCTCGTGCAGAAACCATCCCGCCATTAGCGTGACCATCAGCGGCGTGCAGTAGTTGAGCGCGGTAGCTTCCGCGAGCGGAAGATACTTCAGCGCCGAAAAAAAGGTCAGCGACGAAGCGATCAACAGCAGACCACGGAACAGCTGCATCTTGGGACTCGCGGTTTGAACGAGCTTCCAGCGCAGCCGCGGGCCCAGCACCGCAAGCATCAGGAGCGCCTGCACGCCCCAGCGCACCCAGACGAGCAGCGGCACCGGATGGCGCTGCTCGAGATATTTGACGGTGGTGTCGATAATCGTGAAGCACGCGGCGGAAGCGACGACCAGGACGATTGCGGACAGCGGAATGTGCGCGGAGCGGCGCATCAGCGATCCCGACACGCCGCGATGCCGGGTGCGAGGCCGCACGCGCGCGGATGTGTGCCGGAATTCAAAGCGTGACGTTGCACACAGCATTGTACCGGCGACGAAAGTCGAGAGAGGTGCCGGCGGCAGCTAGTGAGTGCCACCATCACCGCGGGTGCGGTGAAGGGGTAAGCTTCTCGACTGGAGGGAGGCGATGAACGAGAAAGGCGCATGGTTGATCTACGGTGCGAACGGCTATACCGGGCGGCTCCTCGCGCACGGCGCAAGAGAGGCCGGTCTCGAGCCGATCGTCGCGGGCCGCAATCCACAGGCAATCCAGAGCCTTGCCGATGCGCTGGCGCTGAAACATCGGGTGTTCGGCGTCGACGACGCCGCGGCCCTGCGCAATTCGCTTGCCGGCATCGCGGTGATCACCAATTGCGCCGGCCCCTTTTCCGCGACAGCGAACAAGATGATCGACGCGTGCCTGGCGACCGGTACGCATTACACCGATATCACCGGCGAGATCGACGTGTTCGTCGACGCGCATCGCCGCCATTCCGCGGCGCGCGCCGCGGGCGTCGTGCTCGCACCAGGGGTCGGCTTCGACGTCATTCCGACGGACTGCGTCGCGGCGTGCCTCAAGGAAGCGCTTCCCGGCGCGACCCATCTCGCACTCGGCTTCCAGGGCGCGGGCGCGATCAGCCCGGGAACGGCGCGGACGTCGATCGAGGGTCTGAAGCGCGGAGGCCGGGCACGCGTCGACGGCAGGATCGTCGAGGTGCCTCTCGCCTATCGCGCGCGCATGATCGATTTCGGCACCGGGCCAAGGCTCGCGGTCACCTTTCCCTGGGGCGACGTTGCGACAGCTTACTTCAGCACCGGCGTTCCCAACGTCGAGGTCTACGTCGCCACCTCGCCGAAGGGCCTGCTGCGCCTTAAACGCCTCAACCGCATGCGGCGCCTGCTCGCGATCGGGCCGGTGCAGGCGATCGCCAAGCGCATCGCAGGCAAGATCAACACGGGACCGTCTCCCGAGCGTCTTGCGACCGACACGACCTTCATCTGGGGCGAGGCGCGCGATGCCGTCGGTAGCATCCGCACCGCACGGCTCACCACCAGCAACGGCTATCGCCTCACGGTCGACGGCGCGCTCCTTGCCGTGAAAAGCCTTTTCGCGCGCGCTCGCGAGGGCGGGTATTACACACCTTCGCAACTCATGGGGCCGCGCTGTGTCGAAGAGCTCCCCGGATCGAGCCCGATGGCGATCGAGTAGAATCGAAGATTGTCGACAGCAGCGTCAAGCTGGCCGGCCGCTGTCCGCCGCCGCTGAAGGAGCATCTATGCGTTACCCCTGGATTTCATTATTGTTTGCCGCGCTCGTGATATTCGCGACGGCTGCGGCGTTCCCGGATGTTGTCGCGCCCGCGCATGCGCAGGCAGCGCCGCAGCACGGCAAGGTCGTCATCCAAGTCAGCGATGGCGATCCGGTCAAATGGAACCTCGCGCTCAACAACGCCAAGAACATTCAAACCGACCTGGGTGCGGCCGCCGTTGACATCGAAATTGTCGTCTACGGCGCGGGCGGGATCGGCATGCTGAAGTTCGATTCCCCCGTGGGAGGCCGAATCGACGAAGCCGTTGCGTCGGGAGTGAAGATACTCGCCTGCGAGACGACGATGCGCGGCCAGAACCTCACGCGCAGCGACATGCTCAACGGCATCGGTTACGTGCGGTCCGGCGTGGTCGAGCTCATGGCGAAACAACAGCAGGGTTGGGCGTACATCCGGCCGTAGCTACCGGGCCTCGTCCCGCGCGGGCGTTCCGGGCTCGCCCAGGTCGAAAAAGAGCCCGGTCATGATCTGCAGGCCCTCGCGCGCGATGCGCGCGAGCAGGTGCTCGTCGGGCGCGTGTTGTGAGCAGGCGGGATACGAGTGCGGCACCCAGATCGTCGGCAGTCCGAGCACCTCGGCAAAGCAATCGTTGGGAAGCGACCCA
>Ga0137378_10005951_pt1 | contig 10574 bp, 9 predicted proteins | sample SagtaG_21_FD_104813 | JGI IMG/M metagenome (GOLD analysis project Ga0137378, IMG submission 104813) | Vadose zone soil microbial communities from Sagehorn Ranch, Mendocino, California, USA - Sage2_L_60_16 metaG | ecosystem: Environmental > Terrestrial > Soil > Vadose zone | place: USA...
TCCCCGTCTGATGCGGCTCGAGCGCAAGATGATCATCGACGTGGAAGGGGGGGCCACGGCCGAGTGCATGCGCATCCTGCGTCACGAAGCCGGGCACGTCGTGCAGCATGCCTATCAATTGCACCGCCGCCGGCGCTGCAACTGATACGACACTTGCAGCACGTGACCGGCTTCGTGACGGAGAATGCGCATGCACTCCGCCACCGTCCCTCCTTCGACGTCGATGATCATCTTGCGCTCGAGCCGCATCAGGCGGGGATGGGCCAGATAGAACGGGATCGCAATGCCGGGCGTGTCATCGGGGCTGAACCATTCGTTCGACATCCAGGCGTGCGGCCTAATCCGAAGTCCCCGCTCGGCGAGCTCGTCATAGAGGTCCTCCAGGCACCGCTCGAGCCAAGTGCCTGCGATGGTGACCTTGAGGTCCTTGAGGCGCAGCTTGAGAAGCTCGCTGTCCGGCAATGAGGCCCAGGCAAACTTACGTGGCATGGCGCGCTGAAACCCGCGAAAACATCGGCATTTCGACGATACTCGATGACGGCTGACGACAATCGACGATGGCCGAACCTATACCATCAACGCGGGCGGCGTGAGCGGGGTTCGCGGCGCCCCTCGGTCACGTTGACCCATCCGTCGCTCCGATGATAGGTACCACTCGCGTCGTTGCGTGCCGTGCGAAGGATGCGACCGGGTCATGAAATTGCCGCCCTTCGACTATGCATGCCCGACGACGCTCCCCGAAGCCGTTCAACTCTTGGCCGCGCGTGACGGCGACGCCAAGGCGATCGCGGGCGGCCAAAGCCTCGTGCCGATGCTGGCGTTCCGCCTTGCCCAGCCCACGCTGCTCGTCGACCTTCGCAAGCTTCCCGATCTGCGCGGGATCAGGATTTCGGAGAAAGGCGTGACGCTGGGCGCCATGGTGCGCTGGCGCGACATCGAAGACGACGAACGGCTCGATACGGCGCATCCGCTGCTCAAGGCCGCGATCGCGCATGTCGCGCATTATCAGGTCCGCAATCGCGGCACGGTGGGCGGCAGCCTCGCCCATGCCGATCCGGCCGCCGAAATGCCGGGGATCGCAATAACCTGCGACGCCGAGATCGCCGTGGTGGGGAAGTCCGGCGCGCACGTGATCCAAGCCGCCGACTTCTTCCAGGGGGCGCTGACGACCGCGCTGACGCCGGACGAGATCATCGTCGAAATCCGCCTGCCGGCCTGGCCGGCGGGCCGGCGCTGGGGATTTGAGGAATTCGCGCGGCGGCGCGGCGACTTCGCCATGGCGGCGGCCGCGGTTTTCTACGACCAGGACGAGCACGGCAAGGCGCGCAACGCCCATGTCGGCGTCATCGGCGTTGCCGACCGGCCGCTGCGTCTCCCCGCGGTGGAAGACGTCCTCAACGGACGGGCCATCGACGCGGCGATCATCGCCAAAGCCGAGGCTGCCGCCTCCGCCGCGGTCGATCCGCAGGACGATATTCATGCCAGCGCCGCTTATCGTCGCGCCCTCGTCGGAACGCTGGTCGAGCGCGCGCTCAAGCGCGCGGCAGCTTAAGCTTCATTCCGCCGGTTCCCCATGTCGGTGCGATTTCGCGTCAACGGGCAAGAGGTCGAAGTCGAAGTCGAGCCGCGGCTGACGCTGGCGGATTGCCTGCGCCATCATCTGCGGCTGACCGGGACCCATGTGGGCTGCGAGCACGGCGTGTGCGGCGCCTGCACCGTCATCGTCGATGGCGCGGCCGTGCGCTCCTGCCTGATGCTCGCGGTGCAGGCCGAGGGCGCGCAGATCGTGACCGTCGAAGGGCTTTCCAACGATGCCGACCTTACGCCGCTGCAAAAGGCCTTTCGCAAGCATCATGCGCTGCAATGCGGCTTCTGCACGCCCGGCATGATCACGACGGCGCACGCGCTCTTGAGCGAGGAGCCTGATTGCGACGCCGCGCGGGTGCGCGAGGTGCTCTCGGGCAATCTCTGCCGCTGCACCGGCTATATCTCCATCGTCGAGGCCGTGCTCGACGCGCGCGCCGCCTATCAGCCGAAGGCCAGTGCGAGGGATCGCGCATGAGAACGGTCAACTCGCTCATCGGCAGCCCGATCGAACGGCTCGAGGATTTGCGCTTTCTGCGCGGGCGCGGACAATACGTCGACGATCTCGCGCGCAAGGACATGCTGCACGCCGCGATCTTGCGCAGCTCCTTTGCTCATGGCCGCATCCGCTCGATCGCCGTCGCGGCCGCGCGCGCGTTGCCGGGCGTGCACAGCGTGATCACGGCCAAGGATATCGGCAACCGCGTGCCGCGCGTTCCCATGCGGCTGCAGCCGTTGCCGGATTTCGAGCCGTTCGGACAGCCGGTCATCGCCGAGACCAAGGTACGCTATGTGGGCGAGGCCCTCGCGGTCGTGCTCGCCGACAGCCCGGGCATTGCCGAGGACGCGCTCGGCCTGATCGAGGTCGAGATCGAGCCGCTGCCGGCGGTCGCCGACCGCCAGGCGTCGGCGCAAGACGCGTCGCTCCTCTTCGAGGACAAGGGCACCAATCTCGCGATCAAGTTCCGCGCCGTGCGCGGGGATGCCGCCGCGGCGTTCGCCGACGCGCCTTACGTGAGGCGCGAGAGCTTCCGCACCCAGCGGCACATGGCGCTGCCCCTGGAGCCGCGCGGGCTGCTCGCGGAATGGGATGCGGCGCGCGGGCGCCTCACTCTCTCCGGCGGCGCCAAGGTGTTGTTCTTCAATCGCCGCACGCTGGCGAAAGCGATGGGACTACCCGAAAGCGCGATCGAGATCGTGGAGAACGACGTCGGCGGCGGTTTCGGCGCGCGCGGCGAGTTCTATCCGGAGGATTTCCTCATTCCATTCGCGGCGCGCCACACCGGCCGGCCGGTGAAATGGACGGAAGACCGGCGCGAGCACTTGATGTGCATGAACCACGCGCGCGAGGCGGAATGCGACGTGGAGATCGCCTGCAGGCGCGACGGCGCGATCCTGGGTCTGCGCGGTCACGCCTACGTGGACGTCGGCGCCTATATGCGCACTAACGGCGCCGTCGGCGCCCGCAATGTCGCGCAGTTCATGTCCGGGCCCTATCGCATTCCCCACATCGACGTCGACGTTGCGCTGCAGCTCACCAACAAGACGCCGGTCGGCACCTATCGCGGGCCCGGCCGTTTCGAGACCGATTTCTTCCGCGAGCGCTTGTTCGACATGGTGGCGCAGGATCTCGGGCTCGATCGCGTCGAGTTCCGCCGCCGCAATCTCGTGTCGCAGCAGGAGATGCCGTATCGGATTGCCACCATCACGCCCTTCGAGAGCAAAGACGAGTTCGACAGCGGCGACTACCACGCCACGCTCGATCGCTGCCTCGACGAGATCAAGTGGACGGAGAAATCGAAGCTCGCGGGCAAGCTGATCGAGGGCCGCTATCACGGCCTTGCCGTCGGCTGCTTCATCGAGGGCGGCGCCGCCGGACCGAAGGAGAGCGCACGCATCGTGCTCGAGCCGGATGGACTTTATTCGGTCTATGTCGGGTCGTCGGCGATCGGCCAGGGGCTGGAGACGGCCTTCGCGCAGATCGCCGCCGACGCGCTGGAAGTGACGATCGACCGCATCCGCGGCGTCTTTCACGGCAGCACCTCCTATGTGGGCGATGGTTACGGCGCCTATCACTCGCGTTCGGTGGTGATGGGCGGCTCCGCGATGCTCGATGCCGCGAAGAACCTGCGCGAAGCGATCCGCGCGCAGGCGGCGCAGCGTCTGGGCTGCGAGCCGGCCGAAGTCGAGATCGTCGAAGGCAGCAAGGCGGTCGGGCCCGCCGGCAAGTCCGTCGCCTTGAGCGAACTTTCGAGCGAAGGCATCTCCGCCGAGGGCGCCTTCCTCAACAAGAAGCACACTTACACCTACGGCGCCCACGCCGCCCACGTGGCGGTCGATGCCAAGCTCGGCCACGTGGAGCTCATCGACTACGTGGTGGTCGCGGATTGCGGGCGCATCATCAATCCCTTGACCGTGCACGGACAGGCCATCGGCTCGGTAGTGCAAGGGCTCGGCGGCGCCATGATGGAGCATCTCGTCTACGATCAGCAGGGCCAGCTGCTGACCGGCTCGCTCGCCGATTATCTCATCCCCACCGCCAGCGACTTCCCCAACATCCGCGCCGTGGTCTTGGAAAATCACCCCTCGCCGATCAATCCGTTGGGCGCAAAAGGCGCCGGCGAGGGCGGCATCATCGCCGCCGGCGGCGTGATGGCCAATGCCGTGGCGAATGCTCTGAGCGCCTTCGGCGCGCAGCCGCGCGAACTTCCGCTCACGCCTACGCGCATCTGGGAACTCGTGCAGGCAGCACGCAAGTGACGTTCCGTTCCGGATCGGCACGCGCACCGGCCGTTTCATTGACTGGCGGCGCAATGCGGGAATAGATTCAATGCCGACAATCCCGTTCGACAGGAGCGACCCATGAGCGTTGCACGGCATCCGCGTCCGCCGGAACTCGTCGATGTTCCGATCGAGGACATCATGCAGAAATATGTCGGACGCTTCCGCGAGAAGAAGCCGGATTGGGCGGCGTTCGAGGACGCCAAGATCGAGGGCTACAAGCGCGCGCAACACCGCTTCATCGGCGCGGGCGGCTCCGGCAAGCACGGCGATCCGAGCGTCATTCCGGCGAAGAACTTCACCCTGTCGATCATGTATGTGGAGCCGGGACAGGGCAATGCCGCCCACACCCACGAGGTCGAAGAGTGTTTCTTCGTGCTCAAGGGCTATCTCGACGTCTTTGTCGAGGACGAGAGCGGCAAGCGCCTCACCACCCGTCTCGGGCCCTGGGAATGCATCTCGTGTCCCGCCGGCGTCATCCACGGCTATCAGAACGACAGCCTCGAGCCCGTCTACTTCCAGGTCATGCTCGGACGCGGCAAGCCCGAGACCATGGGCTACGCCGACGAGGACCTCTACAAGCGCCGCGATGCCCATCTCAAGGCGGTGTGAGCTGCGCCAACGCCTAATACGCTGTCCGTCATTCCGCTGAATGATGGGTATGGGATCGCAGTAGCCCTGGAGGTTTGCACATGCGTCGCGTTCTCGCGGTTGCCGCCGTGGTTGCGCTGGCAGCACCGGCGCACGCGCAAGAGGCCTGGCCGCAGCGGCCGGTCACCATCGTGGTGCCGTTCGCGGCGGGCGGGTCGGCGGACTTGCTCGCGCGCATCCTGCAGCAGCACCTGCAGGCGAAATTCGGCGTTCCGTTCGTGGTCGAGAACAAATCCGGCGCCGGCGGCAGCATCGGCACTGGCTTTGTGGCGAAGGCGCAGGCCGACGGCTACACGCTGCTGGTGGGCACGGTCAGCTCGATCGCCATCAATGCCTTCCTCTACACGAAGCTTAATTTCGACGTCGCCCGCGATCTGCAGCCGGTCTCGCTGTTGGTGCGGTTTCCAAACCTTCTGTTCGTCAATCCGAAGGTGCCGGCGAGGTCGGTGCCGGAGCTGATCGACTACCTCAAGGCCAATAACGGCAAGACCAACTACGGCTCGTCCGGCATCGGCACCTCATCGCACCTTTCGTCGGTGATGTTCGAACTCGCGACCAACACGAAAATGACCCACGTTCCGTTCCGCAGCACCGCCGAGGTCGTCAACAGCATGCTCGGTGGCAACATCGAGCTTGCCATCGACAGCATGACGACGGTGTGGCCGTTCGCGGCGGCGGGAAACGTGCGCGCGCTGGCCGTGACGACGCCACGGCGCAGCGCCGCGGCGCCGGATCTGCCGAGCATCGGCGAGACGCTCAAGGGCTACGAGGCAACCGCCTGGCAGGGGCTATTTGCGCCCGCCGGCACGTCGCGAGCGATCGTCGACAAGATCGCCGCCGAGGTGAAACAGGTCTTGGGACTGGAGGAGGTCATCACGGCGCTCAAGAACGTCGGCGCCGAGCCCGCGCCTTCCACCCCGGATGAGTTCGCCGCCTATATCGCGGCCGAGCGCGGGCGCTGGGGCGAGGTGGTCAAAGCGGCGGGCGTCAAGCTCGATTGAACGGCGCGCGAGCGCCGCGCGGCAGCGTGCCAATCGGCGAGCGCACCGAGCGGGGCCGCTGCCGCGTCGTCACTCGGCCGCTTCCCGTCGCGCGCCCTGCGGGCGGCGATCGCGGAAATGCGGCAGGATTTCCTCGGCGATCGCCGTCATGTTGGCGCGCGTCATGTCATCGGGCAGCGTGCCGAACTGGGTCTTGGTCAGCGAGGTGTTGAAGCCCGCCAGATCCTGATATTCGGCGAGCTTTTCGCGCACCGTGTTGGGGCTTCCCACGATCACGACGCCGGCCTTGATGACATCCTCGATCGACTGCGGTTTGCCCGTGACCTTCGCCGCGCGCACTCGCTTCATGGACGCGGGATCCGTATAGCCCGGCGGCAGCAGCATCTCGGTCGGCATTTTCAGGAAATAGTTCATGAGCGCTTCGAGATGCGGCCGCGCCTCCCGCACCGCCGTTTCGTCGGTCTCCGCCACATAGATCGTGTTCGACCAGGCGAGTTGGTCGAGCGAGGCCTGGTAGCCCGCTTTGTCAGCCTCGTCGCGATACATCTGAAAGAAGCGCGCCACCGCCGCGATTGGGCTCAGCGTCTGGCAGTAGGTGTAGCGCATGCGCGCGGCCCAGCGGATGGTCGAGCCGGAACCTTGCGACGGAATCCAGATCGGCGGATGCGGGTCCTGGTACGGCCGCGGCCACGGATTGACGTATTTGAACTGATAGTGCTTGCCGACATAGGCGAACGGCCCCGGCTCGCTCCATGCCCGCACGATGAGATCGTGGGCTTCGGCGAAACGCTCCTGCGAATAGGCCGGATTGATGCCCATGGCGTGATATTCGGCGCCGATGCCGCGCACGAAACCCGCGATCAGCCGCCCGCGCGTGAGATTGTCGAGGATGGCATATTCTTCCGCGACCATTAGCGGATTATTGAGGAGCGGCAGCGCGCGGCCGAGAATGGCGAGCTTGGCGCGCTTGACGCTGCGCGCGAGCGCACCGGCGAGAACGCCGGGGATAGGCATCATGCCGTAGGCGGTCTGGTGATGCTCGTTGAGGCAGACGCCGTCGAAGCCGAGCTTGTCGGCAAACTCCATCTGATCGAGATAGTCGTGATAGAGTTCGGCGCCCTTTTGCGGATCGTAATGGCGGTTCGAGAACGTCACCCAGGCCGAGCCGTTCCTTGCGATCGCGTCGAGATCGGCGTGCCGGTAGGGCATGAGATGGAAATTGAAGAACTTCATGCTGCGATCCTCATGGCGCCGATGAAGGCTTCGAGTTCGGCGGCGAAGGCGTCCCCTTTCTCCACCTGCGGCAGGTGCCCGCAATCGGCGATGATGACGGCCTTCGCGCCCGGGATCAGCCGTTGAAACGCAAACGCATAGTCCTGCGGAAAGAGCCGGTCGTGATCGCCCCAAACCAGCAGCGTCGGCACTTTGATCCGATGCAGCCACTTGCACAGATGGGGATCGTGGTTGCGCGGCTGCCACGACAGCTTGGCGGTCGTCATGCGATTCTTGAGCGCGGCATCTTCCAACTCCGGCCGCTGCGAGCCGGCGATGACCGCCTCGGCGAGCTCTTGATCGTAGAACAGGTCGCGGATGCGCTGCTCGTCGTTGCTAAGGAAAGCATCCACCTGCGCCACGTCCCTGACGTGGATGCCGGCCGCTCCGATGAGCGTGAGCGAGGCGAGGCGGGTCGCGTTGCGCACCGCCAGGTCCGCGGCGATCCAGCCGCCAAGCGAACTCCCCACGAGATGGACGCCGGAGAGGCCGAGCTGATCGAGAAAATCGAGATAGAAGTTTGCGAGATCGCCGATGGTATCAAGCCATGCCGGCGTATCGGAGGCGCCGAAGCCGGGATGCTCCGGAGCGATGACATCGAACTTTTTTGCCAGCTGGGCCATGCACGGGAGCCAGATTCCCAGGCCGCCGCCGCCATGGAGAAAGAGCAGCGGAGGCCCCGCCCCGCCGCGCATGAGACGGATGCGGCAGTCGCGGATCGAGATGGTCGAGATTGAATGATCGGCCATTTGTCCCCGGTGTCTCACTCCCTGCGGATCGGCGCCGGGGTGCGATCATAATACCCCTCGAATATCAAGGACACATACACTAATCTGCTGCCGGATCGATTGCGACCGTCGTTGCGCGCCCGCGCTGCCATCGAGGCGCGGCTGCCTGTGTCGAGAGGGACCATATGTACGCGCCAGCCGGAGTAAAAACGAGCACGGAGTATCCCGTCCCGGACGCCATGAAGGCGTGGGTGCTCGGTGATCCTGGCGAGCTTTCGTTGCGGGAGAAGCCGGTACCGGTGCCGAAGAAGGCCGAGGTCTTGGTGCGCATCGACGCGGTCGCGATCTGCGCGACCGACCTCGAGATCATCTATCACGGGCCGCCGGCGTTGATCCGGGGCGGCATGCCGCACAACAAGAACTTCACCCCCGGGCACGAATATATGGGCACCGTGGTCGCGCTCGGGCCGGGCGTCGACGAATACCGGATCGGCCAGCGCGTGACCGTCGAAATTCATGCCGGCTGCGGCCAGTGCAAGCGCTGCCGCGAGGGCATGTACACCGCCTGTCACAACTACGGGCTCAATTACGGCGACGTGGACAAAGGCCACCGCGCCAACGGTTTCACCACCGACGGCGGCTTCTGCGAATATCAGGTCAACAACATCAACACCCTCGTTGCCATTCCCGACGGGATGTCGGACGAGGAGGCGACGCTGGTGGTCACTGCCGGCACCGCGATGTACGGGCTCACCGAGCTCGGCGGCCTGGTCGCGGGCGAGAGCGTCGTGGTCACCGGCCCCGGCCCGATTGGGCTCCTCGGCGTTGCCGTCGCGAAGGCGCTCGGCGCGCAGCCGGTCATCCTCACCGGCACGCGCGACAACCGACTCAAGATCGGCCGCGAACTCGGTGCCGACCACGTCGTCAACGTCACGAGGGAGGACGCAGTCACGGCGGTGCGCCGGCTCAACGGCGGCAAGGGCGTCGACTACGTGCTCGAGTGCTCGGGCGCGCCCAACGCCGTCAACGAGGCGGTCCGCATGGTCAACCGCGGCGGCAAGCTCTGCCTCGCCGCCTTCCCGCACCAGGAGACGCCGGTCGATATCGCCGAGATCGTGCGCAACAACATCTACGTCTACGGCATCCGCGGCGAAGGCAAAAGCGCGACCCATCGCGCCGAAGCATTCATGAGCCAGAAGCGCTTCGACGCCACCAAGATCCATACCCACACCTTCCCGCTCGACGACCTGCCGACCGCGATCCGCTACGCCAAGGACCGCGTCGAGGACGCGATCAAGGTGGTGGTGAAGGCGCGCGGCGTGTCGGCCGCACACAAGGTGGCGGCGGAATAGTCCTCCACCGGTTTGTCTGCCGTGATCTGTCCATAACTCTTTCTGTCGATAGTCAGCCGCCCGTTATAGGCATTTCTCGCCTGTTGTCGTCTTTACATGTCCGCCATCGTCGGCTAGTATCGGCCTCCCTGGGATGGACAACGGTATGGGCGAAAATGGGGGGCGGACACTTCATCGGCTTAGCGCGGTCAAGGTCGACCGACTGCGCCGCCAAGGGCTGCATGCTGACGGCGGCGGTTTGTATCTGCGCATCACTGGCGGCAGCCGAACCTGGATTTACAGATACAAGACAGCCGGCAGGCTCCGCGATATGGGCTTGGGGCCGACGCATACGCTAAGCCTCCGCGAGGCCCGAGAGACGGCCGCTGAGCAGCGTAAGCTGCGTCTGCAAGGGTTCGATCCGATTGAGCGCCGCCGCGCTACCAGAGCCGCCCAGCGCGTCGCCGACGCTACAGCGATAACGTTCAAGGACTGCGGCGAGGCTTACATCGCGGCGCACGAAGATGGCTGGCACAATGCGAAGCACCGGCAGCAATGGCGTAATTCGCTAGCCCAGCACGTCTACCCGGTACTTGGCGGCCTGCCCGTCAGCGTTATTGATACCGGCTTAGTGATGAGAGTGGTCGAGCCGCTATGGAAAGCCGCCCCGGAAACGGCATCACGGGTACGGGGCCGGATCGAGAACATTCTCGATTGGGCTCGTGTCCGGGGCTATCGCGTAGGCGAAAATCCAGCTCGGTGGCGTGGGCATCTTGACCATCTGCTGCCCAAGATATCCAAGGTCCACAAGGTCGAGCATCACCCTGCCCTGCCCTATACCGAGATCGGTGCCTTCATGGCAAAGCTGCGGCAGGAAACCAGCATCGCTGCGCGCGCTCTTGAGTTCTTGATTCTTACGGCCGCACGGCTTGGCGAGGTCCGAGGAACCACCTGGGGCGAGATTGATCTCCGCAATCAGGTATGGACGCTGCCCGCGGGGCGAATGAAGGCCGGCAAAGAACACCGCGTGCCGCTGAGTGGTGCCGCCCTTGCCGTGCTTAGGCGGATGCATAATGTGCTAAGCAGCGATTTCGTTTTCTTCGGAAACCGCTCTGGCCGGCCGCTGGGACCCAACGCGCTCCTAACATTGGCAAAGGAGCTATGGGGTCCCGACATCAATGTGCATGGCTTCCGATCTAGCTTCCGGGATTGGGCGGCCGAGTGCA
>Ga0137378_10005953_pt1 | contig 10574 bp, 9 predicted proteins | sample SagtaG_21_FD_104813 | JGI IMG/M metagenome (GOLD analysis project Ga0137378, IMG submission 104813) | Vadose zone soil microbial communities from Sagehorn Ranch, Mendocino, California, USA - Sage2_L_60_16 metaG | ecosystem: Environmental > Terrestrial > Soil > Vadose zone | place: USA...
ATTCGCGAGATCCATCGCCGTGAGGTCGCTCACCATCGTTTGGAAGTTCAATAGCGCCTCGAGCCGGCCCTGACTGATCTCGGGCTGGTAGGGCGTGTAGGCGGTGTACCAGGCCGGGCTCTCGAGCACGTTCCTGCGGATTACCGGGGGCGTGATGGTGCCGTAATAGCCCAGGCCGATCATCGAGGTCAGGACCTGATTCTTCGCCGCCAGCCGGCGAAGCTCGGCGAGGGCCTGATCTTCCGGCAGCGGGTCGGGCAGCAGGAGCGGCTTAGCGATCGCCAGCCCGGCAGGCAGCGCGGCGGAGGTCAGTTCGTCCAGGGAGGCGTAGCCGAGCGCACTCAGCATCTGCTGCTGGCTTGATTCGTCGGGGCCGATGTGCCGTTGCGCGAAGCTCACTGCGGGCTCCTGAAGTCGGGTCGCCTACGGGCGGCGGGTACCGTCCGGCTCCCCCTCTGTCGTCCCGGCGATCGGGCCGCGATGACTCCAGAGCTGCCTGTCCCGTCCGGTCCTGGGTGCCTGAGAGGTTCCGGGGAGGTTGCCCCTTCGGCGCCGCGGGCTGGCTGCGCGCGGACTCTCCCGGACGGTGTCGCTAGCAGTAACCGAGCCTACTCCAGACTCGCGGCGGACTCGATCAAGTCGGCGGCGGCGGTCAGTCCCCCGCGGCGGCGGACCTGCTCAGCGCCGCGGGCCAGCCGGTCATGCAGCGCGCTGTCGCCGAGCAGCCTGTCCAGCGCCGCACGCAGCTCGCCATCGGTGCAGCCGTAGGTGTCGAGCCTGACCCCGAGCCCGAGCTCGTCGACGCGCTGCGCGTTGTCGTACTGGTCCCAGAACAGCGGCAGCACGATCATCGGCTTGCCGAAGTGCAGGCACTCGGTGGTCGTGTTATTGCCGCCGTGGGTGATGACGAGGTCGCACAGCGGGAGGATCGAGGTCTGGGGCAGGAACTCAGCACCCCACATGTTCGGCGGCAGCTCGATCTCGGCGTGCAGCGGGCCCTTGGAGACGATGTAGCGGTGCGGCGTGTCGGCCAGCCACGCGATGACGCGCCGCATCAGGCCCACGTCCGCCGAGCCGAGCGAGCCGAGCGAGAAGTAGATCAGCGCGCCGGACCGCTCGGCGAGCTGCCCGGGGATGGCGAACGCGGCGTCGGTCTGCCGGACCGACGAGTCGATCCGGTGCCAGGACGCGCCGAGCGGCGCGGCGCGCGGGTAGTCGGCGATCTCGGGATAGACGTACAGATTGACCACCCCCTCGCCGATGAACTCCAGGTCGGGCAGGGGCGGGGCGCCCTGCTTGACGAACCAGTCGTTGAACTCGCTCCACATCGCTCGGTGCACCCGGTCGTACTCGGCGCGAAAATCCGCCCAGCCGCTCCGGTCCGCCGCCGGGTAGCCGGAGAACGCGGGCGGCACGCCCGGCCCCTTCACCTCGAGCGGATTGCAGGAGACGATCCGGACGAACGGGGCGCCTGCGGTCATCAGCGCCGGGAACCCGACCACGTTGTCCTCGACGATCACGTCGGGCCCGGTTCGCCGCACGATCTCGGTCAGCTGATCGTGGCTGTACGTGGCGCCCGCGATCAGCTGCTCCCAGACTGGCTTGATCCAGGTTTCCAGCTGCTCGATCGTGGGCTTGCGGAATTCGGCGGCCGTGCTGGCGATGAAGTCCTTCCAGAACTGCCCGGCGTCCTGCTCCTGCGAGCTTGGCTCCGAGAGGTTGACCAGATCCTCGGTGAAGCCGAGCGGCTCGAGCTTGCCCTGCCAGGATGCCTCGGCGGCGAAGATGACCCGGTGCCCGCGCCGGCGCAGCACGTCGCCGATGCCGACGCAGTTATTGGTCGGCCCGTAGGCGCTCTCGGGCATGAACAGGACGGTCAGCTGCCGCTGCGTCATGGGCTACTCCGTGGTCGTCTTCTGGTCGCCCTGGCCTGGTCGGGCCAGGGACAGCAGGAACCGGAGCCTACCGGAACGGGGTTAGATGTCGTCCCAGCGGAACATGCGGACCGCGATCGCGCCGACCACGTGCGCAAAGCCGAGTACCCTAACACGATCAACGACAGTCACGACAATCACGACAGTCACGATATGACGTATGTTTCCGAAAGGGGGCATGATAAGGCGCAGCGGGTCGACTAGACGATTCTGCGCGCGCGTCGGCTGGCAAGCTCGTCCGCCCCGGCCGCCGGCCCAGCCTCTTCCCCGGCGTCAGCGGGCAGCTCGGCCAGCGATCCCTCGACCTCCTGCCAAACCCGCCCGAGCGCGATGCCGAACACGCCCTGGCCGCCCTGGAGCAGGTCGACTACCTCGTCCGGTGACGTGCACGCATAGACGCTGGCGCCATCGCTCATCAGCGTGATCTGGGCCAGGTCGGTAGCGCCGTTCTCGCGCAGGTAAGCCACGGCCGAGCGGATCTGCTGCAGCGAGATCCCGGTGTCCAGCAGCCGCTTGACCACGCGGAGCACCAGGATGTCGCGGAAGCCGTAGAGCCGCTGTGAGCCCGAGCCCTTGGCTGGCCTGACACTCGGCTCGACGAGGCCGGTCCGGGCCCAGTAATCCAGCTGGCGGTAGGTGATACCCGCCGCCGAGCAAGCGGTCGGACCGCGATAGCCGACATGAGCCGGCAGCGGGGCAAGCTCGTCGTCGAAGAGCAGGCCCTGCTCGCCAGCGCGCTGGGCCGCGGCGCTCCGTTCGCGCTCGTCGTGCCCGTCGCCCTTGATTACCGCCACGCCCACCTCCGGCCCGGCTTCCCCTGCAGCGTCACGTCGCGGGGGTGCACGATTCGCACGTTAGGCCCGTGGCGTGCCCTCGTCAACGATCTGCCCCGGCGCGTCGCCAGGCGGCTGAGGTCACCTCAGATAGCCAGGGGCGGCACTAGGTTGCGCTGCCGAAGTCTTCTGGCGTGATGTTGTCGAGGAACTCGCGGAATTTCTCGACCTCGTCTTCCTGCTCGTCCGGGATCGAGACTCCGGCCTCGTCCAGGATCTCGTCCTGGGCGAAGATGGTGGTCCCGGTGCGCAGGGCGAGGGCGATCGAATCCGACGGCCTCGCGCTGACCGTGGTGCCGTTGGAGAAAACCAGGTCGGCGAAGAAGATCCCGTCGCGCAGGGCGGTGATGTTGACCTGCGTCAGCTCCACCTTGAGCGCAGTCAGGATGTCCCGCATCAGGTCATGAGTCAGGGGACGGGCCGGCACCATGCCCTGTTGCGCGAAGGCGATGGCCGTCGCTTCCATTGGCCCGATCCAGATCGGCAGGTAGCGCTCTCCGCCGGTCTCCTTGAGCAGCACGATGGGCTGGTTCGTGGGCATCTCGACCCGGACGCCTACGACCTCCATCTCCTTCACTGCGACTCCGTCCTCACCTGGATCTCATGTCAGCGTTGTTCCCCTGCGGTGCAGCCTGCACTCCCCTGTCAACGTACACCCGCTGTGTTTGTGGCCGGACACGTGATCGGGGCGGTACCCCGGTGTTGCCGGCGCCATTCGCGCCCCGCCTGAAGGCCTTCCAGGTCACGCGCTCGCGTCCTTGATGCCTGGCCGGGGAAGGCGGCTGGTGACCTGGCCGGAGGCCTCCCGGCCAGGCCCTGCCTCGTGCCTGGCAAGCTCGTCGCCGGGCAGCCCGGCCTCGGCCAGGGCAGCCTCGATCATCGTGCGGTGAAGCTGGAGCAGCAGGGTGGCGATCTCCCTGGCGGTCCTGCCGGCCATCTCCCTGGCGTGCGGGCTGCGCTGACGCAGCGTCGGCGCCACGACCTGCTCGATCAGCGAGACGTCGCGCTCGGCTGCCGTCCGGACGGTGCGCAGGTGCCTGGCCTGTACTCCGTAGGAGGCCAGGCCGGCGACCGTGCTCGCCACGTCGAGCGCGTCCTGGCTGTACAGCCTGCCAACCCGCCGGACCAGGCCGTGCGCTTCGAGCTCGGCCAGCTGCTGCTCGTCGATGCCTGCTGACTCCAGCAGGTCACGACGGCTGACCATCTCCGACCGGTCGCCGCGGGCATCCCGGCTGGCAGGCTGGCCGGCTTGACCCGCCTTGACCGCCGCCTGATGGTCGAGGCGCTCCTTGATGACGCGCAGCGGCAGGTACTGGTCGCGCTGGGCGGTCAGGATGAATCTGAGCTGGTCGACGTCGGCGGGACCGAACCGGCGGTATCCCGACGGCGAGCGGGCCGGAGCGATCAGCCCCTCGGACTCCAGGAACCGGATCTTCGAGACGCTGATGTCAGGAAATTCGGCCCGGAGCTCGACAAGTACCTCGCCAATCCCGAGGTAGGCTCGCGCAAACTGACCGTTCATCCCGTCCCGTTACGCCTAGCCGCTCTCGGCATGCGAAAGGCGGCCCTGCAGGAAGACCAGCCGGAATTTCCCGATCTGGACTTCGTCCCCGCCGACGAGCGCCGCTTCCTCGATCCGCTCCCTGTTCACGTACGTGCCGTTCAGGCTGCCGACGTCGCGGACCGCGAACCTGCCGCCGTGCCGGTAGAACTCCGCGTGCCGCCGCGAGACCGTGACGTCGTCCAAGAAGATGTCACTGTCCGGCCGCCTGCCGACCTCCGTCAGCTCGCTATCGAGCAGGAACCTGCTGCCGGCGTTGGGCCCGCGCCGCACCACCAGCAGCGCGGTATTCGGCGGGAGCGCGTCGACGACCGCGGTGTCTGCCGTCGGCTCCTCGCCTGGCTCGGCCTCCGGTGTCTCGGCGCCGGTGAAGATCATCGACGTCGTCTCGCCCGCGTTGCCCCGTTCGGCCGCGGTCCTGGTCATCGGTGTGCCGCACTGCGAGCAGAAACGCGCGTTCTCGGGATTGGCCGCACCGCAGGCGGTGCAATAGACGCTGGGCATCTGAGCGCCTTGCCTCCCCATCGTGTGTCGCACGCCACTGGCGGAATGGACGTCCGCACTGGCATTCAGCCTGGCCAGATCCGCTTCGGTCCACGCTACCTGCGGCTGGCGTCGCCGGTCCATCTGCCACGCAGGGTCCGCCGGGCGCGGGTCCGCGCGCACTGGCGCGCTTGCCCGGCCGGTGCGCCTGGATCCTCCCGCCGATCGTGCCGCAACCGAGCGCGCCCGACTGCGGCGCCTGCGCCAGATCACGCTGCACACCTCCGACGTCCTGCCGCCGCCCCGGGTTGGCGTCTAGCAGCCAGTTAGTGATGGCAATTGTCTCACGCGCGGCTAGTGCTGGTCGCTGGTTTGAGCGCGTCCCTGACGTCGTGCAAATCAGTTGCCTCGCGCCCGGGCTTGGCCGACGCTCGGCCACCAGGTCGGCGGCTAGCCGTCCGCCGAGTGAGCTGCGTGCGGGTTCCCCAGGTACGGGAACACGCTGCGCACGTCGGTGTGCGGCGCCAGGCCGGTCGGCGGGATGTCCCCCTGGGACAGGAACGACAGCCGGTGGTTGATCACGTCGTCGGTGAACACGCGGCCATTGGGGTACCCGGCCGGCCTGGACGGGTCATAGCACAGCATGTCGGGCAGCAGGCCCTCGGCCTCGATGGCCTTGATCGCCTCGTCCCGCGTGTAGCTGCCGGTGTGACCCATCAGGTGCACGAACTGGTCCGTCCAGCGCTCGACGTCGTGCACCGGCTCGCTGGCGTTGTACTCCTCTTTCGTGTCGTCGGTGTTGAAGAAGCTGCTTACCGACGGATGACCGGCCCGGTCCACGTGCCGCAGCGAGCCGGTCTCCCGCAGGCTGCACCGTCCCCAGACCCGGATTTCCGGCGCGGCGCCCAGCTTGCTGGTGGGCAGCTCGATCGCCATCGAGAACACGTCGGCGGTGGCGTTCGAGTCGGTACCAGTCCATGGCGACTGACCGCCCAGGTGCGGAGCCGTGAAGTTCCTGCCGCCGCTGGTGTCGAACAGGCTATTGACCCCGTCGTAGTCGAAGAAGAACGCGTCACTGCGGCTGCCGGCGAAGAATGTGTAATCACCGGCCCTCACGATGTCCGGCTCGGTGCCGAACGAGGCACTGGCCCCGACCACGACCTTGATCCCGACTGCCTCAGGCGAACGCGCGAGCGGTCCGGTCGCCAGGTACGCGTCGTAGCTCTGGCCGCCCCCGGCCGGGGGCGCGAACACGAAGCTGACCGCGATGTCGTTCAGGCAGTCGCCGTCGTTGTCGATGCCGAGGCGGTAGATCGCATCCGGGTGCAACGCGTCGGCGGTCGGGTTCGCGTTGAGTATGAGTACGGTCCGGTCCCGATCCGCGGGCGAGGTGAAGGCATACAGATCGCAGAGATCCAGTCGCTGGTCACCGAGCGGCGGCCCCAGGCTCAGGCCGGTGAAATGATTCGACATCGGCATCCCCCTGCTCGTCCTGGCTTCGGCCGCACGGGCCTGCCAAGCAGGCATGGCCTGATGAGCGCGTGCTGAGTGTGCGACCGCTGTAGGCGGCTGGTCATACCCCCCGTCCACGGCGGCGAAAACCGGCACCGTGTCACCGCGGCGACGCTCCTGCCGCGTCATAGCCGGGTCAGAGCTTCGGCTGAGGCTACGGCCAGCTCCGTCGGGCACGTTGGAGCCCACGGTCGCCAAGCCCTGGCGGCCCCGACAGGACGGAGACCACGCCATGTTCGACTCGACGGAAACCGGCAGGCGCAAGAAGAGGTGGGCGGGTGCCGCTGGCCTGCTGGCAGCCGGCGCGATCAGCGGCGGCGTCATCGCCAGCGCGCTGGGCGCGTCTGCCGCGAGCACCTCGGCCGCATCCAGCGGCAGCACCGTGGCCTTCTCGGGTCCTGCTGCGGCAAAGCCGGCACACAGCGGCGCCCAGCCGGTCCGCTCGGACGAGAAGACCGTGTCGAGCAGCACGGCCGCGACGCTGCGTGCGGAAGCGCTCAAGGCGGTCCCGGGCGGTACGGTCTACCGCATCGAGACAGATGCCGGTGACGGTGTCTACGAGGCTCACATGACGAAGGCCGACGGCGCGCTCGTCACCGTCAAGTTCGACAAGAACCTGAAGGTCACGAAGGTCGAGAGCGGCATGGGCACCGGAGACCCAGCTGCCGCCGGCCACTCCGCCCCGGCCGGCCAGGGTACGTCGGGTTCCGCCGCATGAGTTAGGGGCCTTCGCCGGGCGGCCGCGGCTTCAGGGCGAACGTGGAACCGGAAGCCGCGGCCGCGCCGCATGGCCGAGCGGCAGGCAGCCCGTCCGGCCGGCCAGCTTCAGCTTGACCCGCGGCGCTCCCGGCCAGCCTGCTCGACCACGGCCGCCCACTCGTCAAGCAGCTCCTGAGCGGTCTCGCTGTCATCCGCCTCGGCCCACAGGTGCGTAACCGCGTGCGCTGTATCGGGCAGCACGAGCGCCCAGCCGCGGTCGGGCTCGATCACCCGGACGCCGTCCGTGGTGTCGATCTGCCGCTTTCCCGCTGCCTCCACGACGATCCGCATCACGCTGCCCTTGGCCGCCCACGGCGTCGGGACCGACCGCTTGAGCAGGTGCGCGACCGGAATCCTGGCGTGGATCTGACTGAGCGTCAGCCTGGTCCTGGCGACCAGGCCGATCAGCCTGGCGAAGGCGGCGATGCCGTCGAGCGACCGGGAGAACTCAGGCACCACGAATCCGCCCCGGCCGTCGGCCGCGAAGATGACGTCCTCGGCCGCCGTCGCCTCGTACAGCCCGTGCGGCGAGGTGGGAGTCCAGCCGACCTCGACGCCGTGATAGCGGCAGACCTCCTCCGCCACCCTGGTCGTGGTGACCGGGAGCGCGACCCGGCCAGCGCGCCGTTCCGCGGCCACCAGGTCCAGCACCATCAGCAGCGCGCGATCGTCGCTGACCAGAGCGCCCTTGTCGTCGATCAGCATGATCCGCTCGCCGACCGGGTCGAACCGGACGCCGAACGCCGCCCGGGAGGAGTAGACGAGCTCGGCCAGGCGGTGCAGGTCGGCCCTGACCTGCGCAAGTGACTGCGTCGGCGTCGCCTCGTCGAGCCTGTTGTTGACGGTCAGCACGTCCACGCCGATCCGGCCGAGCAGGCCGGGCAGGACAAGGGAGGCCGTGCCGCCCGCGCAGTCGGCCACTACCTTCAGGCGCGCCTCCCTGACCCCGCCCATGTCCACGCAGCTGAGCAGATCCGCGGTGTACGCCTCGATCACTCGCGGCGGATACGTCAGCTCGGCGATCTCGCCGGGAAACGCCCGCCGGTATTCCTGGCGGGAGAAGACCCGCTCCAGCTTGCGCTGCACGGCCAGCGACAGGTCGGCGCCGTGCTCGTCGAGGAAGATGATGTCGATCGACTGCGGGTCGCCGGGCGTCGTGCGCATCGCTATCCCGCCGCTGCACTTGCTGCGCGCGGTCTCGAACCTAGCCACGGGCAGCGGCTGCGCCTCGAGATCGACCACGTTGATCGCGCTGGCGTTGAGCGCGCCGTGGACCGCACGCTTCAAGGCCCGGGCGGCCCGTGACACGTCGCGCGAGGTCGTGACGACCGAGCCCTTCTTCAGCGTGGTCGCGTATGCGCTGGCCAGGCGCACGCAGAGCTCGGGGGTGATCTCAACGTTGACCAGGCCGGACACGCCGCGCGGGCCGAACAGGGTCCGCTGCCCGCGCGACTCCCAGATCACGCTGGTGTTGACGACGGCCCCGGCCTCGATCGTCTTGAACGGGTAGACCCTGACCCCGGCGGAGATATACGCCTCGGACTCGATCACGCACTCGTCCCCGACGACCGCGCCCTCCTCGATCCTCGCCGACGCCATCACGTCGGTGTTCTTGCCGATCACGCAGCCGCGCAGGGTGGAGCCGACCCCGACGTACACGTTGTTGTGCACCGTGGCGCGGTGCAGGAACGCGCCCTCCTTCACCACCACGTTGCTGCCGACCACGGTGAACTCGCGAAGCTGCGCGCCCGCCTCGATCTTGGCGTAGTCACCGATACACAGCGGCCCGGTGAGGATGGCGTCGGGATCGACCTCGGCGCTCTCGGCCACCCAGACCCCCGGCGATACCTCGAAGCCGTCGATGTCCGCCTTGACCTTGCCGGACAGCACGTCGGCCTGGACCCGGTGGTAGGCCTCGTGCGTGCCGACGTCCTCCCAGTAGCCGTCAGCGACCCAGCCGTAGACCGGTGCGCCTCGGTCCAGGAGGTTGGGGAAGACATCCGCGGACCAGTCGACGGCCTCGCCCGGCGGCACCTGAGCGAGCACCTCGGGCTCCATCACGTAGATGCCGGTATTGACGGTGTCGGAGAAGACCTGTCCCCAGGTGGGTTTCTCGAGGAAGCGCTGGATCCTGCCATCGGCGTTGGCGATGACGATGCCGAACTCGAGCGGATCGGGCACCCTGGCCAGGGCGACGGTCACGAGCGCCGCGTGGTCCTTGTGAAAACGCACCAGATCGGACAGATCGATATCGGTCAGTGCGTCGCCCGAGATCACGAGGAAAGGCGCGTCGCGCAGCGCCGTCTCGGCGTTCTTGACGCTGCCCGCGGTGCCGAGCGGGATGTCCTCGGTCGCGTACTGCAGGCTCATCCCCCACTCTTCGCCGTCACCAAAGTAGTTGCGCACCATCGAGGCGAGGAACTGGACCGTGACGATGGTCTCGTCGAAGCTGTGCCTGCGCAGCAGCCGCAGCACATGCTCCATGATCGGCTTGTTGACGACCGGCAGCAGCGGCTTTGGCTGGTTGGCGGTCATCGGGCGCAGCCTGGTCCCCTCTCCGCCTGCCATCACTACAGCCCTCACCGCTTGCCAGCGCTCCCTTCAGGCATAAGTCAATCAGCGGCCCGGTGCCGCGCGTCGCTCAGGGCGAGTCACCCTCGCCGTCGCGCGCCGCGTCGGCCTGCCCGGTCGGCGGCCAGCAGGCGGCGAGCCTGCTCGACGTAGAGCGCAGCAGCCCACCAGTAGAGTGCAGTTCCCCATAGTGCGAAGGCCCAACCGAACACCCGCGCTACTCCTGCATATGACGTCTCGTGTGAACCGAGAAAAAGCAGCGGAAACGCGTACAAAAGGTTCAGCGTCGCCGCCTTGCCGACGAAGCTGACGTGAAGCGGCCCGTAACCGTGGCGCCGCAGCACGAGCAGCACGACGCCGAGCATCAGCTCGCGGGCGGCCAGGACCGCTACCAGCCACCAGCCGATAATCGAGCGGATGGCCAGCGCGATGATCGTCGACACGATGTAGAGCCGGTCGGCGGCCGGGTCAAGCACCTCGCCGAGTCGGCTCTGCTGATTCATGGCGCGCGCAATCTTGCCGTCCAGCCAGTCCGACAATCCGGCCGCCATCAGCAGGCCGACCGCCCACCAGTCGCCTGCCTGGCTGTCCACGCCGAGCACCAGCCACAGGAAGACGGGAACGCCGGCCAGCCGGGCGAAGCTGATCAGGTTCGGAATCGTGACGACCCGCTCCGGCTGTTCTGGCTGGTCCTCAGCCATGGTCCCGCATCACCCGCTTCCGTCCCGTCGCAGACGTTACGCGGTCCCGTGCACCGGTCGCCACACCGGATCACCTGAGCCAGGGCAGCACGGTCCGGCGGTAGTGCAGACTGGCGCGATGGGCATGAAGCTGGCTCGCGGGGCGGCGGCCGCGGCGGCGGCCGCCGGGCTAATGCTGGCCGCCTGCACTTCCGGGCTCGCTGCGCGGAAGGCCACACCG
>Ga0137378_10005959_pt1 | contig 10572 bp, 12 predicted proteins | sample SagtaG_21_FD_104813 | JGI IMG/M metagenome (GOLD analysis project Ga0137378, IMG submission 104813) | Vadose zone soil microbial communities from Sagehorn Ranch, Mendocino, California, USA - Sage2_L_60_16 metaG | ecosystem: Environmental > Terrestrial > Soil > Vadose zone | place: USA...
GAAGCGTTTCCAAGGGCAATGATGGCAGAGAAGCCGATCAAGTACCTGCTGAGTATGGCAGCCTTAGAGATGCGGCTCTATTGCACCTATGACGACCCGCTGATACCACGACCACGCACCAGGCCCTTCAGTCGCAGTCATCCGCAGACAGTCAGCATCGAAGCGGCCAGAGAGCCGGTCGCAGCTGAAGGTGAGGAGCATATCCCGAACGATGAGTACCAGCTCGTCTATGATGCCGTCCAGCAATTAACCGAACAGCGGCGGGAGATGATCACAGCGGTGTATGGCTTGTTCGGTCACTCGGTGACGAGCATCGAGGAGATTGCAGCCGAGCGCCAGCTCAAAGTAGCGACCGCGAAGAATTATCTGTGGCGGGCGAAGACGGCGCTGGCGCGGAAGCTCGGGCCGTTCGTTGTGGAAAAGTGGTTGCACCCAAATCCTCGCCCGTGACTAATCTGTATATTTGCCCGTTTCATGCTCCTGCAAAAATCTGTCCAGTTCAGAACGCCGGATGCGGAACTCTCGGGCAGATAGCCGTACGACTCGTAGCTTCGCTTGACGTATGTAGCGGTAGACAGTTCGGATATTCGATTGCAGCTCACGAGCTACTTGCTTTGGTTTTAACAATTCCTCATTGGTTTGTACTTGTTCATGGTGTGACATTGATAGTTCCCTTCTACTTAAGTATTAATCGCGATCTTTGCAATTTACAGGTTATCCATCGAAGTAGCCAACTAATCGGGCGTAGCGCTCAACCAGCTCGCCATCTTGATATGGCGCATCTGTCCAAAGCGTGAACCAATCTTGGAATTGTAAGCTCGCGTTGACAACTTCGCCGTCTTCGACTTCTACCCGGACGCGGGCGGCAGGACCACCACCGGCTAGCGTTATATAGTAGATCGTTTCCTTATACATGCCGTAGCCTTGTAGAGCTTCTAGGGCGGTGTCTTCGGGATATGTTTTCATAGTGTCGCCGTATGCTTGGATCTCGGCTCTGTTCGGCTGCTTGATGCCTTGCGCCACGTCCATTAAATGAATTGTTGCCTTATCAAAAAAGCTGTTATAGAACTCTTGCGCCCGTTCTTCAATTGTCAAAGTGCTTATTCCTCCTCATCCCCAACTTCAATTTCATGCTCGTTGCCGCAACAGATACAGATACATTTTTCGATACGCATTGCTACTAGTCCTTTGCATAGTTATGGATGCATATACCCCGCAACCACCAGGATTACCGCCAGCACTGCCACGCAGATCACGTCTGCCACTGGATTGGCTAAGTGCTTGTGGCGTACCTGGTAGATTGGGCGCTCGGGCCGGTACGGGAGGGAAATGATTTGGTAATGCTTCACGTTCTTGGCTCCTTATTTACTTTATGTACACTACTATACACTATTGTACAGTCTTACAAGATATTTCATGCAAAATCAGATGTTTAAATGCTCGACAGGTAGGATGGGAGGCTGCAACCGCAACCACGAGCACGGTTTGGCGGCTGGCTCGCCTGCGATAGCGCAGCGATAGCAGGCGAGGCCATGCCGCCCAAGGGCGGGCGCAAGTGGTGAGAACCTGCTGCCTGTGTGGTAGCAAGCGGTGCGTCTATATCTCTTGGTATTAATCGCGATCTTTGCAATTTACAGGTCAGTACAGGGCTGTCAAGTCAAGGACAAGGCGTAGCAAGGCAATAGAGATAAAGTGAGGGCTATGGTGCTTCGTTTGGGTCAGTGCTGCCGAAGCGTTTCATAAGATCATGGTAGAATTGCAACTTATCGATGGCGTCGGCTTCGTCTGGTGTTACATCAATGCCGTGCTCGGCTAAGTCTTGCTGTATCCCGAGTTTGGCATCGTGTATATTCTTCTGTTCAAATAGTTTCAGGGCTTCTTCGGGTGTGGCGGTGACGCCTTGCTCGGCTAGTTGATGCTGTAGATAACGTCGGGCATCATAGTCGATCTGTAGCTCTAGTAGCTTCAGGGCTTCTTCGGGTGAGACATGTATACCTTGCTTGGCTAGCTGATGCTGTATCGGTCGCAGCAATGCCTGTCGTAGTGAGTCGTTCTCGTCAGGGTTGGTGTCTTGCTGGTTGGGGGCGTTCTCTCGCATAAAATGGGTTGGCTGCTTAACCGGCATAGATTAACATAGGTGGTTAATTGTGTAAAGTTAGATAGGCACACACGCAAGATGTATTTGCGGAAGTGGTTAACAGAGGTCGCGTACTGGCTGTGGGTTGATGATGAGGTCATGATATGGCTAGTGCCGAACGTAGGGGCGCAAATTATAGGTTAGTGCGGGACTATCACGTCGAGGGCAAGACGCAACCAGGAAATAGAGGTAGAGTGAGGGCTATAGGGTTCCATGCCTTGTCCTGACGGCTCGTCATCCGTTGCCAGCGCTGGGGCTTCTGCATCACATCCTATATAATGCAAAAAGCTCGCGTAGTCTTTTCTGGCTGCTTCGGGGAGTATATAGAGTGCCCATATGAGTAGATGGGGTTTCCATACTTGCTGTTCCTGGATGCTGACGGCACGTCGATAAAATGCTTCTGCTTGATCATGCTTTCCTTGTATAGCCAGGAGTCTTGCTAATTCAAAAAGTGTATTAAGCATCTCAGGATGTTCAGCTCCCAGACGTTTCTCCAATATCTTAAGCGTTTTTCGGTAGAAAAACGCTGCCAGCTCGTACGCGCGTCGTGTACTGTAGAAATCTGCCAACTGACGTAAGTGGATGATTGTATAACGGTGCTTTAATCCAAAGGATCCAATATAAATGAAAAGCGCTCGTACTAGAAACACCTCTGCCTGCGCGTACTTGCATTGACGTACGTAAAGTTCCGCAAGAAGCTCCAGGCTGGGGAGAGTATAACGGTGGTTAGTCCCAAAGTGTTTTTCCTGAGTTGTGAGAGCTTGCTGAAGTAGAGGTTCCATCTGGCTGAACTTGCCCAGCTGAATATAGACACCTGCCAGATCATCCAATGCGGTTGCCATAACAATTTCGACGGGCGCATCAAGGGGTACAATTCTAAGGTGCTGCTTATAGAACGAGAGGGCTCGGGTTAGAAGCGTTTCTGCTACTGTAGGCCGGCCTTGTCTGCGTAGATAGTCGCCTACCTTATGGAATAACTCCGCCACATCTAGTATCGGGGTTAACTCGTCATCCTTCCACGTTGCACAGACAAACGCATGTGGCAGTAAACGTCCACATTGTTTCTCATTGTCATTATATATTTCTGGAAGGTGCTCATTTACCGCTTGCACCACACGCTCTCGCCACTGCTTTTGAATATCGGCAGGCATGCCATCGATAAACACAGCTTGTACCAGACGATGCATTGAGAATGTCTGCTCTTGTGTGTGGCGCGTGATCAGGGAATACCGGCGTAAGGCTGCAATAGCTTCCTTGAAGACGGTTGTACCGTACCTAAAGTGATCGTCATGCTGAAACAGTTCCTCCGGTATGGCATCGGGATGGAGGAACGCACAAAAGTGCAGTATATCGTCAGCCAGAGGATACTGCTCACGAGCCTTTGCAAAACTCAGCTCAAAGGTTGTAGCGACGGATTGGGGATGCCCACCATCCTTGCTGGCCACTGCTCCACGCCGATTTAACAATGAGTCGCGCTCTTGCTGGTAGAGCTGTACGAACTCAGACAACGATGCATCTGTTTCCTCGATATACGCCCCAGTTTGATCGAGGGCAAGCGGCAACCCCTCCATGTCTTCGGAGAGCGAACGCGCGAGAGCCGCATCTGCCGCAACCATATGCTCCAACGTACTCTCTCTGGCTAGCAGCTTGGACCTACGGAGCAGCAGTTCGGCACCTGAGTTGTTGTCCATAGGCTCGACTGCAATACGATGGGCGTGCGTACCTGTATTCTGAGAAAGAGTCGTCAGCAACAGATGCCCCTTAATCTCGGATGGGAGAAAATCCTCGAGCAGCTGAAAATCCTCGACGTTATCGAAAATGAGGAGCCAGCGACTAAGCTGCGTCAGCCACTCTTTGAGCGCTTCGATACGCTGGACTGGTTTTGCTGCGACTTTCCCGGGAAGATCAAGTAGGTAAGCAACGGCAGTAACATCCCCGATGAGGTTTTGATATGAGGCGGCGTGTAGCCACAGAACCGTATGATAGTGCTCACGATAGCGATACGCATATTCAAGCGCAATTTGTGTCTTGCCCATGCCGCCGAGACCGCTGAGCGACAGCGGCAATCGTGGTACTGGACTACTATGTTGTGCCAGAAATGTGTCGTCGAGTAGCTGTAGAATGTCCTCTCGTCCGGTAAAAAAGGTATTCCGCCGATACGGCATATGCCAGAAGGATATTTGCCCGTCGGGAGGGAACCCAAGCTCTCGTGCGCTTTTGCCAAAGACTTCGGCAAGCTTACCACGATAGTGTGGTGTCGGAGCAACTTCGCCACGCTCCCACCTGCGGATCAATCGCTCATCTGGAGCACTGATTTTGTCCGCCACATCCCCTTGCGTCCAGTGACGCTTCTTACGCTCATACGCGAATAACTCGTTCGGTATACCTGGCGGTTTGCGCATTGTGCAAGCTCCTTCAGGTGTCATGCGACGACTCACTGACGATATTGGCACACCATATAGCTGACAACTCTAGTTGCCCTGTAGATGCCCTCCCAAAAATCCGTATTCGCGGGCATACTACAGACAATGGTTGGGTTCGGAAGAAGTCCTGAGCAATAGCCTGACTATTGCAACAGAGAAAACATGCGCACCTCGCGCATGTCATTACCGTTATTGTAATGCTTTTCTCAGGGAAGCACCAGATAGGTAAGAAAGAAGGAGAAAAATAACAACAATGAAAAAAAGCGTGTTTAAACAGACATTTTTTGGAGAACACTATGGCAGACAAAGAGACTATGCAGCTTCGTGAAGCCTGGCTTGAGCAGGCAGTGAAATTCCTTAGAGATTACATGGCAACGTGTAGCATATATCTCTATTCCTACCCTAGAGCCTCCTGTGGCTTTCCCTCGCGTGGTGGAGAGGGTGGGGTAATTGGGCAATGCTTCTCGCCCAAAGTCAGTAGAGACGGGAGGGTGCAAATCTTTGTATCTCCTGTGATTTCTGGAAGTATTGAAGTGCTTGGTGTGCTCCTGCATGAGCTAATCCACGCTGCGGTAGGAGTCGAGCATAAGCATGGCAAGGAGTTTTCTCAGGCGGCTAAAAAGGTGGGGTTAGTTCGTCCCTGGCGATCAACGACAGTTGGTGAAACACTGCGGCCTGAGCTTGATCGGATCATGACGCTCTTAGGCCACTACCCTCACGCCGCTATTCAGTTAGGAGCAATTCAGTTAGAAACCAGCGACGTGCCGATAGAAACCAGCGACGTGCCGAAAAAAAGCGTGGGAAGCAGGCTGCGCTTGTATGAATGCAATTGCCATCCTCCCGTCAAAGTGCGCGTAGCAAGTGACCATTTCCAGGCTCAATGTTTACGGTGCAATAAGCTGTTTCGCCTCTCATCCGTCAATATGTATTCCCTACAGCCCTTACAAGGCCGCTAAGAGAAAGGAGGGTAGACAGTAGTACAAACGGCGGCTGCTGTGGTGTGGCCGCTTCTGAAAGGTATGTTTACGGTTCAGGCGCGATTATCAGCGCCTATGGAGGCCGTGTGTGTACGGCCGTAGTTAGTGAGTGGTTGCGCCCTTACGGCGCAACCAAGTACAGAAAGGATTTGCAAACATGATTGATCGCTGGAGTATTGACGTAGAGAAGTCTATTGTTGGCGCAATGCTGCTCAAAGTCGAGCCGAAAATGCAGAGGTCAAAAAAAGACGACCCGAACAGCCCGATGGTGCACGGGCATGATAAAGACGGTGTGCCGAAATGGACGGTACACCTGTCTGTAGAGGCAAAGTCATTTGGTGACAAAACGAAGTTTGACAATATGCAGGTCACGATAACCAGTCCAAGGCAGCCCTGTGAGGGTCTGCCGCAGGGCACTCCCGTGGCTATTCAGGGGCTAGAGCAGGGCTCCATGCTGAGAGGTAACGGTGGTGGTTTATCCCTCTTCTACTCGGCTGAGGCCGTCCGTCCGCTCCAATCAGCGCAACCTGTCCAGCCGCCGCGTATGGCGTCCGCCCAGCCGCAACCAGCCCGCCTGGCGTCTGGTCAGTAACGAAGGAAAGGAGGTAGCTATGTATCAGGCGTATGGTAATACGCGGTTGGCGCGGCAGCTAGCTTGGTGGGCGCTGATTATCAGCGGGGTGGTGCTGGTTATGGCGTCGTGCACCTTGTGTACGCACTCAGCGAACCTGCTGTGGCTAGTCATGCTGACACTGACGGCTGATGTGGGTGTGGTCTGGTATGCCGTCCAGCAAGGGGTGCTCTTCGAGCTGATGCTAGAAAGAACCTGGAAGAACGTTTGCGGCGGTATTGGTTTCTCTGGTCAAGCAACGTCGTACAAGTACGGTTTGCAGGGTGCTATGAGGGGTGACAAAAAGACGATCTATCCCAAACTTCGGAGTGCGCGGGGTGATCGTGCCAGCTGGTCGGCGATTATCACGCCGTTTGCAGGGCAAAAGCTCGATGATTATAACAAGCACGTAGACTCATTCACCTTGGCCTATCATGTGCCGTTTGTGACCTTCGAGCTGGCTGATAATGGCCTAATTAGAATGCGCTGTGGTGCAATGCCGGTTCCGGCGAAATATGGCTACAGCGAGCCTCAGAACGCGTCTGCTGCGGCTGTGCTGCAAACGCCAGTTGCAGCGCAATCGTCACTAGCTGATAGGCTTCGTGACGTGAATATTCATGATGTGGTGCAAACGTTCGATGAGCGGGCGACGCTGCAAGCCGTACCGATGGCGAGGGATATTGAGGGGCGTCCGTTCTACCTGCCGATTGAAGGCAATCATTTACTGATCGTTGGCCGGACGGGGAGTGGTAAGGGAAGTTGGGTTTATTCGCTCGTATTCGGGCTAGCCAAAGCGCGGCGGGCTGGTTTAGTGCGGTTGTGGGGATTAGATCCAAAGCGGGTTGAACTCGGCTATGCCATGGAGTGGTGGGACGAGTACGCGGATACCGTCGAGGGCATGATTGAACTGCTGGAAAAGGCGGTCAGCGAGCTACTGGAACGCAATGCACAACTGCAAGGCAAGGCACGGAAAATCACGCCCAGCCGGGAGACGCCCGTAAATGTGATTATCATTGATGAACTGGCGTACCTGTCGGCCATGGTGCCTGATAAAAAGCTTCAGCAACGTGCTGACACGGCCATTAGAACCATTTTGATATTAGGTCGTGCGACTGGATATGCACTTTGTGGCGCGAGCCAAGACCCTAGGAAAGAGATTTTAGGCTTCCGTGATTACTTCCCCACGCGGGTCGCGCTCGGCATGCCTGCGCCAATGGTTGATTTAGTGCTGGGTGAAAAGATGCATGACGCGGGCGCGTTCTGTGAGCAAATTCCTCTTCGGGACGCGGGTGCTGGTTGTGCCTACGTGCTGGAAGAAATGAGCGCAAAGCCGAAGCTGGTACGGGCGGCGTGGTGCTCGGACGAAGATATTAAGCAGCGGCTTGGTGTGTCGCTGAGTGAGATGTATCCGGAGCTGCAACAAAGCGGAGGTGCGCCGCTGCAACCGCATGATGAGCCGGTGAGCGGGTATGAGCAAGGGTATGCGCCACAGTCGGGTTTCGATAGTCAGCCGTTGCAGCAATGGCAGCACCGGGAAGAGTGACTCACGATCATGGCTACTATGGTGTGTCTGTAGATGGTGGCAGGGGGGTCAGTACGACCTTCCTGCCCCCCATTGGTTCCTATAACCAAAGAAAGGTGCACAGTTAATGGCTGATATTCCATTCGGTCAAACCATGGAAAGCGATGTTGTGGCTGAAATCGCGGAGTATGTGCCTGCCTCGGCAGTCGTCGAGCGGGGACAGCGATTAGAGGCAAGATATAGATTACGCTCCTCCCTGCGAGGGGTGACGAGTTTAAAGCGCTTAAGTTCCTGCGGTCTGCCGCTTGGGGGTTCGATGATGGTGCGGCTGAAGGGTGCTGTGCACCACTACGCAGGCATGAGTACGTGTGGCTCAGGTTGGGCCTGTCCGGTCTGTGCCGCGAAAATTCGGTATCATCGTGCGGATGAGGTTAGCCGGGCGGTGGTGTCGGCGCTCAATCAAGGTATGGGAGCAATCTTCGTAACCAGAACACTTCCGCATAGTTACGAGGACAAGCTAGGCGTGACGCTCAATTTGTTGGCCGAGGGTCGGCGGTATGTGGCGAACCAGACGGTAGTCAAGGCAGTACGCAAGGTTGCGGATTACGAAGGAGCTATAGCCGCAAAAGAGTTGACATTTGGTTTCAAAGGGTGGCATCCCCATACGCACGATATAGAGTTTTACGAGCGTGAGCTGACACTTCGGGACTTTGCGGCGCTATCCAGTGTGTATTATGAGTACTTAAACCGGTTTTACAGCCGCAATGGCTTTGAGGGGTTGTCACGGAACCATGGTGTGCGAGTGGAGCAGATAGCGTTAGATGGTATCGCCTTGGCAAGATATGTCGCCAAGCTGCAAGAGAGGACGGCTTTACGCCTCCATACCGCGCAAGAGTTAACACGCTCCGACCTCAAGCAGGGCAGAGCCGGGTCGCTGATGCCGTTCGACATTGCCTGTAACTTCTTCGAGACCGGCGACATGGAGCTGCTTGAGCTGTGGCATGAGTACGAATGGGAGACCTTCGGCCGGTCAGTTATCCGGTTTACCAAGGGCCTGCGGGCTCGGCTTTTGCCGCATGAGACCGAACAAACCGATGAGGAATTAGCGGCCTTGGCAGTTGGCGGCGTCGATGCGGTGCGCTTCGAGGGCTGGTTTTACCGTAAAATTGCGTGGGTGCCGGGACTGGAGGGCAAGGTATTGACGGTGTTGGATACGGGCGGCTTTCCGGCGCTCGTCGAGCTGCTGACGGTGTACCATCTGGACAATGTGGGCGGGTATTACCAAATTGAAGACACAAACAAGCATGAAAGTGAGGGTTACCAATGGCTGGCATGATTGATCGAGATGAGATTACGCGCGGGTTACTGAAGGTGGGTGTTGAGCCACCAGCCTGGTTGGATGAGTGGCTGGCAGATAGTGAGAAAGGGCTAGCTGACCCGTTTGTCTTCCTCCCATCGCCACAAGGGCTGGTGCCGGTTCTATTCTGGACGGACGGCCTACGTAATGCGGTTATCCAGGCAATGAAAGGATGTGAGGACGATGGCGGCAATCATTGATCGCATGGAACTGAGTCACCATCAGCGGGTGGAATTGGACGAGGAGGGGGTGACGTGGCTGGTGCAAGCCCTGGTGCCAGGCGGACAAACAGCACAAACCATCAGGTTAGATGCGGCGGCGGCAACCAGGCTCTTTGATTTCCTTTTAATCTATCAAGAGGAGCTCGTACGGTGGCGTGATGGTTTTGCGCCGTAAAGCTTCCTTTGATGGTGCTGGTACACGCTCACCAGCGACCAGCCCATTGCCTTGTTGGAGGGTTGAGATATGGACGATCGGGTGGCTGTACAGCCTGATGCCTCACCTGCGCCTACCGTCTCAGATGCAGACTACGAGCAGATGTACCACTTGCTCTATGCCTACCGGTTCGGTGCGATCAGCTTCTTGGAATTGCTAGATAAGCTCGAAGCTATCCTGCATATAAACCCTTCATAGGTCAGTCTGGCGACTGACTCCGATTGACTCTCCTCAAATGAACTCATGAATCGTGACAGCCATCTCCACTGTGAGGTGGCTGTCAGGCTTTATCTTGTGGTACACTAACCAAAACGTAGATTGGTTGAACCTACTTGACACTGCTCTGAAGTGAGGTAATTCTATGAGTGACACTGCGGTGAAAGAGTCACAACCTGCTCCCGATTTCACGCTTCCGGCTGTAGGGAACCCTGATGTGGTGAAAGAGGGCAAGGTGCAATTAAGCGCCTTACGCAATCACGTTGTGGTCTTGTATTTTTATCCACGCGACGACACCCCCGGCTGTACAGCCGAAGCGTGTTCGTTCCGCGACGCTAACCGTGAGATGCAGAAGCGCGGCATCATCGTCCTCGGTGTCAGCGCCGACAGTGTTGCGTCTCACCAGAAATTTGCCGACAAATACGGGTTGCCGTACCCGCTGCTGGCAGATACCGATACCACTGTTTCGCAACTGTACGGCGTCTGGAAAGAGAAGAACTACGGCGGCAAAACCTATATGGGTATCAACCGTGAGACCTTCCTCATCGATAAAGATGGGATTGTCCGCAAAGCCTGGCCCAAAGTCAATGCTGTCGAACACGCGCAAGAGGTGCTAGAAGCGATCGAGTCACTCGGGCTCTAACCTTGCTGCCTCGTTCGTACCGCTCATGAAGTCAGGCTAAAGGTATGGACATTCACCTGCACATCTTGGGATTGCTCTGTGCCGGAGTTTGCAAGGGAGAACGTGATTTTCACAGGTGTCCAGTTGTGCAAAGACGACACTCCTGGCTGTACCAAGGAGGCTTGCGCTTTCCGTGATGCCAACCGCGTTATGCAGCAACGTGGTATCGTTGTGCTGGGTGTCAGCGCTGATGATGTCGGGTCCCATCAAGAA
>Ga0137378_10005964_pt1 | contig 10569 bp, 5 predicted proteins | sample SagtaG_21_FD_104813 | JGI IMG/M metagenome (GOLD analysis project Ga0137378, IMG submission 104813) | Vadose zone soil microbial communities from Sagehorn Ranch, Mendocino, California, USA - Sage2_L_60_16 metaG | ecosystem: Environmental > Terrestrial > Soil > Vadose zone | place: USA...
CCACTCCTAGTGCTGACAATCATTGCGTCGCCATCCTGAAACCGGCAAGATCAGTTGTCGTCAGTGGACCGGCACATCTACTTGTCGTTGGTTCAGAGGATGGTCGTCGGCATGTCTAATCGCAAGCACCAGCAAGTACAATTATCTCTCAACATGGTTTATCAGTGCTAGAAGTTTTAAAACTCCTCGCAACGCTGTTACTATTTCGGTTCTTAAAGGGTCTTGCAGCTCAATAGCGGTACAGCAGAGCGTGATCACCGTTTGCAGCGGAGCGAGGATGCGTGCTTCATGTCTGGCAGCGATAGCTTGTTGAGTAAGTGTTAGCCAGAAAGGGATGAAGTGGTAGCGGCTATCTCGCTGAAGCCACTCCATGGCTTCTTGTTCGTGCCCGAGATAGCAGAGGATGCAAAGCGCTATACGACACTCTTCTTCTGTTGCTCTTGACCAGAGGACTTGCGCGCGTTCAATAAAACGCCGGGCGAAATGGTTGTAGGCTTTCTCGACTTCTGGAGCAATGGTGACTTGATAGACCGTCTCGCCGCGTGGGAAGCGATCTCCTCGATATGAAAGCCAGTTGTGCGATCCGCTAAAGTGAATGTTGCGGTCTATAATGATCTCTTTCGTGTGCGAATTCCCCAGCCACTCAACGATAACCCCAGGCGTGCCCTCCGCAGTCTGGATAGCGCGTAAGCGCTGCTGCAGATGAGGCGGGATTGGTCGTTCTTCCTTATTCTCATCGCGTCCGATGCCGTGGCCAATCAGGATACAAACCCCCTTCTGAACCAGGCTTTCCAATAGAGCGAGGAATTCATTATCAACCACCTGTTCGTTGATCCAAGGAGAGTAAATAATGATTTGCTCGCACGCCCTCTGTAAGGCTTTTAAGAAGGCTGGCCGAATTTCTACATCGCGTAGCTGAAGGGCGGTCCCGGCTTCCTTTTCAAGCGTCTGACCTTCTACTTTCAGACGAAGCTGGTGTACCGCTTGCAGGCGAATTGCTTCTAAGCGCTCTTCAACTAGGCGCTCCTCAGCGTTCTCGTCGGTTTGAAACTTCTCTTCCTGGGCGAACACCTCATCATCCAGCCCGCAGAGGGTTTTCAAGGAAAGGCGTTGATGCTGAATCTGCGATTCGAGCCATTCGGTGATTATGGGCAGTGATTGGCCTTCTGAGCGGGCTTGAATGGTGATGCTTTTATCGGCGCTATCGCTGAGCGTGTCATACAGAACGAAGATAGCAACGCGTTTCCAGCGAAGTTCCGGCTCGCCTTCCGACTCCATCTCCGTGACAAAGCGACCCTCATCGGGATTATGGAAATCCAACCCCAAATCCTGAAGCTGTAGCGCGGCAGGTTGAAACTCAAAGGCAGGAAACCGCACCAGATCTTTCTGCACGTAGGGGCTGAGGTCTTCAAACTCATTCTCATCAATTTCAGCCAGTGGATAGCGCGAGAAGTTAGCGCTGCCCTGCACCGGGTCTTGAATAAGGTACCAGGTATCATATTCAGACCCTTCAGAGACAGTCTCTGAGGAGAGGGATTTTCTGCCCTCTTCGGTGACTTGCAGGCTCTGACTGATATTCTGGAGTGAGACCAGATCATTGAAGGTGTTTCTGATAAAGACCGGGTCCAGGCCCAATGCTCCAGCCAGTTCCTCAATAGAAGGGGCCGGAGTTATCTCGGCATAGGCGCGCAGCACAAACTTTTCGAGAAGATTCAGTTTGCGATAGCGTTCAGCTCGCAGGTTGACTTTTTGTTGCTGCACGGGATAGCGAAATTCACGCGCCGCTAAAACGTGCAGGCCAGGAAAACGCTCTTCTATCTTCTGAGCCTGCTGAAGCAGGGCCGGGGCAATGGGGCGCAGATTCGTGTTAGGTGCAGGAAATATCAACGAAGTCTCCTCGATGTTTGACTATTTTTGCAACATTCTGGTAGCGTTCCACCGCCAGCCCTTCGCGTGCCGTGCTGCAAAAGAGGTCGTGACAACCGACAATGACCAGGAGTTGTTGTGCACGCGAGAAGGCGACATTGATGCGTTCATCCTTTTTGGCGAAACCGATATCCCTCTGGGAATTATTGCGGACCATGCTCACGATAATAACGGCTCGCTCCATCCCCTGGAAGCGGTCAACAGTTCCGACACGGAGGTTGAGGGCGTCAAACTGCGAACTTTTGCCACCCTTAGAAACACCCAGGCTGCTCTGGAGGAGATTGCTCTGGGCTGCGTAGAATGTAATGATACCAATCTCCTTTGGTGCGGCCCCCCTGGCTTTCTTCGGTGCCCAGATCTGCTGGAACTCCTGGCAGAGTCTTTTGATGATTTCTACTTCGCGCTGGTTCACGAAAGATGTGCCAACGCGTTCTTCTCTAAAGCTTTGATAGGTACTCTGATAGGTAAACACCTCGTGTCCGCTAGCACGATTGCGGGCGCTGATCATCTGGGAGTGGCGGTTTTGCGCATGCGTGGAAATCTGAGGAGTGGTGATCCAGATGAGGTGCTTCCTGGGGCCTATGAGTGGCGATTCGAGTTGGTGATCGCGTTCGCTGTCCGGCTGATTCAACCCGCATTCCAGGGGACGCTCGTAAAACTGATTGATAGCGGCCATAATGTCGGGGTGCATGCGATACTGGATATGGAGCATGCACTTAATCTGGTCGGGCGCTTTGCTATAGAGCTGCGCGAAGTAGGGCGCGTTGAGGTAACGATATGCTAGGGGATCTTCGCCCATTTCTTCGGCCATCTGGTCTAAAGTTTTATCTTCAATCATGGGAGGCAATTGATGCTGATCTCCGATCAGGATGAGCTTTTTCCCGCGGATCGCAGGCAAGAGCAGCTCTGGCGGCGTGGCTTTACTGACTTCATCAATAATCACGACGTCGAAGGTAGAAATGGCGCTAAAATCTCGGTAGGAGAGACGGGGAGCCTGTCCACAGGTAATGCCGATCAGGTTGGCATTTTTCTGATAGACCTCTCCCAGTTCTTGTCTGCCATGATCAGAAACGTTGTGCAGGGCGACAATCCAATCGGCAACGAGCCGATCATAGCGCCGGGAAAATGTTTCCTCCTTTTCTAGTTCCAGCTTCCAGGCATCAAATTGCTGCTGCATGGTGTTTAAAAATGAGTGCGCAAAAATGCCTTCTGGTGGGGGCAGTGGTCGTAAATGCTCTGGAATGGTTTCCCAGAGACTGCGCCACCATTGCTGTTCGATTTGAAAATCTGTCCGGGCCTGTTGCATCCTGGCAGCAAGCGTCTCTTGTTCGTCGCGAAGGGTGCGCAAGCGCTGCTGCTGTTGGGCAAGTGTCGAGCGAGTATGAGCAAGCCGCTCCTGTACTTTTTTTGTGGCGCCCTCTATCTCATCCCAGAGTTCAGTTGTGAGCGTTTCTAAGCGTTGAACTTCACCGGTCCACCGCTGTACCTGCGTTCGATATTCCTGAACGAACGCAGGAGAAGGGGTGGTGTTTTGGCTCGCTAGCTGGCGTAACACTGTGGGGAGAGCAGCATTTATACTTATATGCTGTAAGAGACCGGCAAGCTGCTGTGTACGTTCAGCCAGGGTTGTCTTCACATGTGATAGTTGAGCTTCTTCGTTCGCAAGGACTTCTTGAACCTGCTGGCTCTCCTTCTCTAGCTGATTTTTTTTGTGCAAAGCGCTCCTGCAAGCCGTATCAGCCTCTTGCTCTTGCGCTCTAAGCCTCTTCTGAAGCTGGGAAGAAAGACTTGTGGCTATATTCGCCGCGAATTTCTCATTAAAGGACTCTATGAGTTGGGGAATATGCTTTTGACTCTCGTCGGCTGCGGCTAACAGGTCGCGTGTCTGAAGTAAAAGTTCTAAAAGCTGTTGTCTATCATGTTCCTTGAAAAGACGGCTAATGAGGCCTGGCGTTTTTGTGCGCATGTGAGAAATGATATCCACATTATGCTTAATGTCGCTGATGAGCCGGATGAAACCGGAGGTATCCAGCGGAATCTGTTTGTACCTGCCACGCGGCACACGCTCGATCGCCTGGTTGATTTCAGGAAGATTTGACCACTCCTGCATAAAACGTTGCCTACACTCAGCCAGGCTGGTATAAGCCTGGTTATACCCACCTATCTCCTCAACGGCCCTCTGGACCCTCTTCTGTATCGCCCTTTCGGCGAAGTCCCACATGTCTGAAAATGCTCTGGACGAAACTCTACCTCGTACAACCAAGGCGACTTCGCTGGCGAGCGTTTCTAACGTCAGCGGGCTGAACTGGCCAGGCACAGCACGTTGTTTACGAATTTCTGCGTCTATAAACTCTCGCAACCTGGGAGCAATGCTGTCTGGATGAGGAAGAACCTTCGCGGCATTTCGGAGTGCATGTATAGTGGTGACGTGGCTCTGAACCTCGGCCTGGAGAGATGTGATCTGTGTGGCAAGGGCAGCCAGACGCGCTTTTTTGCTCTGAAGCGAAGCCTCCCCATCCCGCTGCTGCCGCTCCATTTTGCCCTGTTCGGTGAGCGTATCTTCTATCTGGTCGAGCAGGTGTTTGTTGCTGGTCCATGCTTGCTTATAGATTGGCACTATCTCGTTGAGCCAGGCCACGCTTTGCAGCAGGTGCCCTTCGCCTGGAGGCGTCTGGCCAACCTCTTTCATAATCTGGAGACTGTCGTTTAAATGCCTGATAAATTGCTGTATGTTTCCCCTTTCGCCCAGATACAAAAAACCGTCTTTCAAGGCTTCATTGAGGCCGGGCTTCTTCCAATCGATTGTTGCGGAGAGGATAGCCGAAAAGGTTTGCTGAAGTGGAGCGTATTTTCTTATATCTCCCGCGCTCTGAATGGTGCCCGCTTCGAGCTCGTTGATTTCCTGGTAGAAACGTTCGTATTTGCGTTGCAAAGATCGGTTCGCATACTCTCGTTCTATTTCTCTGAGGTGATACTCAGAAAAGCGTTGAGTGTCTTTCAAGAGTATGCTGAGGAGGGCAACAGTCTGTTTCCGCTGCTCCAATTTCTTCTGGCAATCCTGAGCAGTATGGTTGAGCCAAGTCTGGACGACGCGCTCTTCTGTAAAGTCTCGGCCCTCATCCTCGACCCCGTCGAGGCTGCCTTTGCGGACGGCGCGAATGCTTGGATTGTGAATAAGCCTTCCGAGGGCGTTATCGACGGCCAGGTTCGACTGCGAAGCGATGAGCGTGCGTCCGCCCTTCAGCGCGACCTGGTAGCAAATCTCGGCGATCACCGTCGTTTTTCCGGTGCCGGGCGGGCCTTGAATAAGCAAGAGGTCGGGGACCGCCAGGGCCATTTCAATCGCTGTAATTTGCCCGCTATTACACGTGCCCGAGAGGAGGTCTGCTGGTTGGAAGCGTTGGATAGCCTGGGGGAGGCGGGCTTTTCGAGGGTCGAAGAAAAAATCGGAAAGCAAGGGATTGTGTGTTTTTCCCTGCCTCAAATCCATAATGGCATTCTGTTGCCGCGTGATTTGCTGTACATCTCCCCAGGCCTCGAAATGGAGATAGCCTTTTGGTGGCAAGTCAAATGTATTGCTACGCAAGCTCTCTGCTATCTTCTGATCCAGGCTGATGGTGAGTGTGTCTTCTGCCGTATTAAAGCGTTCCACACTGCCAATATCGGTGCCGCGAGCGCGCTTGGAGGTTGCAGGGAGTTCGCTAAACAGCTTGAGGTTTTCCCTTTTTGATTCACGTGCCCGCAACTGGAACTCTTCGTAGGACAACGGTTCCCTCTGGTCATCACAGGCGCTTTGTGTGTCCAGGTAGAATGTGACTCTAGAGTTCCCCTCGCGGTAGTTATGCTTGTTATAGCGGATCCAATACTGGCGTTTTTTGCTGATCTCACTATGGAACTGAAGCAATGCTTCCCAGCCCTGAAGCTGGTCCACATCCAACTCCTGCGGATCCTCGATGCGTTGCTCTTGTATCTGGGCGATGAATTCCTGGGGAATGCCTTTGTAGCCTGGCATAGAAGGGGCGAGCCGAAGCATGGCTGGCAGCGAAACGAGATTCTGGACCCCGGCCTCCATTTTGAGAAAGTGGATCGCCGTAATTTTTACTTTCCCTTTTCCTTCCCGTTGAACTTTTGTGATCAGGCGCAGGGTCTTCTTGCTCTCGGCGAGCAGGGGTGGGAATGAAGAGCTATCGGTGGCGAGTGTGAGCTCCCACACCTCTTCTTCAGGGTTCTCCTCATCCATCTCGTCTACTCTGAAGCGTCGCACATACCAGCAGAAGGATGCGAGCCCGACCAGGTTCGCGAGGAGACTTGTGCCACGGTCAAAAATTTCTTTGCGCAGGTGCTGGTTTTTCTGTCCTCTTTGCCATTGTCTGGCCAGGGCCTGGTCCTCCTCACTGCCCAGGACGCGCAGCATGTTTTGGGCAGCCTCGTCCTGGAGCTGAAATTGCCACTCCATGTGTGAAGTGGAAAGCGGCGCGCTAGAAGGCGCGGGTGGTTGCTCTAACTGGCCCTTAATCTGGATGGCATGCGTTTCCGTCTCGCCTTTTAAGTTAACCTCTCCACCAAGTATCGTCCCTGGTGGTCTTCCAATGGCGTGAAAGGTGAGCGAGAGGGTATGCGGACCGGGCGATATGCGAGCCGGAAACACCTCCAGCCCTGGCACATTGGTTTCGACCATGCACCATTCTTTGACTTCGATCAAGACGGCCCTCACCTGCTGGCTCCCAACCGGAATGCGCCCGAAATCGACGCCGCCAACAGGGAGCTGCCATTCCGTATCCTCCCAGCGGGCGCCTTGCGCGATGCCGCCTGAAACAGCCGCATGGCATAAATCGTAGGAAACGTCGGTATCCACGAGAATGGCTGCCTCGTTGTTGCTCTCGGGGGTACGTTGGATGATCATATTTTCCAGGCGCACGCCAGAGGTACGGATACGGATCACTGGCTCATCGACCGCGTAGAGTTTTGTCGCTGAGCCGGCGCCAATCAAGCGGAGGCGCTTATCAATGGTAAATGGCCCCTGATATTCGCCGGGGTCCAGGCAAATGACCTGGTCATCGGGGAAGATGGGAAGTAGGCCGGCAATATTGTCGGGATTGACATGGATCTTGACTGCCTTTTTCACGATGGCGCTATGGAGGTCGCGATGGAACTCAATGGGGGTCTGGTAGCGCTCTTCTGGGGCTTTTGACAGCATCTTGAGCACCACATGTTCGATCTCGGGCGTAAGCTTTTGATTGAGATCGCGCAAGGGTGGTGGAGGCCTGTGACAATGCCCCTCCTTTATTTGTTCCAGGCTGCCGGTGAAGGGAAGCCGCTTGGTAAGGAGTTGATAGGTGATAACGCCCAGGCTATAGAGGTCGCTGCGATATTCTGGTCGGCCCGCGAAATGTTCAGGCGCCATATAGGCCGGGGTGCCGGCGTTGCCTAGTGCTGACTGAACGCCCTGGGTGCGGGCCGTATCAAGCACTTTTGCCAGCCCGAAATCGGCGATGACGACGCGCCCATCCTTATCGCGTAAAATATTATGCAGTTTAAGATCGCGGTGGATAACCTGCTGCTGGTGGGCGTAGTGCAGTCCATCGGCGATCTGTTTGATAACGTCGTCAACTTCCTCAACGGGGAGGGGGCCAGGGGCATTTTTGAGGAATGTAGCAAGATCGCCCCCGTCGATGTAATCCATGATCAGGTAGATCTGGTTATCTTTGACGGTCAAGGTTTGTAAACGAACGATATGTTTATGATCTAACTGGCTCAGCACCTGGCCTTCTTGCCAGAGGGCCTCGGCCATTTCCTCGTCGCTCTGATGGTCGGACCGAATGATCTTGATGCAGGCCTGTTTTTTCAGGTAGCGATGTTGAGCTTTGTACACCTGGCCAAAGCCGCCCTTGCCGATTGGTTCGCCAAGAAAATAGTCACCGATAAAGGATTTTGAAGTGGTGGTATTCTCTAATTGAACCATTGATCTTTCTTTCTAAGCAAGGTGCTAGAGGTCACTGACCATTTTTTTGCTGATCAGAGGGATTTCTCCTCAGGGGAAATGACTTCTCAGCGTTGAGAGCGGGGGACGGAGGGCGGGAGAACGCTCCAGGCAGGCTTCGAGCAGGCGTATACCTTCGCAGGCGAGGTCATTGGCCACCGTTAGCAGTTGAGGGGTGAGGTGAACGGGCCAGGGGCGGCGTTTCCCGGCTAGCTTTGCTTCAGTATTGGGGAAAGGCAGGTCTCCGGTCAGGAGTTCCCAGGCAATGATGGCCCAGGAAAAGAGATCGCTTCTCACGTCCCCCGTAAAGCTGAGCGAAGTACCCGGAGTCGTTTGTTCAGACTCGATATACTCTAAGAGTTCAGGTGAGGCATAATCATCCCAGATGGGAGAGCGCTTCGCCCCTTCTTTCATGTGGTTGAACTTTGTGATAGCGCCGGGAAGTTTGGTGCAATCAAAATTAAACAATTGCGCGACCGGGGTTGTGCCGGTGAATTGTACAAAGATACTATCTGGTCGCAGGTCGCGGTAAGCACTGTGCTCAAAGCCAGGCTGCTGCGTAAGATACTTCAGCGCGTTCAGAAGATCACCTAAGATCTGGAGGCGAGCGCTCAGATCAAATGGGATACGCACCAGATCGGTCTGAGTTGTGAGACCAAGCGGCTTCTGGCTAAGTAGTTCGCTAAGAAAGACTCCCGGCTTGCGCGATAAAATGACATAGAGGTGGGAGGCAGTTGATTTGAACTGGTGATAAGCGACGATGTTCGGGTGCTGCGGAAAACGACGAAGAATATCGGCATGACGTAATACAAGTTGTTCTCTTTGATTGCGCTTTGCTGGCGGAGCAAAGACCTGCTCGTATTCTTTGATCCAGACCTGCTCGTTGAACAGTTCACCTTCTCCCAGGTAGATTTTGCAGTTGAGAAAGGTATCAGTGTGATGTTCGGCGATGACCCTATAGTCTTCGATGCGCTTCAGACCATGCCTGGCTGGTGCTTTTACTTGCGCCAGAAGAGTGCTCGCCAAAGCTGAGCGTTGAAAAGGGGTGAGCTGCACTGCAGTGGGACGAGCCGCGCGGAATGCCGCAAGAAGTTGGGGGAACTGTTCAATGCGGCAGGCCCCCACGCCATCTTTGGGCCGAGGATTATGAGGGTCGCCGCCAGCGAATGAGACTGGTGTGTTGCACGTGTCCGTAAAGACCATGACCGAGTAAATCCGAGGATGAGCAGGCAGCCACTGGCGCTCGCGTTTCAGCCGACTAGCTATTTCCCGTGCTGCGTATTCATAGTTAGGCAGCGAATTGACTTCTACTTCCCAAGCTCCATGAAGGAGCCGTCTCACCTCTCCGTTGGCTCCCTCAACCTCAATTCGCTCTCCGGGCCAATCTTTAAAGTCGAGCAAGAAAATAGCATCTGGCAAGAGAAGGATAGCATCGATCTCGCGATTTTCGACACGTTTGCCGATAAACATGACTGGGAGGATATAGCCCTCTTCCCGCGACAGGATGCGCTGGAGATGCTCTACAGCCTGGGCTTCACTCTGGCTGATATACCTCGAACCGGCGGTGAGATTTATCTTAATCATCAGTATTGCTCTTGAAGATCTTCTTAACTGTTTCCAAGTATATCTATGTCGCAATTTAATACATTGTTCAATGAGCCTTGTTGAAAGTCAATTAGATAGTACCATTGGTGGTAATTACTTTTCCGATACCATATTACCTGTCTTACAAGAAAGTGATCGATCCATCCAGAATATCCGGGAAGATTTGCTACCCCAGCAGCCTACACTGGTATCTACCTGATGAAAATATATGGAGCTTCTCTAAGTACTACAGTGCCATTTAGCTGAAGAGCAATCGTCGTAAAATGCCTTCTCAGGCTCATTCTCTGACAAAAGCCTGAACAGCAGCAATTAGCTTCTGAAGCCGTCTCACCTTTTAAGTGGCACTGTAGTATTAAGTCTTGTTTTTTGCTCCCCTGAAGCTGCCCTACGAGGTCCGTACCGCGCTGTCTCCTCTTCTGTGCGCCGAACAGGTAAAAGCCACCTAAGCCCGCTGGTGGGGAGGGAGCATAAAACAGTTGGCCTACGATCGCTTTGAGCTACGCTTTGATCACACCCTGGCTGCAATGGCCTGGCAGAGCTGTTGTACGACCTGCTCTGGGAGCGCACGGGGTTCTTCGTCGGTTTCAGCCGCGAGCTGGGCAAAGAGCGCATCAACCTTGCGCTCGTTATAGATATCCTGACTTCCCAGGACGGCTTTCATAGCCTGGACATCGGTTTCAGCATCCATGATTCGTCGGTGGGCGCTGACACTGATAATATACAACCCGTTTGTCGAGATCCACACCTGAAATAAACCGGTGTGGGGATGTTGCACCAGACCGACGACAAACTGGCGCGGCGCTAATGGGGCTGTTGGATCAGTGCGTCGATAAAAGGCCTGCTTCACCTGCGCGTTGCGGGTCGTGAGAACAAGAGACGTGCCCATAGATATCCTTTCCTGGGTTGCTCACCCAACTCACCGCATCGTATGCTAAAACAGGCCACGATGCAAGCGCTCAGACATCGGAGCCAGCACAACTGCTCGGCTCCTTCCTCCTTGCTCTCGTCTTTTGTTGCAAGGTGGCGTGCCTGAAAAAAAGGACTGGGACGGGGATCCC